>Ga0209577_10005480_pt1 | contig 11841 bp, 11 predicted proteins | sample GraSoiAngelo_109_FD_185874 | JGI IMG/M metagenome (GOLD analysis project Ga0209577, IMG submission 185874) | Grasslands soil microbial communities from the Angelo Coastal Reserve, California, USA - 14_0903_12_20cm (SPAdes) (version 2) | ecosystem: Environmental > Terrestrial > Soil > Grasslands... | reverse complement strand
GGTTGCGACTCGTTGCCGATCGGAGCGCATGGTAAGCAGGGCGTCTGCCGTGGGCTGCCACCGGTTGCGGGAGGTCCCCTCCCTGCGAAGGAGGGGGTCGATCCTGCTTCGATCGTCGAGCGTGACTACTTCTTAGCGCAGTCCGGGCATGGGCACTGGGCGCAGCCGCAACCGGTGCATGCCTCGCGGATCACGCGCGCATCTTATCTTCGCGAGCTGGTCGCGGTCCTGGGCAAGTCGACTAGTAATGCATGCGCGCTTCTCGGTTCAAGTGACCGTGACGTAGATCTTCCTCTCGCGCGGGCCGTCGAATTCACAGAAGAAGATCGTTTGAATATCACCGAGGGCCAGTTGGCCGTGTTCGAGCGGAATCGTGATCGAGGAGGACGTCAGCGCCGAGCGCACGTGGGCCGAGGGGTTCTGGACGCCCTCCGCGGTGTGTCTCCAGCTCCAATGCTCGTCGACGATCCGCTGCAGCGCCGCCTCGATGTCGGCGGCGACCGCGTCGGCGCCCTCGCCGCTTGCTTGCCGGACGATGCCCGCGGTCGTGTGCGGCACAAACAGCACGGCTGCCTGCCCTGACCGTCCTTCCAGCGCTTGGCGCACTTGCGCCGTGATATCGATGAGTTGTGTCTGGCGCTCGGTCCGAAGGACGAGTTTCCTCATCTCTACGCCCAGCGTACGCTGCGCGCATGAGCAACCTGAACGATGCCCTTGAAGTGACGGCCGACGGCGTTCACGCCGTTCGGCTCGCCGAACCTGCCGGCGCCGAGCACCTCGGCGCGAGCTTGTACGAACTCCAGCCGGGCGAGGAGATGGTTTTCCACTACCACGTTCAGCGCGAGGAGTTGCTAATCGTCCTCGAGGGGCGACTCAGCCTTCGCACCGCCACTGGCTGGGAAGAGCTTCGCGAAGGGGAGGTCGTCGCCTTCCCTCGCGGCGAGCACGGTGCGCACGGATACCGCAACGACGGTGACGAGCCCGTGCGGGTGCTGATGATCAGCGAGATGGACGGCCCGAACATCAGCGTCTATCCTGACACCAACCAGATCGGCGTCTTCGACGCTGGCCAACGGGCCCAGCGGCGCTTCGGAGCCCTGTTCAATGTCGCTGATGCCGTCGCCGACTACGGCGGTCTCGGCAGGGCAAAGATCGTGCCGCCGGCGCCAGGCCGGCACCGAGTAGTAATAATCGCGCGTCACGGTCGTCGTGTAGGGCCGCGACATTGTTATGTAATAGTTGCGCGTCAGCGTCCTGGTAGTGGTGGTGACCGTGCGGCGCGGGGCGCGAGCTACGTGGCGCTGACCGGACGGAAAGCGCTGAGGAAGTCGGTAATCGCGTCGCGCACGCGGTGGTCGCGCACAAGATCCCAGTGGTCGAGGCCGGGAAAGTCGCGCTCGTTGGAGCCGTAGAGGCGAGCGATCGCCGTCCCGCGCTCGTCGCGGAAGTCGTCGCCGTAGATGACGAGCGAGGGGCAAGGCAAGCTTGGCACGGAGATCCCTCGTTTGCGCTCAGCTCGGGCCAGCGACGACTCGGGCCGCGCCGGCACGCCCGCCGGGAAGGCGCCGTAGACAGGCTCTGGGTCAAATGTCCCGCTCGTGATCTTGACCTTGGGGTCGAAGCCCTGGACCTCGCCAGGCGGACTCGCCTCGATAAGGATCACGCTGTGCGGGCGTGCGCTGTTGGCCGCCTGCAGGACGACGAGACCGCCCATGCTCCAGCCGCAGAGCGATACCGGCTGGGGTAATGCGCGAGCGGCATTCACGACACGCTCGGCGTAGTTCGCCATCGAAGCGCTGCCGACATCGAGGCCCCGCTGCAGATCGACCGCGGCGACGCGTAGGCTCGGGAAGCCCTCCGCCCAATTCTCGTAGACCGAAGGCCCGCTGCCGGCGCCGTGAACGAGCAGCAGCGACGCCGGCAGCAACGGCCCAGAGGTCTTCATCTCGGCAGCTTGCTTGAGCTGCGACGCGGCAACCTGGCGGGCGCGAAGGCCCGCAGCTCGTCGATGCTGAGTCGGTTGCGCTCGGCGACGTAATCCATGAGCGCGTCGGGGTCGCTGCGAAGTTTGCTCTCGATCCAGGCCAGCTGCTGCGGCCGCTCGCCCTCGTAGCGCATCAGTGGCACGCCATACCCGCAGGAGTCGGCGACACGTTCGACGTCGACGAGTACGATCGCCCGGGCCGCCTCGGCGGCCGCCGGTATTTGGTCCAGGTCGAACTGCGCCTCGAGTTCGACATACGAAGGGTCGCCGATCTGAATGACGGCACCGTGCCCATGCAGACGAACGATCCGTGGCGGCCCCCCGAAGGCGCAAAACATGATCACGATGCGCCCGTTGTCACGCACGTGCGCGACCGTCTCGGCACCACTGCCGATCAGATCGAGGTAGCCAACTCGGCTCGGTCCGAAGATGCGCAGGCTCTCGATCGGCCCCTTCGGCGAGACATTGACGTGACCGTCGCTGCCGCTCGGCGCCGTCCCGACGAAGAACATGCGCTGGCGACCGATCCAGGCCGCGAGCTTTTCGTCGATCTCGTCGAAGACCTTGCCCATCGCGCGATTATCGCCGAGGGTCGACCGAGCGGGCCGCCCGCGCCGATGGAGCCTTTATGGAGCCCCGTGGTTGCAATCGGTGGCAATCAGCGGCAAATCGGCCGGCCCTCGAAACCGCAAAAACAAGCGAAATCCGTTGCCACCGGCTGCCACCGGTTGCCTGAGACGTTCCATGGTAAGGAGGGGGTCGACGGTTCGAGTCCGTCAGAGGGCTTTTAAAAGGCCAGCAAATGGCCTTTTTGTTGTCTGAGCGGCCTACGCTGATCACCTGAGCGTCCCTCAACCTGTCCCCAAGATCTGTCCCCGACACCTCAAGAGCCCCGAGGTTTGGCTTGAGCAAAGGCGTGTGACGTCATCGAGCACCTCCGTTGTCGGTAGGTGCTCGACAAACTCCGGCAGACTCCCTTTCCCCGGCTCGCGTTCGGCCTGCGAAGGGGTGGCAGCAGTTCCAACAGAACCCGAAATCCTTGCTGAAGGGCGAGCTCCAGGCCATCGGGATTACATGATCCAACCGATCGCCACGAGTTGAAGACGCTGCCGGCTCTTCGTCGCCCACCGCGCGACGAGCGTCGCGGGATACAATGGCCTTGCGACTGGGTGACTCCTCGTAAGGCTCGCCAGCGGCGAGTCCGTCGTTGGTAGCCCCAGTCGTGATGATCACAAGACAGTCCGGGCCGCCAGCGCGCTGGCGGCCCGGACGCCCTGGCTGGCGTCACTGGATCCTCGCGGCTCGCTTCTTCAGTTCCCGCCCGATGTCGTCGTCCCAGTGCGCAGAGCGCCAGTTGCGCGCCCGCACGATCGAGCTGAGAGCGACATCGTCGAGTTCGGCGCTGTAGAAATATGCATCGTCGAGATTCGCGTCCTGGAACCGTGCGCCCGACAGCTTCGCCCCTTCGAAGTGCGCGGATTGCATGCGGGCCCGAAGAAAGCGGGCGTAGCGAACGTCCGCGCCTTTGAAATGCGCGTTGATCATATGGGTGCCCGAGAAGTCGGCGTCCCGGCACTTGGCTTCCTGGAAGCGGACCTCGATGAGAGAGGTGATGGCCGCGCCGTCGCTACACACGCGCGCGCCTTCGAGGACGACCTGATAGCCGCGTGCGCGAAAGAGGTCACAACCAACGAGCGTCGCGGCGGTCAGATCTGCGAAGGCGAGGTCCGACTCGCGCAGCTCTAAGCCCGAGAGGTCAATGTTCGCCAGCTTGGCCCGCGACAGGTCGCGCTCGAAGGAGTCCGCCGCATCACCCGAGCTGAGCGCGTTCTTGTACACGCGTCCGAGCAGCTTGCGAATGGGCTCCTCGTGATCAATCTTCAGGTTCGACAGAACCGCAATGCGGACCGGGTGGTGAAACGATTCATGGCCCAGGTACGTCACGAGCGACGAGGCGGCCCCGGCTTGGACGGCGACCGAAGTGGAGCCGAGCTCCGTGAGGATGGTCGCGAACCGATCCTCGAGCCGGCGGTCGCTCTCGGTCTTGCTTTGCGTGCGGTCGCGGTTGCGCTGCGTCCTCTGGTCGGAGCCCTGCTTCCAGATCGTCAGGAGCAATCCCCCGGCAGCGACGAGCGCGGTGATGAACGCGCCGTAGCGAGAGAAGAAGTCGCCCACACTGCCTGCGGCGTCGTTGCTGTGCTGCAACTGCTCGATCTCCTCCTTCAGTTTCTGCCGCTCGAGCACCTGCTTGCTCGGCAGCGTCGAGGCCGGTGCCGGCGTCTGCGCCCGGGGCGATCCGACGAGCAACCCAAGGGCGACAGCGGCAGCAGGCAACATGACGAGTGTGAGTCGTCGCATGCAGCGCGGAGGACGAAGCACGCGCATTGGAGGTCGATCCTCCGCCGTTGCGTCGGCAAACGCAACTGTTCCAGCAGCCGCAGAGCGGTCAATCAATCAAGCTATCACCCTCTTCCGCGTGAGAAGTCTTCTGGTCTGCTCGATCGAGAGCCGTGCCTTCGCGCGCTTCTCGGCAAGGAGCACTCGTCGGTGCCCGTTAGCCGACGTGCTTCTTGCCAGCACAGACAACAAGTTTGGGACATGTCCTGGGGACAACTTCGGGGTCGCCAGGGGCCGCTCAGGAAGGTTGAAGGAACAGATCCACGAGCACCGCCAAGGCGCATAAATCCACGGAAACCAAGCGGGCAGCGCGCCTGAGGGGTTTCAAAATGTCGGTTCATGCTGCGGCGCGATGGTATTCGTGGATCAGTCCGCCGAGCCGGTCGCGGCGCTTGATCTCTTCGCCGCTCGGGCGCACGTCGGCGTTAGTCGAGTCGGGCGAGAGCAGCGCGAGTCCGCGGTGAGGGCGTTCGCTGTTGTAATGCGCCGTGTAGGTGCGCAGCACTGTCTCGAGGTGGCGGCGACCGACGATCAGTAGCCAGTCGAGGCATTCGGCGCGGACGGTGGGACGAAGCGCTCGGCGTAGGCGTTCGCTTGCGGTGCGCGGATCGGCGTGTGGATCACCTGGATCCCCTCGCTGCGGAAGACCTCGTCGAAGGCGGCGGTGAACTTGCTGTCGCGGTCGTGGACGAGAAACCGCATCCGTTCGAACAGGCCCGTGAAGCTGAGGTTGCGCGCTTGCTGGGTCACCCAGGTGCCGGTCGGATTGGTGGTGCACCCCGCCAGGTGAACGCGGCGGCTCTCGAGTTCAATGAAGAAGAGCACGTAGAAGCGGCGGAGCGAGATCGTCTCGACGGTGAAGAAATCACAGGCAAGCATGCTCGCGGCTTGCCGGCGGAGGAACTGCCGCCAGCGCGGCCCCGAACGCCTCGGCGCCGGCCCAGAGCCGGCGGTGAGCAGGATGCGCCTGACCGTGCTCGGCGAAACACGCAGGCCGAGCTTCAGCAACTCGCCGGCGATCCGCGGGTAGCCCCAACGCGGGTTCTCCCGCGCCAAGCGCAGCACGAGCTCTCGCACCCGCCCGTCGATCGGCGGACGACCCCCAGCCTGACGCGGCTGTGTCCACTTCCGGCGCACAAGCTCCCGGTGCCAGCGCAGCAGCGTCTGTGGCGTCACCACTAGTCCGTTGCGCCGGCGGGGCGGGAGCAGTCGCGCGAGCGCCGCAAGCAACGCGCGATCAGCTGGCCGCATCAGGGGTCGTCGCTCTTGCCGTCCGAGCACGGCCAACTGGTGCCGCAACACGAGTAACTCGAGGTCTTTGGCGAACTCGCTGCGCCGGCCCCTAACCAGCAACCGCAGCACAGCCGAAAAGGCGAGATAGGCGAACGAAAGGACCATGCGCCGATGCTCGCATCGCACGCCGCCAAGGACAGCAAGGGCGAGCACTCTCGTCGGAGCGGCAGCCAATCGGTTGCGAAGCCCCGCACGATTGGGTAAGCGCGCGCGCGTGAACCTCATAGACAGCGCCGCCTCTGAGCGGCGCTACCAGTGCCGACAGAGCAACCGCCGGCCCTCACGTGGCCAAACCCGCATTTTGAAACCCCTCAGGCTGGCGCGGCGCCGGTTGACCTATCGGCTGCCGACGGCTAGCTTGTGCCACGTTCACAGCTGGCCGTGAGCAGGAGCTCTCACGGGGTCGTTGGAGTCGGAAAAGAAATCCCGTTCGCGCGCGGCGATAGCGACGCCTGCCTGAGCAACGGCGTCGGCGACTGCGACGAGTCGATGAAACACACAGAGCTGAGACTCCGCAACTACGCGGGCATGGCCATCGTCATGCTCTCGGTCGGACTCGTCATCGTCGGCTTCGGAGCGGTCGACCTCGCCATGATCGCGCCAAAGGGCATCGAGGCGGTCGCCGCGGTGGGCGCGGGCGACATCCTCGTCTCCGCTATCTTCGCGTTCTTCTCCGGAGGCGTCGACGTCTTCGGCAGCCGCGTGGCCCTCTCCGAAGGAGAAGGAAGCACCGCGCGTCGGTTGCCGGTGCTCAGTCTCGCTCTCGCCCTATTGCTCGTTGCTTGGCAACTCGTCGGAGTGATCGCTGCACAGGGGGTCGAGCCGCTGCTGCGCGCTGCCGGCCAAAAGCATGAGCTCATACCCCTGATCGGAAGCTACGTGTCCGTACGAATGTACGGAGTCGCAGCCGCGATGCTGTACGTCGCCTCGATCGAGGCACTCAGGATTTGCGGGATGAAGAACTGGTCCGTTCTCACGGTTTGTATCGGGTTCGTCGTCAACGCGGTGCTCGATTGGGCCTTTCTCTACACAGGGCTCAGGACTCTCTTCTCCTCCCCGGAGAGTGCGGTCGCGGCAGCCACCGTCTTTGCGCACCTTTCGATGGGTCTATTCGGCGGGATGATGTACGTGAGGTTCGTGCGGCCTCGGCCCGAACGCCTGCAACGGCCTGCATGGAGTGAAATATCCGCCGAGTTCCGGACGATGATCGCCACTGCTACCGGCCTCGGTATCCGGCACGTGAACGACTGGGTAGGTGCCGTGATTCCGATGATATTCATCGGAACGCTTGGGACGGCATCCCTGGCAGCCGCGTCCGTCGCGACCAAGATCTACACGCTCTACTGCCGGATCCCCCAAGCCTGCACCTCCGCCTCGTACGTGTTCTACGGCTATGCCGTCGGCCGGCGGGACGCCGACATCCGGCACCTTTGGCGAAGGCTGCTCACCTTCGCAGCCGTACCGACGATCGTCGCGACGGTCGCGGTGTTGGCGTCCGCGCCGTGGCTCGTTCGTCTCTTCGGCGGCCCCAAGATCGACGCCGCGCTCGCAGAGCTTCTTCTCTTCGCGTACGTCATCACCATCCCGTTCTACTTGATGGAGAAGACTGCCGACCAGATGCTCACCGTTCACCAGGGCGGCCGCCTCCTCTCCGTCGCGTCGACCGTCACGACGTACTTCATCGCGATTCCCTTCGCCGCTATCGCGGTCTTCGTGCTGAGCTCGTCGTTCCTGGCGCTTCTCGGCGGCGGTCTCGCCTCCCTTGCTCTCGCCGCCGTCTTCTGGCGGGCGCTCATACGGAAGTGGTCGGAGCCCGACTCTGAGACAATCGGCGTTCTCGCCCCGACATCGTCCGGTGTCTAGCGTTCCCGCGTTTCGCCACGATCCGACAAAGTCGGTGCTCGAGCCGGCGGGTCGACCCTCGGAATACGAGTGGACGCGCGAGCCCGCCGTGTGCGGCTACCGGAGCCTTCGATACGAAAACCGACGCCTCGGGCAATCGTTTTCCGTGCCCGTGAGCTCGACGCCGGCGGTGATCGGAGGGGCCGGTGTCGTGGTCGCAAGCGACGACGGTTTCGTCCGCTTCTACGACCCGTCGCTCGACAAGGTCTACTGGGAGCGTCGCCTGAACGCGAGCATCTATGCCTCGCTCGTGGTGGACAGAGACCGAAGGAGAGTGGTCGTCGCGACGACGTCCGGCGCCGTCGCGGCACTCGACCTTCGCGGCGGGGTCGCGTGGGCGACGAAGACGAGCGTGCCGATCTTTGCGACACCGACGATTCTTCCGACGAGCGCGCTCCTCATGATCGCGGGATTCAACAGCCGTTGCATCGGGATCGGCCTCGAACGGGGCGAGATCACCTTCGACCGGCCGTTACCCCCGCCCTGGCACCGAGCCTATGGGGGCTCGGCGTCGCATCGCGATCCGTATGCAAGTCCCGCCGCCACCACCGATGGACGAGCGATCTTCTGCTCCGGAGAGGCCGTCATCGCCGTCTCTGCGGAAGGGAAGGAAGACTGGCGGTGTGAGATCGGCGACTCGATCAAGTCGTCGCCGGTTGTCCTTCACCAAACCGGGGAGGTCGCGGTGTGTGCGGTCGATGGTCGCTGCATCTTCCTCGACGCGGCTTCGGGCTCCGTCGCGCGCGAGACCCATCTGGGTGCCAAAGTCACCGCCAGCGGCGCCGTGTCAGGATCCGTTCTGGTGGTGGCGAACACCTGGGGCTCGGTCACGGCCTTCGACATTGGTACGAGGGATGTCATCTGGACGAGCGCGCACGGCGGCCCCCGCTCGTACACATCCTTCACCGTGCTCCCGAGCGGCGATTTCGTCGCGACAGCCGAAAGCGGGAACGTCGTGTGTCTGCAACGCGACACCGGGCGGTTGCTGTGGGAGACGAGCCAGGTCCTCGGACTGCCAGACCACGATCCTGCTCTCGACATCACTCCGGTCGCGGCGACCGATGGGAACATGTACGGCGGCTCGTACTCCGGCTTCATCTACCGCTTCGCGTTCCGTCGCCAGGGCGAAGGCCCGGTATGACCGTCGACGAGGTGAACGTGCCGACGCGTGAGAACGCCGCGGTCATCGAAGAGTCGCTGCGGAGAATGATGGCGCACCTGACGACGCTCATCGAGGCCGACGGGCTCACGTCAGACGCATTCGTCGAGATCATGTCGATCTACAACAACGTCGCGTACATCTTCCTGTACCTCGACGCCATCGACGACGAAGCGGCGCTCGCGAGCCTCCAGCCGTGGAAGGCGGCATTCCAACGCAACGACGAGCTCGATGCCCGCATGCTGGCGCTCCTTCGCAACTGTCGATTCGAGGACCGAGAGATTGAAGCGTCGCGGCGCGAATACATCTCGCAGTTGGAGAAGGTCGAGCGCTACGACCAGACGATCGAGGACCAGCTGCAGGGCCTCCTCACCAGGGCGAAGGAGGTGCTCGGAGCGGTCACGGCCGATCAGGCCGCACTCCTGGCGCGCCTCGGCCTCCGTCTCGGCTCGGCGTCTGTGAACGCCGCCTACTACAAGCTGCTCAGCCAGACAGAGAGCGCCTCGGTACGCGAGAAGCTTGCCCGCGCGTTCGTGGCGCAGCGCGACTGTCACCGGCACGCGCTCGACGAGATCGTCGACGAGATGATCGAGCTACGACGCCGCCGCGCGACGATCGCCGGCTTCCCGACGGTCCTCGCGCACACGCTCGAGCGCTGCAGGGTCTCCGCCTCGGATGTCGAGGGTTTCCTTGCGCGCTACCTGGAGCTCTCGCTCGAGGCGCACTCAAGACTCGAAGCGGAGATTCGCACAACGATCGACGACGACGTGGCCGAGCCGATGATCCACCTGGGGTATGTCATGCGCAACGCGCTCGGGAACCATGCGCCGCCGCTGTTCCGGCTGCAGGCGTGCCTCGACTACGCCTTTGCCGTCGCCAATGCGGTCTTCGGGCTCGCATTCGAACGCGTCGAGAGCCCGAGCCCGGACCTGATTACAGTCCGCGCCGAGACGATCGACGGCCGCGCCGGCGAGATCAACTTCGACCTCTGGGACCTCGGCCGGAAGAAGCTTTCTGCCAACCACACTCGAGGCATCCGAAACCGGACTGAGTGGAGAGGGATCGTCCAGCGCCCGATCGCGTACGTCTCGTGCCGTTTCCACGGGGACGGCAGCGGCCTGAACGCGATCACATTCCAGAACGTCCACAGCCTCTTCCATGAGTTCGGCCACGCGCTGAACCACCTGCTCATCAAGAGACACGTCTCGTACCAGTCGGGGCTCGAGTACCTGCCTCCGGAGCGCCTCGAGTACCTGAGCATGTGGTTCGAGAAGTGGGTGTACCACGACGCGTTCTCGTCGTTCCTGGGCGGCGCGGTCGATGAGGACGACCTCCGCCGGTGTCGCGCGATAAAGCTCCTCGAGATGCAACGGACCTTCGTCGAACGCGCGGTCGCAGCCTTCTTGGACTTCGACGTCCACAATCGTTCCGACGGCGGGCTGCGCGAAAGCTTCGAGCGGTTGGACGCGAGGTTCGGAATCTCGGATCACTGCCTCTTCGGCGACTTTCCTGCCTACTTCACGTGGCCGATGTACATGGCGAACCCGGGAGCGTCGTTCAGCTACTTGTGGGGATCGGCAGATAGCTGCGACAGGTTCGCGCGCTTCCGCGGGCGCGCGCTCGACGAGATCAGCCGCAAGGACGAGATGCCCCGGTTCGACGTGTGCTTCAACTTCGATGCGCCGTCGGACGTTCCGCCTGCCGACGCGATCTTCGAGTTCTACGGCGAAGCGAGCCTCTTCGATCTCGTCGACCGGCATGACTAGGGCTCCTGCTCGGACGCGGTTCGACGAGCAGCCTTTCTGGCCTGCGATGCTCGCACCGTCGATGCAGGGTCGGGCCGACTTGTGCGCAGTGTCGTGCCACGGCGTCCGCGTCCGCTTTGCCGACGGCCGCGAGCTGCTATGCGGCACGAGCGGTCTCTGGAACGCAAACCTCGGATACGGGAACGAGGCAATCGCAGACGCCACGGCGGCTGCCCTGCGCGACGCCTCCTTCCTTGGCTCCTACCAAGTCGAGAACATCTACGCCCGTCGCGCGGCCGCTGCGCTCGTCGATCTCTGTGGCGACGACGCATTCACTCGCGTGCTCTTCTCAACCTCGGGCGGAGCCGCCAACGATCTCGTCCTGAAGCTCGTCCGGCACTTCCACGTGCTCCACGGCAACGAAGACCGGAAGTTCGTCGTCGCCATGCGCGGCGGCTGGCACGGGCTCACGTACGGCGCATTCGCACTCACGAGCGACCAGCTCGGCCAGACGATGTACGGCGTAGACCGCAGGCTCGTCGCCCACATAGAGCCGAACGACGTCTCCGAGCTTCAGGCGTTCATGCGCGACCACGGAGCTCGCGTCGCCGCAGTCGTGGTGGAGCCGGTGCTCGGGACCGGGGTCATCCCGCTCGATCCGGAGTACGTGCAGGCGCTGCTGGACGCGCGCGCCGAGCAGGAGTTCCTGGTCGTGGCCGACGAGGTCGCAACCGGTTTTGGTCGCACCGCACGCTACTTCGCTTCCGATGCCTGGCACGCGCCACCCGACATCCTCATCACGTCGAAGGGTCTGACCAACGGCACGAGCGCAGCGGCGGCCGTCATGGTCTCCAGCGAGATCGCCGAGACGTTTGCGGCGCACTCGGCCGTGCTCGGGCACGGCGAGACACAGGCCGGAACGGCGGTCGCGTGCGCCGCGATGCTCGCAACGATGGGCGAGATGGAGCGTCTCGAAGCCGTCGAGCTCGCCGCGCGCCTGTCACAGCGCCTCGACGTCGACCTCGCCCGGCTCGTCGAAGACGAGGAGCTGATCGTGGGCACTCGTGGGATCGGCTGCATGCGGGCTCTCTCCCTCGTCCGACCGGATGGAGAGCCACTCGAAGCTGCCGATGTCCCCGCCCTCGTCGCTGCTATCCGGAGGGAAGGCGCGATCGTCCACGCAGCTCCCGACGGAATTCAGCTGCTTCCGGCGCTCGTCTACACCGACGACGACCTCGTCGAGCTTGTCGGGTGCGTCCGGCGAGGAATTCAGGCCTTCGCGCTCGAGACACGCTGAAGACGAGTGGCTTCGCGCGGAAGGAAGGAGCCCGTCATCGACTTCGGCATCGCGTCGATCGGCC
>Ga0209577_10005478_pt1 | contig 11842 bp, 6 predicted proteins | sample GraSoiAngelo_109_FD_185874 | JGI IMG/M metagenome (GOLD analysis project Ga0209577, IMG submission 185874) | Grasslands soil microbial communities from the Angelo Coastal Reserve, California, USA - 14_0903_12_20cm (SPAdes) (version 2) | ecosystem: Environmental > Terrestrial > Soil > Grasslands ... | reverse complement strand
CGAAATGGAACAGGCGTACGAAACGGATCCCGATGTCGAGAACAAGCTCTGCAGTTTATTGATTTCGCGCGTGCAGGACTACGCGATTTTCATGCTGAGTCCCGACGGTAAGGTCATGACGTGGAATGACGGAGCTCGGCTCATCAAGGGCTACAACCGCAGCGAAATCGTCGGCCAACCGATGTCCCGCTTTTACACGTCTGAAGATCAGCAACGCGGACGTCCGGCCGAGCTGCTGCATCAGGCCGAGTCGATCGGGCGCGTGGAAGACGAGGGTTGGCGCGTGCGCAAGGACGGCACGCGATTCTGGGCGGACGTCGTCGTCACAGCGCTGCGGGACGACACGGGCAAGCTCACCGGTTTCGCGAAGATCACACGGGATCTGACAGAGCGTCGCAAAGCCGAGGCGGCGATTGGTGAGTTGGCGGGAAAACTGTTCCGCCTGCAGGATGAAGAGCGGCAACGCCTGGCGGGACACCTCCATGATCGCAGTAGCGCCTATCTCACCGCCGTACTCGCCAGCCTCCACCGCGTGAAAGCGCATCTCAAAACGGGAGATGCGGTGCTCCTCCACGATGTGTCCGACAGTATCGCGAAGGTGGAGGCGGCCTCCGACGTCATTCGCCGTGTTGCGCATATGCTTCATCCATCTCGCCTGGAGCAAGGCGGCCTCGTCGAAACACTGCGCTGGTACGTGAATGCAGTATCGGGCCAACAGCTGACGGTGACCACTGAACTACCCGCGGCGCCGATCAGGATGTCGCAGGAAGGTGAAATCGTGCTGTTTCGTCTCGTCCAGGAATGTCTCAACTACATCGTGGGTCGGCCGGGGGCGCGCGACGCGCACGTGGACCTCTCCGGGGACGGAACGGTGCTGCTGAAAGTCACCATCCATGGACCGCCGCCGCTCGGCCTGCGAGATGCGCTCTATGACGGGCAGGGTGATTTCGGGGTCGGATTCGCTAGTATCCGTGAGCGACTGCGCCAGCTGGGTGGGACGCTCAACGTGATCGCTACTGGAGACAAGTCCGTCGTCGAGGCGGGGCTGCCGCTGGAAAAGTAGTTGCCGCGGACCGCAATCCCCACACCGAGGACCGGCATGCGAAGCTTGTCAGCCCTTGTCACCCTGCTTCTGCTGGGTCAGCATGCCGATGCCCAGTCGCCCGGCAGGCGCGCGATCGTCTATACCACGGCCGAGAGCACCAGCTTCCGGATGACGCCCACCGACACGCTCACGTTCAAGCCGTCGGAGCCGACGTCCGAGGGCAAGGTATACATTTTCGTCGATCCGCGGAAAACGTTCCAACCTCTCATCGGAATCGGTGGGGCCTTGACCGATGCCGCGGCCGAGACGTTCGCGAAACTACCCACGGCCGGGCAGGAAGAAGTGATGACGGCGTATTACAGCGCCGACCGCGGGATCGGATACACGCTCGGGCGAACCAACATCAACAGCTGCGACTTCTCGAGCGCGAGCTATACCTACGTAACGGAAGGCGATTCCGCCCTCACCTCCTTCTCCATCGCACCCGACTTGCGGTACAAGATTCCACTGATCAAGCGCGCGATGGCCGTGAGCGGCAACCGGCTCAAACTCTTTGCGAGTCCCTGGAGCCCGCCGGCGTTCATGAAGGACAACAACGACATGCTGCATGGCGGGCATCTGCGTCCCGAGTACGCGCACGCCTGGGCTCGTTACTACACGAAGTTCATCGAGCAGTACCGGCGGGCCGGCGTACCGGTGTGGGGCATTACGATTCAGAACGAGCCGATGGCGACGCAGAAGTGGGAATCCTGCATTTATCAGGCAGCGGACGAGCGGGACTTTCTCAAGAACCACCTCGGTCCGGCGATGACGAGCGCCGGACTGCGCGATGTGAACATCATGGTATGGGATCACAACCGCGATCTCATCATCGAGCGGGCGCTGACGATTTTCGGCGATTCCGCGGCCGCGAAGTACGCCTGGGGGATGGGTTTCCACTGGTATGAAGATTGGTCTGGTGGGACGCAGATGTACGGCAACGTCACGCTCGTGAGCCGGCTCTACCCAGGCAAGCACCTCGTCTTCACCGAGGGAACACCGGCGAATTTCGACTCCACAGCGTACGGCCGCTGGAGCCTCGGCGAAGCGTACGGGCGATCGATGATCAACGACTTCAATTCGGGCGCCGAGGGATGGACCGACTGGAATATTCTGCTCGATGAGCGCGGCGGGCCCAACCATGTCGGCAACTTCTGTTTTGCCCCGATCCATGCCGATACGCGGACCGGCAAGCTCATCTACACGAATTCGTACTACTACATCGGCCACTTCTCGAAATTCATCCGTCCCGGCGCCAGAAGGATTGTGACGGCGCCGAGCCGCAGCATGCTGCTCACCACGGGCTTTGTGAATCCAGACGGCAAAGTGGTCGTGGTCGTGATGAACCCGACGTCACAGGTCGGGCAGTACAACCTCGTCGTCGGCTCCAACGCGGTAGCAATCAATTCGCGCCCACATTCCATCCAAACGGTGGTGTTCTGATGCGCCTCTCGCGAACCGTTCTGTCGGCAGCTGTTCTGCTCACCCCCGCATTATCCGCCCAGAATCCGGAACGGGCGGGCGGGACGCCGGTCCGCGACGCGCGCGTGGGATTGCGCGCCGGCTGGTGGGACGCGGGACAGGCTGCGTGGAACATGCGCCTCGTCTCGACGAGCCGGCCCCCCGCGGAGTTCATTCCCGCTGTGCCCGGCGATTTCGACTACATGAACTCGGACGTGGCGTTCAAGGGGAACTACCTCATCCAGGGAAACTTCCAGGGGTTCTCCGTGTGGGACATCGCGGATCCCTTTCACCCCCGCCTCGTGCACGCGGAACGCTGCCCCGAGCAGCAGAACGATGTGTCGGTATACAAGAACCTGCTTTTCCTCTCGGGGGAGTCACCCAATGGGCGCGTGGACTGCGGCACGCAGGGCGTACAGGAGCCCGTCAGCCCGCAGCGCTTCCGTGGCGTGCGTGTCATCGACATCAGTGACCTGACGCGTCCGCGGGTCGTCGCGAACGTGCAGACGTGCCGCGGCTCGCACACGCACACGCTCGTCATTGATCCAAAAGACACGAGCACCGTCTACATCTATGTCTCCGGGCAAGCGCCCGTACGGCCGGCGGAAGAACTGCCGGGATGCTCGGCCGCGCTGCCGGAGCAGGACACCGCGTCGGCACGGTTCCGGATCGACATCATTCGCGTGCCCCTGGCCCGGCCCGAATCGGCCGGCATCGTGAGCCGGCCGCGGATCTTCGAGGCCCTGGTGGCGCCGCCGAGCCATGGCGCCACACCCACCGACTCCGCGGCCGCCAAACGCTATGCAGATTCGGCGCAAGCCACGGGTGCGTACGTCATCAAGTTTCAGGGATTGCCGATCGTCCTGCCCCCCCAGTTCGTGAAGCCGATGCTCGACAGTATCGCGCGGAGTGGCGGCAGAACGGCGCCCAACGCCGCCGATAGCGCCGCACTGCGTGGCGCGATCCAGGGGATCATCGACGCCGAGTTCCTCGCGCCGATGGGTCCCGGTGGCGTGCGGCATGGCCCGGATCAGTGCCACGACATCACGGTCTATCCGGAGATGGGCGTGGCGGGGGGCGCGTGCGCCGGCTACGGACTCTTGCTCGACATCCGGGATCCCGTTCACCCCGTCCGCATCGCAGCCGCCTCGGATTCGAACTTCGCCTACTGGCACTCGGCGACGTTCAACAACGATGCGAGCAAGGTAATCTTCACCGACGAGTGGGGCGGCGGCATCGCGCCGCGTTGCCGCGCGACCGACAAGCCCGAATGGGGCGCCGACGCGATCTTCACGATCGCGAACAGGCGTGCGTTGATGTTCCAAGGCTACTACAAGGTGCCGGTGCAACAGACGACCACCGAGAATTGCGTCGCGCACAACGGCAACCTGATTCCCGTCCCCGGCCGTGACCTCATGGTGCAAGGTTGGTATCAGGGCGGCGTGTCGCTATTCGACTTTACCAATCCCGCGCATCCCACCGAGATCGCGTACTTCGATCGCGGGCCGATGGACTCGACCAAGCTGGAGATCGCGGGCAGTTGGTCGGCGTACTGGTACAACGGCTACATCTATAGCACCGAGATCATGCGCGGGCTCGACGTGCTCGAGCTGCAGCCCAGCGCCCAGCTCACCCGGAACGAGATCGATGCGGCGAAGCTCGTGAAGCTGGCCTATCAGAACGTGCAGGGTCAGCAGCGCCTCACCTGGCCCGCGAGCTTCGTCGTGGCGCGCGCGTATCTCGATCAGCTCGACCGGTCGCGTGGACTGGCGGCGGAGCGCATCGGAGCGGTGCGGACGGCCCTGGCGACCGCGGAACGCGCGACCGGTGCGGGCCGGCGCACCGCGTTGACCACACTCGCTACGCAGCTCGACCGTGACGCCGCGAGCGCTGCCGACGCGGCCAAGGTGAGCGCGCTCGCGGCGGTGGTCAGGAGGATCCCCCTCGTCCAGCCGAGGTAGTAGACGTTTCGTCTTTCAACGAATGTCCAGGTCGGTGACTCCCTGAAACAACCTTTTTCAGGTTCCCGTCATCCAACGGGGAAACCACCGGACTATTCATGTTTCTTGGATTGCCGCTCCTTGCCGTCACGCTTGTCACCCAGTCCACTGCCGCCTCGCCGCCTCACCAGCGAGCCGATTCGACCGCGCCGGCTCCGGCGAAACGCGTCACCGCGGCACGCGCCGCGCAGCCCCCCGTCATCGACGGGCGCGATGATGACGCCGTGTGGCGCGAAGCGGCGCCCATCACCGAGTTCCAGGAGTGGCGCCCCAGCGAGGGAGGACCCCCGAAGCTCCCGACCGAAGCGAAGGTCGCCTATGATGCGGGCAACCTGTACGTCTTCGTCCGCGCCTTTGATCCCCACCCCGACAGCATCATCACCGTCCTCGCCCGCCGCGACTACTTCACACCCAGCGACATGGTGTGGCTGTTCCTCGACTCCTATCACGACCGGCGCACCGGCTTCGAATTCGGAGTCAACCCGTCGGGCGTGAAGCTAGATGCGCAGATCTACAATGACGGCAACGAAGACTTCGCCTGGGACGCGGTCTGGGACGTCGCGACCCGCATTGACTCCCTCGGCTGGACGGCGGAGTTCCGGATCCCGCTGACGCAGCTGCCCTACGGCCGGCAACGGACGCATACGTTCGGTTTCACCGTCGATCGCGACGTGTACCGGTACGCCCAGCGCGTGAGCTGGCCGCTGTTTCGGCAATCACAGGCGGGGTTCGTGTCGCAGTTCGGCGAGGTCACCGGCCTGGACAATCTGGAGGCGCCCCGGCGGCTCGAGGCCGCGCCCTACTTCGTGACGAAGAACGTGTCCCACTTCAACGCCACCAGTATCGGGCGAACGCAGGACGTGACGGTCGGCGGCGACCTGAAATACCGCGTCGCGCCCAACCTGAAGCTCGACGCGACCATCAATCCGGATTTCGGCCAGGTGGAGGCCGATCCCGGAGTGCTGAATCTCACGGCCTTCGAGACGTTCTTCCGCGAGCAGCGGCCCTTCTTCGTGCAGGGCGCGGGGCAGTTTCAGTGGAACGTCAACTGTACGGCGGTCAACGACTGCTCGACCGGTGAGGGACTGGTCTATTCGAGGCGCATCGGACGCGCGCCCGAACTGGCGGGGATCTACTCCGACACCACGTCGCGAGCGTTTACGACGATCCTCGGCGCCGGGAAGCTCACCGGCCGTCTGCCGGGAGGCCTCACGATTGGTGCGCTGGACGCGGTGACCGAGCATCAAACCGGCGCGGGCGGCGTGACAATCGAGCCCGCGACCAACTACGGTGTCCTGCGCTTGCGGCAGGACCTGCGGGGCGGCGAGTCGAGTATCGGCGGCATCGTCACCACCGTAAACCGCAGCACCGATTCCTGGAGCTCACCGTACCTGCATAGCAGTGCGTACGTGGGCGCCATGGACTTCCGTCACCGGTTTCCGGGCGGCCGCTACGAGCTCTCAGGGTCGGTCGACTTCAGCCGTGTCGCCGGCAGCGCGCAGGCGATCGCCAGCACGCAGCAGAGCTCGACGCACTACTACCAGCGGCCCGACGTCCTGCGATTCGATTCGACTCGCACGTCGCTCGCCGGCGACGCCGAGGGACTCCAATTCGGCAAGGTGGGCGGCAACCACTTGCTCTTCCAGACGAATGTCGAGCGTCGCTCCCCCGGATTCGAAGTCAACGATCTCGGGTATCTGCAGCGTGCCGATCAGGTCACGTGGAGTACGTGGGCGGGTTTCTTCGACCGGCACACGCGCCGCCTGTACCAGCGCTTTCAATGGAATTTCAACTGGTGGCAGTATTGGACCACGGCGGGGCTCCCTGAGGAGCGGGCGTTCAATACCAATACACACACGACGTTCAACAACACCTGGTCCCTGCACTTTGGCGGGACCGCGGGTCAATTGGGGACCACCTACTGCTATTCGTGCGCGCGCGGTGGCCCCGCGGTACGGCAGGATCCCTACCTCGCTCCCTGGCTGGGCATCAACGGCGACGACCGGAAGGCCATCGTCCCGTATCTGTGGTTCAACTGGTTTCGTGCCGATGGCGGACGCTCGCGCAACTTCAGCTTCGGGCCGGAGATCGACTTCAAGATCGCGGCGCGCGTGACCGCCGCGCTGTCGCCGAGCTACTCACGCAGAACCAGCGACGTTCAGTCGCTGGGCTCCACGACCGATACGAGCGGCACGCATTACCTGTTTGGGCACCTCGAGCAAAAGCAGCTCGGGTTGACGATGCGCGTCACGTATCCGTTCACCGCGAACATGTCGCTCCAGGTGTACGCCCAGCCCTTCATCTCGAAGGGGACGTTCAGCAACGTGCGTGAATTGTCGGCGACGCCCCGCGCGGCAGACTACGCGAGCCGCTATCAGGCGTATGGCGACACCGCGTACACGAACAACATCGGCGGGTTCAACTTCAAGCAGTTCCGCTCGAACGTCGTGTTCCGCTGGGAGTACCGGCCGGGATCCGCGCTGTTCGTCGTCTGGAGTCAGGGCCGCCGGGGATCTGCGGGGCTGGAGGGGGAGCGCAGCTTCAGCGGCGACATGAACGATTTGTTCAATCTTCGGCCCGACAACAGCTTCCTGGTGAAGCTGTCGTATTGGATCAACCGCTAGCTAGTCGCACAAAAACTCGGCATTGTAGGAATGCGAAGCTCGCGGCCCTCAGGGCACAGTAACGTTGAACGGGTTGCTGGTGACCCCGTTGAGGTTCGTCGCCGTCGCTTGCAGCGTGTAGCCCATCCCGACCTGGTCGATACTCAAATTGGAGAACGTTGCGACGCCGTTCGCCGGGGTCGCCGTCTTTGTCCCTGAGAGCTGCGCGTTCTTCAGCAAGCTGCCGTCGTGGTCGATCGCGATCGTCATTGGACCAGTGAAGCCTGTGACCGTATTCCCCTGATCATCGAGCGCGACGACCTGTACCGCCGGCGCGATCGTGGATCCCGGCAGCAGCGTGTTGCTAGGCTGCACCACAAAGACGAGGTGAGTCGCCGTCTGCGGCTTCAGCTCGACTGCATTGACAAACCAGGTGCTCAGCTGCTGGAAAGACCAGGTCCACTGTGGCTCGACAGTGCCAGGGGCGCTCGCCAAGGCGTATTCGCCATCGAGCGTGAGCGTCTGGTCCGTAATCCAGTTCAGCGAAGAGAAGTCCGCCGGCCGGCTGTAGTTCACGATGGCGTCTGCCATGGTGACGCCGTATGTGAGCGAACCGGCATCGACCGGTAGCGCGCCGGGACTGGCGATGGTCGTCGTCGAGCCGTTTCCGGAGGCTCCATGGTGTGCGCTGACCGCTTGAGCGAACCCCGGGCTTACGCCGCTGTATGCGGAGATCATCTCACCACCCTCCGTAATGTCATCCGAGAAGATCGCGTGTACGGCGAGGAGCTGGTCGGGACTTCCAGCGGTCTCCGGGAAGTTGCGGACGTCAGTCGCGACGTAGGTCGCCATCGACCAGCCATCGGCGGTGACGTAGTCCATGAGGGTATACGTGTTGCCGACCGGCGTCCCACCATGCAGGTGATCGGTCACGGTGGTGATCGTGTTGGTCGAGCCACGCCACACGAACGTTGCAATGATCGCATCGCCGAGGTGTGGATTCTGGGAGAACTGCAAGCCCACGTGCGTGCCGCCCGCGGGCCAGGGGCCGCCGATGTTGAGCAGGACTGCCTGCTGGTCGAAGACAATGGGCGTCGCAACTCCGCTCGCCGCCTGGGACGCAGCCACGCCATTGCGGGCGACCGCATGAGGAGTTGCGGGATTGAACGAATCGCTACATGCGGTACCCAGCAGCGTGAGCGCCGAAAGGTAAAGCAGACTATTGAGAGTTGTATGCGTTTTCATGCCGGATGTACGGGCAAGCTTTGAGCCATTCCGGCCCGTCTCAGGCGCCGCGGGCAGGTGTTACATGAGTACCGCAGAGTGTGGTCCGCGCGCCTCGTAGCGAGTGTCGGGGGTTAGCATCATCGAGCCTTCAGGTATAGCGCCGCCGCCACTCTGCCGCATAAGTGCCACGCACAGCTGCACGCGCAGCTTCGGTGGCGACATGAACGATTTGTCCAATCTCCGACCCGACGACAGCTTCCTGGTGGAGCTGTCGTATTGGATCAACCGCTAGCGGCAGAAAGACCCGTCGCGCAAGCCGGTGAAAGGTGACACGCGTCACCGGGGTCGGAGCATAGCCCAAGTCGTTGCGCGGCTTGCTCAACCGACCGTCTATTGTCGTCTACGCGCCCAAAGTGAATGTTGACCCCCGTGAACATCTGGGAAAACATCACTCGATCGCTGCGCACGCTCCGCTTGGACACGATGCGGGGCAAGTTTGTCACGTTCGTCATGACCCTGATGTTGTACGGACGGAATCGACGCTCGCTGAGCGATCGCACCGGTCAGGAGCTGCGCGGCGCGAGCTCGGATGCGGCTCGCGAGATGGGTGTATGGCTCGACCAGCGCTTGTACGATTTGCGCCTGCGCGCGAGTCCCTACGTGGTGTCCGACAATCTCGCCAGGGTCACGGGTCGTAATGCCGCGCAGTCCGTCACGCGCCTCCGCGACTACCTCAATACCGTCCGTCAAAACCTTCCGGAGCACGAGGGACTCGCGATCGTCGGGCGGGACGGTTTGGTCCTGACGAGCAGCGGCAGCCGGACGGGGTTCCGACTGTCTCCCGACCAGCTGAACACGTTGCGCACCCGGGACGCGCTCGCGGGTGAACCGTTCTGGGATGCCGGGCTTGGCAAAGCGGCGATGGTTCTGGTCGTGCCCATCCGTCAGGATGACGGCATGTTTCTCGGCGCGTTGGGCGCGAAGATCAATCTGGATGGCGTCAGAGACATGTTGGAGCAGTTGTCCGCCGACCACTCGCGAGACCTCTATCTGATCACCGAGCCGGGGCGCGTCGTGGTCAGCTCCGCTGGGAACTCCGCAGACCTGATGAAGACGACGATCTCTCCAGCGACGGCCAGAGACCTGGTCGAGCGCGAGGGTCAGCCCGTCGTTCAGTCGCGGGCCGCGGGACGTGAGGTCGTCGCGGTGCTGCGGCGGATTCCCCAGCTGCGCTGGGCGGCGGTTGCCGAAACCCCGCGTGCCGAAGCGGTGCGCGAGGCGGGGGTGCTGCGGTTTCGGACGGTGCTGCTGATGACGTCGCTGCTCGCGGCGGTGGGGCTGCTGGCGTTCGTCGTCGGCGTGTTCATCACACGGCCGCTCGAGCGTCTCACCGAAGCCGCGGCGCGCGTGGCGGCTGGAGACCTTGCTGTCGAGCTTCCCGCCGGCGGCAGCGGCGAGGTCGGGTACCTGACCCGGGCGTTCAATACCGTGGTCACGCGCCTGCGGGAAAAGGAGAGTCACGGTGAGTTGGAGAAGCTCTCGCTCACCGATTCCCTGACCGGGCTCTACAATCGCCGCCACCTGATGGGGACCCTGGCCAGCGAGGTGCAGCGGTCGCGACGCCTGCGGCGTGCGTTCTCAGTCTTGCTGGCGGATGTCGACCGGTTCAAGCAATACAACGACACGCACGGGCACCTCGCCGGGGATGCCGCGCTCGTGAAGATCGCGGAAGTCTTCCGCAAGACGACGCGGCAGGTGGACTGTGTGGCGCGCTACGGCGGCGAAGAGTTCGTGGTGATGCTCCTCGAAGCCAACCTGGCGACCGCAACGCTCGTTGCGGAGCGCATTCGCGGCCGCGTGGCCGACCAGGACCTCGGCGAGGGGAAGCTCACACTGAGCATCGGCGTGGCCGAGTACCCCGACGGCGGGGACACGCCGGAGGAGCTGATCGCCACCGCCGACGCGGCGATGTATCGGGCGAAAAGCGGCGGTCGGAACCAGGTGGTCGTGGCCGGGACGAGCGAGCAGCGCCCGCAAGAGAAAAAAACCCGGCGTAAGCGAGAGGCCTGAGTTGGCCTAGACGGAGCTATTTCGCCGAGGGCAGATGGCGTATGTCCGAAGCGACCACCTCCGGCACGGGCTCCTTCCCGGCTAACCAGTCTCGCACTTCAGTTGGCCACACGCCCAGTTTCTCGGCGAGTCGCGCGTGTCCCCAGGAGATGCGCCGTAGTTCGCGCTTCAGTTGTGCAGGTGTCAATATCCCTCCCACGATTGGGCAGCTGTTACGAGGTGAGCGGGAAGTATAGCAGCTTCCCTCCCCCTTCGTTTGCCGCCGTCGTTTACCCAATGCCGCCGCCAGAGTCAATGGATTGCACCACTATCTTGTAACCGATGTCGAACCTGCTTCTCGTGGACGATGACGATTTTGTGCGTAGTGCGTTGAGCCGGGCGCTCAATCGCACTGGCGGATTCACCGTTATCCCCGCCGAGCACGGGCGACGCGCGCTCGATCTGCTCGCCACGGAACACGTGGACGCAATCCTCACCGACCTCCAGATGCCCGTGATGGATGGGCTCACGTTGCTCGCCGAGCTCTTCGAGAGGGAAACCCGGTTGCCCGTCGCGGTGATGACCGGCCAGCAGATCCATGCGGACCTGCGGCACCGGCTCCAGACCTACGGCATCGCGGCGGTCTTTTCGAAGCCCGTGGACGTGGTGTTGCTGGCGGACGAGCTGCAACGGGTGCTCGATCCGAAGGCCGTCGGTCGCATCTCGGGAATCACGCTGTTCGGACTGCTGCAGCTGCTCGAGGTGGAGCGCAAGAGCGGGCTCGTCCTGGTCGAGGCGTCGCAGCGTGAGGGCCGCTTGTACTTCGAAGAAGGGGTCTTCGTGCACGCGCATACCCGTGTGCTCGATGGTTTGGAGGCAGCCTACGAAATCCTGGGCTGGTCCGATCCTGCAGTCGAGATTTTCTACAAGCGGCGGGCGCGGCAGCGCACGGTGCATGAGCCGTTGCAGCACGTGCTGATGGAAGCGGCGCGGCTGCTCGACGAATCAGCGCGATCGAGAGGCGAAGAAGATCGCACTGTCCACTCGGCCCCGAGACAGGACGTCGATGCGGACAGCATCCTTGCCGAGGTCCTCAAGATCGACGGCGCGATCGGTGCCGCCCTCGTGCAGGCCACGACTGGCACGATTCTCGGCCAAGCCGCGGTCGGACGCGGGCTCGACATGACACACGGGGCGAAGATCGCGCGGGATCTCGTGCAGGCGGCACTCCGGCTCCGCGACGGCATCGAGGACATTATGATCACGGTGGATACGCAGTATCACGTAATGCGCGTCCTCGGACCCACTGAGGACGTGTTCGTGCATCTCGTCCTCGACCGTGAACGCGCCAGCCTCGGCCTGGCGCGACAGCAGCTCGCCAAGCTCGCGCGCAATGCGGGTCATTGAGGCGGCCGGAC
>Ga0209577_10005477_pt1 | contig 11843 bp, 5 predicted proteins | sample GraSoiAngelo_109_FD_185874 | JGI IMG/M metagenome (GOLD analysis project Ga0209577, IMG submission 185874) | Grasslands soil microbial communities from the Angelo Coastal Reserve, California, USA - 14_0903_12_20cm (SPAdes) (version 2) | ecosystem: Environmental > Terrestrial > Soil > Grasslands ... | reverse complement strand
AGCACGGCGCCGACGACTACATCATCAAGAACAATCTCAACCGGCTGATTCCCGCGATCAATCGTGAGCTGCGCGATGCCGAAGTACGCCGCGAGCGCACGCGCGCAGAAGAGCGCATTCGCCATCTCGCGTATTACGACGCCCTCACCGATCTTCCCAACCGCACGCTGTTTCAGAACCGCCTCGAGCAGGCCGTGGCGAACTCGCTGCGCGCGCGCAACCCATTGTCGGTCTTGATCATGGATCTCGACGGGTTCAAGGAGATCAACGACACGCTCGGCCACTTGATGGGCGACGCCGTGCTGCGCGAGATCGGCCGGCGCCTGCTGGCGGGCCTGCGCGAATCCGACACGGTGTCGCGGCTTGGCGGCGACGAGTTTGCGGTGTTGCTGCCCAATGTCGGCCGTGCGGGCGCGGAGCTCGCCGCGCGCAAATTGATTGCGATGGTGCAGGAGCCACTCTGCATCGAAGGCTTGAACCTGGACGTGCACGGCAGCGTCGGCATCGCGCTGTTTCCCGAGCACGGCACCGAAGCCGAAATCCTGATTCAACGCGCGGACGTGGCCATGTATGTGGCCAAGCAGGATCGCTCCGGGCACGTCGTGTACGCGCAGGAGCTCGACCGGCACAGCCCGGAGCGTCTGGCGCTGATGGGAGATTTCCGGCACGCCATCTCGCGCGACGAGCTGCGCGTGCACTACCAGCCGAAGATCAGCTTGACGACGATGGAAATATTCGGCGTCGAGGCGCTGGTGCGGTGGCAGCATCCCGAGCTCGGGCTCATCATGCCCGATCGCTTCATCCCGATGGCCGAGCAGACCGGGGCCGTTCGTCCGCTCACCTTGTGGGTGCTGGAGCACACGCTGCAGCAGTGCCTCGAGTGGCGGCGCCACGGCGTCGAGCTCGTCGCCGCGGTGAACCTCTCACCGCGCAACCTGCAAGATCCCGAGCTGCCCGAGCGTGTCCGCTCGCTGCTCAATCTGCTGGGAGCGCCCGCATCATTGCTCGAGCTCGAGATCACGGAAAGCGTGATCATGGCCGATCCGCTGCGATCGCTCCAGGTGCTGACGCGCCTGAACAAGATGGGCCTGCGGCTGGCCGTCGACGACTTCGGCACCGGCTACTCGTCGTTCAGCTATCTGCGCAAGCTGCCCGTGCACGAGATCAAGATCGACAAGTCGTTCATCGACGACATGGTGCAGCACCACGACGACGTGATCGTGCAATCGACGATCGATCTGGCGCATAATCTCGGCCTGACGGTTGTGGCCGAAGGTGTGCAGGACCAGCAGACGCTGGATCGTCTGAAAGAGCTTGGATGCGACACGGCGCAGGGCGACTATCTCTCGGCGCCGCTCGACGGCCCCGGTGTGCTGCAATGGATCCAGCAGCGCCGTGAGCGCCGACAGGTGAGTCAAATCTGATTTTCGCGCTTCTTTCCGGACTGCTTCTCGCGCTCAGTTTTCCCCGCTACGGTCATCCTGCTTTCGGCTGGGTGGCGCTCGTGCCGCTGCTTGTCGCGCTGCTCGAGCGTCCTTCGACTCACATGTTCACGAATCGCTCAGGACGGCCTGAGCTTGTCGTCCCTCGACAGGCTCGGGACGACCCTGAGCAACGTCGAAGGGTCGAAGGCCGTCCGCGAACCTGGCCGTCGTTCCGGCCGAACCGGGCGTTTGCACTCGGCATGATTGCCGGCATCGGATATTTCGGCGGCACCGTGTACTGGACCGGCGCCACGGTTCGTCAATTCGGCGGGCTCAGCTGGCCGGTCGCGGTGGTCGTGGCATCGCTGCTCGTGCTCTACCTCGCGCTGTTTCCTGGTCTGTTCGCGTTGTGTCTCGCGTGGCTGATCAAGCAGTTTGGCCCGCGCGCGGTGATGCTGGCGCCCGCCGTGTGGGTGACCACCGAGCTGGGCCGCACCTATTTCTGGTCCGGTTTTCCCTGGCTGCTGCTCGGCTACAGCCAGACTACTGTGCTGCCGATTGCGCAGATCGCGAGCGTGGTCGGCGTGTTCGGTCTGTCCGCGCTGGTCGCGCTGGCGGCCGCTGCCCTCAGCTACGTCGCGGCCGTGCAGTCTCGCGAGTCGTTGGCGGCGCTGGCGGCTACGGCGATGCTGGTGGCGGCCATCGCGGTCTGGGGCTCGTCTCGACTCCGGCACGGGACGCTCACCGAGCAGGGCACTGGCGTGCGGGTGGCATTGGTGCAGGGCAACATTCCACAGAACGAAAAGTGGGATGCCGCGCGCGCCAATCAGATTTTCGAAACCTACCTGGCCATGACGCGCCAGGCCGCGCAGCAGGGTGCGCAGCTGGTGATTTGGCCGGAATCGGCGACGCCGTTTTACTTCGAGGAAGATCGCGCCGCCGGCGACCGCATTCGGCAGCTCGTTCAGCAGACCGGCATCGAGCTGCTGTTTGGCAGCGACCAGCTCGAGCACACGAAACCGCCGCTGTACTACAACTCGGCGTTTCTGATGCGGCGCGACGGATCGACGGCCGGCGTGTATCGCAAGATGCATCTGGTGCCGTTCGGTGAATATGTGCCGCTGAAGCGCCTGCTGTTTTTTGTCGGCACGCTGGTGGAAGGCGCGGGCGACTACACCGCCGGCCAGTCGATGGTGATGTTGCCCACGAGCTTTGGAAAAATCAGCACGGCGATCTGCTATGAGATCGTGTATCCGAACCTGGTGCGCAGCGCGGTGCTGGCTGGCAGCCGCTTGCTGACGACGATTACCAACGATGCGTGGTACGGCTATTCATCGGCGCCGTACCAGCACTTCCTGCAGGCATCGATGCGGGCGATCGAGCAGGGGCGCTACCTGGCGCGCTCGGCCAACACCGGCATCAGCGGCATCGTCGATCCGTACGGGCGCGTGATGCAGCGGTCGCGCATCTTCGAGCGCACGGTGATGAGCGGAGAGGTGCGCATGCTCGACACCGTCACGATTTATGGCAGAATCGGGGATGCGTGCGCGTACGCGTGTGCCGCTCTGACGCTCGCTGCGCTGTTGGCGGGTCTCTCGACGCGAACCCGCACGCAGTGAAAGACGATCGGCTCTAGGCTTTGGGCTTTTGGCCGGTCCAAAGCCCAAAGTCTAAAGCCCAGAGCCCAGGAGAAAAGCATTGGCTCTTGCCATCGACGAACTGACCCGCAAATATCAAGACTTGGTGAAGCGCGCCTCCGACCTTCGGAGCTATCTTTGAGGCCGCTCGCCCAGCCGAAGAACTCGCCCGCATAGAAGAGCGCGCCTCTGCGCCCGACTTCTGGACCAATCAGGCCGAAGCACAGAAGCTTCTTCAACGCCGCCGGAGGGTCGAAGAGGAAGTTGAGCTGATCAATGCGCTCGGAAAGCGCACCGAGGATCTTGGTGTGCTCATCGAATGGGCCGGCCAGGGCGAGGATGTCGCCGGCGAGCTGGCGGCCGGCATCGACGAGTTCACGCGTCTGGTCGACACCGGCGAGATCAAGAAGATGCTGGGCGGCGAGCACGACCGCAAGAACGCCATTCTGGCGATTCATCCCGGCGCCGGGGGCACCGAGTCGCAGGACTGGGCCGAGATGCTGCTGCGGATGTACATGCGGTGGATCGAGCGGCGCGGCTTCAAGCGCGAGATGATCGACTACCAGCCGGGCGACGAAGCGGGCCTGAAGAGCGCCACGCTGACGGTGACGGGAGAGTATGCCTACGGCCTGTTGTCGGCGGAAGCGGGCGTCCACCGCCTCGTCCGCATTTCGCCCTTCGATCAGGCGGCGCGCCGGCACACGTCGTTTGCGTCGGTATTCGTCTGGCCGGAGCTCGCGGACGATATCGACGTCGAGATCGAGGACAAGGATATTCGCATCGACACCTATCGATCGAGCGGCGCCGGCGGGCAGCATGTGAACGTCACCGATTCCGCCGTGCGCATCACGCACCTGCCGAGCGGCATCGTCGTGTCGTGCCAGAACGAGCGTTCCCAGCACCGCAACCGCGACTCGGCCATGAAAGTGCTGCGCGCCAGGCTGTACGACATGCGGCTGAAGGAGCAACAGGCGAGGCTGGATCAGATCGGCGGCGCGAAGAAGGACATCGCCTTCGGCAATCAAATCCGCAGCTACGTGCTGCATCCCTATCAGCTCATCAAGGATCACCGCACGAAATTCGACGTGGGCGACGTGAACCGCGTGCTCGACGGCGACCTCGACGGCTTTATCAAGGCCTACCTCATGCAAAAGGCCTCCGGGACTCTGGGACAGCCGGTCGCCGCTGAAGAAGACTAAAATCGAAGCGGAGCTCCAACGAAGCCGTCATGAATCCGGATCAGTGGCGCCGCGTAAAGGACATCTTTCACGCCGCGATCGAACGGGCGCCGTTGAAACGGCCCGCATTTCTGACGGAGGCATGCGGCGGCGACGAGGAGCTGCGTACGGAAGTCGAGCGGCTGATCGCGGCGCACGACCAAGCCGGAACCTTCATCGATCGGTCGCCAGTGGGCGGCGCGCAGCCCAGCCAGCCGAGCCTCAGCGGCCGCGTGATCGGCCGTTATGAAGTCGGCCGGCTGCTCGGCGCCGGCGGCATGGGCGAGGTGTATGCCGCCCGCGACGTGGAGCTGGGGCGTCAGGTGGCGCTCAAGATCGCCACTGGCGTCGATGCCGACGCACAGACGCGGCTGAGGCGTGAGGCGCAGCACGCGTCGCAGCTGAATCACCCGCACATCTGCACGATTCACGAAGTGGGCGCGGCCGATGGCCAGTCTTACATCGTGATGGAGTATGTGGAAGGGCAGAGGCTGTCGGACATCATCCCGCCCACAGGGCTTCCGGTGGAATCGGTCCTCCGGTACGGGATTCAGATCGCCGATGCGCTGGCGCATGCGCACCGACACGCTGTGACGCATCGCGATCTCAAGACCGCGAACATCGTCGTCACATCCGAAGGGCGCGCCAAGGTGCTGGACTTCGGGCTCGCGCGCCGCGACGTTCCCCAAATTGAAAAATCATTGACCGCCGAGGGCTCCGTGGCGGGCACGCTCCCGTACATGGCGCCCGAGCTGTTGCGCGGCAAACAGGCCGACGCATGCAGCGACATCTGGGCGTTAGGCGTCATGCTCTACGAGATGGCCGCCGGCTCGCGGCCGTTCGCCGGCGCAACCACTTTCGAACAAAGCGGCGCCATCCTGTACGAGCCGCCTGCGCCGCTGCCCAGCCGCATTCCGGCTTCGCTGCAGCAGATTATTCGAGGCTGCCTTGCCAAAGATCCGCGCGAGCGCTACAAGCAGGCGAATGAGATCCGCTCGGCGCTGGAGATCGCGCAGGCGGGAGTTGCGCCCGCGTCCACGACTGCTGCGAACGTTCCGCGCCTGTCTCGGATGAGGCAACTGCTGAGATCGTGCCGCTGGCGGCGCGTCGCGTGGATCGGCGGCGTGTCGCTGACGATCTTCCTGCTGATCAACTTCAGGACCCCGGAAGCCCTATCGACCGCGGTTCGAAACGGCCGTGGATACTCGCTCCTGAGGGAGGGCCATCCCGAAGACGCCATCCGCGAATTCGAGAAGAATGTCAAAGCCGCTCCTCGCGACGCGAATTCCTATGACAGCCTCGGCGAGGCCTATCTCGTGATGGGCGCGCCGGACAAGGCGGTCGAGTACTACGACCGCGCGCTCACAATCAATCCCACGTTCGGCGCGTCGCGTACCGGACGCGCCTGGGCCTGGGGCATGCTGGGCCGGTTCGATCAGGCTATCGCGGACGATCCCCCGGACCCCTTGGTGAAGGCGCTGCTGCTGTCGCGCGTGGGCCGATACGAGGAAACCGAAGAAATCCTCGCCGGTGAAGGCCGGCAAGCGAGCGCCGTCCTGCTGGCATCGATGCTCGCAACCGAGCGCGGCGAGTATGAGGATGCGCTGAAAGACGTCCGGTCTGCTGAAGAGATCGCTGTCGATCTACGAGAGGAAACCAAACGCGTCTCTCTGGTGCTTGCCGATCTGCTTGGCGGCACCGCGGCGGCCCGCTCGGGAGACCTGAAGACAGCGCAAGCCCGTCTCGCCTCTCAGACCAAACGCTACAAGGCGACCGATCCCACCGAAAAGTGGTGGCACCAGACGCTGGCTGGCGAAATCGCGCTTGCGGGTGCCGATCCCCAGGCGGCGCTCGACGCGTATGCCGCTGGAGAGCCATCGAGAAAAATGTGGGCGAATCTGAGGGACACCTCAATGGTGATCTTTGCCAATAGCCTGTCAGTTCGAGACGTGCCCGCACGCGCGCAGACCGCACGCGGCGATACGGCAGGGGCGATCCAGACGTATCGTCGCCTGCTGACACCCGGATCTGAACAGAAATGGGCCGCGGTGTTCGAGCCGCGATATGTGCTCGCGATAGCGCGGCTGCTGAATCGGACAGGAGACAACGCCGCGTCGAAGCAGGAATATCAGCGATTCCTGAATTTCTGGAAGAACGCCGACCCGGGCCTGCCGGAGATCACAGAAGCCAGGCGGATGGTCAACGGTCGGTAGGCTGACGATTAAAATCTCACTGCAGAGAGACAGAAGCGTCAACTTCGCGCCGAGGCGTCAGCGGCGACGCAAGAAACCGCATGTAAGAGCCTATCGAAAGGCAGTGGCTTCTCTGTGTCTCTCCGACGAGATAGAAAGATCAGCGGGCGAAGTTGGTCCCTGGCTGGGTTCCTGAGATGAACGCTTCGGTGATGCCGCCGGCTTCGTCGGGCGCGCCGTTGGTCTTATCCACCGACATGAAGACGATGTTGCCGGGCGGGGTGAATTCGGGCGGATGCTCCTTGTCGCGCGTGTCGATGTAGGCTTTCATGAATTCCATCCAGATCGGCAGCGCGGCCACGGCGCCCGTCTGATTCTGGCCAATCGTCTTCCGCTCGTCATAGCCCACCCACACGCCCAGCGTGATATCGGGATCGAATCCGATGAACCAGGCATCGCCGTAGTCGTCGGTCGTGCCCGTTTTGCCGGCGAGGGGCCAGTCGAGCGCCGCGGCGGCGGCGCCGGTTCCGCGCTGCACAACCCCGCGCAGCAGGCTCGTCATCACGAACGCCGTGTCGGCTCGAATCGCATCCTGCGGATCCGGCCGTGTTTCTTCAAGGACGTTGCCGTCGCGGTCGGAAATTTTCAGGAACTCGATTGGCGTCATGCGTACGCCACCGTTCGGAAAGACGGCATAGGCGGCCGTCATTTCCATCAACGTAATGTCGGCGGCGCCCAGCGCGAGCGAGAGATACGGGTCGAGCTTCGCTTCGATGCCGAACTTGTGCGCGTAGTTGATGACCTGCTGCGGCGTCAACACGGCCATCATCTTTACCGCGGGCACGTTGCGCGACTCTTCGAGCGCATGGCGCAGCGTGACTCCGCCTTCGAATTTGTTGTCGTAGTTATGCGGCGAATACGGCGGCTGGTTTGGGCCTGCCGGATAGCTGATCGGTTCGTCGACGATGATGGAAGACGGCGTGTACCCGCGATCGATCGCGGTTGTGTAGACGAACGGCTTGAACGCCGATCCCACCTGGCGCGCCGCCTGCACGGCGCGGTTGAACTTGCTGCGCTCGAAATTGAAGCCGCCGACCATCGCGCGAATCTGACCGGTGTGATTGTCAATCGCCAACAGCGCCCCCTGCACGATGGGCGTCTGCTCGAGCGCCACCGACTCCAGCTTGCCGGCCGCATCGGCTTTCACGATTCGCACATCAACGAGATCGCCGGCCTTGAACAGCGCGGGCGGCGCGCGATGCGTCCACGCGTAGCCGTCCGCGCGAAGGTCCACCATCTGCTGATCGATGCGCAGTCGCGCGCTCGTGGGCGCGATAGAGACGACGACCGCGGGCACGATGTCGTCGACGGCCATCGGCAGCTTCCAACGCTCGTTTCGATAGCCGGCGATCGTTTGCCGCTGCTCGATCACGTTGGGCTTGTCACGGCGCCAGCCGCGCGTGTTCTTGTCCACCTGGCGCAGCCCGTGGTCGATGGCCCGATTGGCCGCAAGCTGGAGGTGATAGTCGACGCCCGTCTGCACCACCAACCCGCCTTCGTACAGCTTCTTCGCGCCGTACTTCTGTTCTAGATATTTTCTGATCTCTTCGGCGAAAAACGGAGCCACCGATTTCAGCGGCTGGGGTTGGCCGCGCGTCACAATCGGCGTGTTCTTGGCGGCGTCGGCCTGCGTTTGCGTGATGTAGCCGTTGTCGGCCATCTGCTGCAGCACGTAGTTGCGCCTGCGCGTGGCCGCCGCGCGGTCGACGAACGGGCTCTGGCGCGCCGGCGACTGGATGATGCCGGCCAGCATGGCCGCCTCTTCCAGCGTGAGATCTTTCGCGCGCTTGTTGAAGTAGAGCCGCGAAGCGGCTTCCACCCCGTAGGTGCCATGGCCAAACAGCATCTGATTGGCGTAAAAGGTGAGGATCTCACGCTTCGTGTAGCGCTTCTCAATCTGAATCGCGACGAGGATCTCCTTGATTTTTCGCTCGGGACTCTTGTCGCCGATCTGAAACCCGACTTCCTGGGCGAACAGGCCCCGCGCCAGCTGCATCGTCAGCGTGCTGGCGCCGGCCACCATACGGCGGTGCAGCAGATCGTTGGCGAGCCGGAGCACCAGCGCCGACACACTGAGGCCGAAGTGGCTGTTGAAATTTTTGTCTTCGGCGGAAATGATCGCTTCGCGCAGCTGCGGCGCGATGTCGTCGTAGCCGACGATCAGCCGGCGCTCGATCGCGAATTCCGCAAGTGTCTCGCCGTTGCGCGCATACACGCGCGTGATCGCGCTCGGCGCGTAGCGGTCGAGGGCGGAAATCTGCGGCAGGTCGCCGGCGTAGGCGAACATCACGCCGCTCAGCACGCCGAGCAGCGCGACGACGATGAACAGCGCGACGAGGCCCGCGTGGCCCGCGAATCGGATAACGAGCAGCGCGCTGGCTTTATGGGCCGGCTTCGGGGGCGTACGTGCCATGAAACGCCTATGTTAGCAGGAGTTACACAGGCTCTTGGCTTTGGACGGTAGGCTCTGGGCGAGGCCAAAAGCCTAGGAGTCTAAAGCCGAAAGCCATTCTGCTTTACACCAACCCACTCAGATTTCATAATCGAAGTAGCATAAAGGTTTATTCCCAGGCGCGCCACCAGCGCGCGCCGACGTTTCGCGAGGACGCACATGAGCAAAATCATCGGCATCGATCTCGGCACCACGAACTCGGTTGTCGCCGTCATGGAAGGCGGCGAGCCCACCGTCATCACCAACCCGGAAGGCAGCCGGCTGACCCCTTCCATCGTCGCCTTCACGAAAACCGGCGAACGGCTGGTGGGCCAGGTGGCCAAGCGGCAGGCGGTGACCAATCCCGAAAACACGATCTTCTCGATCAAGCGCTTCATGGGCCGGAAGTTCGATGAAGTGAACGAGGAGATGAAGATGGTGCCGTACCGGGTCGTCCGCGCGCAGAACGGCGATGTGCGGATCGCCGCCGCCGACAAGGAATATTCGCCGCCGGAAATTTCCGCGATGATTCTGCAGAAGCTGCGGCAGGCCGCGGAGGAATATCTCGGTCAGCCCGTGAGCAAAGCCGTCATCACCGTGCCGGCCTACTTCAACGACGCGCAGCGCCAGGCCACGAAAGACGCGGGACAGATTGCCGGCCTGGAAGTGATGCGCATCGTCAACGAGCCGACCGCCGCGGCGCTGGCCTATGGCCTCGACAAGAAGAAGGACGAGACGATCGCCGTCTACGACTTCGGCGGCGGCACGTTCGATATTTCCATTCTGGAAGTTGGCGAAGGCGTCGTCGAGGTGAAGTCAACCAACGGCGACACGCATCTCGGCGGCGACAACCTCGACCAGCGCATCATCGATTGGATTACCAGCGAGTTCAAGAAGAGCGACGGCATCGATCTCAGCAAAGACCGGATGGCGCTGCAGCGGCTGAAGGAAGCAGCCGAGAAAGCCAAGATGGAGCTGTCGTCGGTGATGGAAACCGACATCAGCCTGCCGTTCGTCACCGCGGATCAGACCGGACCCAAGCATCTGTCGATGAAGCTGACGCGCGCGAAGTTCGAGCAACTCGTCGAGGATCTGTTTCAGCGTACGGTCGGTCCCACCAAACAGGCGATCACGGATGCCGGGGTCGACCCGAGCAAGATCGATGAGGTGGTGTTGGTCGGCGGCTCTACGCGCATCCCGCGCGTGCAGGCCATCGTGAAAGAGCTGTTCCAGCGCGAGCCGCACAAGGGCGTGAACCCCGACGAGGTCGTCGCGGTGGGTGCCGCGGTGCAGGCGGGCGTGCTGGCGGGCGAAGTGAAAGACCTGCTGCTGCTCGACGTGACGCCGCTGTCGCTGGGCATCGAGACGCTGGGCGGGGTGATGACCACGTTGATTCCGCGCAACACGACCATTCCCACGCGCAAGAGCGAGATTTTCTCGACGGCGGCCGACAATCAGACGAGCGTCGAGGTGCACGTGCTGCAGGGGGAGCGGCCGCTGGCGCGCGATAACCGCACGCTTGGCCGATTCCATCTGGTCGGGTTGCCGCCGGCGCCTCGCGGGATTCCCCAGATCGAGGTGACGTTCGACATCGACGCCAACGGGATCGTGAACGTGTCGGCGAAAGATCTGGGCACCGGCAAGGAACAGAAGATCACGATCACCGCGTCGAGCGGCCTGAGCAAAGACGAAGTCGGCCGCATGATGAGAGAGGCCGAGTCGCACGCCGACGAAGACAAGAAGCGCAAAGAGGAGATCGAAACACGCAATCGCGCCGACCAGGCGGTGTATGCGGCCGAGCGCATGATCAAGGATGCCGGCGAGAAGCTGTCGTCAGCCGACAAGCAGGCCGTCGAAGCGGCCATCGAAGAGCTGAAGAAAGCCAATGCGGGCACCGACGTCACCGCCATCAACAAGGCGATGGATCAGTTGACGCAGGCCCAGCACCGCGCGGCCGAATCGCTCTACAAACAGACTCAGGGCGGAGGCGGCCCGGAACCCGGTGGAGGCGGAGCACCGCGAGGCGAGGGCGGCGCGAGCGCGTCGGGGCAAGCCAAAGACGAAGTGATCGATGCGGAAGTGGTCGATGAGAAATAGGCTCTAGGCTTTTGGCTCTGGGCTTTCGGCCTGTCCGGAGCCCAAAGCCCAAAGCCTAAAGCCCAAAACCGAACATGGATTTGTACGAACTCTTAGGCCTGGCGCGGGGGGCAACGCTCGTGGAGATCAAGCGGTCGTATCGCCGCCTCGCGCGCAAATACCATCCTGACATCAATCCGGGCGATAACGCGGCTGAAGGGCGCTTCAGGGAGATCACGCGCGCCTATGAGACCCTGAGCGACCCCGACCTGCGTCTGCGCTACGACGCGGCCGGCGCGCTCGCCGCTGATGTCACAGGCGTGAGGGTTGAATTCGAGGGCTTCGATTTTTCGGTGGGCGCCGGCCACGCGTCCGCGCCGACCTTCGGCGACTTGTTTGCCGAGGTGTTCGCACAGCGTCAGGACGCGCGCTCCATTCTTGGTTCCGAGGCGGGCGCCGACCTTCATGCGACGATTGTCCTGTCGTTCGACGAGGCGATACGCGGCGTGAACCGCCAGCTCACCGTCACGCGTCGCGAGGCGTGCCGCTCGTGCCGCGGCGCCGGCACGCTGAATGCGGCCGAATCGAAATGCCAGCGGTGCCAGGGCGCGGGGGTGGTGCGATCGCGGCGCGGCCACATGGTGTTTTCAAAAACCTGCGAGGCGTGCGAAGGCGTGGGACGCCTCACGCGCACCACCTGCATGGCCTGCGCGGGGCTGGGCGTGGACTCGCGGACCGAGTCGATCACCATTCGCGTGCCTGCCGGGGTCTCGGACGGCGCGCGCATCAGAGTCCCTGAAAAAGGG
>Ga0209577_10005475_pt1 | contig 11845 bp, 8 predicted proteins | sample GraSoiAngelo_109_FD_185874 | JGI IMG/M metagenome (GOLD analysis project Ga0209577, IMG submission 185874) | Grasslands soil microbial communities from the Angelo Coastal Reserve, California, USA - 14_0903_12_20cm (SPAdes) (version 2) | ecosystem: Environmental > Terrestrial > Soil > Grasslands ... | reverse complement strand
GGGCCTTGTTTCATCCGAATCGTATGAAACCTTTGCCGCCACCAGTGCGCAGGCTAGTGTGGAATTAACGTCCCCCACGACGACAACCACCTCCGGACGCTCCCGCATAAGCACCACTTCGAATCGCTGCATAATCTCCGCTGTTTGTACGGCATGGGAGTGGGAGCTGACCCCCAAATGTACATCTGGCTTCGGCAGGCCGAGATCGGCAAAAAACGAGCCCGACAAGGCCTCGTCGTAGTGTTGTCCCGTGTGAACGAGGACTCCTTCAATCTGGTCTGCTTCAATGGCTTGTTCCCCGGGCGAAAGCGCCACAGTCCTTTGATTGTGCTCGCGGATAGCGGCAATTAAGGGAGCAGCCTTCATGAAATTTGGCCTAGCTCCCACAACAATCATGATTTTCATGTTTGTGCTTTCAGTAGGCGTTCGCTCTCGAGCGTTCAATCTGCCGGAAAGCCTGTTGGAGCTGCAACATGCTTTGGACTTGCCCCCGGACTTCTTAAAACCCAGGCCCAGACCCAGCGGCTCGAGCGCAACGAAAATTCCAGGGCCGATTCTGAAGCTCAAGAAGCAGCGTTTACAGGGTCCAGGGAATTTCTTCGCGATGGAAGGGTTGTCACACCGGGGGCACCGCCGCGCTTTTTGGAACGACTTTACCTTTTAACGAGCTTTGTCCCAGACATTCTTGTCGTGCCAGAAGCTGCAGTCGGCGCTCAAATGCTAGACTGACACACGGATTAATCGATCCAAGCTGTGCCGCCGCCGGTGGATATAATCTTGGCTGTGTTCGAAGAGAGCGAAACTCTCGATTTGGCATGATTGACATTCATTCTCACATCCTACCTTGCGTGGATGACGGTGCTTCAAGCTGGGTCATCGCCGTCGAGATGGTCGTGGCCGCGGCAAAAGATGGAATTCGTCACATCGTAGCGACGCCGCACAGTAATGCTCAATTTCGCTACGATCGATCCGCGTTCGCCGATCGCTTGCTGGAACTCAGAAAGCGCGTAAATGTCCCAATCGAGCTCTCTTTGGGATGTGACTTCAACTTCTCTCTAGACAACGTACAAGCTGCTCTCGACGACTGGCGGCAATTCTGCATCGGATCCGGTCCCTATTTGCTCGTCGAATTCAGCGATTATGGCATACCGCCGAATGCCGATACCACTTTACGGCGACTCATACGTTGCGGGGTAAGACCAATAATTACGCACCCTGAGCGAAATCCGTTCCTCAGGTCGAAGCCGGACATGCTTTACTCGATGGTTGGAATGGGCTGCTTGGTACAGGTGACTGCCAACTCTATCACTGGATTCTGGGGAAAAGAGGCCCGCCGAACTTGTTGGGGGCTGCTCGCGCGAGGTTTAGTGACTGCGGTTGCCACTGACGCGCACGATTTGACACGGCGACCTCCGATCATGAGTGCCGCTCGCGACGCCATCCACAGCAAATTCGGAAAAGACATTGCCGAGGCCCTATGCTCAACAATTCCAAACGCGATTGTTGAGGGAAAGCCAATTCCCGATATCCCTTCGCTTAGGACCCTCCGCGAGGCCGGAGGCTAGTCTGCCATTCTATTCACCCGTCAATGTCATACCGTGCTATACCAATTCGGCAGTTTTGGCATGCTCTCTGCCGAGTCCGTGATGAGCAATAAAATGAAAATCAAAAAGGACCACAAACATGGACCGGCAATGCCCTGCCGCATTGCAGCGACTCGCGAATGCGGAAGGTGGCCAAGGTGGATGCGTAAAGGCTGTGAAATGGGATGGGCGATTCCACTCCATGCTTCACAGCCGCGACAAACGCACGGAGCTCTTCTCGATGCCCCTTTTTATGAAAGAAACTCCGTTCCCGCCGGTGCTGGTTGCCCCGGTAAAAGTGGCAGGTTCGGAAGGCCTCGCATATTGCGGTCCGCCCCTGACCGAAAACTTCGATGCGTTCTTTAGACACGCTCGCGCTAGCCGAAGAGAGGTAGAGGATCTCGCCCCGAGAGCCATCGGCGAATCGAATGTGAACGTGAATGTTGTCTTCAGGGTTGGCGTCAAGATGGTCCACGGGCCATGCTTGGACTTCCACCGGGAGAGAGGAAGACAAAAACCCCATGAGGTCTACAAAGTGGCAGATCTCGCCAATCACTCGGCCATGACCTTGGGTCGGGTGATGAACCCAGTGCCCGCTCGGCAGCCGTCCTGCGTTCACCCTGTAAAGCATAGACAGCGACCCAATGCGGCCCTTAAACAGATCAGTGCAATCCGAGGCGAAGGGAGAGTAGCGGCGATTAAAGCCCACGGCCAGGATTCGCCCCGAACGTGCATAAGCCTCGGCTATCTGATTCAGTTCGGCTTCATTGACGCAAAGCGGTTTCTCGACAAAGACATGTTTACCCCGGTTCAGGGCGCCAATCACCAATGAGGCGTGCAGGTGATGTCGTGTGCCTATGAAGACCGCATTTATGGCCGGATCATCCAGAATCTCATTGGCATCTGTACAGCAATAACCAAATCCGAAGTTCCGCGCCGCTCTTTGTGCCGAAATCCCAGTCGCACTGGCTAGGCCCACAAACCGGACACCAGAGATCTTTTGCAGTGCAGGAATCAGTTTCGCCCGGCTGAAGCTGCCGGCGCCAATCCATCCCGCGCCGACCGTCTCGCACGTTCCTCTTGGCCCAGAGCGACGTTGCAAATCCTGTCTAAATAAGACTCTTTTTCCCGGTGGCGACGCATCAGCGTAAGTAAGAAGGATTCCGACATATTTCTCCTTTCTCTCACCCGAGAGCAGCCTGTAGGCCTCCGAGGCCCCACTGATGTTGAACCGATGCGTCAATAACGGTTCAACGCGCACCTTTTGCTGAGCGACGAGCTCCAAGAAAGCCTCCATGTTTCTTTTCTCTGTCCAGCGCACAAACGCGTGCGGATAATCACGCCCACATTCTTCGTACTCGGGATCGTAACGGCCAGGTCCGTAGGAGCGTGAGTAACGCAACTGCAGTTCTTTCTTGTAATAAAGCTCGCGAGGAATGTCGGTGCGCACGTCGCCTACGAGGGCCACGATGCCTCGGTCACGCGCCAGCCGTCCCGCCAATTCGATAGGCTCGGCGGACCTGGTTGCCGCCGTGAGGATCACGGCATCGGCTCCGTGTCCGTGCTGACCCAAGGCGCTCCACGGGCTTTGCTCCCAATCGCGGTTTTCGCAAGCATAGTCCGCGCCGAGCTCCCGCGCCAACCGCACGCGATCCGGATCGGTGTCCAGCCCCCATACTACGCAACCCGCCGCGTGGAGAATCTGTGCCACAAGCTGCCCCACGAGCCCCAATCCGATTACGGCCACGCGCTCACCGAGTTTCGGCTCCGCGACGCGCACCCCGTGCAATGCAATGGCGCCCAAGGCCACTGAGGCCGCTGACTCGCAACTAACGTTAGGAGGGATCTTCACGCACAGGTTTTTGGGAATCCAATTCACCTCTGCATGGCTGGCATAACCCGCTCCCGCGCAAGCCACGAGGTCGCCCACGACGAACTCATTTATGCCAGCCCCAACCTCCAGGACCACGCCTGCCGAGCTGTAACCTAGCGCTATGGTTGAGTCTAAGCGCGAGCGCACCGTGGCGATCACATCTGTCACGCCGGCTGTCTTGAGGCGTCGAAAGACCTGCCGCACTAGGTCGGGCCGCTCGAAGGCTTTTCCGAGCAAGGATCTGCCCCCGAGGCTTATCGTCGCCCGCTCCGTCCCACTGCTAATCAAAGACGCGGCACTCTTTACTAATACACCGTCTGGAAGACAGGAGGGGGGCGGCACTTCCTCCACCACTACTTCGTGAGAGCGAAGGTCTTGCAGAAGTTGCTTCATCCTTTTTGTCCATTTGCAAGGACACTGTGTTGAAAGGCAAGCTGCCTTTCCACGGCATACATGACCGCGAAATTCGCTCCCTCGGAGTCATAGCAGCGCTTGACTTGTTTCCCAAACGCCGGAATCAGCGTGTCCAGAAGCGAGGAGAAATGAAAGATCAGGTGCTCTTTGCCGAGCGTACGTCGAAGCTGTAACTGCCCTAAGGCTTTTCCGCCGGCGCGCAGAGGGATGGAAACAGTCCAGCAGTCGCCATCTTCACTCTCGCCCGGGCGGGACCAGGGGGCTAGGAACGGCCTCGAGCCATTTTGCCAGCCCGAAAGCTGACAAGTGACACTGTCAAAGTCCAATGCTTCCAGCGCCTTAACCAGTACTTGCCAACTTTCCTCGAGATCTAGGGGCTCTTTCAACTGTCCCGACGCTTTACGAATCAGGATTTGGTTAGCCAGGACCCTGCGTTGTGAATGCAGGACCCGTGAAACATGCACTTTCAACTCTGACAACTCCTCGTAGTGAAGCCGACTAGTCAAAAACCAGCCCGAGACGCCAGCCAGCACGGCCACCAGCGCCACCAGGTTTCCGGTGGAGTGAATGATGAGGAGCGACCCGAGCGAAAAGAGTGCCGTCAAGGCGTAGAGCACCAAGGCAGCTGCAGGCGGCGAGAGCCTTTGAAGCAGTCGGTGGTGGATGTGATCGTGATCGCCGACAAACAAGGGCCGACCGCTCAGAAAACGGCGCACGACGGTAAGCGAAGTATCGAACACGGGGAGGCCGAAGGCTGCAAAAGGTACTACGATGGCGAGCAACGTCGAACTCTTCTGCGAGGTGTGAATGGCCAGTGTCGCCAAGACAAATCCCAAGAAAAGGCTGCCGGTATCGCCCAGGAAAATCGTGGCAGGAGAAAAATTAAATCGCAGGAATCCCAGCAACGCACCGGCCAGCGTGATGGCCAGAATGCAACCAAAATGGTTACCCTGGATCAGCGAAACCGCAAAGACGGAAAGGGTAACGAAAAAGGCGATACCCGTGGCCAAGCCATCTAGCCCGTCAATAAGGTTGAACGAGTTGGTCATCGCAACGATCCAGAACACAGTGAGGAGCAAGCTCAAGAAGAGGCTGTGGATACCATAGCCAAAAACGGGTAGGTGGACGATGCGAAAGCCCGCCCACCAAACCATCCCTGCTGCGAGTGTCTCAATTATTAATTTTTGCCATGGGTTTGCGCCCACCAGGTCGTCGTACACGCCTAAAAGCAGGACCAACGTGCCTGGGGCCATCAAGACGACCATGGTGTGCCACTCTGAAAGAAACCGCGCTCGTACATCATTCGGCACAAACAGCAGCACAGCCCAGGCCGCAAGCGCTGCCAAAAGAATCGCAAGACCCCCCAAGCGTGGAATGTGGCGCTGTTCCCGCCCATTGGCTGCCTGGCCGTAAGCCTGCAGCCATTGACCCAGGGCCCTCACCGCTGGCGTCACCAGCAAGCTGAACAGCGCAGCAATGAAAAACAGTCCGAGGTAGCTTCTCATGCTTTTCTTATGTTCGACATCTCTGGGTTACTTGACTGAAGTGGGCTCCTCCGGTTGCCACTGCTCTGGCACACCGTGGTGCCGCGGAGTGTCTACCAGGCCGGCGAGAAGCTCTAAGTAAGCAGTCGATTGACGATGACGCGTGTACTTATCAAGTATCGCGCGCCTTCCGTTGCATCCTGTTTGAGGGCAAGTACGGGGTTTTTCCAAAGTGTACAAATCGCCCCGGCAAGCGCCTCTGCATCTTCGGGCGGGACAGCTATCCCGGCCCGTGCTTCAAACAAGGTCTCCTTAGCTTCGCCTTCGACTCACAGGATCACAGGTTTAGCGGCAATCATTGCTTCAAACATCTTGGAAGGGATAGCGGTTTTAAAGACCTCGCTTCGGCGGAGGAGAACCAGACATGCATCAGAAGCTGCAAGGAATGCAAGGATTCTCTCCCTCGCCTGCTTGCCGAGATAGCGTAGGTTGCATAGACTTAACTGGTCGTTCCGCCGTATGATGTTGTCCCGTTCCGCCCCTTCACCTAGCAAAAGGAAAACAATCTCTGGCCATTAGCGTAATCGGTCGGCGGCCAAGAGAACTGTCTCGAGGCCGTGAGCCATTCCAAGCGTTCCGCAGTACATCACTAAGAACTTGTCAAGCAGCTTCAATTCGATCCGTAGTTGTTGGCGAGCAGATAGCACGCCCGCTGACTCAGGGCTCAAGACAAAAATCTTCCGCACACCATTTCTGATGACCGCGATCTTCTCGGGTTGGACCCCGGAAGCGGCCAGTGTGCATCTCTTTCATTCGCCGTCCACCACAATGCGGTCAGCGCGCTGATAGAGAAACCTTGCAAGGCGTTCCAGGCTGCGATAGAAGATTGAACTTGGTGGAGCAGCCCCCACAGCCTCGAGGGATTGCGGCCAGAGATCGCGCACTTCGAATACAAACGGTTGCCTCCGCGTCCGTGCCAACGCGTACCCTGCCGCACCTACCAGAAGTTGAGGGTAGGTCGCGATGACCACGCCGCTTCTCGGGGCGATCCATGGGCCTACCAGGGCGGCTGACAGCGCAAAAGAGCAGTAATAGGTCAAACTCTTCTGCGTGTCCCCGTCACTTAAAAGATTCGTGATGGCGCAGCAGTCGTCATTATTTCCCTACACGTGCGACCAAAACGGAGATCCGTTTTAGTCGGCTTCGGCGACCGCCTCCATAGTCTGTGCAGCCGTAGGCTGGACGAGCGTCGCAGCCACCTGTTTCTCGATCCATGAGTAGGTGCGAGCTAAGCCCTCTTCCAACGAGATCTGCGGCTCCCAACCCAGCACCTGGCGCAAGCGAGTGTTATCCGAGTTGCGGCCGCGCACTCCCTGCGGCCCGGAGACATGCTTCCTGTGAAGCTCCACCCCTGCAATCCCTCCGATCATGTCGGCCAGTTGGTTAATGGAAACCATGCGATCTTGTCCGAGGTTCAAGGGTTCGCGATAGTCGCTCCGCATCAGCTTGAATAGTCCGCTGACACAGTCGTCGATGTAGCAGAAGGAGCGAGTCTGCTCGCCATCACCCCAGATCTCGATTTCCCTACTACCGGTGAGCTTGGCTATAGCAGCTTTCCGACACAACGCAGCCGGCGCCTTTTCGCGGCCCCCGTCCCAAGTTCCCAAAGGTCCAAAAATGTTGTGGAATCTCACAATGCGGGTTTCCAGGCCATAGTCTTCGCGGTAGTGCAAGCAGAGACGCTCGGTAACCAGCTTCTCCCAACCGTAAGCGTCCTGCGGCTCAGCCGGATAAGCATCCTCTTCCTTCAACGACACGCAATTGACGTCTGTTTGCCGATACTCGGGATAAATGCAAGCGGAAGAAGTGTAGAGGTAGCGGTTGACCCCATTCTGGCGGGCAGCTTCCAATGTGTGAATGTTAATAAGCGAATTGTTGTGCAGGATCTGTGCGTGATTGCAGGAAATGAAACCCATGCCGCCCATATCGGCCGCCAAAGCATACATCTCCTCGACCCCCTTGGTGGCACGCAAGCAGTCTTCCCAGCGCCGTAGGTCGAGAATACGGAAGTCGTGCGCCTCGGTTGGGGCAAACTCCGGATGCTTCAGGTCGACACCTCGCACCCAATAACCCTCGTGCCGAAGAAAAGACACTAAATGATGACCGATGAAACCACTTGCACCCGTAACGAGGACCCGCGTTTTCTTAGTCAATTTCTATCTCCTGTGTTCTGATTCATGTAGGAACCTGATTCACTAAGGTCTGCGCTGAGTTTCTCAAACGGCTTGTTCAGCGGGCTTGAATTGGTGGGCCGCGACGAATTGTTCGGGCGGGCTGAATTGTTCGGACCCAACGAAAATGCGCTCGAGAGCATCGGCTAGTGTGGTAGTAAAACTGTAGCCAACCAAGTTCAAGTCAATCATCAACGGCTTCAACGGCTGATCATCGCGAACTCGGTACATAGATAAGAATCCCTGGGAGCGCTCCATACTAGTTCGCGGCTCAGTGAGATTCCATTTCCCAACAAGAGCATTCGCACGGGGATTCTTCTGCCAAGTGCGGTACGCGCAGGAACCAACAGAACCCCGATACCCGACTTCGCCAGACCAGTCCGCCGGCGCGCGAATGCCCAGCCGGAAGGCATCGAAATCGTTGCCCTGGAATGCTGTTTCTAGAGTTTCGCAGATATCGACAAAACTCTGCACCCGCGCCAAGCGTTCCGTAGCGCGGCGGAAGGCCAGATTATTCTTGATGATCTCCTTCTGCTCCACCGTGCGGCGGGCGACCCATCCCAGTTCCAGAAACTCAAGATAGCCAAGGTACTGCACGCCAAACCAGATGCCGGCGACTAAGATGAGGAACACGACAGCGGCAGCCTGCTGGCCTGCCCGCTAATTAATTATGAACTTGCCATCAAGCAAACCGCATAAATTTTAGCTTCACGCATCTCTCAGTTCACAATCCAGTACTCAAAGCAGGTGATCGCCGCCGGATTACTCAGTCCGCTCAGAGTAAAGCTCGTTCCGGCGCTTCTGGACATTTGCTTCACGGCGGGAATCTCGGCGCTAGTGTTGCAGGTCGGAGAACTTGGCAGGCCTGAGTTGTCCGTGGTCTGCTGCACGATGATTTCGCTGTTGGCGGTGACCGCTGATGTATTTACTGTGTAGGAAGTCCCTGCACTGGAGGGTATGGCGATCTTGCCTGCCGAGGCTGAGCCGCAGGCTGCGGGCGAAGTTGTGCCAGACGCACCTCCTAGCAGGCAGTTAGTTATAAAAAGCGATGCCCAAGGACGTCCACTTGTGCCGAGAGATATGGTGGCACCGTACCCCGTAAATGACGCTGGCTGAAATTCGAAGTTTGCGGCCGCGGCCTGAAATCTCCATAGGTTAGAAGCTGGAATATATAGCAGGTAATCAGAGCCAGTGGGATATGAAGCCTGAAAAAATATGTTCTGGCTGCACGTAGAACATTGATTCCACAGCATTCGGTTGGTGAAGCCGGTCACGCTTAACACCGTCCCCCATGTACCAGTCAACGTCGCAAAAGCAGGAGGAGAAAGCACACCTGTCCCACCAGAAGAGGGTGAGTACAAGGATGCTGTCGTATTATTCTGCAAATTCAGCCACGTATCGGAACCCGACCAGATACCATTTAGGACGGCTGTGTTGACCAGAGACGCTTGCCCACTGGGGCTGGGAAAATACTTGGTGTAAATCCTGTTGCCGGAGATAACGTGCATGGCGAAGTAATGAGCTTCTTCCACTGTATCGCCATTAGCCCAAGCTACAGCGTTCGGGCCTAGTGTAAAAGTGTTGGAGACCGTTCCACCGCTCTGTACGCTAGTGACTTCCGCCAAGGGATAAAGAGCGTAGGTGTTGGTTCCACTAGCCGACCACTGCCCCGCATACGCTTGGTAACTACCTTGAGCCGTAATCCACAATCCGAGAGAGGTTGAGGAAGTAGAACGAACAACAGGGTAAATCAGTCGCAAGGTGTTCGCGCCTGCGTAACGGTCAGCCGCCAACTCCATGCCATAACCGCATAGCCCACCACCAGCAACAATAGCTGTTGACGGGTGGGTTTTAGCGAAGTTAGCCGTAAATGTGGTCCCGGTCGTAGCAGTTGGATACAACATCTCGAAATCAGAACTATCCGCAACGCAAAGCAAAGTGGAGGTGGTGATGTTAGTCATGGCTCCCGGCGTGACTGTGGCGACCTCTGGGGTGTTAACTGCCGTACCGAGGATAGTATTTATATTGCTTACCGGCCACGATGTCCCACTGCCAGTAACCGTTGGCGGCGCAGCGCCAGTTATAGCGCTTACTGTTCCCGCCGTGATGCTTTGCGTGATGTCCACGAGGAAGCGATGCGAACCTTGCGTGCCGCTCCCTTTTGTCGGACTAAGCGTTAACGACGTTGACCCGCTAGAACCTCCGCTTGAAATAGTCGCAACATAGTCCACGTTGATTTGTGAAACGTACTCATCAATTCCTTCACAACCCTCATCACCGTCGGCGTTGAATCCCCCGGCACACTGGACATCCATAAGTAAGGGCAGCGTGTCTCCGACAGAGTAATTATTTAAGTTCATTGTTTGTAGGATATGTTGTCCTGGCGTATAGGAGTTAAGCTCGTGGATGAACGGTGCCCAGTTGGTTTTATTGATGTAGTTGGTACCAGCATTGAACATATTGATACCGCCATCATAAGATTTCTGTGAAGTGGCTAGAGTGGTTAGATTTGTGCCGACCGGGGCGGAGGACAATGAGTTGTAATAGGAAGTCACCCATTCCTGAAATGGGCGGATGTTGTTGCTCGGGTTGTAACCCAGTGGATTGACTGCGGTATTATAAATTCCGGTACGTTGGTCGATGATCGTGATGTTGGAACTGGTCGTACAGCCCGTACCTCCGTTGCCAACTAGAAAGCCACAAGGCACGGTCTCGGTTGTCGGATAAGATGCTGGAATCAGAATCGTGCAAGGATTCACCGTTCCGCAGGCCGTGATTGCGCTGGCGATACTATTAGTTGATCCGTTCCCGTAGTCGCGCACATCAATGACTGGCTTGCTCTGACACGCGAAGCTGGTGCCCTTGCCTACTACTTGTGAGCCGTTGGTTGCCGCACATCCGCCGTTCGTAATTCCGCCGATAAAGGCTTTGGGGCCTGTCACCGTTTGGGCATCTTCCGCAGTAGGGTTTGTGCCCTGTGCGTGCAACGGCAGGCTAAGTAACAGAAATATCAGGAGTTTCTTCACGAAAGAAAAGCTCTGGCACATTTGTTCATCTGCCATACAGGAATGCGTTCAGGTCCACTGGGCCGAATTTTCCACGCTTGGTCGAATCCTGAATCGGCTAGATGCCACTCGCCCACGATTGGTGCTGGGCGCCAGAGTCTACCTAAAAAAGCAACAAGATTTTGTGGCTATTTGGTTTTCCAGGTAGTGCCATCGGCGATGGCCGGTTTTGAAGTGACCCCCGAGGGCGAAGGTCACCTCTAACACTTTTGCCGCTGCTGTTGGTACAACCGCCGCCTTCAGGTTGCAACCCGTTGTGTTCAACCCGAGTCAGCGTTTTTGTAATTAATTAGCGGGGGGGCTGGACAAATTCCCTGGTTTGGGTTGTGTAGAGCTGGATAATACTGCTCAGCGTAACCGCTCGTCATCGAATCGAAAAGCTCGAAAACGAAAATGAGAAGCTGCGTCGAGAGAACGAAAAGCTTCGGCATGAAAAGGAACTCGTCGAGAAGGAAAAAGAGAAACTGCGGCAGGAGCGCGACCGGCTGAAGGACGAACTCGATCTCGCGCGACGGGCGGCGAAGCGTCAGGCTGCGCCTTTCTCCAAGGGCGAGCCGAAGACCGATCCGAGACGCCCCGGTCGAAAGCCCGGAGTCCGCTACGGCCGTAAGGGCCATCGCCCGATTCCCCCGATCGTGGATGAGGAAATAAAGGGTCCTTTGCCAGAGCGCAGCCCCTGTTGCGGCGGTGCCATGGAGAACCGGCACGTGGAGGAACAGTATCAAACCGAGATCGTGCGCCAGACACGGGTGACCTGTTTTCATATCCAGGTGGGCAACTGCGCGAAATGGGGCAAAAGAATCCAAGGTCGTGATTCCCGCCAGACCTCCGACGCCCTGGGAGCGGCCGCCTCGCAAGTGGGTCCGGAAGCCCTGTCGCTGGCGACCATTCTTAACAAAGAACTGGGGATTGCCCTGGGCAAAACCACGGCCGTTCTGGACCAGGCCTTTGGCCTGACCTTGACACCCGGCGGGTTGAGCCAGGCTCTGGCGCGCCTGGGAAAGCAGTGCGAACCGACCTACCAAGATCTCATCAGCCAGGTCCGGACGGGTCCCAGCGTCACCATGGACGAATCGGGCTGGAAAGTGGGAGGATGCCCCTGGTGGTTGTGGGTCGCGGTCACCAGCGACACGACGGTCTACGGCATCCTGCCCGGCCGCGGCTACAAGGAAGCTGCCCGTCTGTTGGGAGCGGG
>Ga0209577_10005473_pt1 | contig 11845 bp, 9 predicted proteins | sample GraSoiAngelo_109_FD_185874 | JGI IMG/M metagenome (GOLD analysis project Ga0209577, IMG submission 185874) | Grasslands soil microbial communities from the Angelo Coastal Reserve, California, USA - 14_0903_12_20cm (SPAdes) (version 2) | ecosystem: Environmental > Terrestrial > Soil > Grasslands ... | reverse complement strand
CTTCAAGGATGATATTAGGCCGATGGATAAAGCCAGTGCGGTGATTCTCGCGCTCAAACCAGTAAGCTTTCGCTACAAGGAAGAAATTGATCCAGACCGTACTCCGCAGTTTGGTCTGATTGCTGAAGAGGTAGAGAAGGCTAATTCTGATCTGGTAGTGCGAGACGAGGAGGGCAACGTGATGACCGTGCGCTACGAAGCGGTCAACGCAATGTTACTTAACGAGTTTCTGAAAGAACACCGCAAGGTAGAGGAGCACGAAGCGACAATCCGCGTTCTAAAAGCTGCAGTGACCAGTCAGGAGCAAGAAATCAAAGCTCTGGGGACAAGCCTGAAAGAACAGGCAGCAACTATCCAGCGGGTGAGCGCCCACGCGGAAACCGACAGATCCGAGTCGAAACTACTTGTGCGGCAATCTCTGTCACGATCAACAGATAACTGATACCCGATAACAGATACTTAATTCTGTTCTTGACCTAAGCTAGTCCGCCTAAGTAAAACAACAGAGCGGATTGTGAAAAGTGTCCTTTGTTTCGTAGCAGGACGCCCTTCCAGCATCGGCGCGACCGGAAAAGTTAGCTTTGCAGAAATGACTATCGAAGGAGGGAGCCTACCTAACATTGGTGGCTACTAGGAAAGTAACTGCAGTAAATGCTCAGCTTCCTCGAAAGGTTAGCTACCGCTTCTGCAGCCTCGGCAAACTAGCAGCAGGTGAATCGCGGGCGCTGGATGCGCCTGTCGACAATCACTGTTCCTGCATCAAAACTCTGCGGGGAATAAGCAACCTGACCCAAGTGGGACTCCGATCTCGTAGTGCACGATGGGGACGGCAGAGTAACTAGTGTGCGCTATGAAGCCGTCAACGCGGTGCTGCTTAATGAGTTCTTCAAAGAGCATCAGAAACTCGAACAGCAATGTAAAGATTACAACAGGACGCTATCAGAGCAGCGGAAAGAAATTGAAGCGCTCGAGGCCGGTTTGCTAAAAGTGAACGCAAAGCTTGCGGCGCATCAACGACGAACTGTAGCTCACAATCAATAAAGAAAGAGAGAACCAATCCGCACTCGATCTTAATATCTTCCCGCGCGTTCGAGCAGAGGCTGCCACCACGATTGATTGTCGATGTACCATTGGATCGTTTCCCACAGGCCCTGTTCGAAATTGTGACGCGGCTTCCATTTGAGTTCACGCTCGCTGAAGGACGAATCAACCGCGTAACGGCGATCGTGGCCTAACCGGTCTTCGACAAATGAAATGAGACTCTCGGGTTTGCCGAGCCGCTTCAAAATCATCTTCACAACATCGAGGTTCACCATCTCCTGGCCGCCGCCGAAATTGTAAATCGTTCCCGCTCTTCCCTCGAACAAAGCGGCCACGATCCCGCCGCAGTGATCATCCACATGTATCCAGTCGCGCACATTCATACCATCGCCATAAACGGGGAGCGGTTCATCGCGCAGCGCTTTGATAATCATGAGCGGAATCAACTTTTCGGGAAATTGATAGCGGCCGTAGTTATTCGAGCAGCGAGTGACAATTACCTCCTGGCCGTATGTCTTGTAACAGGCCAGCGCGAGAAGATCGGCGCCCGCCTTGCTAGCAGAATAAGGCGAGCTCGGATCAAGCAGCGATTTTTCGGTGAACTTGCCCGTTTTGCTCAGGGATCCATAAACTTCGTCAGTCGAAATCTGGATAAACCGCTGCACGCCGTGTCGCCGGGCGCAGTCGAGTAGCACGCTCGTTCCAATCACATTTGTGTGAATGAAATTCGCAGGATCATTGATGCTGCGATCAACGTGCGATTCGGCCGCGAAATTAATCACGGCATAAAACCCATGCTCCGTCATGAGCTCGTCCATCTGATCGGCGTTGGCAATGTCAGCCTTGAAAAACTCGTAACGATCGCCGTGCTCCGCCGTCACACCCTCAAGATTGGCGAGGTTACCGGCGTACGTCAGAACATCAACATTTGTGACGTAGGCCGGCTTGTAATGTTTCAGAATGTAGCGAATAAAGTTGCTGCCAATGAAGCCGCAGCCACCCGTGACCAAAATGCGCATCGCCCCGCGTACTAGCAGCGGTCGCAAAGGGGCGCGAGCGGATTTTTCCGGCCGTTCGGGCGACGCCGCTCAAATGGTTCTGGACGCACTCGACAGCAACTGGATGTTCTGGCTGATTCTCGGCCTCGCCACCGTTTTGCGGGTGCTTTTTCTCGACATAAAACCGCCGCATTTCGATGAAGGAATCAATGGGTGGTTTGTCGATCAGATGGTCAAGGACGGCTTCTATCGCTACGATCCGACGAATTATCATGGTCCCCTTCACTTTTACATTCTCTTTTTATCTCAGGCCTTGTTTGGCCGGAATTTATATGCGCTGCGCATGCCGGTAGTTCTGGCCAGCATTGGAGCAGTGTGGTTGGCCTTGAAATACGATCGCGTAATTCCGCGCCCGGTCGCGCGTGTGGCGGCGCTGGCGATGGCGCTATCCCCAGGCTTCATTTTTTATGGCCGCTATTCGATTCACGAGGTCTGGCTTCTCCTTTTTTCCATGATGTTCGTATTCGGGTTGCTTGGCCTCTGGCGCGAAGGAACACTGAGCTACCTTTGGTTCACCGGAATGGGCATCACCGGAATGATTCTGACCAAGGAAACCTACATTATTCACCTGGGTTGCGCCCTGCTCGCTCTGCCGATCGCTTATATATCGACGATGATTGTTGGGGTCGAGGACTCTAAGCCCGCCGCACAGAAATGGAACTCAGTTGATCTTGCAATTGTTTGCCTAACGGGGATTGGGGCCATCGTTTTCTTTTATTCCGGCACATTTTTCCACTGGAACGGCTTGAAGGACTTGTTCAGGACCTTCCACGCTTGGTTCGAGACCGGCAGCAGTGGTCATGGTCATGAAAAGCCCTGGTACTATTGGCTCGAACTCATCGCTCGATATGAGTGGCCGGTTTGCGCCGGATTAGTGCTATGTGGGGTTACTTTTCTGTTTCGAATTCTGACTTTGCGTTTTGTTGCCATCATGGGCATTGGCACTTTCATGGCCTATAGCATCATTCATTACAAAACACCCTGGTGCATCATCAGCATTATCTGGCCGTTGCTATTCGTTTTTGGCGGCTTTATCCTTCTCGTACCTCGAACACGCCTTGTCGTTTCATCCGTAGTTGCCTCCATTCTCCTTATTGTCTCGCTCAGTTTCGCCGTTTGGCTTAACTTTTTCCGCTGCTCCAGCTTCATAGAAGCCAACTGGGACCGGAATAGACCGCTAACGACAAATATCAGGGAATTTTTTAACGCCGAGCCGTACGTTTACGTCCAGACCTACAACGATATTTATAAGTTAACCACGCCACTGCTGGAACTGGCGCACAGGAACCCGCGATTCTACCACCTGGTCGGTCATATCATTCGTCCCAGTCCATATCCCATTCCCTGGATTTTGGGCGACTTCCCGCAAGTCGGTTACTATGAGCACGACAATAACCCCGCGAAACTCGATGCCGATTTCCTGCTCGTCGAAGACAGCAAAATTGCTGAGGTCGAAAGGCAGCTGCAGGACAGTTATTTCACCGAACCGCTGACGATCCGACCATACCAGGACACATCCAAGTTGTATCTCCGTGTAAGCGTGTTTCACGGAATCTTTCCGGACAGGTTGCCGAATTTCATCGGCCGCGGGAAGCAATAATACATGCGCCCGTTGTCGGCTGGTCTTATCTATGTCGCGGTTTCCACCGCCGCGGCGGTATTGCTGGCCGAGATTGCTGGCCGCCTCAATGCGGGCGTTTCGCTTTTCTCGCTGATGACTGGAGCCACTGCTGCACTTGCCACCTTTTTCCTCACGCCGCCTGCTCCTCCACGTCCTCCCGTCGGCAGCACGATTGATGATCCACTTTCGAAATATCGCTCTATCTGGCTATGCCTGGTCGGATTTGTCTTCACGATGTTCGCGATTCGCTCCTTTTGCTGGATTCTTTTTTTTGCCGGGGACAACATCAATATTCAGTCGCCTTTTAATCTCGGCGATCTGGGGTTGCACATCACCTACATCAAGACCTTCGCCAATGGCGTTGCCATGTGGCCGGAAAGTCCAATTTATGTTTATAGCCAGCTCCGCTACCCCGCCGGTATCGATCTTTTCAACGGACTTCTAACGACTCTTGGATTCGATATTCGTCATCAACTCATAGCTACCGGCCTCTTGGCGTCACTTGCCACCTTCTATGCCTTGTATCGCTGGGGCGGTACTTTCACCGTTGCCGGTTTCCTGTTCAACGGCGGCATCGCCGGTTATCAATTTCTGGATACTCACAAATTTCTCGATTATCAGGGAACATCACATGTCTCCTGGAAGAGTATTCCACTAACGATGTTTGTGACGCAGCGCGGGCTGCTCTACGCCATTCCCGCTGGCCTCCTCTTACTTTGGCAATGGCGGTCAAAATACGGTTCCGAAGCGCAGAAAGAGAAGCAACCGTTGCCGGTCTGGACGGAGTACGTCCTCTACGCCTCCATGCCGTTATTTCATGTCCACACATTCATCGCCCTCAGCATCCTCCTTCTCGTTCTTTTCTTGACCAGACCCGCCTCCAGATTGCCCCTCCTCAAACTCGTTGGCGCTGCGGTCCTCCCCGCGGTGTTTTTTGTCTGGCTCACGACCGATCACATGCGTGCGGGGTCGATTCTCAAGTGGCACTTCGGTTGGACTCAAACCGTGGGAGATTTCAAAATGGAATTCTTCCTCTTCTGGCTATTTAACTTTGGCCCCTTTCTCCCACTCATAATTGCACTGGTTGGGATTGTCGCTCAACAGGAGAGCGATCGGCCTCGTTCCGGTAAATTCGAGCTATCAATCGACGCCGCATATCTCGCTGCTGCGGTTCTCATCTTTCTTTTGAGCCTCTGCGTGAAAACCGCGCCGTGGGAATGGGACAACATCAAGCTGCTTATATGGTCTTACTTTATTACCCTGCCTATCCTTTGGGAACGTCTGTTGCGTCGCTGGCCAGTCCCGCTACGCGGTGGAGTCTGTATCATCATTTTCTTTTCTGGTTTCGTTAGTCTGATCGGCGGCCTGGCCGTGAATAAAGACGGTTACGGATTCGCCAATCGATCCGAGGTTGATTTTGTCGCTGCGGCGGTGCGCCGATTGCCGGTTGAAGCGCGTTTCGCCGGATTTCCCACCTACAACCATCCATTGCTGCTGAACGGCCGCAAGATGGTTTGCGGCTATGGAGGTCACCTCTGGACGCAAGGGATCAACTCCACGGACGTGGAAAATAAGTTGCTCACTCTAATGCTGGGTCAGGGCGACTGGAAAAGGGCCGCGCGCGAACTACAGGTGCGCTACCTGTTTTGGGGAAACCTGGAGAAAGCGAATTATGCTGCCAGCACCAAGCCGTGGGAAAAGCAGTTGCCGCTCGTCGCCCAGGGTGGCTGGGGAAGTATTTACGATTTTGGATCGGAAACAGCGCGCTACTAACTTTGTCAAACTGATGGTACGAACCATAAACTAGAAAGGTACGGACTACAGGACCATTGTCCGCGCGGACGGCCTACAATTGTAGGGCGGCGAACTTCGCCACCGGCTTATTTTATTGGCCGCCCTACATTCCAGGAATAACCGTTAATCGATAACGAGTCGGCGGAAGCCGACTTATCCATTCACAAAGTAGGCGAACTTCCAGCTGCCGTTCACCCGCCGGATACCAGCGCGGTAGCCGTCGTAGTTTAGTGACGGATCGGCGAACTGGGGCGGAGCTACCATGTACTCCTGTTTCTTCACAAACTTTTCCGAGAGGATACCTTCGAGCTCCGGCCAAAGGTTATTTTCATCCCAGTATTGGAAGACTCCGTCCCCGGACCTTTCCGGATTCAAGCTATAACCGAAGTCGGATGTCATCATTTGGGCAATTGTGTTCATATCATGCGCCGCAACTGCCTTGCGCAGCCGCGAAACAAAACTATCAAAATCAACATCGGTCGGTTCCTGCCCCGGTTTCACTTTTGCCGGTTTCGTTTCCTGCTTCGTCGTCTTCTTCTTCTTTTCCGGGCTTTGGCAGCCCCCTGTTCCCAGCGCAAGCAATAGCAAGACGGACGCGAGAAATCTGACTCCAGCTTTCATTAGCGATAAGCTTTCTCAGCTTTTCGCAAAAATGGCAAGTGCGTGCTGCCAGCCTAGACCTCGTAACACAGGCATCCAGTTTGTGAGGCCAACGGGCATCTTGTCCGTTGATCGGAAGTTAGGCTTCAAGCCATTCGCCAGTCCGGCTCGGACCTCAATGTTCATGATGATGCAAACGGCTCCGCAATGGGTGCTCGATAAATACAAAATAAAACGTGCTGATAATCTCGCGAAAAGTCGCGGCCGGGCTATTCGGCTGACCATGGCCTGCCCGAAGTTCCAAAAAGATCGCCTCCGGAGTCAGAGTCGAAGGTCGGGGGATGGTAGTATAATGATAGCCAAAGGCACTTAGCTGATGTGCGTCCGAAGTCGCAATTAATGGTTTGCCGAATTTTTCTGCCACCTGCATTGCGCGACGGTTCGGATTAAAAAAGCCTTTGTGAAAGTGACACAGCTCAATCGCATCGAAGCAATCGATTTCATCGATCAATCGCTTCCCGATTGAACCGCCGAGCACATAAAAGGGATGCGGCGCAATCGTGAAAAGCGTTTGGCCTCGGCGCTTCCGCAGCTTGCGGATATCGTCAAAATCTCGCAGCCCTTCCACGTCTTTGGGCGTGACGTTTAAAAGAATAATATCCGCGCCTTGTATGCGCATTTCCGCCGCTGGAATGAGCAAGATTCCGAGACGCTGGGCATCGGCAAAAACCTTGGGCCGATCGAACACTTCATCATGCAGGGTGATCGCGAGCGCCGAAAAACCGAGCCGCCGGGCGCGAGCCAGAAGTTCGTGCGCCGAATAATCCAGTTTATCCTTCGGATCGTCGAGCGTGTGAATATGCAAATCGAGCTTGATCCGGTCCGGCTCCCTCATGTCGACATCCTAATACAAATTTAACCGCGGATTTCACGGATGGGACAGGACGCAAAAAATCTCAAGTCCCAAGGTGCAAGCAAATTTCAACTTGAAATCGCAAAACCGAAAAATCGAACTGCCGGAGCACGAGCATAAGCATGAAGGCAAGAACTTGAACCCTGAACCATTAACGTGAAACAAGGCTCTAACCTGGCAAAGTCACTTGCGAGTCAATCCGCCGTATCTACCATTCACTGATCACTTTTTAAAAGGACGCTCGGGTGGTGGAATGGCAGACACGTACGTTTGAGGGGCGTATGCCGAAAGGCATGCGGGTTCGAGTCCCGCCCCGAGCACTTTTACTAAATAATGCGAAGAGTGATTGATAGACGCTCACGCGCTGGATCGTTCTTCCTCTCCCTCTTAATCTGTATCTTCCCTTAAAGCGAGACGGCCGTGATTCTAGCGCGCCGCACGCTAGGGCGACTCCGTTTTGGTCGGCGTCGAAACACGACAAGGGGAAAGGAAGATTCCCGACCGACCAACCAGGTCCGAATCATAACCGACGGCTGCGTTCGAGGAGGTCACGGCGGTGAATCGAAAGGTATTTTGGTGTCGTTAACAGAAAACGAGAAGCCCCCGCTTCCTGAAAAGAAGTAAATTTCGCGCTGTGACATCAAGGAGCGGCGGCCTGATCGAAAATCGTGCCGGCATTTGCTTAGAAAACCTTGGCGTAGTGCCCGCAAGATGCGTCTTCGGCTTCCCGCCGAAGACAGTCCTTCCATTCCAATGGACCGGCAGAACTGCATTCCCATTCACATTGCGCCCGCCCAACGCCACCGCGAAACTTCGCTTTAAGCTTTTCCGCAGGAATAACCTTCGCTAAGGTGCTGCCATGGAACCATTCGTCCTTATCGGCTTCGCCGTCGTTGCCGTCGTTGCCTTCATTCTCGTCATTGTTTTCCTTAAATTTTTCACTACCTGGTTGCGGGCACGCGTTGCCAGTGCGCCGGTCAGCATCGGCAAAATGATTGGAATGAGTCTGCGCAAAGTCCCAGTGGGATTGATCGTGGACAACCGCATCACTGCGGTGAAAGCGGGAATCGATATCGCAAGCGACCCACTGGAGGCGCATTATCTCGCGGGCGGCGACGTCAGCCAGGTGATCCTGGCGTTGATCGCGGCGGACAAGGCTGGAATCGGTCTCGATTTCAATCGCGCTTGCGCCATCGATCTAGCGACGAAAGGCACCGGCAAAACCGTGCTCGAAGCGGTACGCACCAGCATCAATCCGAAAGTGATCGATGCACCTAACCCCTCAATGGGTCGCACCACCATCGATGGCGTGGCCAAGGATGGCATCGGCGCCAAAGTGAAAGCGCGCGTAACCGTGCGATCGCACCTCGACCGGTTCGTCGGCGGTGCCACTGAGGAAACAATCATCGCGCGCGTCGGCGAAGGAATCGTCAGCGCTATTGGTTCAGCCGATTCTTACAAGGACGTTTTGGAAAATCCGGATCGCATTTCCAAAGCAGTGCTGGCCAAAGGACTCGACAGCAACACTGCCTTCGAAATCTTGTCGATCGACATCGCCGATGTCGACGTGGGCGACAACATTGGCGCTAAGTTGCAAAGCGAACAGGCGGACGCAGACAAGCGTGTCGCCCAGGCCAAAGCGGAAGTGCGACGCGCGGCTGCGGTGGCGGTGGAACAAGAGATGCGAGCCAAAACTCAGGAAATGCGCGCGAAAGTAGTGGAAGCCGAAGCCCTCATTCCACAAGCAATGGCCGATGCGTTTCGTTCCGGCAATCTTGGGATCATGGATTACGTGCGGATGAAAAACGTCCAGGCCGATACCTCGATGCGGGAATCAATCGCCGGCACTGACAAGCCGCCGGTCACTTCGTGAGGGACGTGATTAGTTTAAAACTGTTACAAGGTTAAGATGGATTCACGTTTCGACTCTCCGACGCTTCAACGCTTCAACTTTTAAACGCTTCAACGATTTTACCGCCGCGCGCCATGCACTGGGATCAAAACATCATCTTCATCATTATCGCGGCGATTGTGGGTATCTCGCGCCTGATTGCGAAAATCTCAGAGGAATCGAAGAAACAAAAGCGTCCGCCTCAACCGCCTCGTCCTCTCGGTCAACCCCGACCGGAATACACCCAGCCCGTCCAGCGAACCCAACCGAAAACCGACGCGGACCGCATTCGAGAATTCCTGGAAGCGCTGGGCCAACCGGCGGGAACTGCACCACCGCCAAAAATACAGCCTCGCACGCAAATTCCGCCGCGACCTCTTGCGCCACTCCAGCCGCCGGCGTCGATGCGACCGTTCGGTAGGCCCGAATTCCGCACTTGGAAAGAACAGGTAAAAGAAATCGTAGTGTTGCAACAACCGACTAAGCGGCCACTGCCGCCTCAGCGCGTACTTCCGCCGGCTGTTCGGGGCGAAGCCAACGAGCCTGGTGCTTGGATCGCGGAGGAGCAAGCGCAAGTCAGCGTCGCTCAAAAAAAGGAAGCCACCTCTCGCGTTTCCACTCCCCCCACTCTGCCTCCAAGCGCAGAGACTCTCTGGAAGCAAATTTTGCGTTCACCCGATTCCGTTCGAACTGCGGTTATTCTACGGGAGATCTTTGGTCCGCCGCGCGGTTTGCAACAGCTCTAGGGCATCGACTGCAGCTTGAGCTTCGGCTTCCCTTTTGTAGTTTCAATTCCGCTCGCCGGCGTGGCGGAACTGGCAGACGCGCTGGACTCAAAATCCAGTGATCGCAAGATCGTGTGGGTTCGATCCCCTCCGCCGGCAACTTGGCCCGCTTTTTTCTTTCTAAAGGCAAAGTCAATTGAGTCGAATGCTGCCCAAATCGATCACCACTTTTATCAAGGGAGTGCTGATCCTTGCGCCACCGCTCCTGATCGGCCTTCTCATCTTCAAAAATGGTGTCGATTTCCCCGTTCTGGATGAGTGGGACGGCACCGCCCCGCTCTTTGAAAAAATGGCGGACGGCACCCTCGGCGTGGCCGATTTCTTCGCGCAGCACAACGAACATCGGATTTTCTTTCCCAGGCTCATTTTCTACGGTCTCGGACGACTGACACACTGGGACATCCGAGCTGAGCTATGGGTGATTTGGCTACTGGCCCTCATTTGTCTTTTTAGTATCTGGCAAATGGCGCGGCGCAGTGTGGGCTCCCCGCATAGAGTATTAAGAGCCCCTCATCCTGACCTTCTCCCAGGGGGAAAAGGCACTGCTTTGTCACCGAAGCTCGAAGAAAAACAGCTCCTTTCCCAGTCTCGCCCATTATCGGAGACGCACGCGATTCCGCCAGTCCGGCTCGGACCCTTCTGGATATCGTTCGCGGCCAGCCTTCTTCTCTTCAGTCCTCTGGGCGTGGCCAACTTCCTTTGGGGATTTCAGGTTGGGTTTCTGCTCCCTCTGGCCTGTGTTACGACATGCATTTGGACGGCGGCTTGCGTGCCGTACCCGTTCAATTTCCTGCTCGCAATAATTCTCTCCACCATCTCTACCTTTTCCATCGCCAGCGGCTTTACCAGTTGGTTGCTGACCACCCCGCTGTTCTTACTTGCAAATGCACGATCATCTTCATCCCGGAAATGGTGGATCATCTGGGTTTCCCTTTTCTCGTTAGAACTGCTTCTATATTTCTGGGACTACGAACAACCGCCTAATCACCCACCCATATGGTGGTTTCTTTGGCATCCAATTACGGCTCTCGAATATGTTCTCCTCTTTTTCGGAGGGCCCTTTAGCTACGGTACGAATCTACCTCCGAACCCTGTCGGTCTCGGCACAGGCACGCTGCTTCTGTTGATGCTCCTGATTGCAGGTTTTTACATTTGGAGACAGCGCTCCGACCGCAGTTTTATTGGCAATGCTTTGCCCTGGTTGATGCTTGCGATGGTAACCGTAACCAGCGCTGTTTTGATCATGATCGGGCGCGCTGGATTTGGTCCGGGTCAGGCCAGAGCATCCCGTTACGTTCCGTTCGCAGCCATGTTGCCAATTGCGCTCGTAGCCTTGATCCCGCTGGTTTACACGCACTGGTCTGGTTCGGCTTCGACGCGAGCGCGATTCGTGACCAAGGGACTCTTGGCTGGATCACTTGCTGTTCTTATCTTTTGCACCTGCTCAGGTTTTCTCGCAGGTCTTCCTTTCTGGCCGATGAATCGGCAGCAACGCGCTTACGGAAAAGCCCTCGTTTCTTTCATTAATGTTGTCCCCGAAACGGACCTGTTAGCAAAGTCCGTTTTTCCAAATCCAGCCAGAGTGAGAGCAGCTGCCAACGCGCTCAACCGCATCGGTTATTTGCGGCCTCCTTTGTTTCGATCAAATCAGATTCGATCCCAAACAGAGGTTAGGAACGAGAACTTAGGGACAATCGAGTTTGGGAATGGACCTTGGGGGAATGTTGCAAACGGCACGACCGGCGATGCCGCTTTCGGTCCATTTCAATTTAACGAAAAGGAAGCGGGATCTATCGCGGGAGATGGATGGGCTTTTTTGCCCGACGAGCGACGTCCGGCTGATGCAGTCCTAATCACTATTGATAACGCCGCGGCCAGGGGAAAACCGGAAATCTGCGCCATCGCTCAAGTTGGGGATCCGCATCAAATCGCTAGAGTGCGAGCCGTTTGGGATTCTTCCGCTTTGCCATCGACATGGAAGTGCCGAATTCCGAGAGAGCGTCTGCCTCGGGGGCAACACTACTATCTGGAGGCCTGGGCATTTAACGTTGAGACGCTTCAGGCGCATCGGCTCCAGGGAAATGCGCTTTTCCTCTGGTAAAAATTTGGGAGGCCCGCGTCGCTACGCGAAACATTGGCGGG
>Ga0209577_10005469_pt1 | contig 11847 bp, 6 predicted proteins | sample GraSoiAngelo_109_FD_185874 | JGI IMG/M metagenome (GOLD analysis project Ga0209577, IMG submission 185874) | Grasslands soil microbial communities from the Angelo Coastal Reserve, California, USA - 14_0903_12_20cm (SPAdes) (version 2) | ecosystem: Environmental > Terrestrial > Soil > Grasslands ... | reverse complement strand
GTCCGCTCGGTTGACCACGAAGGCGAGGTTCGCCGTCGCCGCACACGGGCGCGCAAGCGCGGCGGGCGCACGACCAAACCGCGCGCCGTCCGCCGCGAGAAACTGGCCGACAACGCCGAGAATGATGTCGAAAATTAATCGAGTTGAGATAAAATCCCGCCGCACCAACTCAACAAGTGTTCGTCCGCTGCGCGGACGCCGGAAGCCCGTCTTAAACCCGTGATGCTCAAGGAAGGCACGCGCCTCGGACGCTACGAAATCCGCTCGCTCCTCGGCGCGGGCGGGATGGGCGAGGTCTATCTAGCCAGAGACAAGCAGTTGGATCGCACCGTCGCCCTGAAGATTCTGCTGGCGGAGGTCGTCTCAAATCAGGAGCGCCTGCGCCGCTTCGTGCGGGAGGCGAAAGCCGCCGCCGCGCCCGACCCGTCACGTCCGGTTCGGGAAAAGCTGACGCGGAGGTCGCCTTCTCGCCGGACGGCGGCACGCCGAAACAGTTGACCGACTTCAAAGCCGACCGCATCTTCTGGTTCGACTTCTCGCGCGACGGGAAACAGCTCGCCCTCTCGCGGGGCACGCAGACGAGCGACGTGGTGCTTATCAGCGACGGGAGGTGGGCGCGACCCACTCCTCGGCGCTCAGTAGTGGGGACGGAGCGAGCGCGCGATGAGGCCGAGGCCGCCCGCCAAGAGGACGAGCATGACGACGGTGTTGAAGAGGCTGGTGGGCTGGAAGTAGATTTGCAGATTCATCAGGACGCCCACGAAGATGATGACGACGCCCGCGAATGTCAAAAGCCAGCCCGCGATTGACCTGCCGTCGTAGAAGAGCAGGCCGACGCCCACGACGAGCGGGAGCAGGGAAAGCCCGAACGAATTGTAGCCCCACAGCGTCCAGAAGCCGCCCGTCACGACGACGCGCTCGGTCAGCATGTAAGCGCCCGCGACCGCCATCGCCAGCCCTATCAAAAACTCGCCGACGCCGCCCGGCGTGCCGCCCGCGCCGCGAACCCTTCTCTCGTCGTCCTCGATTGGTTCCATGTCGTCTCGGCCTCCACGCGACCGCCCGGACGCGTAAGCGATGCAAGATCAACTGCCGCGCGCCGTCGCGTTCACGGCCCGCGATTTTCCATCTTTTCTTCAATAATCACAAACGTTCATCTGAGGTATAGTCTTACGCCGAAGGGGGAAGCCCTGTTTCTTAGAAATCGTCGCGGCGCTGGCGGCGTCCGGTAAATTTATACCAACCTGGCGATGACTCGGCGCGTCAAAAGCACGAGCGGCAGTGCGGAAACGTAACGACTCTCAGGGCGGCTCCTGCCGACCCGTCGGAAGAACTGCCGCAACGTCTCGGTCAACATCTCAACGCTTGGGGAAGTCGCCATGAGTCCTGCGCGTCTAGTCACACTCGTTCTGGCGCTCTCTTTTTGCGCGCCCGTCTGTCTCGCGCAGTCGCCGGCGGCCAGAGCCGCGGGCAAGGGCGGCGTGATCGCGGGCAACGTCACGGTGCACGGCAAGGGCCTGCCCGACGTGACCGTCACCTTGCGTTCGGCGGGCTTCGGCGGCCAGGGACAGGGCCAGGACTTGCCGCAGGCCAAGACGGACGCCGAAGGCCACTACCGCATCGGCGACGTGCCGCTGGGCAGCTACTACGTGACGCCGGTCGCGCCCGTCTATATCGTGCCGGGCGCGGGGCGGCTCGCGTTCGCCAGCGACCCCGTCGTGATAACGGGCGGCGAGACGATAGATGGGATTGACTTCTCGCTCGTGCGCGGCGGCGTCGTCACCGGCAAGGTCTTGGACACGGGCGGCAGGCCGGTCATCGAGCAGACGGTCAGCCTCCAGAGCGCCGACCAGTCGGCGGGGCCGGGCGGCTTTGGCGGTTTCGCCGCAGGCGGCGCGCGCACCGACGACCGCGGCATATTCCGCATCTACGGAGTCCCCGCGGGCCGCTACGTCGTCTCCGTCGGCGCGCAGCAACGCTTCAGCGCCTACTCGACCGTCATGGGCCAGCAGGCTTACAAGCAGACCTTCTACCCGGACGCCACGGACACGTCGGGCGCGACCGTCGTCGAAGTCGCCGAGGGCGACGAGGTCTCGCACATAGACATCACGGTGGGAAACACCGTCGAGGAGTATTCAGTCACCGGGCAGGTGATTGATAAGAGTAGTAACGCACCCGTGCCGAACGTCGGGTTCACGCTCAGCGTCCTGGCCGGGGGCGGCAACCGGCAGCGGGCGATGGGGCTGATGACGCTCCCGGTCTTCTCCGATGGCGCGGGGCAGTTCCGCGTGGACAACGTGCCGGCGGGGCGCTACATGATCTCTCTGTCGCCGCAGACGAGCAACGGCATGACGGGACAGTCGGCGGCGTTCGACGTAATCAACCAGGACGTGACGGGCGTCGTCGTCCAGGCCGTGAGCGGCGCGGGGCTGTCCGGCTTCGTCGCGCTCGACGGCAATCAAGACCCCTCGATTCTGTCGGAGCTGTTGCAGTTCCAGGTGCAGGTCTTCGTGCAGGGCAGCGGCAACGCCGCCAACGCCGCGTCCGTTCAGACCGTGCCGCTCAACGCCGACGGCAGTTTCCAGTTCGCGGGGCTGCCCGCCGGCACGGTCAGGCTTTCGCTCATGGCGCAAGACAGCACCTTGCAAGGCGCGTTCAAGCTGCTCCGCACCGAGCTGAACGGAGTCCAGCAGCCGCGCGGCATACCCGTCAACTCCGGCGATCAGGTCGGCGGCGTGCGCCTCGTCGCCGCCTACGCCGACGGCATCGTCGAGGGCGTCGTGAAGATGCAAAACGGCACGCTCGCGCCGGGCGCGCGCGTCCTCGCGCGGCTCACGCCAGCGGGACAGCAGGGGCAGGGGCGCGGCACGAACCTTGGGGTCGCGAGCGTTGACAGCCGCGGCCACTTCATCATCGAGAACGTCCCCGCGGGCAGCTACAACTTGATCGTCAGCGTCCTCAATCTACAACCGGGGCGGCGCGGCCAGCGGCAACAACAGCCGGTCTCCACGCAGCAGCAGGTGTTGGTGAACGAAGGCCAGGTGTCGAACGTCACCGCCGTGCTCGACCTCGGACAGAATCAGACGCCGCCGACTCCGACCCCAGCGCCTACGTCCCCATAACCGCGGCACGCCTTGATCGGCTCGCCCACGAACTCGAAGCGAAGATGAACAACAAGCTTTCTTCCTCCGCCCTCCGAACTCTGACGTTGATGGCTGTCGTCTGGGCCGCCGCGCTCTGCGCAAGCGTCGCGGCCCAGACGACTGAAGGGCAGGCCGACGCTTCGCAGCCGAGTAAAACCAGCCCCAACTCGATTACGGGTCAGGTCGTGACCGAGTCGGGCCTGCCCGTTACCAACGCCACCGTGTTGCTGTCGAGGCTGAACTCGCCCGCCCCAGCCCGCCCCGTCCCCGCCGCCGCCGACGGCACTTTCGTCTTTGCGGGCCTCGAACCCGGCGTCTATAGCGTGACGGCCACGGCACCGTCCTACGTCCCCGTCGCGCTCGACTCCAGAAGCGCCCCGGCGGAATTTCACTACGTCGGCGACTCGGTCAAAGTCACGATGGTCAAGGGCGGGGTGATTAACGGCACGGTCACGGACGCGGAGGGCGAGCCGGTCGTCGCCGTGCGCGTGCGCGCGCTGATGGTGCATGACGCGAACGGCCAGCCGGGCAGCAGCGCTGGCGTCGTGCCCGTCGAGCGCACGACGGACGACCGCGGCATCTATCGTCTCTACGGACTCGCGCCGGGGGCCTACGTCGTTTCGGCGGGCGGCAGGGACAGCGGCGGCTTCGGCGGCGCGGGCGGCGGTGGCATCGCGGGCGGCGGAGGCTTTCGCGGCGGCGGTGGCGGACGTGGCGGCGGAGGCTTCGGCGGTGGCGGTTTCGGCGGTGGTTTCGGCAGCGGTGGCGGCGGCCCGGCCACAGCCCTCTACGACCGCGACGCGCCGACGTTCGCGCCCTCTTCAACCAGGGACACGGCGGCGGAGTTCATCGTCTCCGAGGGCGTCGAGATCAACAACGCGGACATCAAGTATCGCGGCGAGCGGGGCCACGCGGTCGGCGGCACGGTGAAGTCTTCCGCGGCGTCGAAGGGCGGATACTCTTTCTCAATCGTCACGCTCGCGCGCGCGAGGCATGAGGGCGAGGTGGTCTCGACGACCACGACCAGGGGCGCGGCCTTCACCTTCTACGGCGTTGCCGACGGCGAGTACGAGCTTTCGGCACAGACCAGCTTCGGCACGGGCGGCGCGGCGGTCTCGCACCCCCTACGCGTCGCCGTCAGCGGGGCGAACGTGGGCGGCCTCGTCATCAACACTGAACTGCTCGCATCCGTCGGCGGTCGCGTCGCCTTGGAGCAGGCGAACGCGCCCGAATGCAAGGACAAACGGCAGCCACGCTTCGAGGAGATACTGGTCTCCGCGCGCCGCGAAGTGAAGGAGAACTCCAAAGAGCCGCCACTCCCGCCGCAGTTCGCGAGCGCCGCCGGTGCGCCGGGGAAGGACGGCAGCTTTCTCCTCGACAGGCTGGGGCCGGGACAGTACCGCTTCGACACGAGCTTCTCGGCGAAGTATTGGTACGTGCGCTCGGTCACGCTGCCGCCCGCGCCCGCGGCGAAGACGCCCGGCAAGACGCAAGCAATCAATCAAGCGTCGGCGGCGCGGATGATTGACGCGGCCCGCGAAGGCGTGTCGCTCAAGTTCGGCAGCCGCGTCCGCGACCTCGTAGTCACGCTCGCCGAAGGTGCGGCCTCGGTGCGCGGCCAACTCGCCGCCGGGGCCGAGAAGACTCCGGCGGGTCTGCTCGTTTACCTCGTCCCGGCGGAGAAGGATCAGGGCGAGAACGTGCTGCGTTTCTTCACCGCGCCCGTCGCCGACGACGGCAGCTTCACACTCGGCAACCTCGCGCCCGGACTCTACTGGGCGCTCGTCCGAACGCCCGGCGAGCGCGAAGCGCAAGTCGAGTCCAAGCTGCGGACTGCCGAAGGAAGAGAAGAGCGCGCGAGCCTGCGCCGCGAGGGCGAGGAAGCGAAGGCGAACGTCGAATTGAAACCCTGCCAGAACCTCGTTGATTATCGTTTGCCGTTTGCCACGACGACGCCGACGAACAGTCCCAACAGCAAGCCGTAGCGATTTGCCACCGGCGTGCGGCTAAGTCCAGGTCAGAGCCGCGAGGCTTCCGCAGGCGGTACTGACTCGCCTTAGTGCTAGAGTGGCCGCATGCAATCGCAAACAGCTAGAAGCCGCCGCACGGCGGACGTGCCGCTCGTGCGCGCGCGGTTTTTATTTCCCTTCTGCCTCGCGCTCCTGCTTTCACCGTCCACCGCCGGAAACGCAGCCGCGCACGTCCGTCGAAACGTGACTCGCCCGCGGCATGACGGCGGGCAGAGGTTCCGACTCTCGCTCGATGAGGCGTGGCGGTTCGCGGGCGCGGAGGTCGAGGGGGCCGAGGGCGTAGCCTTCGACGATTCGCGCTGGGCGGCGGTCAACCTCCCGCACACATGGAACGTCGCCGACACGCAGGACGACGAGCCGGGCTACCGCCGCGGCGTCGGCTGGTATCGGAAGCGTCTCAGCCTGCCCGCCGGACTCGAAGGCAAACGCCTGTTCCTCTACTTCGAGGGGGCGAATCAGACGGCTGAGGTGTTCGTCAACGGTCGCTCCGTCGGGCGGCACCGCGGCGGTTACACGGCCTTCGCCTTCGACATCACAGACGCCTTGAGCCGCGCCGCAGGCGCGCAGAACATCGTCGCCGTCAAAGTTGACAACAGCCCCGACAAAGACATTCCGCCCCTTTCGGCTGACTTCGATTTCTACGGCGGGATTTACCGAAACGTCTGGCTCGTCGCAACCGACCCCGTCCACATCAACCTGCTCGACCACGCGTCTCAAGGCGTTTACGTGGACACGCCGGAGGTCAACGCGTCGAGCGCCACAGTCCGTGTGCGCGGCACACTGGCGAGCGGCGAGGCCGAAGTCAAACAGGTGCGAGTTGTGAGCACGGTGTTTGATCCCGCGGGAAAGAGTGTGGCCGTGATGACAACGGCGCTCGCGGTTGACGCCGGACGTGAGGCGAGCTTCGAGCAGTCGAGCCGGGCGATCACGCGCCCGCGTTTGTGGTCGCCGGATCACCCGGCGCTCTACACCGTCTCCGTCCGCATTTACGTCGGCGCGCGACAGGTGGACGGCGTCGAGAGTCCGCTGGGGTTTCGTTGGTTCAGTGTTGACGCCGGGCGGGGATTCTTCCTGAACGGCGAGCCTCTGAAGCTGCGCGGCGTTAACCGGCACCAGGATTACCAGGGCCTCGGCAACGCCGTGCCCGACCGCTTGCACGTCCGCGACATGGAGATCACCAAGGCGATGGGTGCCAACTTCGTGCGCCTCGCACACTACCCGCAAGCGCCTTCCGTGATAGCGGCGGCTGATCGTCTGGGCCTGATCCTCTGGGAAGAGATACCAATCGTCAATTACATCACCACCTCCGACTCGTTCACGCAAAACTGCGAGGAGATGCTGACGGAGATGATCCGGCAGCACTACAACCACCCGTCCATACTGATGTGGGGCTACATGAATGAGATTTTACTCAGACCGCAGAAGGAGGAGGGCTACACGGGGAAGGTCGTCGAGCTGGCGCGGCGTCTCGACCAGCTCGCGCACCACGAAGACGCAACGCGCCTGACCGTGATGGCCGTCCACCACAGCGAGATTTACAACACGTCGGGGCTGGCCGACGTGCCGCAGGCCGTCGGGTGGAACCTCTACCTCGGCTGGTACGAAGGCAACTTCGCGGACTTCGGCCCATTCCTTGACGAGCAGCACAGGCGCTTCCCGCGCCGCCCCGTCTTCGTGAGCGAGTACGGGGCCGATGCAGACCGACGCCTGCACTCGCTCAACCCGCAGCGGCTCGACTACACAATCGAGTGGCAGCGCCTTCTGCACGAAAGCTATCTCGAACAGATCGAGGCCCGCCCCTTCCTGGCCGGGACGACGCTCTGGAACGAGTTCGACTTCGGCGCAGAGCAGCGCGGCAACTCCAAGCCGCACATGAACCAGAAAGGGCTTCTGACCTTCGACCGCCAACCCAAGGACATATACTTCTTCTATCAGGCCCGGCTGACCAAACGGCCCGTGATCCACATCGCCACGCGCGACTGGCTTAGAAGAATCGGCGCGGGCAGCCCCGGCACGGTAGGCACGCCGGACACGCCGCAAGCACTTCAGCCGGTCGAGGTCTTCACGAATCTTCCCGTCGTCGAGCTGTTCGTCAACGGTCTCTCTCTCGGCTCTCGGGCGGTCGGCCCGTCTTGTCACGCCACCTGGCAAGTGCCTTTCCGCGAGGGCTTCAACGTCGTCGAAGCGCGCGGGCTTAGCGGCGCTCGAATGCTCGGCGACCGCATCGAGGTTCAGTTCGCCTACCGCGCGCCCGTGCTCAAAGACCCTCGCGCGCCCTTCAAGCGCCTAGCCGTTGATGTCGGCTCAAACGCGCAGTACCTTGACGACGCAGGGATAATCTGGGAGGCCGATCAGGAGTACACGCCCGGAGGCTGGGGCTACGTCGGCGGCAAGGCGATCAAGACCGAACGAAACATTCCTCGCACGACGGACGATCACCTTTATCAATTCAGCCGGGAGGGCATGGAGGGTTATCGCTTCGACGTTCCCGACGGCGACTACCGTGTCGAGCTACTGTTCGCCGAGCCGGAGTACGAAGCGCCGGGCAAGCGCGTGTTCGACGTGTTGCTGAATGGACGGACGGTCATCGAGCGGCTCGACCTCGTGAAGCATTCCGGCGCGGGCCGTCCGGCGCTTCTGAGTTTTCACACGTGCGCGGCGGGAGGCGAGGGCATCAAGATAGAGTTCCGCGCGGCGGTCGGCCCTCCTCTGGTCAGCGCGATCCTCGTGATCCGCGAGTGATGAATCCTTTGCCGACTCAGCAATGAAGCGAGGATATTAACCACAGAGACACAGAGACACAGAGGCAGCACAGAGATTTGAATTCCTCTGTGAAAATCTCTGTGTCTCTATGGTTAGCTTTTACCTGCTATACACTCAAGTGAAAGCTAACGTAGAGCGCACGCGTCACTGCTTCGACTTCTGCAACTCTTCGAGCGTGCGCTTCAGGGATTCGAGCTTCTGGCCGGCCTCGCCGAGCTTGCCCTCGGCGGTCAGGCGCTGGTAGTCGTTGAATTCTGCCGCGGCCTGGTCAATGAGTTCGGCGTTCGTGTGCGCGGCGGCGGCGGGCTGCTGCGGTTGCGTCTTCGCGGCTTCGCCCTGCGCCGGCGTCGTCGCGCCGCCACCCGCGTTGTTGCCGAAGAGGTTCGTCAGGGCCTCGGCGAAGCTCGTCCCGAAGGCGAGGCGGTCTTGCGTGGCGAGGACGACGAGGCGCAGCTCCGGCATCGGCGAGCGCTCGGCCTGGAGGTAGATCGGCTCGACGTAGAGCAGCCCGCGCCCCAGCGGGACGATGAGCAGATTGCCGCGCTGCGCGCGCGAGCCTTGCTGGTTCCAGAGCGTCAGTTGCGAAGAGAGCTGCGCGTTCTGGTCTATGCGCGCGTTGACCTGTACGGGGCCGTTGACGAGCTTCGACTTCGGGAACTTATAGACGACCAGCGATCCGTAGGCCGCGCCGTCGCTGCGGCCCGCCATCCAGCCGATGAGGTTGTCGCGCGACGCGGGCGTGAACGCGACTACGTCAACGAACTCCGGCGCGGGCGACGACTCGCCGGGCAGTTGCAGGAGCGCGTAGTAAGGCTCCAGCGGTCGCGCGGCGGGAGCGCCGCCGTCGCCGCCGCCCTGCTGCTTCGGGGCCGACTCGCGCGCCAGGCTCCAAACGTCCTCGCGCTGGAAGAAGACCTTCGGGTTCTCCGTATGGTAGAGGCCGTAGGCGTCGGCCTGCGCCTTCAGCAGCGCTTCGGGGTAGCGCACGTGCGCGCGCAACTCCTCCGGCATCTGCGCACCGGGGCGGAAGAGCGTGGGGAAGAGGCCGCGGTAGGCGCGGAGCACCGGGTCTGCTTCGTCGAAGACGTAGAAGGAGACCGCGCCGTCGTATGCGTCCAGAACCACCTTGACGCTGTTGCGGACGTAGTTGACCGTGCCACCCGCGCCCGCCAGGTCGTGGTGGCGCGCGTAAGGGTATGTGTCGGCGGTCGTGTAGGCATCCATGATCCAGTAGAGCCGCCCGTCGCCGCCGACGACGATGTACGGGTCTTCGTCGAAGGCGAGGAAGGGCGCGAGCGTGCGCACGCGCTCGCCTATCTGTCGCCGCATGAGCACGCGGCTCTCAGGCGTCACGGCGTCGGCGAAGGGGAGGCGCGAGAGGTCGCCAAGCTCCCATGCGAGGACGAGGCGGCGGAGGCTTCCGCCGACCGCGAAGCCGCCCGCGCCCTCGTATGTCGTCGAGGCGTTGGCGTCGCCCTGCGGGTAGTCGAACTCCTTCTGTCCCGTGTCAACGTAAACCGTAGTGTCGGTCTTCTCGCCGAAGTAGATTTGCGGGCGCGTGAGTTTGATCTCCGGCGCGTTGGACTCGGTCGGCATGTTCGAGAGGACGAACTGCGGGCGGCCTTCGGGCGTGAACCCGTTGGCCGTGTTCATCGTCACGCCGTAGCCGTGCGTGTAGATCAGGCGCTCGCTGATCCAGTTGCCGCGCGCCGAAGCGGGCAGCTTCGAAACGTCCAACTCGCGCGGCGCGAGCATCATCTGTCGCGTCTGCCCGCCCACAGGATAGCGGTCAATGTCCACCTGCCGGAGCGTGTCTTGCAGCGCGTGATAATCCCAGATGCGGAGGTTGTCGAGCGTCGGCTTGTTCTCGGCGAGCGCGTAGGCCGCGTCGTCCGTGTCGGCGGGGAAGTCGCGCGCCTCGACGCGCTCAAGGCCGAAGGCCCGCCGCGTCGCCGCGATGTTGTGCTCGATGTAGCTGGACTCGCGGTCAAGCTCGTTCGGCTTGACGACGAAGCTCTGCACGTAGCCGGGGACGGCGACGCACGCGACGAGATAGACGAGCACCGGAAGAGCAAGCGCGGCTATCAGCAGACGCAGGCGGCGAAAGGCGAAGCCGTTGACGGCGGCGAGGACGGCGGCCAAGACGAGCGCGACGGCGACGACTATGAGGCCGGGCAGGAGGTAGTGGTCTTCCGTGTAGGTGACACCGGTGAAAATCTGGTGGTCGTCGAACAGATACTCGAAGCGCGAAAGGTATGCGCGCAAGGCGAGCACGGCGAGCAGCACGGCGAGCGCCGTCGAGACCGCGGCGTAGGCCGCGCCGCGCGCCGACGAAGACAGAAGCTTGCCGCGCGCCGCGACCGCCTCGCGTATGTCCCTGCCCGTCGGCAGCATGCCCAGAACGGCATAGACGCCCGCGGCCAGCAGCACGACCCACGCGAGCGTCAGGAGCCACGACGACACAATCTCGGCCACGGGCAGCGTGAAGAGGTAGAAGCCGAGCGTCCTGCCGAAGATCGGATCACCGTCGCCCGTCGGCGGTCGGTTCAGCCACAGCGCAAACTTCTGCCAGTCGCCGCTCATGCCCAGTCCGTAGATGAGTCCGAACAGCAGCGAGACGACCCACGCCGCGGGCTTGAGCAAACGCGCGGGCTTGATGAAGACGGGCTGGTTGTTGACGAGGACGCGGCGCGGCGCGAGCGCCGAGACGACGAAGGCGCGCTCCAACAGCCAGAACGCCCCGCGAAGTATCGCTACGGTCGCCAGCGCGAAAACGGCGAAGGTTGCCCACTCGTACCAGAACGCCGTCCAGTAAACGGCGCGGTAGCCGAGCGAGCCGAACCAAAGGTTCTCAAGGTAAACCGATCCCGCGCGCGAGAGCGCGACCAGTATCGCCACGAGGACGAGGACGAGCGCCCAACGCCGCGGCCTCCACGCCTTCGGGCCGCCCCGCGGCTCGATGTCAATGACCTCTCCCTCGAAGTCGTCCGGGGGAACCTGTGCGCTCGACTTGTCCATGGTGATAGGATACTCCGAATTTCGGAGAAGTGTAGGCCAAACGCGCCGGCCCGCGAGTCGCCGCCGCCGCGCGAATCAGGAGATCATGAGAAGCAAACTTCTAATCACCTTTGCCCTCCTCGTCGCCGTCTGCCCGCACGCGCCTCGTGTCACAGCACAGAAGGTCGAGCGCGACGCGCGCGCCGACAACTTCGACCGCGCGGAGGACGAGGAGGACTTGAACCGCGAGCTTTGGGAGTACGTGAAGGGGACGCCTTATGAAGAAGCGATGAAGTACGTCGCCGCGTCTCAGGCGCAGGCGCGCGCGGCGCGCGAGCGCGAGGAAGTGGCGGAACTCCCGAACGGCTGGCGGATCGCGCCTGCGGGCCGGCAGGTCGAGGTCGGTCGTCTGCCATACGAGGCCGTGCCCTTCAACGGTCGCCTCGTCGTCCTCAACGCGGGCTACTACACGCGCGAGCCGCAGGAACTATCGGTCGTTGACACGGCCACGGGTCGCGTGGAGAAGACCGTGCGTCTGAACTCCATATTCCCCAGCGCGACGGTCGGCCCCGGCGGCGACCTCTACGTGAGCGGCGGCTTCGACGGGAAAGTCTATCGCCTCAACCCGCAGTTCGCAGTCGCGCGCGAGTACGCGGTCGCGGGCTTCGCCGCCGGACTCGCTCCCCTGGACGAACACCACGTCGCCGTCCTCTACCTCGCGGCGAAGGACGAGAAGGGAAACTACGTCGCGGGCAGGCTCGCGCTCCTCAACACCGACGACGGGAAGGTAGAGCGCGAGGTGGACGCGGGCTACTTCCCGTACTCCGTGCGCCTCGTGAACGGCAAGCTCTACGTCGCCGTGCTCGGCGAGAACCGCCTGCGCGTCTTCGACTCGCGGCTCGGCCCCGTCAAAG
>Ga0209577_10005466_pt1 | contig 11849 bp, 9 predicted proteins | sample GraSoiAngelo_109_FD_185874 | JGI IMG/M metagenome (GOLD analysis project Ga0209577, IMG submission 185874) | Grasslands soil microbial communities from the Angelo Coastal Reserve, California, USA - 14_0903_12_20cm (SPAdes) (version 2) | ecosystem: Environmental > Terrestrial > Soil > Grasslands ... | reverse complement strand
GCCTCCGCCTGACCGGCCAGTCCGTGGGCCTGGGCCAGAACCATCAGGCAATGGAACTCGCCCAGCGCCTGACCGAACTGGCGGAACAGCGCCGCTCCCTCCTGGGCGTAGCGGGCGGCGGTCCGGACCCGACCCCGCTCGCAGGCGACCCCGGACAGACTCATCGCCATCCACGCCTGCGCTTCCGCCGAGCCCTCGGCCAGGGCCTGCTCGTATCCGAGCAGCGCCGCGGCGTGGGCTTCCTCGAAATCGCCGGCGGCGCTCATGAGCCAGCATCGGATCCACCGGTGGAGCCACGGCCCCCAGTACAGCGGGGTCTGGAGCGACTGATGGGCGATCTCGCCCTTTCCGCTGATCTCGAGCCCGGCTTCGATCCGCCCGAGTTGGGCGAAGGCGACGCCCGCGGCGATCGAGGCGATGACGAGCGCATGGCCGGTGGCCCGATCGATCAGACCACCCACTACCACATCGCAGGCTCGGGGGCCTTGCCCCGCGAGGGCGAACCACGACCGGTAGGCGGAGATCTGGTCCCGGAGCTCGGGATCGGTGATGGCGGCTTCGGCCGCGGCGAGGATCGCCAGTTGGGCCTCGGGTTGGAGACGGACGTACGCGTTGTCGACACGCGACATCGCGATGCGGAACCGCTCGTCGTCGGTCGCCGCGGTCGCGGCGAGGCCGTCGAGACGGTCCTCGGCCTCGGCACCCCGCCCCCGCAACGCGGCAAGCTGGGCGACGAGGAGATCGGCTTCGAAGCCGCCACCGGCCTGTTGCGCGAAGCGGGCCAACCGCTCGGCGAGCGGGTAGTCGTGGATCTGGCGGGCGGTGACCGCGGCGGTCAGCATCAGGTCGGGTGAACCGCCCCCACCGGTGAGCCGCCAGCTGGCGACGCGGAGGATGTCTTCCCGCCGCCGGGCGCCGTTTGCCTCGACGACTTCGGCCAGGGCCCGGGCCATCTTGGTCGACCGGAGCGCCGGGATCCGGCTGCGGAGGACATCGCCGTAGATCGGGTGGGCGAGGCGGATCTGCACCCGGCGGCCGTCGAGGCTCGAGGTCACGAGACCGCGGCTCTCGAGTTGTTCGGCCACGTCGGCGGCGAGGATGGTCCCGAGCTCGGCCGCTCCCAGCGGTTCGGCGAAGGAGAGGTACTCGAGCACCGTCCGTTCCTCGGGACTCAGGCTCTCGACCCGGTCCTCCACGAGCTCCACCAGCCGGATCGAAGGGGTTGGCTGCCCGGTCAGGCACCAGATGCCTTCCTGCTCCGACAGCGCGCCCTGCTCGAGCGCTCCGAGGATCAGCTCCCGGAGAAACAGCGCGTTGCCTTCCGACCGCAGCGCCAGGAAGGCGGCGGCGGCGCCGTTGACCGGCCCGCCGACCATGGCCTCGATGAGTTGTTGCACGGCGTCGGCGCCGAGGCCGGTGAGTTCCATCCGCTCCAGGAGGTCGTCCTTCCAGAGGGCGACCACCGCGTCGGGCGCCGGCTCGCCCGACCGGATGACCGCCACGACGAACGCCGCCCGGGTCTCGACGATCCGGTGCACGAGGGTGGCCGACGCATCGTCGAGGAGATGGGCGTCGTCGACGACGAGCACCAACCGGCGCTTCCCCGCCCGGCCGACGAGCTCCTCGACGAGCCGCCGCAACAGCTCGGTGCGGTCCGAACCGGCGGCACCCGTCTGATCGCTCGGGGGGAGCAGGGCGGACAGGGCGCCGAACGGCACGGCGGCGGCGGAATGGGTGGCGGTGGCCCGGGCCGTCGCGGCCCCGGCCGCCTCCGCCAACTCCAGGCAGGCGGACGCGAGGCGGGTCTTGCCGGCGCCGGCCGGCCCGGCCAGTACGACCCCCGGCCTGGATGGGTCGCGGAGCAGCCGCTCGAGACGCCGGAGTTCGTCCGCCCGCCCGACGAGAGGCCACTGGCTCATCGCCGGAGTCTAAGTCCGCACCTGGGGAGGCGCTCAGGGCGCTCAGGGGCGGTTCATCCCACGGTGATCCTGTCGGCCCGGCCGGTCGATTCCAGGAACGCCCGGTACTTGGGATACGCCGGCTTTACAAGCAGGGCGCCGGCTGTGCTGGCCCCAAATAGAGCCTCGTGTCGTCGTCCTGATCTTCGATCACCATCGCATTGGCCCGGGAAGAGTGGCTTCAGCCGGCGGCGGCTGCGCCGAGGTAGTGGCCGAGAATGGCGCCGTCGTCCGCTTCGCCGGGCTCGCCGGCGAACACCAGCCGGCCCCGGACGAGGACGTAGACGAAGTCGGCGAGGGCGAGAGCCTTGGCCACGTACTGCTCGACGATGAGGAGGCTTTGACCCTCGGCGGCCAGCCGGCCGAGGAACTCGAAGATCTCGTCGACGATGATCGGGGCCAGGCCCATCGACACTTCGTCGAGCATGATGAGCGGTGCCTGTTGGGCGTAGGCGCGGGACAGGGCGAGCATCTGCTGCTCACCGCCGCTCATCGTCCCGGCGAGTTGCCCGAGCCGCTCCCCCAGCCGGGGGAAAGCGTCGACGGCCCGTTCGACCGCCTTTTTCGCACGCTGGGGCGGGGCGAACATGCGCAGGTTGTCGGCCACGGTGAGCCCCGGGAATACGCTCCGCCCTTCGGTGATATGACACAGGCCGCGTTCGACCCGTCCGTCGGGCGGAGTGTCTGTCTGGTCCTCGTCGTCGAGCAGGACCCGGCCGGACCGGGGCCGCAGAAGGCCCGAGGCCACGGAGAGGAGCGTCGTCTTCCCCGCCCCGTTGGGCCCGAGGAGCGCCACCACGCTGCCGGTGGGCACGGTCAGATCGACGTCGCGGAGGGCGATCGTGTCGCCATAGGCAGCCGTCACCCGGTCGAGTTCGAGCCTCATCCTGACGCCGCCACGGATTCGCTGCCGAGGTACGCCGCCCGCACCAGATCACTCGATTGTGTCTCGGCCGGCGTGCCCTGGAAGATCAGCCGGCCGAACTCGAGGACGTACAGGTGGGCGCAGACGCTCATGACCAGATCCATGTCGTGTTCGACGAGGAGGATGCCGAGCCCCCGGGTGGCGACGGCGGTGACGAGAATCTCTCCGAACCGGTCGCTCTCCTCCTCGTCGAGCCCCGACGAGGGCTCGTCGAGGAGAAGCAGTGGGAAACCGCCGGCCAGCACGCGGGCCAGTTCCACCAGACGGCGTTGGCCGGTCGAGAGGGTCCCGGCGGTTCGGTCCGCCAGTGTGGTGATCCCGCAGGCGTCAAGGGCCGCATCGGCGGCCCGGTTGATGTCCCGTCGTTGCCGGGGGCTGGTGAGCATGTGGGTCAGCGGGTTGCCAGCGGCCAGCCGCGACTCCGCACCGAGGGCGACGTTCGTGCGGACGCTCATCGTGTTGACGATCTCCATCCGCTGGAACGTCCGGCCCAGTCCGAGCCGGGCTCGGTGCGCGGCGCTCCGTCGGGTGACGTCGACCCCGTCGATCCGGATGACGCCCTCGGCCGGTCGGAGGAGACCGGTGCACGCATTGAAGAACGAGGTCTTCCCCGCGCCGTTGGGCCCAATCAGACCGGTGATCCGACCGGTCGGCGCGGTCAGGTTCACCGCGTCCACCGCCCGGAGGCCGCCGTAGACCACGCTGACCCGCTCCGCCTTGAGGCCCCGTGATGTGGATTCGACCGGGCTCACCGGACGGCTCCGGCGGAGACGGTGGCACGGGCGGCGGGGCGGGCGGCGGCGAGCCTCGTGGGACGGGCTCGTTGCCCGGAGGGCGGCGTGGACCCGGCCCGGGCCGAGAGCCAGACAATGAACTCCCTGCGTCTGGCGGTGAGGACACCGGCCAGGATCGCCACCGCACCGAACGTGAGCATCTGCCGGTCGGTGTCGTTGAGGAACGCCAGGGCCGAGATCTCGGCGGCATAGCGGGGAATCACCGCGATCGACGCCGCAGCCAGAATGGAGCTGCGCAGCAGTCGGGTGCCGAAGATGGCGAGGACGGCCAGGAACAGGAGCGATTGGAGCGGCACGTAGTTGAGGCTGCTCACCGTGCCGAACTGGCTGACCTGCAGGCCCCCGGCGATCCCGGCGAAGAAGGCCGAGATCGAGAAGACCAGCAGGCGGCTGGTGCTCACGCTGACGCCGTGGGTGGCCAGCATGGTCGGGGTCTCCGTCATGGCGCGGAGCAGCCGGCCCAGGCGGCTCCGACACAGGGCGATGATGGCCGTCACGGAGAGAGCCACGATGACGAGCACGACGTAATAGAACGTCGTGTCATTCGTGCCGTCGAGACTTCCGAGGTGCGGACGGGGGGCCGATGCCTGGAGCGTGAACCCGAACATCCAGCCACTGGGATACACGACCTGCTGCATGAGCACGGCGAACCCGAACGTGGCCAGCGCCAGGTACAGGCCGGAGAGGCGGATGGCCGGTATGGCCACGACGAGCCCGATGGGGACCGTGAGGAGCCCGGCCAGGAGCAGGCCGAGACCCCAAGGCAGGCCGGCGCCGTTCGTGAGATGGCCCATCGTCGTGGCGCCGAGCGCCAGGAATGACGCCTGACAGAGCGAGATCTGGCCGGAGATCCACACCAGGAGCCCGATGGACGCGAAGACGAGCACGTGGGTCACGCCGGCGATCCAGACCGGGAGCTTGTTGCCCACGGCGACGGGGACCACCGCTAGGGCGACGAGGGAGCCGACGCCGGCCAGGACGGCGCGGGTGGGGGGCATCGGCGTGATCTCGGGGACGAGGCTCCGAAGGCTGGCCCGCCGGCTGGGGAAGCGCCGGGCGGGTACGCAGACCAGCACGGCCACGAGGATGAGGAACGGCACGGTTGGGGGAATCCCGTTCCACGGCCGGTCGGTGAAGAACTTGGTCGCCAACGAGGCGGCGATGCCGAGTCCGAGGCCACCGGCGTAGGTGAGCGGCAGGCTGGAGAACAAGCCCACCGCGCAGGCCCCGAAGGCCTGGATCACGAGCAGGGTGAGAAGGTTGGCGTCGAGGTTCAGGGTCGGGGCGAGGAGGATGCCCGAGAGGGCAGCGAATCCGCAGCTGATCGCCCAGGCCGACTGGCTGATCCGCAGGGGTTTCTTCCCGCAGAGCGAGGTCAGGGTCTGGTTGTCGACCACGGCGCGCATGGCGACGCCGAGTCGGGAGAACTGCAGGAAGAGATAGAGGGCGACGGCACTGGAGGTGGCAATCACGACCGAGATCGTCTGCGCCCAGGACACCTTCACCCCGCCCAGGGTGAAGCCGCTGGTCGGCAGGAATTCGGGAAACGGCCGCGTCGAGTTCCCGTAGAGCAGGAAGAGGAGTCCTTCGACGGCGAGCAGGACCCCCACTGTGGTGAGGACCACCACCGCTTCCGGCACGTCACCGAGGCCGCGCGTGATCCGCTCCATGACCCATCCGACCACCGCGGCGAACGCCAGGATCGTGAGCACCGCGGCCAGCGGCCAGGGCCACCCATGGGTGTAATGCAAGCTGTAGAAGGTGAAGGCTGCCCCGGCGGCGACGGCGCCGTGGCCGAAGTTGAAGACCCCGGAGGTCCGGTAGGCGAGCACCAGCCCCAGGCCCGCCATCCCGTAGAGCGAACCGGTCACGATGCCGGCAACAAGATAGGGCAGGAGGCTCCTCACGGGCGGCACACCTCGCAGGCCCGGATCGATCCCTTGCCGGGACCTGTGCCGGTGGAGACGGTCACCGCCTTGCCCCGCACCAGCACGCAACCCGGCCGGTGATACCGAAGCGTGCCGGCGACGGTGACCAGTTGCTCGTGTGACCCGGGGGTGGCGGAACGGACTCTTGTCTTCATGGGCACCACCGTGGCTGACGAACCGGTCGGGGCGAGGGGCACCGCCGGCGGAAAGGCGCTGATGCGCTCCCGGCGCAAGACCCGTCGGCCTTCCCCGAGCCAGGCCAGATTGCTGACTCCGCCCAGGATGAGGCCGGCGACCCCGATGTTGAGCCAGGCGAGCTGGTGCGGGATTGATCGGGCGCCGCTGGTTGTCCACCAGGCCGTGACCATCAGCGTGAGCCCTACGCTGTTCCCGACGAGGGCGACCGTGAGTCGGCGGGGGCCCCAGATCGGGCGTGCCCCAGGTCGGATCATCGATCGGCGTTCGTCGTAGCCGCGATGGCAGTCCGCGGCGCTTTGCCCGTCGGCGAGATCGATCCGCTGGGCGCAGCGCCGGTGGGATTGGCCTCGATGGCGTCCGCCATCATGTTCCTGATGTCCTGCAGGGCGTCGAACTCGTCGTGCATGTCGCCCGACAGCCAGAGCGTGGCGGCCACACCCAGGGCGAAGAGCCCGCCGAGCCCACCCGAGGCCAAATAGGGGATCTGCTCCGTCGTCAGGGTCGCTCGGCTGATCCCCAGCCACCCGGTCAGCATCGCGACGCTCCCGACCATCATGGCGACGACCGCGACGACCCGATGCCAGCGTTGCCGGGCACAGCGGTAGAGCAGCTTCGTGACACTCACGGCTTCACCCCCAAACGGCGGCGCAGCGCACCCACCAGAGCCAGAGCCGCGGATCCGATGGCGGTCTTGTCCATGTCAGACACAGGTCCGCTTCCCGTTGTTGGGACTGATCCAGTGCCCACCCTTGGTCTGCGCGAGCCAGTAGCAGACGACCGGAACGGCCGTCTGGTCCCGCCTGAACGTCAGGGGCGCGGCGAGCCCGTTGAGGTCGTCACCCTTGACGGTCCACAGGCCCTCGAGGATCCCGGCGCTCGTCGTCGGATCGGCGGAGGTGGCGAGCACGGCCTTCTCGAACAGTTTGCCGCTGGCCCACCCGATCATGGTTCCGGGGCCGGGCTCGACTTCGGGGGCGTACTGCTTGAGGTCGCGCAGGTATTGGGCGACCGCCGGATTGTCGGACTGGAACCATGGTGCGAGGCCGGTCATGACGGCCATGCCGTCGAGGCCGGAGTTGCCCGACATCGTGGCGTCGGCATTGAGCGAGTGCATGAAGTACTGCGGGTGGTAGCCCACGGTGGAGCACGACCGCTCGATCCGGCTCATACCCGAGGCGTCGATACTCGGGAAGAGGATTTCCGCTCCGGCGTCCTTGGCCGCCTGGCATTCGGAGAGATAGGAAGGCTGGGTGATGGAGATCTGGCGGCTGAACACCAGCTTGATCCCGGCCTTGGGAGCGGTGTCCGCCACCGCTTTGGCGAACTCGGTGCACTGCGGGGTTTCGATGCAGTACAGCGTCCCCAATTTCGTCTTGCCGGTCAGCCGCCCGGCGTCACCGACGGCGTAGGCCGCCGACTGCCACGACGACGTGCTGAAGGACATCTGGGGGAAGTACATCGGGCTCTGGTAGAAGTACGGCTCGGAGGTGATCCCCCCGACGACCGGGACCCGCTTCGAGGTGATGTAGTCGACCGAGGTCGTGCCGGTCAGGATCGCCGCGAGTTCGACGAAGGCGGCGATCCTGTCTTCTTCGACCTGCCGGTGGACGAAGGCCTGATGGCGAGAGGGGTCGCCGCCGTCGTCGGCCACGATGTAGTTGATCCGGTGGCAGCGGAGCCCGCCGGTGGCGTTGGTGGTGGCCACCCAGGCCTGGGTTCCTCGGACCAGCGGGCGCAGGATGGAACCGACGAGGCCGGAGAGGTTGCTGACGGTTCCGATGGAGATCGGCGGTTCCTTGCCCGTGCACGACGCCGGGGTACTTGGTGCTCCGGGGCCCGGCGCGACGGTGGGGACGGGTCCGCCGGCTCGGCCGCCCGGCCCCACCGGGGTGCCGGAGGCGCCCCCGGCGGTGGCGCCCGACGGGCGGACGCCGACTGCGGTGGCCGAGGGTGCCCCTGACGCACTTGTCCGTGTCGTGGCCGTCGTGGACCGCGTGGGGCCGACCGACGGGCCGACCGGGGTGGCCGTGCTGCTCTGCACCCCTTCCGTCGCCCCGCCGGACGGTCCCGCGGCCGGTGCGCCGGTCGCCTGGACCTGGGGGGCACCGGGCACGCCGGTTTCGCCCGGGCCGGTGACAGCCGGCCCCCCTCGGGCGTCGGCCAGAAGCGTCTCGTGGTCGATGCGGGATCCACACGCCGATCCGACGAGCGCCAGCGCGACTGCCGTGAGAGCCACCAGTCTCCGCCCATTCCTGTCCACAGGACATTCCCCCTCATCCGTAGCGGTGGGTCTGGAAGGCCGCGATGTGGTCCACCGCCGGGTGCGCTGCCGGGCACAGCCCGGGCGTGTTGAGGAAGCCGTGCGGCTGACCGGTGTACCGCACCAACTGGACCGGTACACCGGCGGCCCGGAGGGCGTCGCGGTAGCGGATCGCCTCCGGTTCCAGCACGTCCGCGGTCCCGGTCACGATGTAGGCCGGTGGCAGGCCGGAAAGGTCCTTCGCGTGGAGCGGGGACAGCCGCTGGTCGGTTACGGCGTCATCCTGCCCGGCCAGGTAGTGGCGCAGGAAGACCTTCATCTGAGCCTGCGTCAGGAACGGCTGGTCGACAACCTGATTGGCCGGGTCGGTCCAGAAGGCAGCGTCCACGACCGGGTAGATAAGGATCTGCCGGGAGATCGACGGGCCCCCGGCATCGCGGGCGAGCAGGCAGAGGACCGCCGACAGGTTGCCGCCGGCGCTCTCGCCGATCACGGTGAGGTCGTCGGGGTCGGCGCCGAGTTCCGCGGCGTGTGCGTGGACCCAGCGCAGCGCGGCAATGCAGTCGTCGACCGCGGCCGGGAACGGGTGCTGCGGCGCCAGGCGGTAGTCGACCGAGACCACGATCGCGTCGGCGCCGGCCGCCAGACGGCTGCACAACCACAGATCCATATCGAGGTTGCCGAGGCAGAATCCGCCGCCGTGGATGTGCAGGATCAACGGCCGGGTCCGCGGTGGCCCGGCCGGTGTGTAGACCCGGATCGGGACGTCGTGTGCCGGGCCAGCGAAGGCGCGGTCCACGTAGCTGACACCGGGAGCGAGGTCGCCGAGTACAACGCCGCTGAACCGGCGGCGACGCATCAGCCGCCGGTTCGCCGCAGTGATCTGATCCGCCGTCATCCGCGTGATGTCGCTGCCCGGCAAGCGGGTCATCAACACCGAGCCCAGCCGCACCCGCCAGCTCGTTCTCGCGACCTGCGGACCCCTTCCGCGTGTCCTCCGCCGGTCCATGCGGTCAGCGTCCACGAAGGGCCCGACGCATGATCTTGCCGGTGGTGGTCTTTGGGAGGTCGTGAAGGAACACGATCTCGCGGGGTACCTCGTGCGCGGCCAGGCGATGCCGCACGTAGGTCTGCAGCTCGTCGGCGAGCTCGTCGCTGGGCTCCTGACCGGCTCGGAGTACGACGAAGGCCTTGGGCACCTCGCCACGCCGCTCGTCGGGCGCTCCGACCACCGCCGACATCGCCACGGCGGGGTGTGACCCCAGACAGGCCTCGATCTCACCCGGCCCGATCCGGTACCCGGACGATTTGATCACGTCGTCCTTGCGGGACTCGAACCAGAAGTAGCCGTCCTCGTCCTGGACGCCCAGGTCGCCGCTGAGCATCCAGTCACCGCGGAACTTCTCCTCGGTCGCCTCGGGGTTGCGCCAGTACCCGAGCATGAGATTCGGATGGTTGCGGTCCACCGCGATCTCGCCCAGCCGGCCGATCACCGGAGTGCCGTTGTCGTCGAGTACCGCCACCACGGTGCCCGGGAACGGGCGGCCCAGCGAGCCCGGCTTGGTCGGGAACACCGACTGGCAGTTGCCGAGGGATGCGTTCAGCTCGGTCTGGCCGTAGCCCTCGTTCACCCGGCCGCCGAAGAAGTCCGCGCTCCAAGCCAGCAGATCGGCGCCGATGGCTTCGCCGCCGGAGGCCACCACCCGCAAGGCGAAGCCACCGCCCGAGAGTCCGGTGGCGCGGATCATCCGCAACGCGGTGGCGTGCAGCACGGTCAGGGTGACCCGGAACGTCCGCATCAACCAGATGGCGCGTTCGGGGGAGAACTTCGTGTCGAGGTCGACCACGAGCGGGAGGCCGTAGTACCAGGCGGGTACGAGAATGTTCATGATCCCGGCCAGCCACGCCCAATCCGCCGGCGAGGACAGGACGTCCTCCGGTTGCGGGTAGAACTCGTAGACCATCTCGAAGGCCGTGATGTGGCCGAACAGCACCCGATGCGCGTGCAGTACGCCCTTCGGGTCGCCGGTGGTCCCGGACGTGTAGATGAGGATCGCCGGGTCCTCGGCGCGTGTCCTGACCGGCTCGAACTCCGCTGACGCGGCGGCCAGCGCCCGGTCGTACGCCAGTTCGCCCGGACCGGCGGGATCCGCCCCGATCAGCACAACCGGCAGGTGTTCGGCTTCCCGGAGCGCCTCGCGGACCTTGGCGGCGTTGGCGGCCGACGTGATGACCGCCCGTGCCTGCCCATGACGGAGCCGGTAGGCCAGGGCGTCCGGACCGAACAGCGAGGAGAGCGGGAGAACGATCGCTCCCATCCGGAACAGCGCCATGTACGTCACGCCGGTCTCCCACGACTGGGGGTTGACCACGCCCACCACGTCACCCGGCTTGATCCCGAGCTCAGCGAGGGCATTGGCCAGGCGATTCGACTGCTCGCGGAGCTCGCCGAAGGTGTAGTCGGTGCTGGTGCGATCCGGCGCCACGGCGGTCATGGCGCGGGCGCCGGGATCCTGCTCGTCCACGCAGACGACCCCGAGGTTCAAGAACTCCGGGACCCTGAAGTTGGCGAAGTCGACCTGCTTCCACAACGCGTCGTAGTTCGTCGCGGGCCGCAGCATGGGCTCTCGCATCAGGCGTGCGGCCAACGCCACGCCAGCGTGGCGCCGGCGTCCACCGGTAGCTGCACGCCGGTGATGTAGCGGGACTCATCCGAAGCAAGGAACAGCACCGCATTGCTGACGTCCACCGGCTGGATCCACGGGACCTTCATGGCGTTCAGCGCGGTGATGACGTCGAAGACCTGCTCCCGGGTCGGGTCCTCGACGGTCGGCACCATCAGCTGGAACAGCGCCGGGTTGTCGACCATCGGAGTCTCCACCGTGGTGGGGTGCACCGAGTTGACCCGGATCCCCTGCTGCGCAAGCTCGACCGCCAGTGTCCGCATGAGCCCGACCACGCCGGTCTTGGCCGCGCTGTAGTGCCCGGCCAGGCCGACGCCGGTCAATCCGGCCACCGAGCTGGTCAAGATGATCGAGCCACCCGACCCGCGGGCGATCATGTGCGGGACCGCCGCCTTCGTGGTCTTCCACACCCCGGTCAGGTTGACGTCGATCATCTCCTGCCAGACCTCGTCGCTGAGCTCCCACGACAGGCCGAAGCTCGAGATGCCGGCGTTGCCGACCACGATGTCGATGTGGCCGAACTCCCCGACCGCCTCATCGACCACGGCCGCCAGCGCGGCGGAGTCCCGGACGTCGGCCTGGCGAGCGATGATCCGCCGGTCCAGCTCCTCCACCAGCTTCGTGGTCATGGCCAGATCCTCACTCGTCGCACCGGCGTAGCCGGTCGTGTCGAGGTCGGCGCAGAGGTCGATGGCGATGATGTCGGCGCCCTCCTCGGCCAGCCGGATTGCGTGCGACCGTCCCTGACCCCGCGCCGCCCCCGTGATCAGAGCGACCTTGCCGTCCACCCGTCCCATGAGCTGCTCCTGCCTGTCGTCCGGCTCGAATCCTGATGGACATCGACTTCACCGCAGGTCGAGTGGGGATTCAACCGTGGTGACTACGGCACGGCTTCACCGCCGACCTCGACGGCGCCGTAGTCGCCACGGGTGTCAGGCCCGGTCGCTCTCCCTAGCCTGGTTTCGCTTCCCAGGCGACAGAGCGGAGCTTGCATGCACGTCACGGGTTACGGGGTGTACCTCCCCAACTGGCGACTGGATCGAGCGACCATCGGCGAAGCGCATGGTGCACCGGCCGGTGCCGGGACGCGCGCGGTGGCGTC
>Ga0209577_10005465_pt1 | contig 11849 bp, 8 predicted proteins | sample GraSoiAngelo_109_FD_185874 | JGI IMG/M metagenome (GOLD analysis project Ga0209577, IMG submission 185874) | Grasslands soil microbial communities from the Angelo Coastal Reserve, California, USA - 14_0903_12_20cm (SPAdes) (version 2) | ecosystem: Environmental > Terrestrial > Soil > Grasslands ... | reverse complement strand
GGATGCGCGGACGTTGACGGCGGCGTGGGGGGCGGCGCTGGCGGATGGGCAGGGTCGCCGTGCCGATGGGGCGGCGGCCCGGCGACGTGTGCAGCAGCGGTTCTCCCTCGATGCCATGGTCCGCGCCTACGAACGCCTCTACTTGGGGGAGACCGGCATCGATGCAGCGACCAGTTGATCAGCCGACCCCGCCGCTTGTAGCTCTGCAGCTGCCTCGCTCACCGTGGCGAATGCCACTGTCGCCAGCCGACGGAGGTTCTCCACGTACGACGCGATCGTGTGATAGAAGCGTTCGACGCCAGCCGCATCCGCGACGAACGGACTGAGACCCGGGCGCAGGCTGGGACTGTGAAAGAAGAGATGCAGGTGCCGGCAGCCGTGCGCGATGAGCCGGCGGGACAGCGCCAGCATGTCCGCGACGGAATGGGTCTCGGGGCTGAGCAGAATCCGCGTGATCAGTCCAAGCCGGGACGCGATGCCGAGGAGGTGGAGGGAGTGCAGAGCCGGGGCGGTCAGCATTCGATAGACCCTGCCCCAAACGCCGAATGGCAACCGGCTATAGCCGATGGACATGGGGAGCTCAATCAGGGCGCCTCCGGGCTCTGGGGTCCGGACGTCGGTCGCTCCACCGAGGCGGTACGTGTCGAGCGGGGCCCCGACAAACGTCGGGCCGTCATCGCACGCTTCCCAACTCACGAACGGGGTCACGCTGCTATCGACCCGGTAGCCGCACCGGATTAACGCGGGGACGGTCTCTCGGCCGAGACCGTACCGGCCGGCCCGGAACGCGAACGGCTGTAGACCGATGACGTCCCGCAACGTGTCCGTCAGTCGCTCGAGCTTGGCCAATTGCAGCGAGGGCGGCAGGTTCTTGAGCATGGAGTTGCGGGGCAGGAATGGCTCGTCCAGCGGCGGCGTGTTCCACGGATGGAGGTGGGCACCGATCTCCGCTCCGCCCGCGTGCAGCTGCCGCAACGTAGCGGCGGCCCACTTGCGGATCGCCACCTGATATGTCGTGAAGTAGGTCGCCCGGACTCCGAGCCGTTGAAACAGGGCGTCGAGGCGCGGCAGCTCGCGAATGTTCTCGATTGTCACGCCGTCGCGGGAAGGCTGCCAATTGTCCTCCTCGGTATCGACGGAGACGATCAGGAGTATCGGCGGTGGCATGTGACGCGCTCAAACGGAGGCGGGATCTGGGTGCGCGTGCTCGTCCCGGTTGTGTGCCAGCAGCCTGGCGCGTAGCCGGCCGGCGAGATCGAGGCCGCGGAGCCACTGGCCCCGCCAGTTCGGTCGAAAGGCTACGAGCTCGACGGTCACACGTCGTGAGGCGGTCCACTGCATTTTATACGGTTCCGCCCCTCTCAGGAAATCGAACCGCCGATAGCCGCGCTCGATCGCGCGGCGGATCATCATCGACATGAGGACGTGCCCGACGCTCTCCGCCGCCCAGCGCGGGTCGCGGCCGCTTTGATAGAAATACACGGTGTCGCGATGCGCAAAGCCGTACCACGCCGCCGCAGGCGTCCCGTCGAGCTCCAGCGTGGAGAGCCACAACTGGCCGCGGCGCGCTGCCTCGCGGACAAAGCAGTGGTGCAACTGCTCTATCCGGGGATCACTGAAGGTGCCGGCGCCGGACCACCGCAACTGGTGCAACGCGACCAGGCGGCGCCAGCCTTCGTCCACTCGTTCCGGACCATAGTCGGCGACGATCACGGCATGATTGCGTCGGAGACTGCGCTCCTTGCGGCGCAGGTTCTGGCGCCTCGCTGCGCTCAAAGAGGCCAAGTATTCCTCCCAGCTGTTCGGCAGCTCGAGGTACGGGCAGCTCCGCAGCGCCTCGCGTCGAATCGCGCAGCCGCGGCGGGCCAGCGCGGCAGCAAGCCGCGTAGCGTTCGTGGCGTCCGGGGCGAGGTTGCTCAGGACCATCACATCCCAGGGCAGGGCCTTCAGCGCTGTGACAACCGCACCCAGGTCTGCCTCGGGCGCTGCCAGGACATCCAAGTGATCTGGACAGCCGATATCGCCGATCGCCCAGGTCAGGGCCGTCACCTGTCGGCGGCGGAGCGTGACGTCCCGGACGGCAACCGGCAGCAGCGCCTCTACGGCCCCACCCACACCGTGCAGTACCACCGCGTGGCTGGTACGCACGTCCTCCGGCGGCGCCGAGTTGGCCCACGCCCAGTGCCATGCCCAGCCCGCGAAGGGGGAGGCGGCCGGTGAGCGCTTCAGCAATTGGTCCCAGGCCAAGGAGCCGTGCCGCAACTCCTCGAGGAGGGGCAGGCAGGCGACGGCGGGGGCGTCCTGGCTCACTGTGGGCGGACGCATCGGCTCGGCGCGCTCGTGGAGTCGCCCGAACACCGGCCCGCGCTCCGATCGGTGTGCGTGCGCTGCGTTTCGAACACGCTGAGCTCCACTAGCGGGCTGGCCTCCCAATGGTCGTGATGATACGCCGTCCGCCAATTGCAGCATAGAGCGCGCCGACCCCCCGTAGCGCGCGCTGCATCAATTGGCCGTGGCGCGCTCTAGCAGGGCGTCGTAGGGGTTCTTCACCTGTGGCCGCTGCGCCACTTCTCAGCCGGTAGGACACACTAACCGCTTGCGCTCCCGCGTCTTCGCCGACACAATTCGCCAGACGTTCGAACCGGTTGGGCTCCATACCGCGGCTAGCGCTGGCCGGTACGCCTCCTGCGGAGTTGCTCCTGCAGGCACTGGGCCGCCGGCCGGAAGCGCGCCGGGCGGCTGAGGTGTGGCGCTGGCGCAGCGCAGGTGCGGCGCGTTGGTTCGCTCCGAAGGAGGCGATCCTCTGAAAGGACCCAGACAGCACGGTCCGTGGCCCGATCAAGCGGTGGACCGTCCGCCCCAACCGGTGCGCGCAGCGCCTACGTGGCGAGAGGTCGCAGGGGAGGCGGCCCGGCCGGCGGAGCCGGAAGAGGGTGCTGCGTGGACGACCGACCATACCCGGAGCAACTGGCTCTGGGTTGCAGATCTGACGCGCTGGGAACGCGCTCTTGACATTCAGGGCGGGGGGGGCGCACCTGCGACGGCATGGGGGCGGCACTTCGAGTTCGTCCACCATCTCGACCCGGCCGGCGCGGGTGGCGCCGGTGGCCGCGCCTCGCGTGGCGAATCGGGCACAGCGCATATCGCAACGGCACGCGCCAGCCCGTGTGCGCTGCCCTATCGGAACGAGGCATTTGATTGCGTGATCTGGGAGGGTGCACTCAAGCAGTGGGGAACGACCCCACGGCGCACCGACCTTACGGCGATCCTGGGGCAGGTTTTCGGGGAATGCCGCCGCGTGCTCCGGCCTGGCGGATGCCTTTACCTGGGTATCGCGGTCGCTGCGTGGCCCGGGCGTCCAGTCGGCGCCGGCCGGCTCGTGGCGGGGCTCACGCGCATCTTGGGGCGACATGTCGGCACGATGCTGAGAAGCGAGCTGCCGCAGCCCGTGTCGGACGGCGTGCGCCGCCTCGATCGCCTATCGCTAGTTCGCACAATGCGGCGGTTGCTGCGGCAAGCCGGCTTCTCCAGCGTGCAGGTGTTCTATATCGATCCATCTTATCACCAGCCATGGGGCATCATTCCGGCGCGGCGTGGCGCAGTGTTGGTGTACGAGAAGCGGCAGTCAGCCAGGGTTGGCCTCCGCCGGTGGCTCGCCTGGCTGGGGCTACACCCACTGCTGTACGGCTCCCATATGTTCCTCGCGTACACGCGTGAATCCGAAACTCAGCCAGCTCCTCGCCGCGTGCAGCGTTGACGGTGACCTGATTCGCCCCATCCGATGGTCGCAGACCTTGATTCTACAGAATTACGGCGCGATTCCTCCCGCCGTAGGGAAGCGCGGCTTCTACGTGTGGAATCGCGGGTTCAATCTGCTGCTGCTGGGACAGGGCGGCATCCCGCAATACTTTTGCAAGTGTCGGCCGGCGGCCGATCCGAATCTGGGGCGAGAGACCGCTGTTCTCAAGGCGCTGAATCGCGACCCCGAGCTGAGTGGCGTGGCGCCCCACACTCGCGGCGCCCGATCTGAAGAGTTGCAACTCCAGGTGAGCGAGTTCGTTCCCGGCGATTCGTATGCGTTCGATGTGCCGGGCTTGGGCGAGAGGCAATGGGCCGCGTCCATGCGCGATATTCTCACCGTGGCTCGCCGCGTGTCGATTCGCGCGGCTGCCCTGCTGCCGGAGTTCCTAGCCGGCTCCGGCCCGATCGTGCTGCACGAGGTTGCCGCCCCGTCGCTGAAGGAGCTGGCAGCAGGCCTGCGCGAGGATCAGTTGCGCGCCCTGGACGCGGCGATCCGTCGTGCCGGCACGCTGCCGCGCCTACTGCAGCACGGTGACCTCTGGCCGGCCAACATCCTGTGGCATCAAGGGTCCTGGCGACTACTCGACTTCGAGAGCTTCGGGCGCGTTCAGGTCCCACTGTACGACGTGCATCACTTCGTGCGCACTTGCTGGAGCTTGCGGAGACGCGGCGCCGAGGCGACGGGCGGTTGGCTCGACCGCTTGGCCTCGGGTGACCGGGAGGCGGCGCTCTGCCGCGAAACGATCCGTCGCGAAGCGTGCGAACTCGGGCTCACCGCCGCCCAGGCGCTCGGGGTGCTCCTCTATTATGTGGTGGACCTCGCCGCACAGTTTCGCCTGCGGGGGGTGCCGCGGTCGTTCTGGGAGCCTCTGGCGCTGGAAGCGCGGTACGCTGCTGACGCGCTCAACGCGAACGCGAGACTAGAGGACATGGTCTTCGGGGGAGCTTGACCCGGCCAGCCTCGGTGCTTGCGCGCGACGTCTACAATTGCCGTTTACCGAGCACGGTGAGAACCGCGGCCGCGACCCGATCGACTTGTTCGGCGTTCAGCTCTTGGTGGATCGGCAGCTCGAGGCACTCAAGGCGCCAGCGAGCCACGTCCGCTGCCAAGGCGGCCGGGCAGGTCGGATGAGATTCTTCCCACCAATTCCCACTCTGCACACCGAGCTTTTCGAGGTCGTGCTGGAATGCTCTTCGGTCGGGAACCAGGATCGGAAAAAACAGGGGACAGGTTCCCGCGGGCAAGTCAGGGAACGGGCACGAGACATGAGACCGGAGGCGGGAAGCCAGGCGCGTGTAGTTGGCGCGCCGCCTCGCTACCACCACGTCCGGATCCATGAACCGCATCAGGTGCCGAATCAATCGCGAAGCTCCATATCCCAGCATCCGTGGATCCCAGTCACTACCTGAGCAAATGGTCCGACTTCTGCGCCACCGAATCAGCTTGCCCAATCGGTTGGAGGCCTGTCCGGCCCACCTTTCGAGGTTGCCCTGGCCGGACGCACGCAGACCCTGTTGCAGCAGATCCCCCATCTGCACCATCGTGGACCCGAGTGGTGCCGGGGGTAGTGCCGCGGTTTGTCCGGACTTCGTCACGAGAAAGCCGCCGTGCGGAACCGGCAGAGTCTTGTAGACGGAGAACAGCGCGAGGTCGCTGGTAGAGCCTAACGGGGTTCCGTTCTCTCGGCTGAATAGTGACAGCGCGCAATCTTCGATCAGCTTCAGCCGATGGGATTCACACCACCGACGGATGATGTCGAGGGGTTGTGGAAAGCCGAAGTAGTGAGTGACGTACAGGGCCGAGACCGTGTGGTCCAGTCGTTGCTCGACGTCGGCAAGGTCGATGCCGAGCTGCTCGTTGACCCGGTAATAGCGAAGGCGGTAGCCGGCGGCCAGGATCGCATCAATCTCCACGCCCTGGTGGTAGGAGGGTACGAGGATCGTGCTTCGCGCCGGCAACTCTAGGGTCGCCAGGCCATGATACAGCGCGACGCGACCGCTAAACGTCCAGGTCCCGGCGCGAGCGTTGAACGGGAACCACTGCTGCCACTTCGTACTCCAGGCAGGCATGCGCGTCAGGTGGGACCACGTCGGGGTCAGTGGAATCACCGCGCCCCGCGGGTTCAGTCTCGTGCCCACTGGGCCCCCTCTCCCGAGGTACGAGGGTCGTGCCACCGTCCGGCGGTGCTCAACAGGGCCCTCGTCGGGCGCGCTGCTCAAGCATGCCCAGACGACTGCCGACAGTCGGCTGATCGATGATCCGACGGTCATCTGAGCGAGGTCCGAGCGCTTTGGCGCACTTTCGTGACTCGTTGAAGGAGTACCAGCTCACCGTCACCGGGAACACATCGGGTGGCTTCCTCCGCAATTCAGATGCCGCCTGCGACCCGCCGGACGCCAGGCGACATCAACCAGCACGCGACCGCTTGCAGGCCAGGCGTGGCGTTGGCGCAGCAGTTCCGACGAGGAATGACCCTGACCCGCGGCAGCCGCCTCCATCGCGTAGGACGTCGAGCAACTCACGCGGAGGGTGGGTTCCGACTTGGAATGGCGTCGGCGACAGCTCGCAAGCCGCGGCTCACGCGCGATGAAGCGGAACTGAGCGCCGCAGCGAGTTGACTGCGCAGCGGGTTTGGCTCCAGAGTCCACTCTTCGCCGACCGCGACAATAGTGCTACTGAACCCACGCTTGAAGTCCGAAATCCCCCCGAGTGGATCGCCCTCCTTGAGGTGACCCATCGTTACACCGCCAAAGTCGAACCACCGCGCCCCCGTTCGCTTCGCCCAGCGAATCAGGTCCCAAATGAGCGGATACGTGAATGGCATGCGTGACCCGGACAACCGAGTCATCCCGGTTGCCGGATTATCGACATAGTCCCCATGGTTCAGGCCCCATGCGAACGCCACCAATGCCTCGGGGCCCCGCACGTCGGTGCGAAACAGGCCGGTGAGACGGGACAGCTGTGGACAGCGATCCGACAGTGCCGTCACGCCGTTCCAATCCTCCTGCTGAGGCGGGCCGCCGGTGCGCGCCAGGGACTCTCCCAGGAGTGCCTCCATGCGACCCACCGGGGCCGGGCTCGCGATCACCCGCACCTCGAACGGTTGGTCGGCGATCTGGCGGATGTTGCGCCGCGTGCTGCGGCGGAAGCTGGCGAGAATCCCCTCCTCGTCCGGCGCCAGGTCGACCAAAACCGTATCGCGGTACGTGCGCGCCTGCGCGGCGGACCGAAACCCGAGCTCCTGCAGCAGCGTTCCGACCCGTTCGCGTATTCCGCTGTCCTGCGCGTATACCTGCACATGCACTCGTAGCACGCGGGGACGGGCCCGCCCGAGGTGCGCCAGCGCGCGCAGACCGGCTGCGCGAGCGCCGTCGGAGAGCGCGGCGCCGAACTTCTCCACGCTGAAGAGCACGTGGCCCGGCATAGCCCGGCTGCGACTCACGTCTACGGCGAACCCAGCCTGGTAGCCCGCACCGGCGGCTTTCACCGCGACGAACCATAGCGTGCGGGCAGGGTGCGCCAGGGCCCATTCCGTACGATGCTGCACCGGCAGCGGCAGCCCTGCGGCGACCAGCGCGGCCTCGCAACGAGCGCGCTCCGGCCCCGGCTGTTCGAACAGTTCGACTTCGTACTCGCGATCGTGCCAGAGCGGCCCAGGTCCGGCGGTCGCGGCCCCGGGGCTCACGGGTCCCTGGGAAGGTCGGATGCGGATCACTCTTAACAGGCGTTCAATCAAGCGCTCCCTGCCACGACGTGCCATACGAGGGCCCAGACTGGGGCGGCATGCGTCAGGAGCAAGAGCCGGGCTCGCACTAGTGGAACCCAAGGGAAAGGCTTTATCCGCACGCGGGAACGACAGTTGAGCGACTGCGCTATGGCTGAGCGGTTCACGAGAGGATGTACGCTGCTGCGCGGGTGCCACATGAGGGCTACGTTCCACGGATGACCGGCAACAGCCCGCCCATCGGTTGGCGAAGCAAGCGCTTGATGGCGAGACGGTCGTCCAAGGACAACACCCTGATCCGCCACAGGGCGACGCAGTATCCCGCCAACAGTGCTCCACGCGCAGCGAGGGACCACGCTACGCTCAATGGGGGCAGCAGCAGGCTGATTATAGCGACCGAGGTCGCCAGGAGCGAGAGGCGGATGACGGGCGCCCACTGATAGCGGACCGGCCAGAGCCGCTGCGACAGTGTGTAGACCATCACCTCTCGCACACCGAACGACGCGACCGTCGCTAGGGCGGCGCCCAACCCGACGAAACGGGGAATCAAGATGGCGTACCCCACTAAGGCGACGGCGGCGCCCACCCAGTTTGCCAGAGTGTAATACTCTGTCCGCTCCCGCACTTGCATGCCGATATTGTGCATGATGGTCCAGGATTGCAGCACGTAGGCGATCAGGATGATCGGCACGAGCTGTCCCGCCGGCAGGAATGCCGGTGCCGCTACGATGCGGAGAAAATCACCTACGAACAGGGTAATGAGCACGCCAATCGTGAGGAGCAGAATGCTGAAATAGATGAAAGCGCGGCTGTACAGCTCGTCGCGATCGGGCCGCTTCGCAATCTCAAAGCGTGCTGGCTCCCAGACGAGTGAGAACGGTAACTCCCCGAGATCCGCGAGCAGGAAGCCGAACTGATACGCCAGCCCGTAGAGGCCCACGGCGGCCGTATCCGACACCAACTTGAGGAAGTACCGGTCGCCGAACGTGAGGACGAACGTCGCGATCTGAGTGCCTACGAACGGAATCCCGAACCGGAGCAGATTGCGGGCGGCGGCGCGAGATAGGCGCAGGCCGACGCCCTTGATCAGGTAACCGGTGAGGACGGCGCCTATCACGAGATTCGCGACGAGAGTGCTGAGCAACACTCCCTTGGCACCCAAGCCGAGGTAGACGACGAACGCGATGTTCAGGCCGACTTGGAGGACGAGCTTTACGAGGGTGATGGCGACGTAGAACACCGATCGGTCACGGACTCGCAAATAAGCGAAGGGGACGATGAGCAAGCTTTGTAATCCGAGACTCATACCCGCAATCCGCACCAGCGCGACATCTCTCGCCCCGCCAAGCGCGACCTGCGCGATGGTGGGTGCAAACACACACAGCAGGGTTGCCGCCAAGGCATACGTCGTGACGAGCACGATCGCGGCGGTCGACAGCACCGCGCGACGGTCCTCTGGCGTTTCTGCCTTGTGGTAGTAACGGAAAATCCCGGCGCCGAGCCGAGAGCCGGCCACGATCGACGCGACCTCCAGCACCATGTCGATCAGCTGCAGTAGGCCGTAGTCCGCCGGGGTGAGGTAGCGGGTATACACCGGGAGCATGACGAAGGCGACCGCCTTGCTCAGAACCATGCCGGCGGCGTACACGAGGCCGTGCTGGCCGATCCGACTCATTTGAAAGGGCGTCGTGGTCGTACCCGAGACTCCTTCCGAAGGGGAGCTCGGTCGCTCGGGTGTCAGCGGTGCCGCCAGTCGAACGCCGTCAACCACGGTTGGTATGCCCTTCCTCGGAACCCATCAAAATTACGCCCCGTGAAATTGGGAGAGATCAACCCGCCGGGCACAGTGCAGGCGCGCCCGCGTGGCGGCGGGAACTGCAAGAGCTGGGCTCACCGGCCCGAGCCCCCTTGGCGCGCGGCGACGAGCGACATGTGTGGCGCCTGCGCAACGCTAAGCCGGAGCGGCATGCGATGTGCGCAATTGGTATTTAGCTCAACTGCCGGGAAGCCTTCTTACCCCGTGACACAGGGAGATATGCGCTCGTTGACTCAGGCACGGTTGTTCCCGATCCCTCCCTCGAGCGCGCTGGACGCTCTCTTTCGGCGGTTGCGAACACACGCGATACTGAACCCGGTCGCGCTTCGAGAGGTATGGCGCGAGCGGGCCGGGCATGCGGTCGATCCCGCCCACCGTCCCCATCTTCTCGTTGCGCTCGAGTGGCTCGCGCGCGCCCAGGACGCCGCGGCCGACGGCGGATTCGCGCGCGGGTATAGTCTCGCCTGGAACCCGTATTTCAAGTTGCGGGGCTGGCAGCCTAGCTGTCCCGGGATCACCGGCCACATCATCCCGACGTTATATCACGCAGCTCAGCATCTGCAGCATCCCGAGCTCGCGATCCGCGCCGAGCGGGCGGCCCGCTGGGAGGTCGAGATCCAGCTGCTCTCAGGGGGAGTGCGGGGCGGGGTGATCAATGGGCGCAGGTCCCCGGCAGTATTTCACACCGGTCAGGTGCTGTTCGGCTGGCTCGCCGCGTTCGCGGCGACCGGCTCGGGAGTGTTTGCGGGCGCCGCGCGCCGGGCGGGGGGTTTCCTGCTCCGGACGCTCGATGAAGATGGCTACAACACGCAGGTCGCGTGGGGGCTCGCAGCGGCAGGCCGGCGGCTGGGGGCGCCCGAGTTCACCGCGGCCGCGGCGCGAAACCTCCGCGCCGGCATTCGGCTGCAGCACCCAGACGGCTGGCTGCCGAGCTGCTGCTTCACCGACCCCTTACGACCGTTGCTGCACACCCTCGCCTACGCGATCCGTGGCCTGCTTGAGGGCGGGCGGTTGCTGGAGGACGCGCGGCTCATCGCCCACGCCGCACGTGCCGCAGAGCGGATCGCCGGTGCAGTCGGCCCGGACGGCCGGCTCGCTGGACGGTTCGCCGCCGGATGGCGGCCCGCGGCGCCATGGAGTTGCCTCAGCGGGCAAGCGCAAATGGCGAACATCTGGTTGCGGTTGTTCGAAGTCACCCGTGAGCGGAAGTGGCTCGAGCCGGTCGGGCCGGTACTCCACTTCCTCAAGTCGACCCAGAACCGCACGAGTCGGGACCCAGGGCTCCGGGGCGGGATCAAGGGCTCTTTCCCGCTCGGCGCGGAATATGGGCCGTACCAGACCCTGAATACGGCGACGAAGTTCTTCGTCGACGCGCTCATCCGGCACGAGCGGATCACCGGCGGCGTCGCGCGGGAGGCCGAGACCGCGACGGCCACCACCCTGGCCTAGGCGCGGCCATGATCGTCTTGCAAGTCGTCGCGCCAGCCGAATTCGGCGGTTTGGAGAGCGTGACGCAGGCGCTGGCGCAGGGGCTCCATGGCGCGGGCCACGACGTGCACGTCGCGGCCGTGCTGGACGGCCTCGCGGAGCGGCACCCGTTCCTGACACCATTGGCTGAGAGCGGCATCGCCACCCATCCACTCGAGCTTCCGGTGCGCGCCTATTGGCGCGAGCGGCAAGCGGTCGCGGCGTTATGCCGCCGGATCCGACCGGATGTGGTCCACACGCATGGTTATCGGCCGGATGTCGTGGATGCCGGCGTCGCCCGCCACCTGGGGATTCCCGTCGTGACGACAGTACACGGTTTCATTGGGGGCGGATGGAAGAATCGCTGTTACGAGTGGCTGCAGCGTCGCGCCTTCCCGCAGTTCGACGCGGTCGTAGCAGTGTCGCGAGCGCTCTTCGAGCGCCTGGCCCGAGCGGGGGTTCCACGAGCACGTCTTCACGAGCTGCCGAACGCGTGGTGTCCGACCAGCCCGCCGCTCGACCGTACGGCGGCCCGCCTCGTGCTGGGGCTCCCACAGGACGGCTTTGTGGTCGGCTGGGTCGGGCGGTTGAGCGCCGAGAAGGGGCCGGACATCCTGCTCGACGCGTTGCCGGGCGTGTCGGACCTGCCGCTCGCCGTGTCGATGGTGGGCAACGGCATCGAGCGGAGCGCGCTCCAAGCCCGGGCTCGCAGCCTCCGGCTCAATCGGGTCTCCTGGCACGGCGCCTTGCGCGACGCGGCCCGGTTGTTCCCGGCGTTCGATATCTTCGTTCTCAGCTCGCGCACCGAGGGCACGCCGATCGTGTTGTTCGAGGCGATGGCTACCGAAGTCCCAGTGATCGCGACGCGCGTGGGCGGCGTGCCGGACATCCTTTCAGCAGACGAGGCGGCGCTCGTACCCCCCAATGACCCGGCGGCCCTGGCGGCGGCATTGCGCGCCGTGTATCACGACCCGGCGGAGGCGCGCGCGCGCGCCCGCCGCGCGCACAGCCGTCTGGAGCGGGACTTCAGCCTCGGACCG
>Ga0209577_10005464_pt1 | contig 11850 bp, 11 predicted proteins | sample GraSoiAngelo_109_FD_185874 | JGI IMG/M metagenome (GOLD analysis project Ga0209577, IMG submission 185874) | Grasslands soil microbial communities from the Angelo Coastal Reserve, California, USA - 14_0903_12_20cm (SPAdes) (version 2) | ecosystem: Environmental > Terrestrial > Soil > Grasslands... | reverse complement strand
CCCGCCATTCGCGCCACCGGCGTTCGCCGGATCGCCTTGCGATATCCTGCGGCTGCCGCTGTGACCGCTGGGCCGTCGGGTTCCGGCAAACCCTGGTCTCGTTGACCAGAAATTAAATGGTTGCGGAACACATATGGAACATATAGTGTCTGTTCATGATTTGTTTCAAGTAATGGTGCCTGCAAGTCTCTAAACGAACTTTCAGCCTCCGCCTTCGCAATCTCGGAGTCTTGGAATCGAACGGCACTATCAACCTGGGGATTGGTCGAGATGCTTACGCGCAAACAATATGAGCTTCTGCGGTTCATCAGCGAACGCCTGAAAGAATCCGGCGTTCCGCCCTCCTTCGACGAGATGAAGGACGCGCTGGACCTGCGCTCGAAGTCCGGTATCCACCGTCTCATCACCGCGCTGGAAGAGCGCGGCTTCATTCGCCGCCTGCCCAATCGCGCTCGCGCGATCGAGGTGATCAAGCTTCCGGAGCTTTCAGCCGGCGGCAGCGGTAACAGTCGGCGTGGCTTCACGCCCAGCGTGATCGAAGGCACCCTCGGCAGGGTCCGTGGCGGCGCCGAGGACGATAACAGCCGTCCGGTTTCGGTGCCGGTCATGGGCCGCATCGCCGCGGGCACCCCGAGGCGCTGCAGACGCGCAGTCACACCATCAGCGTTCCGCCAGACATGCTCGGCTCTGGAGAACACTACGCGCTCGAGGTGCGCGGCGATTCCATGGTGGATGCCGGGATTCTCGACGGCGACATGGCGTTAATCCAGCGTAACGAGACCGCCGAGACCGGCGATATCGTGGTGGCGCTGATCGATGAGGAGGAAGCGACCCTGAAGCGCTTCCGCCGCCGCGGCGCCTCGATTGCGCTGGAGCCGGCCAATACCTCCTACGAAGTCCGCATCTTGCCGCCCAACCGGGTCAAGATCCAGGGCAAGCTGATCGGGCTTTATCGGAAGTACTGAACATTTTCCGGGCAAACCGGAATACACGCTGCCGAAAAGAGTATCCCCTCGGACGCCGTCCGCGGGGAAAACCTATGTTCGGACCGGCTCGTGCTGCAATTATAATCGCCGCGGCGGTGTGTTTGCGGCCGGTCGGCTCCAGCGGCATCACATCCGCGGTCCCAAACATCCTCAAACGCACTTGTGATCAGGCGCGGCGGCTAGAGCCGCACAATTGCCTACAAGGAGACGAACGTTCGGAACTTATCGTTCGCTGTAAGCTTTATTGTCAACTCTGATAGGGGCCTGCGCCTCTGAGCGGCGCCGGTTAGCTATCTCGAACGAGGAGCAATCCGATGTGTGACTATAGTTTGCACGCTGTAGCAACCCGCCCCGCCCAAGTGGGGGAGACGCTGATTAGCACGACATTCCGCGGCACTTCGACCCGTGGCTTTGCATCAGAAAAGGAGCCCGAGGTAGCGGTCTGCATGCTTCCCGGGACCGAGCTGGCATTCGCGGAGAATGTCAGATACGACAACCGATGGATCTGGACCAAATCGGTCAATTTCCGCGTCGGGAAATTCGGCGCGATCGATCCGGATGTTCCACATCGTCACCATGACGCCATCGAATTCCCAGATGGAAGCCGTGTGCTGGTGACGCAGCTCTGTGAAGGGCAGCGCGCTACCGTGCTGCAACTGCCCGTGGTGCATGGAGTTACCGAGCACACACATCCGGCTGCCCAGGCACCCGCGCCAAGGACGGTCGCCGTCGACTGAAACTGAATTGTGGCGTGGACATCCCCGCCGGCTCGGGCCGGCGGGGGGTTCTGCGGTACCAACACCGGCTATTGTCTGCACCGAACCGCAAGGTGACGACACCCACCATGGATCGCCGGAACGACGCGCGGACTGCTGAATTGAATAATCTGAGGCTGGCGCTGGCGGCGTTCGCTTTGCAGCTTGCCGCCTTCGAAATGCGTTTGCAGCTTACCACCTTCGACATGCGAAAGAGTGGACGACTGCTCAGGGCCGGCGCCAAGCCTGGACTCCCTGCTCCGCCGCCGGATATCAATTGCAGACCTCAGAAGGAAAGACTGATCGGTGGTCAATAAGATCACTTGGCAAAAGGCGGGACACGTCACCGAACCGGGCCGATACATGTTCACATTCGGTTGGCTCACGGTTACGGCGGAAGACCTTGCGGTCTGGGAGCAGTTCCCGAATGCGGCCTTTACGCTCGTTCAAACGGCAACAGCAACGGATGCCGGCGAGGAATTTCGCCTCGGCGCATTCGAGCTGCAGGAAAATCCGCCGCTCAACGAGAAGTGACGCGGCTTTGCCGGAAGTATCAATTCGACCCGCGTTTGTGACGGTCGCGATGCGCCCGTTTAGTCTTCCATCTGCTGGTCGGCTTCCGCTGGCGTCGCATCCGCAGGCGGCGGAATGGCGGGGCGGGGCGCGAGAATTGCTTCGGCCTCGGTGTCGCCTGCGACGGCTGGCGACCACGGCCGATCGACACCCCTTGGCCTGACCGCGTCAACCGCAAATCCGGTACGGGTGCGCCGCAGGGCGATGGGCCCCTGGCTTCGCAAACGATCCCGATCGATCACTGGCGACGGACATAAAGGCGACGCCTGCCGCGCGGTCACCACCAGCGCTGCCCGCTCGCAATCGTCGGTGAGCGCGTCAGGCCGCAGCGCCAGCGCGACAAACGCGCCGTCGGCCATCTGCGTCACACAACCCGCTTCATCGCATGAGACGCCCTCTGCGAGCGAAGCATCGGCGGGCTGGCGGTCGTCGGCGTCGGCGGCCAGCCATTCTTTGAGGAGAAACGCATCCTTGGCAGTCCGCATCAGATGCAGGCGCCCGTCCTTGCCGCGTACGCCCACATTGTGAGCGTCACCGGAAACCAGGATGCGCGGCGGCGCCGGACCAACGCAGCGGCGTCCGTAGCAATCCGAGCAGGATGATCCCCGCGCTCGCCGCGATGACCGGCCCGATCCCAAATGCCGCCATGCGGCCGATCGCGCCAGGCAAGCCAGCGACCCATTGCGTCACCGCGATCATCCAGTCGATGCCAATGCCCATGGTCTGCCAGAAAACGCCGTCGAAGCCGAACGGCATTGCGACGAGGCCCAATAGGCCCGCCGGCATCACCATCGCCGAGACCACCGGCATGGCGGCGAGGTTGGCGAGCACGCCATACGGCGTCACGCGATGGAAATGAAAGGCGGCATACGGCGTGGTCGCCAGCCCGGCCACCAGCGACGCCAGCACCAGGGTCGCGATTTCCCGTCCGCCCCACAGCGCCACGCGAGCGGTAGCCGTGTTGTCGGGCGAGGCGAACAGGCGAGGCATTCCGATCTGCACCAGCGCCACCAATCCGAGGGTAGCCGCAAACGACATCTGGAAGCTCGAAACGAAGTTGCGATTATTCCCGAACCAGTGGGGGTTTAAGCGAACGATCATCGCCGCCACCGCGAGCGTGCGGAATGTCACGGCGCGGCGGTCGACCATGACGGCGATCAACACCACTGCCGTCATGAAGAACGAGCGTTGCGTGGCGACTTCGGCGCCGGACAGCAGCAGATAAAAGGCGGCTGCTGCAAGGGCTGCGGCTGCCGACCATTTCTTGATGGGAAAGCTGACGGTCAGGCCGGGGATCAGCGCCAGCAGCGCGCGGACCGCAAAGAACACCACGCCTGCGACCACGGCCATGTGATATCCGGATATCGACAGCACGTGTCCGAGGCCGGAGATGAACATCGCATCGTTGACAGGCGGCGAGATCGCATCGCGGCGGCCGGTCAGTAACGCGGTCGCAATAGCACGCCTGTCGCCATCCAACGCAGTCCGTATTCGCGCATCGATCGCATCGCGTAGCCCTTGCATGAATGCCGCGTAGCGCAGGGACAGGCCACCGCTGCCAGGGGCTTCCACGGTCTTGATCACGCCAGTGACAAACCCGGAGGCGCCGATGCCCTGAAAATACATGTCGCGGCCGAAATCGTAGCTTCCCGGCCGCAATGGGGCGAGCGGCGGCTGCAGCCGCGCCTTCAGTTCAACGAAGCTCCCGACCGCGGGTGCGGTGCCCTTGCGCACCGACAGCCGAACGCGCTCCAGCTTGATCTGTGATCTCGGGCTTTCCATGTGCGCGACGCGCAACACGAAGCGATCGGTACGCTCGCGGATGTCGCGGGTCTGGACGAAGCCCGACAGCGACACCGAATACATCGGCCGTGCCAGCACCCCATGCGCGACCCGCGCGGTCTTCCAGGTCGCTATGGCAAAACCCGCGGCGATCGCGGCGATCATCACGGCGACGGGAAAAATCTTTTGCCGCCGCAGCAGGAATGCCGCCGCACAAAGGCCAATGGCCACGATGGCGACAACCGACAAAACCGGCTCACGATCCGCGGTGAAATAGAGGGCGATCCCGGTACCGAATGCGACCGGCACCCACGGCAGCAATCGCCCGGCACCCGCTTCGGCGCGAATCCACGTCCGCAATTTGTCGATCAGCGATGACCATGCGCTGAGACCAGATGGAGCGATGCTGCCTGCCGGCGCCGCGCCGCGTGGCGGCCAAGTGCCAGCGTAGCCTTGCGTCCGGCCTTGAGCCCTGCCCTGCTCGGCCATTCCGGTGCCACCTTGCGATCCCCAGGGTTGCACCTTGCAATCCCTTAGGCAATCGTAAGGCTACCGGAAGCTGTAATTCTAGAGAACGGATGCAGAATGCCCGTTAACTTTTACTAACGGCACTGCGATAGGATTCCCGAATCAGTCGGGAGCCTGGCGATGTCGCGCAGTATGATGCTTTCCGTTTTCGCTGTTGCTGCGACCGCAATGACCGCGAACGCCGCCGATCTCCCGGCACGGAGCCGGCTGGGCGCGATCTTTGCCGAGCCCGAGGAAGTTCGCGTGGAAGTCTATCAATCGGTTGAATATCCGGCACCCATCATCGGATTCAATTTGCTTCCGGATCCGCCGTGGGCTCGGGGCGGCTACTATTACGGCTCGTCGTGGTCCTACTATTACCCCGGCCCGTATTACGGCGGGCCCTACTATACTGACGGCGGCCGCCTGCCCTATGTCTGCGGCCTGTACGGTTATTGCTTTTAGATGGGTAATGCCATCAGCCCTTAGTCCCCACCTCCTTCGCAAAGGTATCGCGCAGGCCGATGGTTCGGTTGAACACCGGACGGTCCGGCGTGGAATCGGGATCGCGCACGAAATAACCCTGCCGCTCGAACTGCATCACGTCGTTCGAGTTAGCTTGCGCGATCGCGGGCTCGATCCGTGCGTCCTTGAGAACCTCAAGCGATTGCGGATTGAGGTCGGCGGCAAAGTTGGCAGCGTCCGGAACGGGTTTTGAGAACAGTTGGTTGTAGATGCGGATTTCCGCAGGGATCGACTGTGCCGCCGGCAGCCAGTGCATGGTCGCCTTGACCTTGCGCCCGTCGGGCGCGTTGCCGCCGCGGGTCGCGGGATCGTAGGTGCAGCGCAGCTCGATGGCGTCGCCGGCCGCGTTCTTGATGACATCGGTGCACTTGATGAAATACGCGTAGCGCAGCCGGACTTCGGTGCCCGGCGAGAGGCGGAAAAACTTCTTCGGAGGATTTTCCATGAAATCATCGCGCTCGATATAAAGCTCGCGGCCGAACGCGATGCGGCGGGTGCCCGCGGCCGGATCGTCCGGATGGTTGACGGCTTCGATCTCCTCGCTCTCGCCTTCCGGATAATTCTCGATCACGACTTTCAGCGGCCGCAGCACCGCCATGCGGCGCAGCGCCGTCCTGTTGAGCACTTCGCGGATCGAGAATTCCAGCATGCCGACGTCGACCACACTATTGGCTTTTGCAACGCCGATGCGCTTGACGAATTCCCGGATCGCGGCCGGCGGCACCCCGCGCCGTTTCAGCCCGGCGATCGTCGGCATGCGTGGATCGTCCCAGCCGGCAACGCGGCCGCCGCGCACCAGTTCGGTGAGCACCCGCTTCGACAACAGCGTGTAGGTCAGATTGAGCCGGGCGAATTCGTACTGGTGCGGTTTCGACGGCACCGGCAGCTTGTCGAGCAGCCATTCGTAGAGCGGCCGATGGTCCTCGAATTCCAGCGTGCAGATCGAATGCGTGATCCCCTCGATCGCATCGGACTGCCCGTGCGCGTAATCGTAGCTCGGATAGATCGACCAGTTGTCGCCGGTGCGCGGGTGGGTGGCGTGCAGGATGCGATAGAGCACGGGGTCGCGCAGATTGATGTTGCCGGACGACATATCGATCCTGGCGCGCAGCACGCGCGCGCCGTTCGGAAACTTGCCCGCTTTCATGCGGCGAAACAGATCGAGGTTTTCCTCCACCGGGCGATCGCGATAGGGGCTGTTCTTGCCCGGCTCGGTCAGCGTGCCGCGGGTGAGCCGGATTTCTTCCTGCGACTGGTCGTCGACATAGGCGTCTCCGTTGCGGATCAGGATTTCCGCCCATTCGTAGAGACGCTCGAAATAGTCAGAGGCATAAAAGAGGTTGGTTCCCCAGTCATAGCCGAGCCAGCGCACGTCGGCTTGAATCGAATCGATGTATTCCTGCTCTTCCTTGGTGGGGTTGGTGTCATCGAACCGCAGGTGGCATCGTCCGGAAAACTCCTGCGCGATGCCGAAATTGAGTGCGATCGACTTGGCATGGCCGATGTGCAGGTAACCGTTCGGCTCCGGCGGGAAGCGCGTCACGATCTGGCGGTATTTTTTTGCGTCGAGATCGGCCCGGACAATGTCGCGAATGAAATCGCGGCCTGTCTCCGCCGCCACTGGCTCTGCTGTCATTCTGGTTCCTGCTCGGATTGAGCCGACGTTCTGCCAAATCCGCTCGTCCCATGGAAGGCTTTCGTGAAGGCTTTAGTTATGTACGGTTCCTGCTATACACCACCGCTTCTTCCGCAGGTCCTCATTGTCTATATCCCGCTCCTGTAATGACTGATTCCGTCGTCACGCGCTTTGCCCCCTCGCCGACCGGCTTCCTCCACATCGGAGGGGCTCGCACCGCGCTGTTCAATTGGCTTTATGCCCGCAGGCACGGCGGCAAAATGCTGTTGCGCATTGAGGATACCGACCGGGAGCGATCGACTGAACCGGCGATCGCGGCGATCCTGGACGGGCTGAAATGGCTGGGGCTCGATTGGGACGGCGATGTCATTTACCAGTTCAGCCGGGCTGAGCGGCACCGTGAAATTGCCCTGCAATTGCTTGCCAGCGGCAAGGCCTACCGCTGCTACGCCACGCCGGAGCAACTGACGGCGATGCGGGAGAAGGCGCGCGCCGAAGGGCGCACACGCCTCTACGACGGCATGTGGCGCGACCGGGATGCTTCGGAAGCCCTATCCGGCACGATGCCCTCGATCAGACTGCGCGCGCCGCAGACCGGCGAAACCGTGATCGAGGACGAAGTCCAGGGCCGCGTGGTGTGGCAGAACGAGAACCTCGACGATCTCGTCCTGTTGCGGGGCGACGGCAATCCGACCTACATGCTCGCCGTCGTGGTCGACGATCACGACATGGGCGTCACCCACGTCATTCGCGGCGACGATCACCTGATCAACGCCGCGCGCCAGAAGCAGATCTATGACGCGCTGGCGTGGGAGCTTCCGAACATGTCCCACATTCCTCTGATCCATGGACCGGATGGCTCCAAACTCTCGAAACGCCATGGCGCGCTCGGCGTCGATGCTTACCGCGCCATGGGCTATCTGCCGGCGGCGTTGCGCAATTACCTGGTCAGGCTCGGATGGAGCCACGGTGACCAGGAGATTTTCTCGACCGAGGAAATGATCGCCGCTTTCGATCTGTCCGGCGTGGGCCGCTCGGCCGCGCGGTTCGATTTTGCCAAGCTGGAAAACCTCAACGGTCACTACATCCGCCACTCCGACGATCAATCTCTCGTGACCATGTTCGAGGGCGTGCTGGACTATGTCCCCGCCGGTTCCGACCTCAAGGCCAAGCTCAACGACACCACGCGGGCGCAATTGCTGCAGGCGATGCCGAGCCTGAAAGAGCGCGCCAAAACGCTGATCGAGCTGATCGACAGCGCCTATTTTATCTTCGCCGACCGGCCGCTCGAGATTGAGCCAAAGGCGGCGGCGTTGTTGACGCCGGAAAACCGCGAGCTGATCGGCAGACTTCGTCTGGCACTGGAGGCTGTCACGCCGTGGACCGCACAAACCACCGAAGCGGCAATGCGCGCCTTCGCGGAAACCAACAACCTCAAGCTCGGCGCGGTGGCCCAGCCGCTTCGCGTGGCGCTGACCGGACGCACCACGTCGCCGGGTATCTTCGACGTCCTGGCGGTGCTGGGACGCGAGTGCACACTGCAATAAGATACCCATTTAAGCGCTACTTCTACAATAGTCGGCTTCCCACGCTATTTACTGTCATGGCGCACCCGGCCGCCGGCTTTCGCAACGACCTCATCGGGGATTCACGATGGACGCAACATCCAACACCAAAACCGTAACGCTGACGGTCGGCAACAAAACCTACGATTTCCCGATTTTGAGCGGCACCGTTGGGCCCGACGTAATCGACATCGCCAAACTCTATGCCCAGTCCGGAATGTTTACCTATGACCCGGGTTTCACCTCCACCGGCAGCTGCCAGTCCAAGATCACCTATATCGATGGCGACGCCGGCATTCTGGAATACCGCGGCTACCCGATCGAGCAGTTGGCAGAAAAAGGCGACTTCCTCGAAACCTGCTACCTCCTGCTTTACGGCGAACTTCCGACCAAGGCGCAGAAGGAGGATTTTGACAACCGCGTGATCCATCACACCATGGTCCACGAGCAGATGGCGCGGTTCTTCCAGGGCTTCCGCCGCGACGCCCATCCGATGGCGATCATGGTGGCAGCTGTCGGGGCGCTGGCTGCGTTCTATCACGACTCGACAGACATCACCGATCCGACCCAGCGCATGATCGCGTCGATGCGCATGATCGCGAAAATCCCGACCTTGGCCGCGATGGCCTACAAATACACCATTGGCCAGCCGTTTATGTATCCGAAGAACTCGCTGAGCTTCGCGGAGAATTTCCTGCACATGTGCTTCGCCGTGCCGTGCGAGGAATACAAGATCAATCCGGTTCTGGCGGATGCGCTCGACAAGATCTTCATCCTGCATGCCGACCACGAGCAGAACGCCTCGACCTCGACGGTGCGGATCGCCGGCTCCTCCGGTGCCAATCCGTTCGCCTGCATCGCCGCCGGTATTGCCTGCCTGTGGGGACCGGCCCATGGCGGCGCCAACGAAGCAGCGCTCGCAATGCTGGCCGGCATCGGCACGGTCGACAAGATTCCTGACTTCATCAAGAGGGTGAAAGAAAAAAACAGCGAAGTTCGCCTGATGGGCTTCGGGCATCGCGTGTACAAGAACTATGATCCGCGCGCCAAGATCATGCAGAAGATGTGTCACGCCGTGCTGGCGGAGACCGGCCACGGCGACGATCAGCTGCTGAACGTCGCGATGGAACTGGAAAAGATCGCGCTGCACGACGAATATTTCATCGAACGCAAGCTCTATCCGAATGTGGACTTTTATTCGGGCATCACGCTGAAGGCGATGGGCTTCCCGACCTCGATGTTCACCGTGCTGTTTGCGGTCGCGCGCACCGTCGGCTGGATCAGCCAGTGGAGCGAGATGATCGAGGATCCGCACCAGAAGATCGGCCGCCCGCGCCAACTCTATACCGGCGCGCCGCGCCGCGATTACGTCGAGATCGACAAGCGCAAGTAACTCTTGATCAAAGGGTGGGCAAAGCCACCGCGCGAATGCGCGCCCGATGCCAGGCTCCGCGTACCCACCTTTCAAGATATGGCCTCGTTGATGGATGGTGGGCAGGCGCAAAAAGCGCCGTTGCCCACCCCACGATCCTAGTTCGATCGCCGCGACTTCCGCATGGTCGCCAGCACAATATCGGCCGCCCGCACGCTCGGCGACTGATTGCCCGTCGACATAGTCTTTTCGATTTTTGCGAAGGCCTCGAGCTGTCGCCGGCGTAGCGGTGACTCGCTAAGCACGTCGCGCAGCGCCTGCGACAGTTTTTCTGGCGTGCAATCCCGTTGCAGGAATTCCGGAATGACGTTCTCGCCGGCCACCAGATTGGCCAGGATGACCGACTTCACGTTGATCGCGCGCCGCAAGACCCATGCTTCAGCACCGCCTACCTTGTAGGCGGTGATCATCGGCACCCCGGCGAGTGCAAGCTCGAGCGTCACAGTGCCTGACTTGGCCAGCGCTGCGCGGGCAATCCGAAACGCCGCCCGCTTTTCCTGCTCGCCAACCACGACCCGCGGCTGCACCGGCCAGCCTTTCACGCCGGCCCGGACCACCTCCAGCAGATGCGGCATGGTGGGAAGCATCAATTCGTACGGCACGCCCTCGGCCGCTAACTGCCCCAGCGTTTCGCCGAACACCGCCATGTGATGATTGATCTCGCTGCGGCGGCTTCCCGGCAGCACCAATAGAACCGGCGGCTGTCCGTCCCGCCGCTTCTGCTCGTCGACGCCGGGCCGGAGCACGCCGGTGTGCTCGGTCAGGGGATGGCCGACATAGCTGCATGGCGGACCGCGCAGCCTGCGATACTCCTCCGGCTCGAAAGGCAGCAGGGCAAGCACATGATCGACATAGGCGCGCATTGCGCGCGCGCGGCCGGGCCGCCATGCCCAGACCGACGGCGAGACGTAATCGATGATCGGGATCGAGGGATCGCGGGCCCGAACGCGCCGTGCCACCCGATGGGTAAAATCAGGACTATCGATGATCACGAGAATATCGGGTGAGGCCGCCGTCACGGCGGAGGCGGTTTCCCGGATGTGCCGCAGGATCATGGGAAACTGTTTTACAACCGCCGCCAGTCCCATGATCGACAGCCGTTCGATCGGAAACAGTGACGCCAGCCCCTCGCGCGCCATCGACTGGCCGCCGACGCCCTCGAATTTCACGGCGCCGCCCAGGCGCTGGCGCAATACCTTCATCAGGCCGGCGCCGAGCCGGTCGCCCGATTCCTCCGTCGCGATCAGAAATATCTTTCGCGCGACATTGCCGGTTGCTCGCCCCGAGATCACGCGGATAAACCGGTCACGAAAAGGCCTGCAGCATCGGCTGCCTCGATCACGGCCTGCGGTTCGACGACGATCGTATTACCGGCGACGATCGCAATCCCGGCAAGCTTCGCGGCGGCCGCGCCCTCGACGGTTCGGGGCCCTATGGTCGGGAGATCGAAGCGCAGGTCCTGTCCGCTCTTGGGTGCCTTCACCAGCACGCCTCGTGCGGTGCTGGCCCGGATGCGGCCTTCCGTGCGCAACCGGGCAACCCGCGCCAACAGCCCGTCGGTGCCTTCGATGTCTTCCACCCCGACCACGTGACCGTCGATCACGACGGCGGCCTGACCGATGTCGAACGGACCGAGCGCGCGCAGCACGTCGCGCCCCCGGGCGATGTCGGCAGCTGCATTTTCGTCCGGCGTCTTCAGCGTGAGACATCCCTCCGGCATCAGCAGGTCCGGGGCGACATCCTTGATCCCTACCATCCGGAATCCATCGTGTTCGAGAATCTTGGCTATGCCAGACAGCAAATGGTCGTCTCCACCCCGGAAAGCCGCCCACACCCGGCCGAGGACGCGAAGCGTACCCCAATCCAGCCGAATCTCTGATAGCGCCGGCCGCACCAGCGTGCCGATGAACACCAGATCGCGGCAGTTTTCGGCGCGAAACAGTTTTGTGGCCTTGCCGAGCTGACCGATGGAAATCCAGTGATGGCGAAAGCGCTCCACCCGTACCGGATCGCAGGCGCCTCTCAGCGCGAAAAGCACGGGATTGATGCCGCGCGCGGTCAAGGAATCCGCAACCGCAAACGGCATGAC
>Ga0209577_10005462_pt1 | contig 11853 bp, 12 predicted proteins | sample GraSoiAngelo_109_FD_185874 | JGI IMG/M metagenome (GOLD analysis project Ga0209577, IMG submission 185874) | Grasslands soil microbial communities from the Angelo Coastal Reserve, California, USA - 14_0903_12_20cm (SPAdes) (version 2) | ecosystem: Environmental > Terrestrial > Soil > Grasslands... | reverse complement strand
TCCAGCAGGACTTCGTGGACTACATGCTCAACCTGTTCAACACCAAGCCCTTCCTGAGCGGCGCCATCTACTTCGCGCTGCAGGAGTTCCGCGTGCGCCCCGGCTGGGATGGGGGGGACCCGCGCCCCGATCCGCCCCTGCACGAGAAGGGGCTGCTGACCTTCGCGGGCCATCCGAAGCCCGCCTACGACGACGTCAGGCGCCTCTACCACTCCACCGTCCAGCTGCTGGGCGGCTAATCTCAGAGCCGTGGCGAGCTCACCCACCAACCGGCTGACCGTGCGCCGGCGCGCGGCGGCTGGATCCCGCGCCGCCCGGCGGCTGCGGCGCGAGGGACGCGTGCCCGGAGTGCTCTACGGGCGCGGCGCCGAGGCGGTCGCCTTCGATGTGGACGCGCGCGAGCTGAGGCTCGCCCTGGCCGCCTCCGGAGCCGTGCTCGAGCTGGCCCTCGATGGCGAGCGGCCCGCGCCCGCGGTGCTCAAGGAGGCTCAGCGCCATCCGGTGCGCGGCGACACGCTGCACGTGGATCTTCAGCGCGTGCGCCTGGACGTTGAGATCCAGGCCACGGTCGGCGTCGAGCTGATCGGGGTGGAGGACGCACCGGGGGTGCGCGCCGGCGGCGTCCTCGAGCAGGTCACGCGCGAGGTCAACGTCGAGGCCCTGCCCACCGCCATTCCCGAGGCGATCGTGCACGACGTCTCGACCATGGAGATGAACGAGACGCTCACGCTGGCGGCGCTGACCGCGCCCTCGGGCGTCAAGCTGCTGGACGACCCCGAGGAGACGCTCATCGCCACCCTGACTCCCCCGCGGCTGCAGGTCGAGGAGGAAGAGGAGATCGAGGAGGAGACCGAGGTCGTGGGCGAAGGCGAGGCGCCCCCCGAGGAAGCCGCGGAGGCCGCCGAGGCTCCCCCGCAGGACAGCGGCGGCGAATAGCCCCTGCGCCTGTTCCGTTCCGCCCCGGTCGATTGGCTGGTGGTCGGGCTCGGCAATCCGGGCCGCGAATACGAGGCCAGCCGCCACAACGTTGGCTTCGAGGTCGCTCGCGCCCTGGCCGAGCGCTGGGAGCTTTCGCGCCCGCGCCGGCGCTTTGGAGCCGAGGTGTTCGAGGGTCGCGCCGGGTCTGGCGGTCCTCGGGTCGCACTGCTCCTGCCCCAGACGTACATGAACGAGGCCGGCCGAGCTGTCGGCCCGGCCCGGGGCCACTACCGGCTCGACCTCGACCGGGTGCTCGTCGTACACGACGAGATCGATCTCCCCTTCGGTGAGGTCAGGACCCGAATGGGCGGCGGGCTGGCCGGACACAACGGCTTGAAGTCGCTGCGTCGCGAGCTCGGTGGAGAGGGCTTCGGGAGGGTCAGGATCGGGGTCGGGCGGCCTGATTCGACGGACCCCGAGGTCGTCTCCTCCTGGGTCCTGGGGCGCTTCCGCGAGCCGGCGGACGAGGTCCGACGAGTGGTGGCCGCGGGCGCAGACGCCACGGAGGACGTGGTCAGCGGCCGGCGCCCGCTATAGAGCTATGGAGACCCGCATGGCCTCGCCCACCGTCCCCACCGCGCCGCTCGCCTCGCTGCGCTCGCTGCTCGGCCATCTGACCGAGGACGAGTCCGCCGTCGCGCTGGCTCGCGAGGGCGGCGCGGCCTTCGTCTCGGCTCCGCTGCGGCCGTTCCTGATCGCGGGATTGCTCGACGGGTTGCCCGACGCGATCGGCGCCGGCCGGCCCGCTCTGGTCGTGGCCGCCGATGACCGCTCGGCCCGCGACCTCGCGGCTGAGCTGCGCGCCTGGCTCGCTCCCCGACCGGTGCGCTTCTACCCCTCGCGCGGTGTCGCCTATGAGTCCCACCTCGCACCCCCTCCGCACCTGGTCGGGCTGCGCGTGGCGGCGCTCGATGCCCTGGTCCACAGCGGCGATGCCGACAGCTCCGCCGCCCCGGTGGTGGTGATCTCGGCCGTGGCGCTGTCGGAGAAGGTGCCCGATCCCGAGCTGCGCCCGCAGTCCTTCACGCTGCGGGTCGGAGACGTTCTCGATCTGGACGAGTGCCTGGAGCGCCTGGTTGGGGCCGGCTACGAGCGCGTGGACCAGGTCGAGGATCGCGGCCAGTTCGCCGTCCGGGGAGGCCTTCTCGACCTCTATCCGGCCACCGAGGAGCGAGCCGTCCGGGTCGACCTGTTCGGGGATCAGATCGAGTCGCTGCGCTGGTTCTCGACCTTCACCCAGCGCTCGCTCGGCGAAGCGGAGGAGGTGGAGATCGCACCGGCGGCAGAGCTGGCCCCCGAGCATCGCGAGCTGGCGGAGATCGCCGCGCTCGAGGGCTTCGAGGCCGGCCAGCGCCCCGACGTGGCCGAGCTCCTGCCCGTCGAGCGCTTCCGCGGCCTGACCGAGCTCGTCGGCGAGGAGGCCGCGGTGGTGGTGGCCGCCGAGGAGGAGATCGGCCCCAGCCTGCGCGACCACTGGGACGACGTGTGCGCCGCCTTCCACGACGCGGACGCGCACCACCTCTACCTGCCTCCCGAAGCGATCACCGGCGAGCTCGAGCGCCGCGCCTGCGCCCGCCTGTCATCGATCGCCGCCGACCAGCCGCGAGAGTTCCGCGCCCAGGCCGCCGGGAGCGTCGCGCGCTCGCTGCGCGAGGCCGAGCCCGAGCTCGAACGGCTGGTGCGCTCGGGCTACACGACCACCGTGACCTGGCCGCGGCGGGGCGAGGGCGAGCGGGCGGCCTACAACCTGGCCCGGGTCAAGGCGGCGTGGCTGGGGGAGGGGGCCGGGATGCCCGAGTCCGCGGTGCGCTTCGCGGTGGCCAGCCTGCGGGAGGGGTTCATCGCGCCGAGCTTCGGGCTCGCCGTCATCCCCGAGCACCGGCTGTTCCGACGCCGACGCGCGCCCGAGGAGGGCCCGTCCGGGCGCCGGGGCCTGCTGCGCTCGTTCGCCGACCTGCGCACCGGTGACATCGTGGTTCACGAGGACCACGGCATCGCCCGCTTCGCGGGCTTCGAGACCAAGACCGTCGCCGAGGTCACACGCGACTACCTGTACCTGGAGTACCAGGGTGACGACCGGGTCTTCGTCCCCTCGGACCAGCTGGCCAAGATCTCGCGCTACGTCGGGGTCGGGGGCGAGCACCCGCCCCTGAGCAAGCTGGGCGGCGCGCGCTGGGAGGCCATGAAGGCGCGCGCCCGGCGCGCCGCTCAGGAGCTGGCCGGCGAGCTGCTCAACCTCTACGCCGAGCGGCGCCGGCGCAGCGGCCACGCCTTCGATCCGGACGGCGACTGGCAGCGCGAGTTCGAAGCTCGCTTCCCCTACGAGGAGACCCCCGATCAGCGCGACGCGATCGAGATGGTCAAGACCGACATGGAGGCCGCGCGGCCGATGGATCGTCTGATCTGCGGCGACGTGGGCTACGGGAAGACCGAGGTCGCGCTGCGCGCCGCGTTCAAGGCCGCCACCTCCGGCAAGCAGGTGCTCATGCTCGTGCCCACGACGATCCTCGCCCAGCAGCACTACGGCACCTTCGCCGAGCGCCTGGCCGACTACCCGCTCACGGTCGAGCACGTCTCGCGCTTCCGCTCGGCCGCGGCCCAGCGCGCCGCCATCACCGGATTCGCCCAGGGGAAGGTGGACGTGCTGATCGGCACCCACCGGCTGCTCTCGCGCGACGTGCGGCCCAAGGACCTGGGCCTGCTGATCGTCGACGAGGAGCAGCGCTTCGGCGTGCGCCAGAAGGAGCTGCTGCGTCAGCTGCGTCTCCAGGTCGACGTCCTCGCCATGTCGGCCACTCCGATTCCCCGGACGCTGCAGATGTCGCTAGCCGGGCTGCGAGACATCTCGGTAATCGAGACGCCTCCCGAGGGCCGGCGGCCGGTGAAGACCTACGTGGGTGAGTTCGACGAGGCGCTCGTGCGTCAGGCCATCCTGCGCGAACACGATCGCGGGGGCCAGGGTTTCTACCTGCACAACCGCGTGGAGACCATCGACGAGACCGCCGAGCGGCTGCGCGCGCTGTGCCCAGACGTGCGCTTCGAGGTCGCCCACGGCCAGCTCGAGGAGGCGGTGCTCGAGCGTCGCATGCTCGGTTACCTGCGCGGCGATGCCGACTTCCTGGTCTGCACGTCGATCATCGAATCCGGGATCGACATCCCGCAGGCCAACACGCTGGTCGTCGAGGGAGCCGATGCCTTCGGGCTCGCGCAGCTCTACCAGATCCGCGGGCGGGTGGGGCGAAGCCGCGCGCGCGCGTACGCCTACCTGCTCTACGACTCGGCCGCCGCCCTCACCCCCGAGGCCGCCCAGCGCCTGGCCGCCCTGTCGGACTACACCGAGCTCGGGGCCGGATTCCGGGTGGCGATGCGCGACCTCGAGATCCGCGGGGCCGGCAACCTGCTGGGTGACGAGCAGTCGGGACACGTGGCGGCGCTGGGATTCGAGCTCTACCTGCAGATGCTCGAGGAGGCCGTACGAGCCGGCCGCCAACGCGAGGGCGCCGAGCCGGCCGAGCCGGCCGAGCCGGTGCGCCTGGACGTCAATGTGGATGCCTATGTCCCCGCCGGCTACATCGCCTACGAGCAGGCGAAGATCGAGGTTCATCGGCGCATCGCCGCAGCCATGGAGATCGCGGATCTGGAGGAGCTGCGCGGCGAGCTCGAGGATCGCTTCGGGCCGCTGCCGGATCCGCTGGAGAACCTGATCGCTCTCCAGCAGGCCCGGATCAAGTTCGGTCAGGCGGGAGCCCGCGCGGTGAGCTTCCGTTCCGGGCGCCTGGCGGTGACCCCCATCGAGCTCGACTCGGTGCGCGCGAAGCGCTTGCGCGAGCAGATCCCGGAGGCGCTGTACGAGTCCGGCCGCTCGCAGCTGTCCCTACGCGTCTCCGACGATCCCTCCGAACGCTTCCCGACCGTGGTCCGCGCCGCCGACGTGCTGCTGGCGGTGCAGGCGGAGGCGGCCTAAACGCGTCGTAAAAGCTGGTCGAACGCGCGGCTGTCTCGCCGAGAAGGGGCGTCGGCGCAACGGCGATCAGCTAGCATGCGCGGCCCGCGTGAAGTCTAGGATCACCACGCTCACGGCGCTCGGCGCCGTTTTCATTTCAGGGCTGCTGCTTGCCGCGTGCGGCAACGGAGTCCCTGGCAACGCGGTGGCCCGGGTGGGCGACGCGGTCATCACGCGAGCCGACTTCAACCACTGGCTGCGGGTCGCCGCCATCTCCTCGGCCCAGACCGTCCCCGGGCAGGCGCCCCAGAAGGCGGTCGTGCCCGACCCGCCCAACTTCACCGCCTGCATCGCCCAGAAGCGGGCCACCACCCCCAAGCCGGCGAAGGGTCAGCCCGCTCCTACCGCGGCGCAGTTCAAGGCCCAGTGCGAGCAGGACTACGCCAGCCTGCGCGATCAGGTGATGTCGTTCCTGATCTCCTCGGACTGGATCGTTGGCGAGGCCTCCGACCAGGGGATCAAGGCCACGCCCGGACAGATCGCCTCCCGCTACGCCCAGATCAAGTCCCAGCAGTTCCCCAAGCCGGCCGACTTCCAGAAGTTCCTGCAGAGCTCCGGCATGACGCTCAACGACCTGTACTTCCGCGTCAAGCTCATAGTGCTCTCGGACAAGCTGCGCGCCAAGATCACCAACGGCAAGAGCAAGGTCACCAACACGGCAGTAGCGCGCTACTACCAGCAGAACAAGGCCCGCTACGCCCAGCCTCAGCGGCGTGATCTGCAGATCGTGCTCACCAAGGCGCTCCCGCAGGCGAACATGGCCAAGCACGCCATCCAGTCCGGGCAGAGCTTTGCCTCGGTGGCCAAGCGCAGCTCGATCGACCAGGCGTCAAAGAACCAGGGCGGGATGCTGCTCGGCGTGGCCAAGGGCCAGCAGGAGCAGCCGTTCGACAACGCCGTCTTCTCCGCCAAGCAGGGAGTTCTGACGGGACCGGTGAAGACGAGCTTCGGCTACTACGTCTTCCGCGTCACGCGCATCATCCCCGCCAGTCAGCAGAACGAGGCCCAAGCCGCTCCCGAGATCCGGGCCCTGCTCTCGCAGCAGGAGCAGCAGACCGCGCTGGACACCTTCATCAAGCACTACCAGGCCAAGTGGAAGGGGCGGACCAACTGCCGGACCGGCTTCGTCGTGCAGACCTGCAACAACTACCACGCACCCAAGACGCCCGCCCCCAGCGTGGTTCCCGGGGCGCCGCCCCAGGGCGGGGCGCCGCCGCAGGGCGGGGCGCCGCCGCAGGGCGGGGCGCCGCCGCAGGGCGGAACGCCAACGCCGCCGCAGGGCGGAACGCCAACGCCCCAGGGCGGGCCGCCGCGAGTCGGTACCGGCGGCTGAGCCTCGCGTGCCTGGCGGCGAGCTCGTTCGGGCCCTCGCCGAGCTCGACGGCATAACTCGCCGGCTCCGCCGGGAGTGCCCCTGGGATCGCGAGCAGGACGAACGCTCGATCGTCCCGCATACGGTCGAGGAGGCCTACGAGCTCGCCGACGCCGCCCACGCCGGTGATGACGCCCGCCTGCTCGACGAGCTCGGCGACGTCCTCTTTCAGGTCTTCTTTCTCAGCCTCGTGCTCGAGGAGCGCGACGCCGGCAGCGTGGCCGAGGTGGCGCAGCATTGCGTCGACAAGCTCGTGCGCCGCCATCCGCACGTCTTCGGGGACACCCAGGTGCGCGACTCCGCCGAGGTGCGCCGCAATTGGGAGGCGATCAAGCAGGCTGAGCCCGGGCGCACCACGTCGCCGCTGGACGATGTGCCCGAGAACCTGCCCGCGCTGCTGCGGGTCCGCCGCCTCCAGCGCCGCGCCGACCGGCACGGACATCAGCCGCCCGACCTGGCGGATGCGGCCCGCGAGCTGCGCGAGCGTATCGGTCGCCTCGAGTCCACTACGGGCGAGGCCGGCGCGGGGACGGGGGCAGCGGCCGGGCGCGCCGAGCGCTTCGAGCTCATGGGCGACGCGCTGTTCGCGGCGGTGGCGCTTGCCCGCGTGTTGGATGTCGACCCTGAGCTCGCGCTGCGCGAGGCGGGGGAGCGCTTTCGCCGTCAGGTCGAGAGCCAGCCACCGGTCGAGGCGCCGACATGAGCCAGATAGATCGCGTGCACGCCCGCCAGATCCTCGACAGCCGCGGCAACCCGACGGTCGAGGTCGAGGTCGCCCTGCGCTCGGGGGCGCTGGGCCGAGCCGCGGTGCCGTCGGGAGCGTCCACCGGCGAGTTCGAGGCCGCCGAGCTGCGCGACGGGGGCGAGGCCTACCTCGGCCAGGGCGTCACCCACGCCGTCGCGAACGTCAACGCCCAGATCGCGCCCGCGGTGGCCGGACACGATGCGACCGACCAGGAGGAGCTCGACCGGACGCTCATCGATCTCGACGGCACCCCCAACAAGTCTCATCTGGGGGCCAACGCCGTCCTCGGCGTGTCTCTGGCCGCGGCCCACGCGGCGGCCGCGGAGGAGCGTCTGCCGCTGTGGCGCTACCTGGGCGGCGAGGCGGCGCACATCCTTCCCCTACCGCTCATGAACGTGCTCAACGGCGGCGCGCACGCGGACAACCGCGTGGACTTCCAGGAGTTCATGATCGTCCCGTACGGAGCGCCGTCGTTCTCCGACGCGGTGCGCATGGGCTCCGAGGTGTTTCACCGCCTCAAGTCCCGGCTGCACGAGCGCGGCCTCTCCACCGCGGTGGGCGACGAAGGCGGCTTCGCCCCGGACCTGTCCTCCAACGCCGAGGCGCTCGACATGCTCGTCGGGGCGATCGAGGCGGCGGGCTATGAGCCGGGCCGGGACATCGCCCTGGCGCTGGACCCGGCCACGAGCGAGTTTCACCGCGATGGTGCCTACGTGCTCGAGCACGAGGGACGCACGCTGGGCGCGGATGCGCTGATCGACTACTGGGCCGACCTCGCCGGCCGCTACCCGATCGTCTCGATCGAGGACGGCATGGCCGAGGAGGACTGGGAGGGCTGGCGGCTGCTGACCGAACGCATCGGCGACCGGGTCCAGCTCGTGGGTGACGACCTGTTCGTGACCAATCCCGAGCGCCTGCGCCGGGGCGTCGATACGGGAGTGGCGAACTCGATCCTCATCAAGGTCAATCAGATCGGCACCCTGTCCGAGACGCTGACCGCGATCAGGGTCGCCCGCGAAGCCGGCTACACCGCGGTCATCTCCCACCGCTCAGGGGAGACCGAGGACGTCACCATCTCCGACCTGGCGGTGGCCACCGGCTGCGGGCAGATCAAGGCCGGCGCACCCTCGCGCACGGATCGAGTGGCCAAGTACAACCAGCTCCTGCGCATCGAGGAGCAGCTCGGCAGCGACGCCACCTTCCCGGGCGCTCGCGCTCTGCGGGCCTGAGAGCCGGGACAGGGAGGACTCGGAAGACGGCGGTCGAAGGGCGACGCGATGAACGCCACGACGGCCGCCCGACGCGCCTACCGGCAGGTTCCCGCGCGGGCGACCGTACGCTGGGACCGGCTCGGACGAATCGCCATGCTGATCGTGCTCCTGGGCCTGGCCTACCTGTACATCGGGGCCGCGCGGTCCTATGTCGGCAGCTACATGGATTCCAGCCATCGTCGGGCGGTGATCAGCCGGCTGCGACACGAGGACTCCCAGCTCAGAGCCCGCCGCAACATGCTCCTGCGCCCGAGCACGCTCGAGCACTCAGCGCGGGCGCTGGGGATGATCCGGCCCAGCGAGCGCCCCTACATCATCCAGGGCCTGCCCGCGCGCTGACGCAACCGCGGCGGCCGGCCCGACGCCGGCCCCGGACATTCCATGCCAGCCTCTACAGTGCGGCGCCGTGTCGTTTCAGAACGCGATCTTCCAATGGCAGGAGGGCGAGCGCCGGGTGCGCGAGGCGCCCAATGACCGGCGGGCGGTGCTCGAGCGCATAATCGAGCTGCTGGTGGCCGAGCTACGCCGGCGCCTAGGAGGAACCTTCACCACCGAGGAGCTGCTCGAGCTCTACTCGCAGGGCACCGATTGGTGCCACGACCTCGCGGCCGGGGCAGCCCCCAGCGCCCCCTGGGCGTGGGAGGCGCGCACCGTGGGCGACGCCGCCTTCGCCCGCTATGTGCGCGAGGCGGCCGACTACGCCGGGGGCCGGCGGCTACCCGCCCAGTGATCGCGGCTGGTGCCCCTCCGACGGCGGCTGCCGTCAGGAGGGGCAGGGACGGATCAGGCCTCGTCCTCGCCGCTCCGGCGGATGATGATCTGGTCCTCTTCGACGCTGACGACGACCGGCCGGTGCCCTGCCCAGTGCTCGGCATAGACCGGGTTGTCCTGGATAGCCGGATCCAGCCACAGCCCGAACCCCTCCTCGCCGTGTTCGAAGGTCCCCTCGAGCGGACGTGCGGCGCGCCCACCTCGCCGGCCGCGCCCGCCCCGCCGGCTCCGACGCCGGCCGGCGCCGGCTGAGGCCTCCTCGGCCTCGGGCTCCGTCTCCTCAGCCGCTTCCTCCTCCTCGGCACGTTTGGCCTCGGCGGCCTCGAGCTCGGCGGCGATCAGGGCGTCGTCCTCGGCGCGCAGGTCGATCTCGTCGTCGAAGTCGCGACCCGCGCCAGCGTCAGGTGCCTCGCCGTCGGCCAAGAGCCCGTTCTCGCGCTTGAACTCCTGGATCTCCTTGACCGTGACCTCCAACTGATGCGCGACCCAGGCGTCTGTCCGTCCCTGGCGGACCCAGTTGCGTATCTGGTTCAGCTGGGGGCGCAGCGAACGGCGAGCCATCGGCGGGGGAGCCTAGCGAAGGGACGGAGGGATGCTGAAAGCTTTGGGGAATAACCCTATGCCGTTCGCACATAGCGAAGATTCTCGCTCTTGTTTTTGCCGCCAATTCCTGCTTAAGTGGCCATGGGCCTACCAGGCAGGGCGGGAGGTGCTCGTTTGTGCTGGTATTGACACGAAAGTCCAACCAGAGCATCATGATCGGAGACGAGATCGAGATCTCCGTTCTCTCGGTCATGGGCGAGAAGGTACGCATCGGGATCCAGGCGCCGCGGGACGTCCCGGTGTTTCGCAAGGAGGTCTACCTCGAGATTCAGCGCGAGCGCGAGCAGCCGGTGACCAAGGACGGACGGCTGCGCGAAGAGGTCGAGGAGGCGCTGGGAGAGCTCGGCCGATCCTGACCGGCGGCGGGCCGATCCTGACCCTGACCGGCGGCGGGCCTCAGCCCATCACGATGTAGAGCGTCTTGAACATCACCACCGTCACGACGACGGCGGTGAGGATGAGCGTCGTCACGAGCAGGCCGAAGCGCACCGAGGCATGCTTGTGCATGCGCTCGCGGTGGCGGTCGCGCGAGCGGCGGATCGCCGCACGTCTCAGGGACTCGCGGCGGCTGCGGTCCTGCTGGGCCTCCTCCACGAAGGCGCGCTCCAGCTGGGCCAGGCTCTGGCGCATCCGCATGGCCATGGGCCCAGCAGCCTAAACGACACGGGCGTCGCCGGCGCTCACGGGGGCCCTCACCCCGCCGGCCTCCACCCGCCGGCCCTCACGGCGCCACGGCCGTGCGTCGCTCCTGTTCCTCGTAGATCCTTATGAAGCGCAGGTAGTTCTCGGCGATCTGCTTGGCGGCGGCGTCGCGCTCGAGCTCGCCCGCCAGGAAGCCCTTCAGGGCATCCCACCAGATCGACCGCCCGATCGCGAAGCCCACGAAGCCGTCGACCGGGGCCGCCTGCTCCAGCCAGTGGTCGACCTTCTCGGTGCTCGCCCCGCGCCCCAAGACGACGCACACAACGCCGTCACGGCCCTCGCGCCGGGTGGTCCGGACCAGCATCTCGCAGTCCGAACGGTCATCCAGCCCCTCGATCTTCCAGATGTCGGGTTCGACGCCGCGGTCCTGGAGCTCCTCGATCGCACGGCGCATCAGCTCGGGCCGCAGCTCGACGTCGTAGCGGTCGGTGTCCCCGTCCACCTGCTCGAGCTGGCCCGGCTCGGCGGGCACCAGGAGCTCGAACAGCAACTTCCGGCGGCGCTGGTGCAACCACTCGGACAGCCGCATGAGCTTGGCCGCCTGCCCGCGGTTGGCTTCCGGGTCCGCGTCCGGGTTGTACCGGACCAGCACCTTCGAGAAGTCGGGATCGAACTCGAGGATGTGGTCGCCGAAGTGCTCGCCGTACTCGAAATCGAACATGTCCTGGCCCGACTTCTCCACCGGCATGGCCAGCTTGAGGCCCCGCTGGCGGGCTTGGGCGGGGATGTCGCCGCCGAACTGCTCGTCGACCAGCACGCCGATCGCCTGAGGATCGACGCCCCCGCGCTGGACCGCCGCGACCATGCCCTCGAAGATCAGATGCTTGGCGTCGGAGATCGTCTGGGTCTGCTCGGGAGTGGGGTCGCCCTCGATCCCGAACATCTTCTTCTGGAAGGACCCCCGGTGGTCGAACGCGAGGATGTACAGCTTGCCGTTGTATCCAAGAGCCATCTGAACCCCTCCCGTCGATTCGCGGTGGTCGTTGAACCTCAGTCTAAGGCTCTGGCTGTCGTTAGGCTCCGACGCCGTGGAGCACCAATTCAACGGCCCTGCCTACACAATTGGCATCGAAGAGGAGCTGATGATCCTCGACGGCTCGACGCTCGAGCTGGTCAACGCGATCGAGTCGCTGCTCGAGCCCGCCGAGGTGGGGGAGATCAAGCCGGAGCTGATGGAGTCGGTGCTTGAGATCTCCACCGCGCCGTGCGAGACGCTGGGGCAGGCCGACGAGCAGCTGCGGGCGCTACGGCGGCAGGTGATCGAGACCGCGCGGGAGAAGGGGATGGCGATCGGCGCCGCCGGATGCGCGGCGCGCGCGGACGTCGATCAGGTGTCGCAGAACGAGCGATCGATGCGCGAGATGATCGCCAACGATCAGCAGCAGATGGCCGCCATGCACGACCAGAT
>Ga0209577_10005461_pt1 | contig 11853 bp, 12 predicted proteins | sample GraSoiAngelo_109_FD_185874 | JGI IMG/M metagenome (GOLD analysis project Ga0209577, IMG submission 185874) | Grasslands soil microbial communities from the Angelo Coastal Reserve, California, USA - 14_0903_12_20cm (SPAdes) (version 2) | ecosystem: Environmental > Terrestrial > Soil > Grasslands... | reverse complement strand
GCGGGAGCAAAGATACCTGGGTGCTCGAGGAAGAAGCAGTGGAGTAATGGAGTATTGGAGTGGTGGAGTAATGCCGATGCCTGCCACGGCGCTTCTACTCATGCTCATGCTCCTACTCATGCTCCTGTTCACCCCACTACTCCATCACTCCATCTTCGTATGCTGAGTCGGGTCGCTGATTCCCTTTTCTGGATGAGCCGCTACATCGAGCGTGCAGAAAATAATGCCCGCATCGCCGACGTAAATCTGCAATTGCTCCTCGATCTTGAAAACACGCGCGATCCCGACACTCAGCAGCAATGGAACCCGATCATCAGTTCGCTGGAAGAAAACGAACTTTTCACTTCGCTCTATCAAAACCCCGATGGCCAGGCCGCCGTCGATTTCGTCTGTCTAAAGCGCCAGAACCCGAACTCAGTTTACTCCTCTCTCGCCGCCGCTCGCGAAAATGCGCGCACTGTGCGCGAACAAATTTCGAGCGAAATGTGGGAGCACATCAATCGTCTCTACCTTTTCGTCAAAGGCGAGACCGGGAAAAAGATGCTGCGTTTGAGTCCGTACGAATTTTTTCGCCGCATCATTACCGGCTCACATCTGATCCAGGGAATCGCTGACGCGACCATGACGCACAGCGAAGGTTGGGATTTCATTCGCATCGGAAGATTTCTCGAACGGGCCGACAACACCTCGCGCATCCTCGACGTCAAATATCATCTCCTCTTGCCTTCGGGAGAAAAAGTCGGCGGCAACATCGACACCGTCCAATGGATGTCGGTCTTGAAATCGTGCAGCGCGCTTGAGGCTTACCGCAAGATTTATGTTGGGCAGGTCGCGCCTTGGAAGGTCGCGGAGTTTTTGATCACCTATCCCGAATTTCCCCGGTCAATCCGCTTCAGCGTTGAGTCTCTTGATGCTGCCCTCCATCGCATTTCCGGATCGCCCGAGACGAACTACGCCAACGAAGCAGAACGTCTTTCCGGCCGCCTACGTTACGATCTCGATTTCGCTACGATAGGCGACATCTTCGAATACGGCCTGCATGAGTACCTCATTCTCACCCAAAAACATCTCGCCGAAATCAGCACTGCCCTTTTCGAAATCTATTGTGCCACCAACGAAACAATTTCCGCGCCTTCGATCGCGCAAGGGCGAACCGCGTGATCCCGGCGTCCTGGAGTCGATCTGCCGCGGCGAGGGACCGCGGCTACACCTTTTATCTCTCCTGGAAATCGGGAACGCGCCGGTTATTTATCCGGCAGTGAAGAGGTGGTATTTCGCTTTCCTTGCCTGCGGAATCGTGGCCTTTAGCGGTTGCGCTACGGATGAAGAATTCAACGCCGCTGGGGCAGCTAAAGCGCGCGAGGCCGTTCCCGGCGAAGTGAATCCGAACGCGCCCGACGCGTCGCAACAGCAAGTGCGAACCCAGCCCGGCTTTAACTTTTGACCGAACTGCGATCGAGGGAAGATCTGGGGACCCTTCCGTTTTTCGCAAAAAAATCTGCACCGCTAATACGTCGAAAAGCGCGCCGAAGCATCCCGGCAAGTTTATATATTCTCCTGCAGTCCAATCCTGAAGAGAGATCACACGGTCCATTTTCTTTTTTCGCATCGTCGCCATTGGTGTAACCAACTCCTGTGAATGAAATCCCACTTTCCTGGCGCTCGCCCAAGACCGAAGTGCGGCAAAGTCCAATTCACGGCAAAGGGTTATTTGCTGTGGCCGATATCGCCAAAGGCGAGATAGTGATGATCAAGGGCGGTCACATCGTCCGTCGCGATTTTCTGGAACGCGAAGTCACGCCCAGGCTTGGCCCGGTCGAGATCCAGATTGGCGACGATTTATTCATCGCGCCGGTAACACAGGAGGAACGGGAGGGTTCCATGCTCTACAGCAACCATTCCTGCGACGCCAACCTCGGCCTGCGCGGCAATATTATCTTCGTCGGCCTTCGCGATATTCGCGCCGAGGAAGAACTGACCCATGACTGGTGCACGACGGACGACGACAGCTACGAAATGGAATGCAAATGCGGCTCGCCCAATTGCCGTCGCATTCTTACCGGCAAAGATTGGCAGCGGCCGGAACTGCAAGCACGCTATCACGGTTATTTCGCTACTTTCCTTGCCGATAAGATTGCGGCAGGCGCTCGCTGAAAACGCCAGCTTGCTGGTTCGGCCATTGCGCAAATCAAAGCAATATGGGGCGACGCGCGTTTTAGGCCAAGGGCGCTCGCTCATTGGAAGCCTGGGGCATCGCCCCGGAACCTTCGAACTGACTTGTCAAGAAGCACTGAACAAGCGCGAGCGTCTCGTTCTCTCCTATTTCTATTTCGTATCCCCTTCTCCCGAGCGGCGGCTGGGTAGGCCGTCTTACAAAATTCGCCAACGCGGTTTTCCCGTTTTGTGATCGGCTTCCCACAAACGACACCCCCCGAGAAATGCATTGCGGTTATCGCCTCTCTTCACTCCGTGCGGCAATTGCTTCATCTTTTTCACGTTGCCGCCACCGAGGACAACGGTATCGGCGACGAAAGAAAGTTTTAGCTGCGTCACGCAGTAAAGCACTTCCGCGCGCCACGCTTTTTGGCCGAGACGCTCAAGCCCGTCTATGCCGAGCCAGTCTTCAATTTTGAGATGATCGCGGTAAGGCAGATCACCGAGTTCGAGTGGCAAGAGGTTGTTGCTCCAAACCAGGGCCGCGCCGAGACCTGTGCCCAACCCGAGAAAAAGCATGCGACCGCGAATATGACTGCCGAGTGCCTGCATGGCGGCGTCGTTAATGACCCGAGTCGGCTTTTTCAGAGCGCGACTGAAATTGAACCCGACCCAACCCTTGCCGAGATGTTTCGGGTCCTTTACGATTTTGCCGCTGCGCACAACCGAAGGAAACCCGATGGAAATGGTGGCGAACTTTAGCTCCGTCTTGGTTTGGTGAAATTTCCTTACGAAATCGCGCGGCGTCATGTCCGGTCCGGAATCGAATTTCAATTTGTCCTTCGCCGACATCAGCAGTTTGACGTGAGTGCCGCCGATATCGACGACGAGAACGCTCGGTTTCATCGCGCGGCCTTGGGCAGGTAAAAATTACTCCCCGATCCCTATCGACCGGCCCAGTCGTTTGAAAACGCTCCCGCGCTCCGCCCTTTCGGAAGCGGCCGGGGGCCAGCATTCGACAATCTCCAGCTCAACGAAACGGAAGAGGGTCAAGCGGGCGAATTTCAGATCCAGCCGAAGATTGCGCGCGATCTGGGCGATGGAACGGGAGCCGTTGAATTGTGAGGCGAATTGTGCTTCAGCCACGGTAAGCCGGAGCTTTTGGATACGCTCAAAACCATCGCGCGTATAAGCGGGAATCCAGGTCGGGTCATAATTGGCTTTGTCGGCAACATCCTGCGCCTGGACGAAGCGCAATGTGCTCAGCATCCAATGCTCAATGTCATCGTCAGGGGGGACGTCGTTGGTGAAATCGGGCAGCTCGCCTGTCTGCTCAAATGCGAATCGCAGTCTCGGTGCACTCCATTGTCGCGCGAAAAGTTTTTGCCCGTAATGCTGGACCAATTGCAGGGCCGGGTCGCGCAAAATCAAATCCTCCCGGAGCAGAGTAATGAACAACGGGCAACCTGTTTGAGATTGAGTTTCTCGCGCTGCAGCCACGCGGTCGGGATCGATGTTCACCAGCGTGATCGGCGCTTCGGAGCAGTAAGTCTCGGCATCGCGTGTCGTCACCAGCACGACCTTTCCTTCACGAGCGTAAAGGTCGACGTTTTCCCTCGTCCCGAGAGAGCGGAGTGTGCCGGTCAACTTTTCGTGACCGATTACTCTCAGCGCGCGGCTGAAGGAAAAGAACCCGGTATTGCCGGAAAAGTAGGTGTTCGCCAACGCACCAGATTCGAAAAGCGTCGGGTGGGGTTGCGCGTGGAAGTCCGAATCGCCAAAGCCACTGTGCATTTGTTCGCTTTCCGGGAACATGACGGATGCCGGCTCGTTCCACAGCGGCGAAGTGGCGACTGCGGGGATCTCCTCATTTTCTGGACCGATCACGTTGGTAAACTCGGAGCGCACGGCCGGCTCTGCACCTTCTTCGCGCGATAGGTTTGCCTGGACCGCTTTCACGAGTGAGTCAGAAGTAAAAGGTTTATGCAGAATTCCCAAGATATTCTCGGATCTGGCTTGCGCATCTCCCAAATCAGCAGCGAACCCCGACATGAAAATTACCGGGATGTGCGCTGTCGCTTCATCTTCGCTCAGACGCCGACTAACTTCATCGCCTCGCAAATCGGGCAGCAAATAATCGAGCAGGATCAAATCAGGTTTCTGCTGGCGAGTCGCGTGCAATCCCTCCTCGGCCGTTCCAGCGGTGACCACGTCATAGTTTACTTCGGTCAGAATCTCCTCGACGAAACCCAATAGCATCACACTGTCGTCGATCACCAGAATGCGCTGGCGCTGCGCGGGCCGAACATCCTCGCCGGGCCGTAAGAGGTTCTGCGCCAAGTTCCTGAAATCCGAATCCGAAAACGGCTTTTCCAGGAAATGAACGTCCCCAATCCCCCGCGATTCCTCGGGCGGCGAAGAGAGGTGCGGAGCTCTCAAAAATATGGCCTCTGCCTTTGGATGGGTGGCCAGCAAATCACTAAGTAGATCCGGCTGCGAATCGGACGCAGTATCCACGTCGAACACGAACAGCTCCACCGGCTCGCCTGAGGCGAGGCGATGCGCCTCGTCCAAATCGTGGGCCACATCCACGACCGCTTCCGGCGCAACCTCGTGCAACACGCTCAAAATTGAAGAAAGCAATGATTCATCTGGCTCCAGAACGAGAATGCGCTCTCCGCTTTTAGTGGTCCGAGCAGTAGATCTTTTCACCGGAAGAAGGCGCGCTGCCGCAAGAATGTCCCGCTGCCAACGCGCTGCCTCTAACAATTTATGCTTCTCGGCAAATGAAAAGCATTTTCTCTCTCAACTTGCACTAGCGAACGACTGGATAGCGCTGCGCCAGCTCGCGACGGCTGGTTTTGCCGCGCTCATTTACCGGGATCGCCTCCACAAAATAAATTCGTCGGGGCACCTGCCAACTGCTTAGCCGCGCCCGACAATGCGCGAGCAATTCTCTCTCGCTCAAGCCCTTCGCTACCACGCAGGCGGCAATTTCTTCATTCCGACGCTCCGATTCGCGACCGAAAACGATCGCCGCTCGCACTCCTTGGCAGCGCAAGATTTCAGCTTCTACTTCCGCCGGATGCACTTTTTTGCCGGCAACGTTTATCAAGTCCGAGCTGCGTCCGACGATCCGGTAGCCGCCTCGCGTTTTTTCCAACAAATCATCCGGGACAAAAATGCCGCCACCCAGTTTGTCTTCATCCGGCTCAGGGAAGTAACCGGCAGCCACCGCCCGACTTCGTACGCGAATGAGCGAGACAGGATTGGCGGGATCGACTTGTTCAATCTCAACTCCGGACATCGCCTCGCCCACAAATGCCGGAATCGACTTTGCTTCGCGGACATAACAAATCCCGCCGCACTCCGATGCACCGTAAAAAGAGTGGATCTCGCGTCCGAATTTTCCGCAAAAGGCTTGCGCTGTTTCCGGCGCCAAGGGGGCTCCGGCGGAAATGCAAAGCCGCAAATCCGGTAAAGAGGGTGCCTCGGTCACTTCGCAAAACGACTGGTAGAAAAACGGCATTCCCGGAAAAACGGTTGCGCGAGTCGCGGCGAGGCCGTCGATGATGGCTCGCGGTATCCGATCGTTGCTGAGCGCAAGCGAAACGCCGCGCACGATGAGCGGCGTCAGCAAATTGCTAAAGCCATAGGAATGCGAAATTGGGATGACGCCAAAGTTCAAGTCGCGCTGGCTGATGCCCATCGTCTCGCAAATGTTATCGCAATCGGCCAGCAATTGTTCGCTGCGAAAACGGACTGCGCGCGGCGCGGCAGTCGTTCCAGAGGTCAGTTTGAGTAGGGAAGGGGCGTGGCCTTGCCAGTCAATCAGTTTAGCCGCGACCATTGCCCTGTCATCCCGAGCGAAAGTCGAGGGATCCCGATGCGTAATCTTTAAGGTAAGATCCGCGGGATCCCTCGACTCCGCTCGGGATGACAGGCTTGCGAGAGCCCCTACGCGACACATTTGAAACGCGTTCCGCTTTTGTTCCTCGCTAATCGTTTGTTCGAGGGGAAGGACGACGACCTGCTTCCGCAGGCACGCCAAAAATAACGATGGCCAATCCCGATGATTGCCGATTTGGACGGCGATGACCTTCCCGGGCCCGATTGTCTCCAGTTGGCGCGCAAAATGACCAGCCCGCTCCTCGATTTGAGAAAATGTGCGCACAACTTTCCCGTCGGCGTTAACGATGGCCGCGAGGTCGCGGTTCCTTGCGCGCGTAGCTTCCCACGCCTCCAGAATCGGATTGTCTAATATCGTCCTCACTTGCGAATTTGCCCTTCCGCGGCTAGATTATGCGCTCGTTTTTGAATATGAAGGCGGACATTCATCCCGATTATCAAGAGACCGATATCGTGTGCGCCTGCGGCGCGGTTTATCACACCCGCTCGACTAAACGAGACATTAGAATCGGCATCTGCGCCGCCTGCCATCCGTTTTTCACCGGCGAACAAAAATTTGTCGATACCGCCGGGCGCGTGGAAAAATTCGCGCGTCGTTACGGCAGCACCAAGGCCGCCCGCGCGGGCAAGGCTTAGCTGAATGTAGAGGCGCTCGCCGCGGCGAGCGCCTGCGCCAACGGCTGACACAGCCTCCGCTACAACCGTTATGGATTTTAATCTTCTCATTCAACGTAAACGTGAGCGTTTCGAACAACTCGAACGCGACATTGCTGACCCGTCCCTTTTCGACAATCGCAATCGCGCAGGCGAAATCATGCGGGAACACGCGAACGTGAAGGCGTTGTTGGCCAAATGGAACGAGTTGTCGAACGCGCGAATACAATTGACAGATAATCGCGAACTGGCCAATTCGACTGACGCCGACCTGGCCCAAATGGCGCGGGAAGAAATTCCCGTCCTCGAAGAACGGGTCGCCAAACTCGAACGCGAGATGCAGGTGGCCTTGCTTCCACCGGACGAAAATGAAAATCGCGACGCAATCATTGAAATCCGAGCGGGCACGGGCGGGAGTGAGGCGGCAATTTTCGCCGCCGACTTGTATCGAATGTACAATCGCTATGCCGAGTCAGCCGGATTGAAAATCGAGAGTATGGACTCAAGTCCATCGGAGCTTAGTGGATTAAAGGAAGTGATTTTCAAAGTGAGCGGCGAATCGGTTTTTCGAAAATTGCGGTACGAGAGTGGGGTGCACCGGGTCCAACGTGTACCTGCAACCGAGGCGCAGGGACGTATTCACACCAGCACCGCCACGGTCGCGGTTTTGCCGGAGGCGGAGGAAATCGATCTGGAATTAAAACTGGAAGAGCTTCGCATTGAAGTTTGCCGCTCCGGCGGACCAGGCGGCCAGGGCGTAAACACGACTGATTCGGCGGTGCAGATTTTGCATATTCCTACTGGCACAATCGTCCGCTGCCAGGACGGGCGGAGCCAGCAAAAGAACAAGGAGAAAGCGCTCAATGTTTTGCGCTCGCGTTTGCTCGAAACCAAACAACGTGAAGAAGCGGAGAAATACGCGGCCCATCGCCGGAGTCAGATCGGATCCGGCGGCCGCGAAGAAAAAATCCGCACTTACAACTTTCCGCAGAATCGCGTCACCGACCACCGCATCGGGCTCACTCTTTACAACCTGGACCGGTTTATGGAAGGCGAGCTCGAGGAAATGATTTCAGCACTGCAAGCTGCCGATTTGACAGAGCGATTGAAAGACAGCGCGCTGAGCGCGTGATGGAAACTCGTCTTGCGCCTTTCTTGGTTGTCACCCTGACGGCGTTTGGGGCACGGAGCGTATGACGGTGCTCGACATTCTTCAATCCACCACCGCCTACTTCAAAAAACGCCGGATTGAGAATCCGCGCTTGAACGCCGAACATTTGCTGGCGCATTCGCTCGGGCGGAAAAGGCTCGATGTTTATCTCGAGTTCGAGCGCGATCTGGCCGAGCCCGAACTGGTGCCTTTACGCGAGCTTGTCCGCCGGCGCGGGCAAAACGAGCCGCTCCAACATTTGCTCGGCACGGTCGAATTTTGCGGAAACATCTTTCTCTGCGACAAACGCGCGCTCGTTCCGCGACCGGAAACGGAAGAATTTGTCGGACTGGTTGAATCGAGAATCATGAATCGAAAATCGAAAATCGTCGATCTCGGGACTGGTTCGGGGGTAATTGCACTGTCGCTGGCGAAAAAAATTCCCGAGGCGGAAATGATCGCTACCGATATTTCGGATGACGCCCTGTTGCTGGCGCACGAAAATGCCGTCCGGCTTGGGGTCGCTCGCGTTCAATTTCTCAAAAGCGACTTGTTCGAGAAGATCGAGGGGAAATTCGACCTCATCGTCGCGAATCTGCCTTACATTTCGCGGCATGATCGCGACCAGCTCGCCCCCGAAGTTTTGCGCGATCCGGAAGTCGCCCTTTTTGCCGGCGAAAAGGGCGATGAAATTATTCGCCGATTGATTGAGACCGCACCGTCGCATCTGAACGCTGGAGGCTTGCTCGCGCTGGAGATCGGGCTGGGCCAGGAACCCGCCCTAATTGACCTTTTGCGCGAGAAAAATTACCGCGACATCGAGGCCAAAAACGATTATTCAGGTAGAACGCGTTTTCTCTTCGCCTGGTATGGATAAGATACTTGTGCATGGCGGGAATTCTCTCGCCGGTTCCATCAAGATCAGCGGTTCGAAGAACTCCGCCCTCCCCATTCTTGCCGCAACCCTGCTGACGCGCGAGCCGTGCACGATTCATCGCGTACCCGATCTGAGCGACACGCATTACATGTTGCAAATTCTCACCCATCTCGGCGCCCAGGTGGAACGCGCCAGCGGGATTGTCACCGTCACCGCCGACAAAGTTCAATCGGTTGCGCCGTATGACGTTGTGCGAAAAATGCGGGCGTCGGTTGGCGTGCTCGGCCCGCTTCTCGGGCGTTGCAAGGAAGCGACCGTTTCCCTGCCGGGAGGTTGCATCATCGGCGATCGGCCGATCGACTTGCATTTAAAGGGATTCGAAGCCTTGGGCGCGGCGGTGCGAGTGGAAGGTGGCAACGTGAAGGTTTTTGCCCCGAAACTAGCCGGCGCTGTGATTAATTTGCGCGGCAAATTCGGACCAACTGTGCTCGGCACCGATAATGTGATGATGGCCGCCGTTCTTGCCGAAGGCACAACTGTAATCGAAGGCGCGGCGCAAGAGCCGGAAGTTTGCGATCTGGCTGATTTCCTCAATAAGATGGGCGCGAAAATCGAGGGCGCCGGGACACGAAGAATAATCGTCGAGGGCGTTAGCGAATTACACGGGGCCGAGCACGACATCATTCCCGACCGGATTGAAGCTGGCACTTTTCTGGTGGCGGGCGCAATAGCTGGCAGCGGAGTAACCGTCAACCGAGTTGAGCCAAAACATCTTACTGCGATTACCGATGCGCTGAGCGGTTGCGGATTCAAAATCGAAGCGAATAAACAATCCATAACCGTTTCACCAAATGGTGCGCCCAAACCATTAGAAATTACAACGGAGCCCTACCCGGGATTTCCGACCGATATGCAGGCGCAAATGTGCGCGTTGCTTTCCACCACTGAGGGAATCAGCGTGATCACGGAAAATATTTTCCCGCAACGTTACATGCACGTAGCCGAGCTGAAACGGATGGGCGCCCAGGTGCAAATGGAAGGCGCCACCGCAGTGATTCAGGGGGTGGAGCGCTTGACCGGCGCGCCGGTGATGGCGAGCGATCTGCGCGCCTCAGCCGCGCTGGTGCTGGCGGGACTGAAGGCCGAAGGAATTACCGAAGTGAGCCGCGTTTATCACATCGATCGCGGCTACGAACATCTCGACGAAAAATTGAGCGAACTCGGCGCGCACATCGAGCGGGTGAAGGCCTGAAATCCCTTGCAGCACGCCATCTTGGCTGTGGGGCCAGTGGGCATCTTGCCCGCTGATCGTGGCGGTCTAAGAGAGGTAGGTGCTTTGCACCGAGGGTGGCGACAACGAACAAAAGCCGCCCTCTCACGAGTTAACATTCCGGTGTCGCATGTGTGACATCCAAATGTTAACTCCGCCCGGAAGCGCTTCAGCTTTCAACCGAGCTAACATCGGTTAAAAGCTCCGGCTTGCGTTCTTTGAAAACAAGCGAGACCCTTGTTCCACGTATGGAAACGACTCCACCTCCCGCAATGTCTTCTTCGTCAGCTGATGTCCGCACCTGGAACGTTCTTTGCCATGCCAGCGCGCTCCTGGGATTCTTCTTTCCCTGGGCTGGTCACATCCTCGCGCCTTTAATCGTGTGGCTGGTAAGACGCGGCGATTCCCCCGAAATCGATGCGCACGGAAAAGAATCACTCAATTTCCAGCTTTCGATGCTCATTTACTCAGTGATCTCTGGTATTCTGTGTCTGGTGCTGATCGGATTTGTTTTGCTCGCGATCCTGCACGTTCTCAATGTTGTCTTTGTCATCATCGCCTCCATCCGCGCCAGCGAAGGAAAGTTTTATCGGTATCCGCTAACGATCCGTTTTCTGAATTAGAAATCGCGGTCTCGCAAACTACGTGAGTCAACGAGCGCTCTGCCCATAGGCGACGCCTACCTCGCCGTGAACTTTCGATTGTTCAGTGCGCTGCAACATTGGATCGGAGTTTTGAGCTTGCTGCTGGGCGGCGCAGCCGGTTTGGAAGATCGCAACTGCCAGAAGTAAACAATACAAGGGTCGCATGAAGTATTCCGCGTTAGTGTTCATTAGAGCTAAGTCGAATGTCGACCGAGAAGACAACTGAGCCTTCGAGTACCGGGATTGTCATTTCGTTCATTGTGCCCGCTTATAATGAAGAAGCGGAACTGCCGGGAACGCTCCGCGCCATTCGTTCGGCCGCTGACGGTTACGAGCACGAGATTGTGCTGGTGAACGATGGATCGACCGACGCGACGGGCGCAATCGGCGAAGAATTCGGGGCCCGCGTGATTTCGATCAAGCGCCGGCAAATCGCAGCCGCGCGTAATGCCGGAGCCGCCGCAGCGCGGGGCAACGTTTTTATTTTCGTCGATGCTGATACCCGGATCGGACCGGAACACGCGCGCGGCGCAGTTGAAGCGCTCGAGCGCGGTTGTACCGGCGGCGGTGCGCGGCTGGCAACTGATCGTGAAATTCCGCTCTGGGGCAGAATCTTTTTCCGCGTTTTTACTATTCTCTATTTCGGACTCAACCTGGGCGCGGGCGCCTTTCTCTTTACCACGCGCAAGAATTTTTTTGCAGTCGGCGGCTTCGACGAGATTTATTTTGCGAGCGAAGAAATCTTTTTCACCATCGCGCTGAAACGCCTGGGCCGATTCAGGCTATTGCGCGAACCAGCGATGACCTCGGGCCGCAAACTGCGCATGTATTCAGGGTGGAAAATTTTTACCCGCTCTCTTTCTTTGATTTTCGGTGGTCCGCGTGGAGTGATGTCGCGAAAAAAGCTCGACATGTGGTACGGTGGCGAGCGCGAGAAACGCATTGGCTAAGGCGCGAAAAATGATGGTCAGATGTAACTCGGCCATGTACTGTCGCGCCATCTAACCGCAAAAAACCTATGCTACACATCATTTGGCACATTATTGTTGGTTTCGTTGTCGGTCTGGTCGCGCGCGCCGTCATGCCGGGGGCACAATCCATGGGCCTAATCAAAACGGCCCTGCTCGGGATCGTTGGCGGCGTTGTCGGTGGATTAATTGGGCGGCTCTTTTCCAAGCCGGAACCGGGCTCCGCC
>Ga0209577_10005460_pt1 | contig 11854 bp, 7 predicted proteins | sample GraSoiAngelo_109_FD_185874 | JGI IMG/M metagenome (GOLD analysis project Ga0209577, IMG submission 185874) | Grasslands soil microbial communities from the Angelo Coastal Reserve, California, USA - 14_0903_12_20cm (SPAdes) (version 2) | ecosystem: Environmental > Terrestrial > Soil > Grasslands ... | reverse complement strand
CATGCCATTGTTTGATGCCAGCGCCCAGGGCATCTTGAAGAGAGGGCTGGTAATGATCGCCTTGATCGTGCCATCGGTTCTGACCACCTGCAAGTTGTTGGCATTGAGAAATCTTAACCTTCTCTTGCGCAAGTATGACGAAATAGTCCCGATTGCAGGAGGATTGTAAAATTTGCTTGTGTTTCTCGTAGCGGCGAGTTGGTAATTGGGTGCGCGGCCCGCTGGCAGATTGAAATCGCGTCTCTACACATTACGAGCGAAGCCCTCAAATCGTCTTATGGTCTCTCGGAAATCTCTAAACCATCCTGTGTCCTCCACTGACGGAAATGAGTTGCCCCGTCAACCAGCGCGCCTGTTCGGATGCCAGGAAGACGATCACATCAGCCACGTCGTCTGGGTATCCGGCTCGCCCAAGTGGAGTATCCGCCGAGATGATCTTTTCCAGGTCAGGCGCGATCCACCCGGTTTGAATAGGCCCCGGTGAAACAATATTGACGGTGATGCCATACCTGCCCAATTCTTTCGCTGCGGCGCGGCTGTACGATTCGATGGCGGCTTTGCTTGCACCGTATGATACCTCACCCGCAAAGCCGGGTGCGCCGTCAGTACTCAAATTGATGATGCGCCCCCATTGCGCGTTGCGCGCAATATGCCGGCGCGCGAACTCTGCCATCATGAGAGCGACTGTGCGGCTATTGATCGCGAAATGTTGATCTATTTGTTGGCGTGTGATGGTGTATGTCGGGAAGCCATCCGGGGCGAGCAGTTCAGCGTTCTCCTGATTGCCCGGAAGGAATGTATCCTGCTCGCAATGATCGGCATTGTTCACCAGGATATCCACCGGGCCAAACGCCGATTCTGCGCGGTCAAAGAGCATAGGGATGGTCTCAGGGTGCGATAGGTCGGCTTCCACTGCTCCGGCGCGACCTCCCTGTGCGCGGATTGACTGCACAATCTCATCAGCTGTTGTCGTCCTGCGGGCATTGTAGAAATCTATGCCAGGAGTTGTGATAGTAGTATCAGGTTGAGCTTGTGTTCCCAAGGGCGGCATACGTAGATAGTTGATGAGCACTGCCACACCCTGAGCAGCTAAAGCTTTTGCGCTGGCTGCGCCGATTCCGTGGTTGGCCCCGGTAATGAGGGCGACTTTGCCTTGTAGTTTGGGATTGATCATAGTCAATTCTCTGATCTCTCGATAAAATATCGCATAATGGGTCGCCTCTCAGATCTTCGAGCTACTTCAACAAAACCCGTTTCCTGAAAAGCCGATAGTACACCGGTAAAGCTGGAGACGGGTGGCAAGCTGCTCGACTTCGGTTCGACTGGATATCCCTCGACGATTTTAGCGCCCTGCTCTTTGGCATAGTTTATGGCAGCTTCGAGCATCCTGACCATAAGCCCTTTATACCGGTATGATTTCGCTACATAAAAGCATACAATCGACCAGACGGGCAGGTCATCCACCCTTTTCAGCGTGCGAGACCGCTCCAAAGACGAGAATGTCTCTCTTGGCGCGACCGAACACCAGCCGACAGGTTGGCCATTTGCATAGGCCAGCAGTCCAGGCACTTCACCTGCATCCACACTATTCTTCAGGGCTTGCCTGTTGCCTGCATTTCCCTGTTTTTCAAATTCAGAGCGGGATGCTCGCCACCACATGCACCAGCAGCCGCCATAGGCTCCGCTTTTCCCGAACAGGGTTTCAAGATCGTGCCATCGTTCAGGAGTGACGGGGTGAAACTCTATATTTGGAAGCAATACACTCATATTTATTTGCCTTTGTCTTTGCTTAGTCGACTTTCCAATCATACTCCATGTGCCTTGCCGTCCATTTTGCCGCTTCTATGCCGTGCAGCCGCGACACCACGTGAAGACTCATATCGATGCCTGCTGAGATGCCAGCCGAAGTAATGATATGCCCCTCATCTACGACTCGTACATCTGCCACCATTTCTATCGCGGGATAGGTACCGCGCATCCACTCGATGCTATTCCAGTGGGTAGTTGCGTGGTGCTGGTCGAGAAGGCCGCGTTCGGCGAGCAGGAATGCTCCGGTACAGACGCTGGTCGTCAGGTGAGTGTGCCGGTCTTGCTGCATAATCCAGTCGAGCAGGCGAGCATTATGCCTTTCGCGGCGTGTGCCCTGTCCACCTGGAACGAGCAGGATATCGAGGGATGGATGATTGTCAATCGTATAATGAGGTTTCACCAGCAGCCCTCCCCGGCAGGTAATGATCATGTCTTCTTCAGCGATGGTGAAGACATGGAAGAGTCGGGCATCGTCGCTGTGTTCTCCAGGTGGGCGGGCCACCGAAAAAACCTCGAATGGGCCGCAGAAGTCGAGTACTTCGACATCGTCGAAGATGAGGATACCAACGGTGATTAATTGCTGCTGGTTCATAATAACCCCTTTCCGAAATATGTATATCATGCGCTGAGTCCCGAATCAGTATACTTAACAATTCGTGAGGATGCAAAGGCGATAGAGTATCCCTCAAATATTCCATGAAACACATAAGGAAAAAACTCCGTTTGGTTTCGTCTACCTTACAGAAAGTATGCTACCGTCTGGCTATACTGCCAGTAAAAGGTCAATTGAGAACCCATCTGAAGGAAAAGATTCGCTAGTTTTATGGAGGCATCCCATGAGCGTTATATGTCTTGTTACTATTCACGGAGTTGGTTTTGAACAGCCTCCACTTATTGGTGTCCCTGGATATGCTGATACGCCTGGGTACGCTGATGCGCTGCACAAGCATTTAAGGCGGCACTTACATCCAACCACCCTCGGAGATGATCCACTACGACAAAGAAGCCATCCCGGAGAAAACGGTCCAATTTACGTGCAGAGCGTCTGGCCCCCCGATTCGCACTGTCGCGAAGGCGGGTTACGCCGCCTGGGCACCTGGGATGAACAACATCGAAGTCAAGTCGATGGCGCGGCGGCACCCCTGGGCGATGGTCATGGGCGGATTGCTCATCTCGCGCTGATCTACTCGCAGTTAGAGGACCAGGGTGTCCAGTTAGGAGCCGCTGCGATTGCCAGTGCCATGCTCTTTGCCAACTCTGGACGTTACATGAGCTTCAAAGGGCTGTTGGACATGATCTCAAAAGATCTGCAGCCGTTCCTGCCCCACCACCCTGTTGAGAATCAGGCGTCAGGATCAAGCTTACAGCCTCGTCGTGATCCTGGCTTCAAAACGAACATAACGGTTCAACAGCAACCCGCTACCCCTGATATGTTCCAGCAGCTCGAAGATGATGTGGCTGGATATGTGTGTCATAATGAGATGCGCGAACGAGTGCGCAGCTTTGTCCTTGATGCCATCCTGCGCCTGGCCTGCCGTGATGATGTTGATGGAATCGTACTGAATACACACAGCAATGGAACCGTCGTCGCGATTGATGTCCTGCGGACCCTTCCTCCTTTCGCAGCAAGAAAGGTGCTGGCGTTGGTGACCGCGGGAAGCCCGCTGCGCAAGTACATAGATTTCTTTACCTGGGGTCAACACCTGGCAACGATCCCCAGGATTGGCCGGTGGATCAATTTCTACGACGAGCAAGACCCGGTAGGAGACCCCCTGGCCCCGGCAGCTTGCTGGCAGCGTGGAACTCCTCCCACCGACCTGACGGGCCTCTTTAAGGCGCTTGATCCCAATACAGGTGTAATCTCCAATTTAGAGATAAAGGATAGGGTTGTAGACAATATAACGAATAGCACCGGGGGTGGCTTGCAGGCGCACAACTACTGGGACAACGAGATTGATTTTGTTCGACCACTCGCTGCGTTGCTCAAAGAGATTGCGGGTTGAGCACTCTGTGTAAGAAGACGGGACTTCCCGCGCCGCTTGTTAAGATAGATAAATCCTGCACTGAGCAGGACGGTTATCAGCGCAATCCAGAACATCTTGCTCAATCGTGTACTAAGGGGACTCGCTGGTTGGTCTGACCTTCCTGCCCGGTAATCCGCACTGGCCTGATACACAGTCCGACGGGCTCGATTGAGATTACCGAGGGGGCGAAACTCCTCCGTTGTATTCCAGGGATTGAAATCGAGGTTGTCAACCAGCATCTCCGTTTCCCTCGCACTGGTTGTACGCAGGTCTTGTTGTGGAATAACGAGTTGGGCAATCGCCTCGAACGGAGCATCCGACTCTTTCCACTCAACTGTCCCATCCTCGATGGGTGTCTTTACTTCGTCCACGTATCGCTGCACCTTGAAGTCAAAGGTGATGGACCCCCTCAGGAGCCGCTCGATGAAGTCTTCCTTGAGGTAGTTCTCGCCCAACGCAGCTGAAACTCCCGCTGCGCTCTCAGATGACTGCAGTGTGAACTTCACGGCGTACGGCCCGAACCTGTAAGGGGCACGGCTCCAGAATTGGTCGGTCGCCAGGCTGTCAATCTTGCGAGACTCCTTCATGAGCGCTTGAATCATGCGCCATGTCTCTGCTAAGCCCAGGCCGCCGAGCAGCTTGAGCAAGCTTATGATCTTCCACCGGCTGGCCATGGCCTCGGCCGCGACCATGAATTGCCGGGCATCGCGTGCATGTGAGGCAGGAGCATCGGTCATGAGGAAGTCATGGAAATTTCCCTGGTTCGTGACCACCCGAAGCGCAACTCCGCGCAGATCTGGCGTTGCATCCGGTTGAATGGCTCCAGATGCGTTCGAAAGGCGGACGGTTGCTTGATAGGTTGCCGATGGCTGGAAGATCCCTATCCGCAAGTCCTCGGGTATATCCGGCAGGATGTGAAACTCCGCGTCAGTAATGCCAACGTGATCGGTAATACCGGCGTGTATCTTCGCATGAAAAGCGCGCCGGATGAAAGGGGCGTGCTCGCGCTCCTTGATCTGCGCCTGCACGCGCTTGATTTGGTCGAAGAATGTCGCAAATAGCCTGGCTTCCGCCTCTGGACTTCCCCCGGAGTAGACTTCTTTCCAACCTCTGCCATATTGCGTAGATGCCGCATAATTTGTCATAGCTCCCTCCTTCAACAGTTGCTGTTACGATCGTGCAACATAGCAAAGCGATCAAGACGCTTATTCCTCAACCATTCAGTGTACGATGTACGGTAAAAGTCAGACGCTGGTCCTCGCCCAGGGTACGAACGCGTTGGTGCGACCTCGCAATGCCGGGCGGAGGCTGGGGAAATGCCGCAGTAAGACTGTGGCCATGCTATTGTTGGCGATCCAATCAAGGCCGGTCCGTGTGTAGATCTCTGGCGTGAAATCGTTCGTGAAGAACCGGTCGCTCTTCAAACGGCGTGGCGCTGTAAGGATGAAGACATGGAACGCCGTGTTGCTGAAGCCGAAACCCTGCGGCTTGGGCTCCGCAAAGAGACCCACCATTAGATCGACGCGCTCTATATCGTTGTTATAGAGGCGCCGAATTTCCTCGGCCCACTCCGGGTGCTCGGCCGGTACTAGCTCCTCGAAGCTCCGCACCGGATCGAGATGGATGAGCCGGCGGAACTGGTTGTAGCGGGGGACGCCAAGTTCCCGCATGCGCAATATGTCAGTGGCCGCGAGGTCAATAACGATGCCATCCGGGCGCTTGAACTGCTGGAGGAAGCGAGGATAGTTATGAAGGGTGAGCGCGCCCGGATTTGATGTACCAAAGGAGTAGAAGAGATCGGCCAGAGTGATCCGCTCCAGTAGTGCATTGGCGCTGCGATCCGTCACCTCGTTGAACTGGCGCTCCTCGAGGAGGTGGTCATCGGCTGCTGAGCGGAAGCTGTAGTCGTCGGGAATGAGCGGGTGCATCCGGTACACCGCGACGAACTCTTCAGTGTGAGAATAGGGAGCTGTGAAGTGATTCGTCGGGGAGCCAGGGGTTCCGCTGATGACTTCGTTGTCAGAGAACCGACCAAAGAGGTTCGATAGCCGCTCGCCCTGCAGTCCCCACCATTCGTCGCGCATCGCGGTCTGGGTTGTGGGATGACTGATAATCGCAGGAGTCCACTCGACGGTATGAATTTTTGCCATCAGTCCCACGTTGATAAGCCTGGCCCGGTCGAACAGGTCGTCGTCGGACCAGGTTGGAAACTCAGCCTTGAGGCGATCGCAGATCGCATTGTGTTCCAGGGCGAACAGTATGGACATCATAGCCAGGCCAATCCACCAGCCGGGTTGCTCTGCCATTTGGGCCAGTAGGGCGTCTGGAGGCAGGCCCCCAGGAGTGAAAAGAAGCTTACCGTCCTGCCCTGAGCGTATTTGCTTCTGCACCTGGGCATTGCTGCCGTAAATTTGCGATCCATCCCACCAATGAGTCTCGGTATTGATATGAGTTGGCGGTGCATTATCCGAACCCGGTGGGCGCGTCGGATCAGCAGGAGTGCGCATGATCTGCATGGGGCGCTGCCACCAATCGTCATCGGGAGCCAGTGGAATGAGCCAGGGATTCTCTTTCGGGCTCGTCCCATGACTTAACCAATCGCGGATCATGAACTGAAGCCACGCGGCCGCCAATACGTTGAGCGATTCCGCCGGCAGGAAGCTACTGCGACCGAGGAGTTCACGGCTCACCTCGCGTGGGCTGGGCTCCAGAATAGCCGGCTCCGGCTCGGGATAGGCATTCTCAAGTGGGAAGAGGTGTCCGAAGCGGGTGCCGGCGCTTCCCATCGAGGAATACTGCAAATCGTTGAAGGTGCCGTCGGCTGTGCGCGCGGTGAGGTAGGACACGCCCTGGGGCTGTGGTGCCGGCTGTGGAATAGCCGGTAAGGTAGACGTATCATAGAGGTTCTTCGCGCGCATGAAGGTTCGCACACCATCCAACACCTGGATGCCCAGCGGGAGCGGCAGGCGATACCAGCCAATCTTGCGGTCAACCATCGAATCAAGGGCAGCCAACCACGACACCGAGCGGTCAGGGTGGCGGAAGTCATCGGTTACAGGGACGGACACCTGTGAACGCTTGCGCCCAACAACGACCGCGATCGCGACGCCCAGGATGGCTAACAGTGCGAACAGACGCTTAAGCATGTCTTACCTCCGTTCAAAACTAGTTTTTTGTTCTACGAAGGGTATCACTCCACAATACTGTCAAAGCTCACCGATAAAATATACCTAACTCGAATGCAACTGTCAATGTTCAGGTGGGGACTATCCTCTAGATATTAACAAGTATGCCATTATTTTAGCTCATACACGGGAGGGATATCAATTAAGGATGAAAGGAAACACTACCCAGGATTGGTCAGATGCCCTAGACAAGGTGGTGGTCGATTGCATAGCGTGTGGCGGAGCTGCGTGATGAGACCTGGATCTTCCTGTAGATGGAGGTAAGATGGGAATTCACCGTGCGCGAACTGACCACCAGGTACTCGGCGATCTGGTGATCGCTCCATCCCTGTGCAATCAGGCGCAGCACCTCCACCTCTCGTGCCGTCAGGTTATCGGGATAGCGTGTCGGTGAGGGGGACTTTACCGCCAGAGTCTGCCGTGCCTCAGCAGTAGCCACTTCAGCCTCTTGAGCTTCTTCCAGCATTCCAGCCGTCTGCTCCACCGCCATCTTTCGCCCCTGCTCCCATGCCGCCGTAAATGCTTTCTCTCCGAGCTGGTTGCGCGCCGTAGCTATCGTACGATCGTAGGTAGCACGAAAAATTGGTAACATGTGTGCCCCGATAGCCTCGCGGAGGCCCTCTGCTGCCCCTAATATCGAAGTGGCCCTCGCGGGCTGTCCCTGTGCTATAACCACCTCGGCTACCCCTTCCAGGCACGAGGCGACTAAATCCTTATAATTCAGTTCTCTGGCAATTGTCAGGCTCTCCTTGTAGAAAGCGCGCGCCGCCATGCCGTCACCCTGGAAAGCCATCACTTTAGCGAGATGGAAGAGGGACTTCGCTTCATTCCTGCGATCCCCCACCTCTCTAAAAATGGCCAGACTTTCCTCCAGCAGCGAGCGCGCCAGAACAGCATCGCCGAGATGGAGGGCATATAGCCCTGACTGGCTGTGCGCTTGAGCCACCCCACGCTTATATCCTATTGCTCTCGATGTGGCCAGACACTCCTCCACCAGTGCGCGTGCTGTGGCGATATCGCCCTGAGCAAAGACGACCCGCGCCAGTTGGATGGAGGTATACGCGCATCCCCACGTGTCGTCCAGGTTTCGAAACAGCGTTAAACTCTCTTCTGCCTGCGCGCGCGCGCTGGCATACTCGCCTTGTGCGAAGGCGATTTCCGATAAGATGTGCAGGGCATCAGCCATGCCTGCTTTATCGGTTATCTCTCGGGAAAGCGCTAACATCTCTTCCTCTAGCGCACGCGCGTTGGCATACTCTTCCCTCCACCAGGCTATCAGTCCCAACGAGTAGATAGCAGCAGCCATGCCATGCTTGTCTCCAATTTCCCTGTGCAGTACAAGGCTCTCTTTCAACATCACTTCACCTGAGACATAGTCGTCCAGGTTGAGGGCCAGCATCCCCGCGCCGCGAAGCGCTCTCGCCCGCACCCACATCGGAACCCCTTCACTGCTGGCAAGCGCCCTGTTCAGCCATGAAAGTCCTTCAATCGCATAGCCACGCAACGACCAGAACCACCATAACGCACCGCTTAAACGCAGGGCGGATTCCGCATCTCCGCCCTCCAGGAACCAGTTCAGCGCGGCGCGCAGGTTCTCATGTCCCCACTCCAGGCGGGCCAGCCATACTGCTTGTGGGGAACCTTCTCGCTCCTTGTCGGCTTCCTCCGCCAGGGCTAGATAGTAAAGGCCGTGGGCGCGTCGCACCGCCTCCATCTCGCCACTGGCCGTCAGGCATTCCAGTGCATATTCACGTATCGTCATCAGCATCTGGAGGCGGGCTTGCTCTCCATCTTTCTCGATTCGAAGCAGCAGGCTCTTATCGAGTAGAGAGGCGACCTCTTCCAGGGCGAATTTCTGCTCATCGTCGCTGTCATAGTAGCAGACAGCTTCCACAGCTTCCAACGTCCAGCCACGGACAAAGACCGCGAGGCGCCGGAACAAGCGCTGCTCGCGGGCATCTAAAAGATCATAACTCCATTTGCACGTACTGCGCAGCGTTTGCTGGCGTTCTGGCAGCGTGCGAGAGCCGCCGGTGAGTACCCGCAGCCGCTGTGAGAGTCGCGCCAGTAAAGCCTGCGGGGGTAACAGCTTCGTGCGGGCAGCCGCCAGTTCAATCGCCAGGGGTAACCCATCCAGGCTTACGCAGATCTCAGCAATCGTGCGCGCGTTGGTCGAATCGATACGGAAAGAGGGCTGTACCGCGCGAGCGCGCTGCACAAAAAGTGCGACCGCTGCGAATTGCGCAAGGGATTCACCCTCTGGAAGCTGTGCCAGGTTGGGCAGCGCCAGTGACGAGACGGGAAACTCCTGTTCGCCCTGCACATGTAGCACCCCACGGCTCGTGACGAGCAATTTGAGGGTAGGACAGGCAACAAGGAGTTCCTCGATCTGCGGGGCAGCCGCTGCGATTTGCTCGAAATTGTCCAGCACCAGCAGCAGATTTTTATCGCGCAGCGCCAGTTTCAGCCGCTCGCTAGTAGTTTGCTCGCCCACTTCGCGGATATCCAGTTCCTTAGCAATAGTGGGAATCACCAGTTCAGGGTCCGAGATCGCGGCCAGGGGAATGAAGCAGACACCATCGGGGAAGAAATTGCGCATTTCCGTCGCAACTTGCATACTCAGGCGGGTCTTGCCGATCCCTCCGGGACCCAGCAGTGTCAACAAGCGGATCTCCGAGGATTGAAGCAGCCCGCGGATAGCAGCAACCTCCTGTTCTCGTCCTATAAAGGATGTGAAAGGCGCAGGCACCTTCCATAGAGGCTGAGGTTGCTGCATACCTTCTAGCAAAGCTTCTGGCTGTTGGGCCAGAGTAGATTCATGTTGTGAGGAAAAATCCGGAATACCAGGATGCATTACGTCATCCTGGTAGGCCTGTTCAAGCGCAGCCGCAAAATCCTGCACATCGTTAAAGCGCTTTTGCGGTTCTTTCTCTAACGCTTGAAGTACGACTGCTTCGATGGCGGGCGCAAGGTCCGGTACGAACTCGCGCAATGGTCGAGGTGGCATAGTGAGGTGCTGCGCAGCGATTTCGATAGGGGTTCCAAAAAATGGCAGCGTTCCACAAAGCCACTCGTACACGACGATGCCGAGCGCATACTGGTCGCTGGCAGGTCGGGGTTGACCTTGTAACTGTTCCGGGGCTAGGTAGGACGATGTTCCTGCCACTTGCCGGGCAAATGCGTGCGAGCTGTATGGATGGCTGTGTGGCACGAGCAGCGCCAGGCCAAAATCACTGAGCAGAACTTCATCACGAGTATTCAGAAGCATATTTTCCGGCTTGAGATCACGATGGATCAGATGTTGATCGTGCGCGTAGTGGAGAGCCGAAGCTACCTGCTGGACATATGGAATAATAGCATCCAGTGGAAGACGCGAACCGGCGGGATGGCGTTGGCGTAGCGTTTCGTTGGGGGCGTACTCCATGACCAGAAATGGGGTGCCATCCTCTATCGCAAAATCGAACAAGCGCACAATATGCGGATGCGTGAGGCGAACCAGTGTCTGCGCCTCCTTCAAAAAGCCTGCCTGTTCCTCGTCTCGAAGTACCGTGTGGAGTACCTTCAGCGCAGCATAGCTTTTGAGATAGACATGCTCTCCTAAATAGACCTCGGCAAAGCCGCCGCGCCCCAGCAGTCGTAACAAACGGTAGTTCCCAAGCTGTTGACCTACCCGATCAGCCCCTGCCATAAATGTCTCCTTCTGCTTCGATCGGCCTATTTGTCGCAGGTAAATAGCTAATATACGGTTAGTTCATCCCAGTGTAGCATATGTGCAAAGACTCGAACAAGACACAATATCTGGAAAAAACGGAGAATGAACTATTCCCCGATTGATGAGCAATGTGGTATACTCCTGGTACGCATGATCTAAACCAGCAGATCAGGGGGAGCTTAATTGTCATGACACAGGTGGAAGCCAGTGCGCAGCAGGGCGTTTTGCTGCGGCGCGCACACGAACTACTCGAGAGCATTGGGCAACCCGTAGCGGAAGGACTGCTGTTGCAGCACTTATTTGGCGTCACCGAGTGCACGAGCACGGCGAAAAATCCTATCTGGCTGACCCTGCTGCGCAAAGCGTTAAGCAGTTCCTCTTTATTTGAAATATTTGAACAGGCTGATGAGCAATCATGGGCGCTTAGCGCGTGGCGCAGCACGCATCGAACGCTTGCCGAGGTTGAATTTGTGGTGCTCGATACGGAAACGACGGGCCTGCGCCCAGGTTCGCATCGCGTCATCGAAGTGGCCGGGATTCGTATCAAGGGGGGCGAAGTCATCGGTTCATTTCAAAGCCTGCTCAACCCGGGGACGAGATTACCGGCCTTTATTGTGCAGTTCACAGGCATTTCGCAGGATATGGTGAATACTGCCCCCAAAGCTGCTGAAATCCTGCCTGACTTTCTGCAATTCATCGATGGCGCAATTCTTGTCGGGCATAATATCGGCTTTGATATCGGCTTCCTGGGGTATGAAGCGCGGCTGCTGGGCTATGACTTCCCCATCGATGGCCTGGATACTATTCCACTGGCGCGCCGTTTTCTCCCTGGCTTGCGCCGTTTCAAGCTTGACAAGGTCGCCGAGCATCTCAAAATACCTGCCGCCAATCGCCACCGCGCCCTGGGAGATGCCAGGGTGACGGCTGCCGTCTTTATCAAACTGCTCGCGCTGGCTCAGGAACAGGGTATTTCAACGCTGGGGCACCTACGCCGCCGCCTGCAATTGCCTGTCGCGTGGAACGGCGACATCACGCAGGCGGCAACGACCAAACAAATCGAGCAGTTACGGTCGGACGGTAGAATCTCAGCGCAGTCGGCGACACTGCGCCCAACCGGAAACCTA
>Ga0209577_10005459_pt1 | contig 11856 bp, 9 predicted proteins | sample GraSoiAngelo_109_FD_185874 | JGI IMG/M metagenome (GOLD analysis project Ga0209577, IMG submission 185874) | Grasslands soil microbial communities from the Angelo Coastal Reserve, California, USA - 14_0903_12_20cm (SPAdes) (version 2) | ecosystem: Environmental > Terrestrial > Soil > Grasslands ... | reverse complement strand
CAGGTGGTCACGATCTGATCCTGGCCCGCGAGCGAGAGCGTGAGCGCGCGCACGAGCGATCGCGACGTGGGGCGCATTTCCGCCGCTTCCGCTGGGCGATCGCGGGGCTATTCGTGGTCGCGTTGGGAGCGCTGGGCGCTGCGCTGATCCTCTCCAGCACCGGTATTCGCGCCGGCTCCCGCGGGGACTGGTCGACGTTCAGCCCGCAGGACAGCGGACTGGCCGGAGCGCAGGAGATCGCCGACTACGTCGCGCCGTACTACCGAGCCTCCCCCTCCGATCAGCTGGCGGTGGTCACGGCCGTCAACCTGACCAACCCGAACAACCCACTGCAGGTCGCGGTGCCGGCGGCCGGCAACTCCGGCGGACTGGTGCCGCTCTCGCCGAGCAGCACGATCGTCTACAACCTGTGCGGCGTCGGCAGCTCGAACTGCTCGATCGGGGTGGGTCAGGCTTCCTCGGCGCGCCTGCTGCTGCTGCGGCGAGAGGCGCTCGAGCTTGCCCTGTACACGTTCAAGTACCTCGGCAGCGTCAGCAGCGTGGTGGCGATCCTGCCGCCCGGCCACACCGTCCAGGGGTGCACCGGCATCTGCCCCAAGCCGCAGGTCAACACCACCACCAAGCCGCTCGACGTCGCGCTGGCGTTCGACCGCTCGGAGCTTCAGCCGTGGCTGAACCGCCCGCTGCGGAGCACGCTGCCCGAGACCCTCCCCCCGACCGTGTCGCAGATGCAGAACGCGCCCGAGGCCGAGCTGATCAGCATCATCACGGCCCACGGGCTGTTCGCCGAGAAGACGGAGCAGGGTCAGGACGGGAGCACGGTGATCGTGCTCAGTCCGATGCCCCCTCAGTAGGCGGGTTGCGCTCGTACCCCGGGCAGCTCGTCACCGGCAGCCGCGGGTAGCGCGGAAAGCGCTCCGGCTCCTGGCGCGAGCGCTCGCACAGCGAGAACACCGACCCGCGAGTGGTGCGGACCAGGCGCTGATGCCGGCAGGAGTCGCACAGGCCCGCACCCACCGGGTCCCCGCCTGCGGGCCGCGCGCCTACTCCATCCACATCCCGCTGGCCACGCGTGCCTGAACCAGGCGCGGGCCATCCTCGGCCGCGATGCCCTCGCGCAGCGACTCCGTGAGCTCGTCGCGAGCCGAGACGTCTCGCGCCTGCATCCCGTAGGCCCGAGCCACGGCGGCCGTGTCGAGTCCGGGCAGCTCGAGCCCCGGAGCACCCGACACCTGCTCGAGCGCCGCGAACCACTTGAGGATCATGTACTCCTCGTTGCGCAGCACCAGGAACGTGACCGGCACCTTGTACGCGACGGCCGACCACAGGGCGGTGATCCCGTACTGCGCCGAGCCCTCGCCCAGCACGCACACGACCGGGCGGTCGGGCTGGGAGAGCTGCACGCCGACGGCCGCCGAGATCCCGAAGCCGAGCCCGCCGGACGCCCCGAAGTAGTAGCTCCCCGGCTTGGAGATGCGCAGCTGGTTGCGCAGCGCGAGCGTGCTCGAGGGGCTTTCCAGCACCGCGATCCCGTCCTCGGGCCATGCGTCGGCGAGCGCCGCCATCGCCTCCGAGCCGCTCATCGGCTCGCTGTCGGACGGGTCGGGCGGGTCCGTCCGCGGCTCGGGCGCGGGGCGGTCGCTCTCCCCCACCTGCGCCACCAGCTCCTGCAGCGCCAGCGCGACGTCTCCCAAGATCGCGTCTCCCATCGGCGCGCGAGCCGCCTCGCCCGGGTCGCCGGTGAGCGCGACGAGCGAGGTGCCGTCGCGCAGCAGCGGCCCCGGCAGGTACGGGTAGTAGGGGAACACGGAGGAGCCCGCGACCAGCACCAGATCGTGGCCCTCGAGCGTCTCCGACAGGGCTCCGATCGCGGGCGGCAGGATCCCCACGAAGTTGGGATGACCCTCGGGGAACCCGAGCCGGTTGCCGCCGGTGGCCGGAGAGGCCCACACCGGCAGGCGCTGCTTCTCGGCCAGCGCCACCGCCGCGTCCCACCCGCCACTGGCGTCGATGTCGGGCCCCGCCACCAGCACGGGATTGCGGGAGCTCTGAAGCAGCGAGGCGAGCTGGGCGAGCTCCGCCGGATCAGGCGCGACCCTGGCGCTCACGACGCGCCGCACCGCCTGCGTGGCGCGGTCCTCGTCGGCCTCCTGGGCCCAGTCGTCCATCGGGATCGACACGAAAACCGGGCCGCGAGGCGGGAGCGACGCCTGGTGGATGGCGCGGGACAGCGCGGTCGGGACGTCCTGGGCGCGCGGGGGCTCGTGAGCCCACTTGACGTAAGGCTGCGGCGCCTGGGTCGCATCCCGGTTGGTCAGGTTTGCCTCGATCGTGATGTGCGGACGCACCTGCTGACCGGCCGTGATCACGAGCGGCGACTTGTTCGCCTGGGCGTTGAAGATCCCACCCACGGCGTTGCCGACGCCCGGGGCCGTGTGCAGATTGACGTGCGTAGGCCGCCCGCTGGCCTGAGCGAAGCCGTCGGCCATCCCGACGACCGCGAGCTCCTGCAGGCCGAGCACGTAGGTGAAGTCGTCCGGGAAGTCGGCCAGCATCGGGAGCTCGGTCGAGCCCGGGTTGCCGAAGATCGTCGTCATCCCGTGGGCGCGGAACAGCTCGAACGTCGCCTCGCGGACGGTCGCCATCAGGTGGCAACGCTAACCGGCGGCCGGCGCTCCTGCCAGCCGCACTCCCGCTCGAGCTGCGCAGCGAGCGCGATCAACTGGGACTCCTCGCCGGCGTTGCCCAGCAGCTGTGCCCCGATCGGAAGCCCCGCGTCGGTGAGCCCCGCGGGGACGCTGACACCCGGCCAACCCAGCGCGTTCCAGGGCCACGTATACGGACAGGCGCCGACGATCACCTTGTCGGTCTCCCAGTTGGAGAGCCCGTCGATCGCGCCGACGGTCAGCGGCGGCTGGGCGGTGGTCGGAGTCAGCACGACGTCGAAGCGCTTGAAGATCGCCCCGACCTGCCAGCTCATCGGTCTCTCGAGCGCCCGGCCCACGCCGAGCAGAGGGCCCAGCAGCCGGCCGAGCCTGGCGTTGTGCCGGGTGCGCTCGTCGAGCTGCGAGGGGTCCGTCACCGCCTCGAGCCAGGGGACGAGCCCCGCGCTCGAGCGCGGCAGCACCCCCGCACCGAAGATGCCGTACGTCGGATCGGCTCGCTCCACCGCGTGCCCCAGTCGCTCGAGCTCCGCCGCCAGCCGCTCCACGGCCGTTCGAATCTGCGGGCGCAGGCGGGCCGGGGCGATGCTGTACGGGATCTTGAACGACAGGGCGATCCGCAGAGGACGCCCGGGGTCCGCCCGCTCCGCGGTTCGCGCGTACGGCTCGGCCGGGGGCGGCGGGCGGTCCCGGTCCTCCCGGTGGTTGCCGGCGACGGCGTCGAGCAGCGTGGCGGCGTCGACGACCGTGCGCGCCAGCGGGCCCACGCATGCGAGGCCGTTGAACGAGTCGGGGTAGGGCCACGTCGAGACGCGCCCCCGTTGGGGCTTGATCCCCACGAGGTGCGTCCACGCGGCCGGCACCCGAATCGACCCGAGGCCGTCGGATCCCAGGGCCGCGGGTACGACCCCCGCCGCCACCGCCGCGGCCGACCCGCCCGAGGAGCCGCCCGGCGTGTGTCCCAGGCTCCATGGATTGCGCGTCACTCCGAAGGAGGGACCTTCGGTGATCGGCCACTGGCCGAGCTCCGGCGTCGTCGTCTTGCCGACGATCACGGCGCCCGCCCCCTTCAGCCTCCTGGGGACCTCGCCGTCCTCGGTCTTGGGCTCGAACGTGCCCTGGCACCCGAACGCCGTGGTCTCCCCGGCGAGGTCCGTGTCGTCCTTGATCGCCACTGGGACACCGAGAAGCGGCGTCCGGTCGCCGTCGGCCAGCCGCCGGTCCGCCCGCTCCGCTTCCAGCATCGCCGCCTCCGGCCTCACGCACCGGAACGCGTTCAGCGTGGTCTGCGTCGACTCGATCGCCTCCAGGGTTCGCCCCACCAGCTCACGCGAAGACAGCTCCCGGCGGGCGAGCAACTCGGCCTGCCCGCGCAGGCCGGCGAACGCGAGCTCCTCGCCGACGACCGACCTGGGCGCGCTCAAAGCTCGCCCAGAACTTCGCGCGCGGAACGCTCGCCCGAGCGGACCGCCCCGTCCATGTAGCCGTTCCAGTAGTCCGAGGTCTCGGTCCCGGCCCAGTGGATCCGCCCGATCGGCTGACGGAGCCAGGGGCCGTAGGCGAGGAGCGCTCCCGTCGCGGGGATCCCGACCGGGCATCCCCGGCTCCACTCGTCCGCAGACCAGAACGTCTCGAAGAAGCTCGTCGCCTTGAGCGCGTCGGAGCCGAAGAACTTGGCGTACTGGCCGAGCACCGCCGCCTTCCGCGCTCCCGCTGACATCGCGGCGTAGGAGCGCGCGTAGTCGCCGCCGACGAATCCGAAGATGATCCCCGGGCCCCTGCTGGCCGAGGCGGTCGGGGGCGAGTCGTCGAACGTCGCGCTCACCGGGCCGCCGGTGTCGATCGCCTGCCCGTTCAGGCCCGCGGCGCGCCAGAACGGGCGGTCGTACACGGCCGCGACCTTCGTCAGCGTGCCCTGCGAGTAGCGCTGGGTCAGCTGGTCGCGCTGGAACGGCAGCAGCGGCTCGTAGCTGATCCGCCCGGCGAGCGCCGGCGGTATCGCGACGATCGCCCGCTTGGCCTTGACCGTGACCTTGTCGGAGTGCGCGGTGATGCCCCGCGGGCCCTGGACGATCCGGCGCACCGGAGATCCGAGCACGACCCTCGAGCCGAGCCGGGCGGCGATCTGGAGCGCGATCGTCTGCGACCCGCCGACGAACCGTGATTGCTGGGCTCCGCCCCGCGTGTCGAAGTTGCGCTCGAACGTGCCCTGGTGCTGCTCGTTCCCGGACGAGGCGATGTAGAACAACGTGAACAGCAGCGACAGCTCCCGCGGCTCGGCGCCGAAGATCGGCCTGGTGGCCAGCGGCACGAGCGCCTGGAAGTTTGGACTGGCGCTGTTCTCCTTGACCCATCGATCGAGCGTGTAGGACTCCCAGTTGGCGGCACTCGAGGCCTCCCAGGGGGCGTCGACGGGTACCGACTGCGACATCTGGTCGAGCTGCGCGACCACCGCGGCGGTCTCGGCGGCCGTGGTCGGATCGGGCGGTGCCGAACCCAGCGGACCGGTGTCGCTGAACGTCATCCGGTTCGAGCCGTTGTAGTAGACGTTGTCGCCCGTGTCGTAGGTATCGAACGTCTTCACCCCGAGGGCGCCCGCGAGCGCCATCAGGCGGTCCTGGGTGGGACCCACGAACGTCCCGCCCCGCTCCGAGATCACGCCGCCGCCGAGGTCGTGGTTCCACACCCGGCCGCCCACGCGCTTGCGGCTCTCCAGCACGATCACGGAGTGACCGGCGCTTCGGATGTCGCGCGCCGCGGTCAGGCCCGCGAACCCGGCGCCGACGATCACCACGTCGGCCCGGCGGACGCTGCCGGTCGGTCTGGGCTTGTGCTTGCGTTTGCGCTTCGCCGCCTCGGCGGCGGCCGGCGCCGCCGCGGCCGCGCCGGTCGCGAGGGTCCCCGCGACGAAGCGGCGACGGGTGATCGAGTGTTCCTTCACGAGCGTGTCTCCTGGATGGTCGGGGTTGCGGCCGCGAACTCGTCCGCCCTGCCTAAATCGAACTCACCGTGATCCGAGCCGAGCCCCTGCGCGACCAGCGCGGCAGCCGCGCACCCCAGCACCGCCGACTCGCGCCGGCTCCGGCCGAGCCCCAGACCGCGGATGAAGCCGGCCGAGAACGCGTCGCCGCATCCCGTCGTGTCGACCACGTCGGTGGCGAACGCGGGGACTCGCTCGGTCCCGTCGCGGTCTGCGACGAGAGCTCCCTCGGCGCCGCAGGTGGCGGCAACGCAGCCGACGCCGCGGTCGAGCAGCGCGTCACATCCTGCTTCGAGGCCTGATTCACCGCTCAGGCCGAGCACCTGCTCGGCGTTCGGCAGCAGGTAGTCGATGTGCTCGAAGGCCGGTGCCAGCCAGTCGACGATCTGCGCGGCCTGCTCGCCCGGCGCGAGGATGTCGGCAGAGGTGACCACGTCGCGCTCTCGCGCGAAGGACAGGATCTTCGCTGCCTCCTCACCGCCCATGAACTCAGGTGCTCCGAGGTGCAGATGCCCCGCGTCGGCGATCTCGTCCCAGGGAGCCTCCGCGGACGTGTAGGTCCCGTTGGCGCCGACCACGTGGAATGCCGGACGCGAGCCGTCCGGACGTATCGGCAGCACGCTGGCTGAGGTCTGTACGCCTTCCCGCCGCACGAGTAGCGAAGTATCGACGCCGAGGCCGCCCAGAAGCGCCAGTAGGACATCGCCGAGCTCGTCCTGGCCGATCGCGCCGGCGCTCTGAACCGAGGCCCCCAGCTTGGCCAGCGTGATCGCCGTCCCGCCGGCGGATCCGGCGGGGGTGATCCGGATCTGCTCGACGAGCTCACCCCCCTGGCCTTCTGGAATCTGCTCCACCGGGCGCACGAGCACGTCCACGACGTGGACGCCGAGCGCGACGACCTTCTGATCGCTCACGTCCGCCGCTCCTGCGTGCTGCCGTAGCCTCGCGTCACCGCCGCCTCGACGACCGCCTCGCGCTGGGCTGCGTCCAACGTCCGGGGGCCGCCGATCGCCTGCGCGTGCCAGTAGACGTCGCACGCCCATTCCAGCAGCAGCGCGTGCTTCAGCGCGGCGTCGAGATCGTGGCCGTAGGCGATCGCGCCGTGGTTGGCCATCAGCGCCGCGGTCCGGTCCTGGAGCGCGTCGAGCGTCGCCCCGGCCAGCTCCGGGCTGCCGAACGTGGCGTACGGAGCGACGCGGATCGAGCCGCCCAGCATCAGCATGTGGTAGTGCACCACCGGCAGCTCATCGATCGCACACGACAGGGCAGTGGCCATCGGTGCGTGGGTGTGGACGACGCCCCCCGCGTCGTAGCGCGAATACACCCCGAGGTGCAAGCCGAGCTCGGAGCTCGGCTCGAGCGGTCCATCGGTCTGGCGTCCCTCCAGGTCGACGATCGCGACCTGCTCCGGGGTGAGGCTGCCGAGCGTCGCTCCGGTTGGGGTGATCGCAACGCTGTCCCCGGCCCGGGCCGAGATGTTCCCCGCCGTGCCGATCACGAGCTTGTCCTCGGCGAGCCGGCGGGCGGCGGCGGCGACGCGCCCGCGGAGAGCCTCGAGCTCGCCCATCAGCCCAGATCCTCGCTTGCCTCCCGCATCCCCCCACGATAACATGAAAGTGACGTCACTTTCCCCCATGAGCGTGATGAGATTTCCTCCATATGCGAGGAAAACGCATCACGCTCAACGTTTATTTCACGTGGCACCCGACCCCGACCCCAACCCCCAACTCCGACACCCCCCTACCCAGGCGCGCAGCCGCGAGCGGCTCCGGCTTGTCTTGGACGTTGCCGACGAGCTCCTGGCCCGGGATGGCGCAGAAGAGTTCACCACCACCCGCATCGCCGCGGATGCGCACATCCCCGTCGGCTCGGTCTACAGGTTCTTCGGTACTGGCGCGACTTCGACGATCTCGTCGCCGGGATCGCCGACGCCGACGAGCGCGAGACGCTCGCCGATCCCGCCGGCACCGTGCTCGACGCCCTCGCGGCGGGATTCCGGGCGCGACCCGGGTTCCTCGCGCTCTGGTACGGCGGCCTGCGCACCGAGCGCGTCCGTGACTCGACGCGGCACGCCCGGACGGCGATCGCAAGCTCGATCGAGCGGATCCTCGGGGTGCATTGGCCGGGGGCCTCCCAGCACGCCAGGGCCACGGCCGCGGCGATGGTCGTGCTGGCGGGCGACGGCCTGCTTCGCGAGGCGTTCCGTCGCGACCCTGACGGCGATTCCCGGGTGCTCGGCGAGGGAAAGCTGATGCTCGACGCCTACCTGGACGCCCGCCTCGACGACTCCTGAAACGTGAAGCTTCGCGCCTTCCTCCTCGCGCTCGCAGCGGCAGCCGTCGCGATCGTGCCGGCAAGCGCCGGTGCACGGTCCCGCGGCGATGTCCGCGTGCTCGCGCTGGTTCCCGCCCCCGGCTATCCGGCGCTTCCCCACCTGTTGGGAGGCTCGATCTACGAGGGCACATACGACAACCCGACCGGGTCGAGCCTCCCCTCGCGTGTGCTTCAGTACACCGAGGCGGGCGAGCTGCTCGGCTCGTGGACGGTCGCCGGCCAGGACACCTCGAAGCCCCATGGCGTGCAGGTGGCCGCGAACGACTCCCGCGGGCGGCTGCTGCTCCTCGACAAGACGGGCGGCCGGATCATCAGGCTCGATCCCCGAACCGGCGCGCAGACGCTGTACGCGCGCGTGCCCGACCTGCCGACGTGCTCGAACGCCTCGCCCGGCGCGGCGTGCTCGCCGGCCGTCCTCGATCTCGCGCCGATGCCCGACTACGCGGCCTGGGGGCCCGACGGCAGCCTGTACGTGACCGACTACCAGCAGGCGGTGATCTGGCGGATACCCCCCGGCGGCGGCGCCGCGCGGGTCTGGCTGGCCGACAAGCGCCTGGACGGGGGGCCCTACGGAACCGCCTGCATCCTGCTGATGCCGGACCACCGGACCCTGCTGTTCGATCAGGCCTCGAACGGCGGCCTCGGCACCGTCAACCCGACCACGGGCAAGCTGTACGAGGTTCCAATCGCACCGGGTGATCGCCCCGGCCCGCTCAAGCAGCTGTGGGAGAGCGGCCCGGCCGACGCGCCGGACGGGTGCGTCCTCTCCCGCTCCGGGCACATCTACGTCGCGCTGGCCGGCGAGTCGAGCCAGATCGTGGAGCTCGACTCCTCCGGCCACGAGTTGTTCCGGTTCGGCCAGCAGTACACAGGCTCGAACAACTCGAGCGTTCCCTACGACACGCCCTCGGGCTTGGCCTACCTGGGAACAGACCTGATCGTCGCCAACCAGTCGTACTTCGCCGGCAACCCGGCCAACCAGGCGCTGCTCGACGTCGAGACGGGCGAGCCGGGGACACCCGCGTACGTGCCGGCGAGCGCCGGGCGCAAGACGACTCGGTCACACAGGCGCAAGCCGGCGCACCACCATCGGCGCAGGCACAGGCGCCACCGCGAGGACGGCCCGTAGGACCGGCCCAGCGCCTCTAACCCGCCACCCGCACGACGAGCTTGCCGGTGTTGGCGCCGTCGAACAGCATGTTGATCGCAGTGGGGAGCTTTTCGAAGCCCTCGACGACCGTCTCCAGGGGCTTGAGGGTGCCCTCCTGAATCCAGCCGGAGAGCTCGATCGCGGCCTCCCCCATGCGATCGAAGTGATCGAGCACGATGAAGCCCTCGAGCCTGGCGCGCTGTACGAGGAGATTGGAGAAGCTGCGGGGTCCGGGCGGAGGCTCCGGATCGTTGTAGCCGGAGATCAGCCCGCACAGGACAACCCTGGCCCGCAGGTTGAGGCGGGCGATGATGGCGTCCATGATCTCGCCGCCGACGTTCTCGAAGTCGACGTCGATCCCCTCCGGCGTAGCGGCCGCGAGCTGATCGCGCCAGTCCGGTGCCCGGTGATCGACGGCGGCGTCGACGCCGAGCTGATCGGTCAGGAGCGCGCACTTCTCGGGTCCGCCCGCGATCCCGACCACCCGCGCCCCCTTGATCTTCGCGATCTGCGCCACCACTGAGCCAACCGCCCCGCCGGCAGCCGACACGACCAGGGTCTCGCCGGGCTGCGGGCGCCCGATGTCCTTGAGCCCGACCCACGCCGTCAGTCCCGGCATCCCGAGCACGCCGAGGTAGGCGCTCGGCTCGACCCCCGCCACCTCGGCGATCGGAAGCAGGGGTGCGGCATCGGAAACTACCGACCACTCCTGCCACCCGATCAGCCCCTGCACGAGCTGGCCTTCCCGATACGCGTCGTCCTTCGAGGCGACCACCCGGCCCAGCCCGAGCGCGCGCATGACCTCGCCGATGCCGACCGGCGGAAGGTAGGTGGGCGTCTCGCCGATCCAGGCGCGGTTCGTCGGATCGAGCGAGATCCAGTCCGTTCGCACCAGCGCCTCGCCGTCCCCGATCTCCGGAATCGGCTCCTCGACGAGCTCGAAGGTATCGGAGGTGATCCTCCCCTCGGGCCGGCTGCGCAGGACGAACCGGCGATTCGAATCGGGCATGTCCCGACCCTACCGGGCGGCGTCAGCTCACGATGCCCCGATCGACGCCTGCGCCGCCGCGACGCGGGCGATCGGCACGCGCGGCGGCGAGCACGACACGTAGTCGAGACCAGCTCGGTCGAAGAACGCGATCGAGTCCGGGTCGCCGCCGTGCTCGCCGCACACGCCCAGCTTGAGCCCTGGATGCGCTTCGCGTCCGACCCACGCTCCCAGCCGTACCAGCCAGCCCACACCGGGCTTGTCGATCGTCTCGAACGGCGAGCGGTCGACGATCCTCTGCTCGACATAGGTGGGGACGAACTTCGACTCCGCGTCGTCGCGCGAAAGCCCGATCGCGGTCTGGGTCAGGTCGTTGGTGCCGAACGAGAAGAAGTCCGCGTGAAGCGCGATCCGGTCGGCGACGAAGCAGGCCCGAGGGAGCTCGATCATCGTCCCGACCGTGTAGTCCCGGCGCTGTTCGAGCCCGTGCTCGGAGGCGACGCGAACCACCAGCTCTCGGACGATCTCGATCTCGTGCTCGTAGGCGACAAGCGGGATCATGATCTCCGGATGCGGCGGCTCGGCCACGGCCTTGGCAGCGCGGACGATCGCCTCCACCTGCATCTCGTAGATCTCGGGGTACAGGATGGCCAGCCGGCAGCCGCGGGTCCCGAGCATCGGGTTGCCCTCGTGAATCTCCTCCACCCGGGCCAGCAGCCGCTCCAGCTCCTCCAGGTCGTCCTCCCTTTCCAGCCGGGCCCGCTCGACCGCGGCTCGCAGCTCGGGCAGGTTGGGGAGGAACTCGTGGAGCGGCGGGTCGAGCAGCCGGATCGTCACCGGCAGTCCCTGCATCGCCTCGAAGATCCCGGTAAAGTCCGACTGCTGGAGCGGGAGGAGCTCTCGTAGCGCGGCGCGCCGGCCCTCGCGGTCCTCGGACATGATCATCGCCCGCATCTTCGGCTGGCGGTCCTCGGCCATGAACATGTGCTCGGTCCGGCACAGGCCGATCCCCTCCGCTCCCAGCTCGCGGGCCCGGGCGGCGTCGCGGGGGGTGTCGGCGTTGGCGCGGACGCCGAGCCGGCGGAGCTCGTCCGAGAACTCGAGCACCTGGTTGAAGCGCTCGTCGATCGACGGTGGCAGCAGACGCGCCCCGTGCTCGACCACGACCCCCTCGGAGCCGTCCACGCCGATCAGGTCGCCGGCCCTGAACGCCCGGCCGTCGATCCGCAGCTCCCCGGCCTGCGGATCTATCGCCACCCCCGCCCCGGTGACCGCGGGCACGCCCATGCCCCGAGCCACGAGCGCGGCGTGCGACGCCTTGCCGCCCTCCGAGGTGAGGATGCCCTTTGCGACGTGGAACCCCGCCACGTCATCGGCCTCGGTGAACTGCCGCACCAAGATGACGTCCTTGCCCTCGCCCGCCTCCGCCACCGCCTCCGCGGCGCTGAACACGATCATCCCGGCGGCCGCGCCAGGCGAGGCCGCCACCCCGTGCGCGAGCACGCTGTATCCCTCGCCGCGGTCGAACGTCGGATGCAGAAGCGCCTCGAGCGAGCCGGCGTCGATCGTCGCGATCGCCTCCTCGCGGGTCAGGAGTCTCTCGGACACCGCGTCCACCGCGAACCTGACCGCAGCCTGGGCGGGCCGCTTGGCGTTGCGGGTCTGGAGCATGTAGAGACGGCCTTCTTCCACCGTGAACTCGATGTCCTGCATGTCCTTGTAGTGCGCCTCGAGCCGGCGG
>Ga0209577_10005458_pt1 | contig 11857 bp, 14 predicted proteins | sample GraSoiAngelo_109_FD_185874 | JGI IMG/M metagenome (GOLD analysis project Ga0209577, IMG submission 185874) | Grasslands soil microbial communities from the Angelo Coastal Reserve, California, USA - 14_0903_12_20cm (SPAdes) (version 2) | ecosystem: Environmental > Terrestrial > Soil > Grasslands... | reverse complement strand
GCAGATACGACCACGGCCGGGGCGAGCGCCTCGACGTGGTCGCCGCCGTCGACACGCTCTCCTCCATCACCGAGGGCCTGCCCCTCCTCCTCGCCGGCTGGTCGTTCGGCGCCGACGTGGCCCTGATGGTTGACGACGAACGCCTCTCGGGGTGGCTGGCGGTGGCGCCCCCGCTGCGCACCGTCGACTCCGACGGGTCGGTCCGCCCCGCCGGTTGGGCTGCCAGCCGCGACCCTCGCCCCGCTGTGCTCGTCGTCCCCGAGCACGACCAGTTCAGGGACGCGGCGTCGGCCCGCCAGGTCACCGGGGACTGGGTGGCCACCCGCATCGAGGTCGTGCCCGGCGCCGACCACTTCCTGGTGGGCCGCACCGACCGCGTGGTCGAGCTCGCCATCGGTTTCCTACGGGAGCTGGCCGGCGTCTCCGCCTGATCCCGGCGGGCGCACCGACACCCCGCACCCGGCCATGTGGGCCTTGGCCTCGGCCACCGTGTGCTCCCGGTAGTGGAAGATGGACGCGGCGAGCACGGCGTCGGCCCCGCCCTCCAGCGCGCCCTGCACCAGATGGTCGAGGCTTCCCACGCCACCGCTGGCGATGACGGGAATGCCCACGGCGTCGACCACGGCGCGCGTCAGCTCCAGGTCGAAGCCGTCCCGGGTGCCGTCGCGGTCCATCGAGGTGAGCAGGATCTCCCCCGCTCCCAGGCGCTCGCACACGATGGCCCACGACACGGCGTCGATCGCAGCCGGCGTGCGACCCCCGTGGGTGTAGACCTCCCAGCCCTGTCCCGTACTGCGGGCGTCGATGGCCACCACCACGCACTGGGCCCCGAACTCCCGGGACAGCTCGGCCACCACCGCCGGGCGCAGCACCGCGGCCGTGTTCACCCCTACCTTGTCCGCCCCCGCCCGCAGCAGCCGGCGGCCGTCCTCCACGGTGCGCACGCCTCCGCCCACGGTGAGGGGTATGAAGACCTGGTCGGCCGTGCGCCTGACCACCTCCACCATGGTGTCGCGCTGGTCGGAGGACGCGGTGATGTCGAGGAACACGACCTCGTCGGCGCCCTGGGCGTCGTACAGAGCGGCCAGCTCGGCCGGGTCTCCTGCGTCGCGGAGGTTCTCGAAGTTGACGCCCTTCACGACGCGTCCTGCGTCCACGTCGAGGCAGGGGATCACCCGGACGGTGCGCACGCGGCGACGGCCTCCTCCACGCTGAGCCGGCCCTCGTAAAGGGCCTTGCCCACCACCGCGCCGGCCAACGTCCGCCCCCGGCGCTCGAGGCGGCAGAGTTCCCGCAGGTCGCCGACCGACGCCACCCCGCCCGAGGCGATGACGTCCAGGTCGGTGGCGTCCAGCACCCGGCCCAGCCCGGGTAGGTCCGGCCCCGCGAGCGTGCCGTCCCTCGCGATCTCGGTGACCACCACGGCGGCGACGCCTGCGTCGGCCAGGCCGGCCAGGGCGTCGTCCAGGGTGAGGCTGGCCCGCTCCGTCCAGCCCCTCAGCGCCAGCTGGCCGCCCCGGCCGTCGAGGCCCACGGCCACCTGGGCCGGATGGCGCCGGGCCAGCCGGCGCACCAGCCCGGGGTCCTCCAGGGCCTTGGTCCCGATGACGACGCGGGCCACGCCCAGCTCGAGCAGGGCCTCGGCCGAGAAGTCGTCGCGTATGCCCCCGCCGTACTGAACGGGGATGCCCACGGCATCGACGATGGCGGCCACCACGTCGCGGTTGACGGGTCGCCCCGTGCGCGCCGCGTCCAGGTCCACGACGTGCAGCCAGGGAGCGCCCGCGGCCTCGAACTCGTCGGCCACGGCCACGGGGTCGCCCCGGTAGACCGTCTCCCGGGCGTAGTCACCCTGGACGAGGCGGACGCACTTGCCCTCGCGCAGGTCGATGGCGGGATAGAGCTCCATGGGGACTCACCCGACCCCGCCGCACGCCAGGGCGAAGTTGCGCAGGAGGTGGAGGCCGGCCGGGCCCGACTTCTCGGGATGGAACTGCGTGGCCCACATGCGCCCCCGCTCGACCGCGGCCACCACCTGCCCGCCGTAGTCGCAGGTGGCGACCACGTCCGGTCCGGGCTCGGGCGCGTAGGAGTGGACGAAGTAGAACCACGGGCGGGGGCCCAGCCCGGCCAGCAGTCCCGAGGTGGGGCCGGCGCCGCCGGTCGGCGCCGTCGACGCCACCTGGTTCCACTGCATCTGGGGGCGCTTGACCCCCTCGGGCAGTAGGCACACCGTGCCCGCAAGCAGGCCCAGCCCGGCCACCCCCGGATCCTCCTCCGACGCCTGGTAGAGCAGCTGCATCCCGATGCAGATGGCCAGGAACGGGATGTCCCGCTCGGCCGCGTCGGTCGCGACCTTGTCCAGGCCCGACGCCACCAGCGCCTCCATGCAGCGCCCGAAGGCGCCCACGCCGGGAAGAACGACGCCGGCCGCGCCCTCGGCCTGGTCGGGACCGGTGACGAGCACGGCGTCGGCTCCCACCTTGACCAGCGCCTTCTGGGCCGAGCGCAGGTTCCCTATCCCGTAGTCCAGGACGGCGATCACAGCGAACCCTTGGTCGAGGGCACCTCTGCCCCCTCCACCCGCACTGCGTCGCGCAAGGCCCGGGCCACCCCCTTGAAGGAGGCCTCCAGGATGTGGTGGGTGTTGCGGCCGCTGCGCGTGCGCAGATGGAGGGTCAGCCCCGCGCTGGTGGCGAAGGCCCGCCAGAACTCCTCGGCCAGCTGGGGGTCGAAGGGGGGTTGGCCCAGGGGCCCGGCGTCGGGAGCGAGCTCGACCTCGTATGCCAGGAAGGGCCGGCCCGACAGGTCGAGGGCCACGTCGACCAGGGCCTCGTCCAGGGGAAGGCTGATGGAGGCGAAGCGGCGGACGCCGGCCTTGTCGCCCAGGGCCGAGGCCAGGGCCTCCCCGAGCACGATCCCGACGTCCTCCACCGTGTGGTGGGCGTCCACGTTCAGGTCGCCCTGGGCCTTCAGGTCGAGGTCGAAGCCGCCGTGCTTGCCCAGCTGGGCAACCATGTGGTCCAGGAACGGGAGCCCGGTGCTGACCTCGGCCCGCCCGCCCCCGTCGAGGTCGAGGGCGAGCTCGATGGCCGTCTCCCTGGTGCGCCGGGTCCGGGTCGCCCGCCGGTTGGGCGTCGTGTCGTCTCTCACGCCAGGGCCTGGGCCAGGGCGGCCAGGAAGGCCGAGTTCTCCTCCGGGGTGCCGACCGTCACCCGTAGGCATCCGTCCAGCCGGGGCCACGAGCTGCAGTTGCGGATGAGGACGGAGCGGTCGAGCAGGGCGCGCCATACCTGATCCCCGCCGGCCCGCCGGGGCCGGAAGAGGATGAAGTTGGCCTCCGACGGCCACGTGTCCACGTCCATCTCGCCCAGGGCGGCGGCCAGCCTGCCCCGTTCCTCGACCAGCGCGGCCACGCGGGCGTCCATCTCGGCCCTGTGCCTGAGCGCGAGGCGCCCGGCCGCCTGCTTCATGGCGTCCAGGTGGTAGGGCAGGGCCCGCTTCTCCAGCTCGGAGACCAGCTCGGCCGGCCCGACCAGGTAGCCCAGGCGGGCGGCCGCCATGGACCACGTCTTGGAGAAGGTGCGCACCACCACCACAGGGCGTCCCTCCCCCATCAACGACAGGGCCGACCACGCCGCGAACTGACCGTAGGCCTCGTCCACCACGACCAGCCCCGGCGCCAGCTCGAGCACGTGGGCGACGACGTCTCTGGGCTCCACCCGGCCCGTGGGGTTGTTGGGCGAGCACAGGAAGGTCACCGCGGGGCGGTGCTCGGACAGAACCCGCTTGACCTCGACCAGGTCCAGGGTGAAGTCGTCGTTGCGCTCGCCCTCGGCCACGGCCGTGCGGGTCAGCCGGCAGATGTGGCCGTGCAGGGCGTAGGTCGGCTCGAACACGGCTGCGGTGCGTCCCGGTCCGCCGTAGGTGAGCAGCAGGGTCTGCAGCACCTCGTTGGAGCCGTTGGCGCAGAACACCTGCCCAGGCTCGACGCCGTGGAGATCGCCTATGGCGGCGCGCAGCTCGGTCGCGTCGCGGTCGGGGTAGCGGTGGAAGGGGATGCGGCCCACCTCGGCCTGCAGCTCCTCCACCCACGCCGCCGGGGGCGGCAGAGGAGACTCGTTGGTGTTCAGGCGCACGTCCACGTCGACCTGGGGAGAGTGGTAGCCCTGGCCCAGGCCCTGCTCATCGCTCGGGGGTATGAGGCTCACCGAGGGTCCGTCCTCAGGCGCACAGAGGCGGCGTGGGCGGCCAGCCCCTCGGCCTCGGCCATGGCCGCCACGTGGGGCGCCACCCGCTCGAGCGCCTCCCGGTCCAGCGAGACGACGTGGATCTGCTTGAGGAAGTCGTCGACCCGCAGGGCGCCGGCGAACCGGGCCGACCCGTAGGTCGGCAGCACGTGGCTGGGCCCGGCGATGTAGTCGCCCACGCTGGCGGGGGCGAAGGGTCCGGTGAACACCGCGCCGGCGTTGCGCACCATGGGTACGAGAGCCTCGGGGTCGGCGCTCATGATCTCGAGGTGCTCGGGGGCCACGGCGTTGGCCACGGCCATGGCGTCCCCGGGCCCGTCGACCAGCACGGCGTAGCCGCCGTCGGACAGCGTCGCCTCCAGCTCGGCCCGCCGGGGCGAGCCGGCGACGAGGCGGGAGACGGCCTCGGTCACCGCGACGGCGGTGGACTGCGACCAGGTGACCAGCCAGGCCATGCCGTTGGGGCCGTGCTCGGCCTGCACAACGACGTCGATGGCGGCGTACTCCACCGGCGTGGTCTCGTCGGCGATCACGACCACCTCAGAGGGTCCCGCGAACGAGGACGGGACGCCAACGACGCCGGCCACCTCGCGCAGGGCGAGGGACACGTAGAGGCTCCCGGGGCCGACGATGACGTCGACGGGACGGACGGTCTCGGTTCCGTAGGCCATGGCCCCGACGGCCTGGGCCCCGCCCACCGCGAACACCTCGTCCACGCCCGCCAGGGCGGCCGCGGCCAGGGTCACGTCGGGTATGTGCCCGTCTCTTCCCGGTGGGGCGCACAGCACCAGCTCCGGCACTGCTGCCACCCGGGCCGGCACCGCGGTCATAAGCACCGTGGACGGGTAGCGGGCCAGACCGCCGGGGACGTAGAGGCCGGCCCTGTCGACGGGGCGCTGCACCTCCCGGACCACGATCCCGTCCCGGCTGTGGCGGATGTCGGGGCGGAGCTGCTCGCGGTGGAAGGCCTCGATGGCGTCCCGGGCCGCCTCCAGCGCCTCCCGCAGCCCGACGGGGAGCGTGGCCAGCGCTGCCTCCAGCTCCGGGGCCGGGACACGGAAGTCGCCCAGGCGGACGCCGTCGAAGCGCTCGGTGCAGTCGCGCACGGCCGCGTCCCCGCGCTCCCTCACGTCGGCGAGGATGGCCTTCACCGCGGCCACCGGAGGCTCCTTGGCCGCCGCAGGCCGGGGCAGCGACGCGACCAGGCCCGCGCCCGCGCCGCGTAGGTCGAGCAGGTGGAGCATGGGGAACCGATGGTACCGGGGGCTCCTCGCGCCCTGGCTCGATTTGGTCCTCCGCTCGCTCGGCGCTGAGGTCCGCCGCCACCGGGGGCATGATGGCGCCCATGGCCACCTCCCCTGCTGCACCGGGCTCTCCGGCCGAGCTGTCGTCCATGAGCACGGCCCTGGAGGAGTTGGCCAGGAGGGTGAGCTCCATCGCCGACCGATACTCGGGCAGCAAGCGGGACGACGTGGCCGCCGAGCTCTACGAGGTCGAGCGGGCCCTCAAGGGCGCCCACCGTCGCCTGGCCAAGGTGGCCGACACCCTGGGTTGAGCGCGCCGGCGGGGAGGCGGCGGTGGGGCGGCGCCGCCCGCGCCTGCCTAAGGTGCGGCCATGCGCTACGGGGTGATGCTCGACACGTCGGGATCGATCGACGAGGTGATCAAGGAGACGCGCTGGGCCGCCCAGGGCGGGCTCTCCAGCGTGTGGTCGCCGCAGATCTTCGGATACGACGCCCTCACCCTCCTGGCCGTGGTCGGCCGCGAGGTCGACGGCATCGAGCTGGGCACGGCTGTCGTCCCCACCTACCCACGCCATCCCATCGTGCTCGCCGGTCAGGCCCTGACCACCCAGGCGGCGTCGGGGGGCCGGCTGGCCCTGGGCATAGGGCTCTCCCACCGCATCGTCATCGAGAGCATGTTCGGGCACTCCTTCGACAAGCCGGCCCGGCACATGCGTGAGTACCTGAGCGTCCTTCTCCCCCTGCTTCAAGGTCAGGCCGTCTCCTTCCAGGGCGAGACCCTCAAGGGCACGACCATGGGGCCCCTCGACGTCAAGGCCAAGCCGCCGCCCGTGCTGCTGGCGGCCCTGGCCCCGGTGATGCTGCGCCTGGCCGGGAGCGTGGCCGACGGGACGGTGACGTGGATGACGGGCCCCTCGACCATCGGCGAGCACATCGTGCCCTCCATCGCCAGGGCGGCCAAGGAGGCGGGCCGGCCCGAGCCCCGGGTCGTGGCCGGCCTGCCCGTGTGCGTCACCGCCGACGCCGACGCGGCCCGAGAGCGGGCCGCGACCACCTTCGCCATCTACGGCCAGCTGCCCTCCTACCGGGCCATGCTCGACCGGGAAGGAGCGGAGGGACCGGCCGATGTGGCCATCGTTGGTGACCAGGACGCCGTCGCCTCCGGTCTCACCGCCCTCTTCGACGCGGGCGCCACCGAGGTGGTGGCCGCGCCGTACGGCTCGGACGAGGAGCGCAAGCGCACGGCCGACCTGCTCACCTCGCTGGCCGGGCGGTAAACGTCCACGCCGACGGGCAGAAGTCGTTCAGCACGCAGTCGTCGCAGCGGGGCCGGCGGGACAGGCACACCCTGCGTCCGTGGAGGATCATGCGCAGGCTGAAGACGCCCCACTCGTCGGGAGCCAGCATGGCCGTCAGGTCCTGCTCCACCTTCACCGGGTCGGTGTTCGTCGTGAGGCCCAGCCTCCGGCTCAGGCGGCCGACGTGGGTGTCGACGGGCAGCCCGGGAAGGCCCATGCCCACGCTGAGCACGACGTTGGCCGTCTTGCGCCCGACCCCGGGCAGCGTCACCAGGTCCTCCATGGCGCCGGGCACCTGGCCGCGGTAACGGTCCTCCAGGGCCCGGGCCATCCCCATGACGCTGCGGGCCTTGCTGCGGAAGAACCCCGTGGGCCGGATGAGCTCCTCCACGCGGTCCGGGCCGGCTGCGGCCAGGTCGGCCGGCGTGGGATAGGCCCGAAAGAGCTCGGGCGTCACCTGGTTCACCCGTTCGTCGGTCGTCTGGGCCGAGAGGATCGTGGCCACCAGGAGCTGGAACGGGCCGTCGTGGTCCAGGGCGCAGAGCTCCCTGGCCGAACCCGGGTACTCCTCGGCCAGACGGGCTGCGGCCAGACGGGCTCTCCCCTTCGGGCTACGGGGCCGGCCCCGTCCACGGGCGGGGCGGCGCGCCTGGGCCGGACGGGGCTGGGCGGAGCTCGCCATGGGGAGCGTCAGGCTACCGGCGCGACCGGTTCTGCCGGCCCGGGGGACCTTGCCGGCCACGGGTAGTGTCCGAGCGGTGCACCGCGTCGAGATCAAGCGGGAGATGGGCGAAGGTGACATCGCCGCCGTCTCCGAGCTGCTCGACGTGGCCGCGGCGGCCGACGGCCACCGCCCCCTGGGCGAGCACCAGTGGCTCGACCTCGTCCAGGGCGGGCGCCGGGGCTTCGCCGGGCTGGTGGCGTTGAAGCCGGGCCACGGCCACCCCGTCGGCTACGCCCAGGTCTCCCGGGGCTCGGGGAGCTGGGCCCTGGAGTTCGTGGTCGACCCCCACCACCGCAAGGAGGAGGACGCGCCGACCATCGCCCGGGACCTCCTGGGCGCGGCCCTGGACGTGGTGCGCAGCGAGGGCGGGGGCCACGTCCACCTGTGGGTCCCCAAGCCCCGCCCCTTCCACGACGAGATCGCCGCCGCCGTCGGCCTGGAGCGGGGCCGTGACCTCCTGCAGCTGCGCCGGCCCCTACCGGTCGACGGTGAGGCCTGGGAGCTGGAGACGAGGCCCTTCGAGCCCGGGCGGGACGAGGCGCAGTGGCTGGAGGTCAACAACCGGGCCTTCGCCTGGCACCCCGAGCAGGGGGGCTGGGACCTCGACACCCTTCGGAGGCGGGAGCGGGAGGCGTGGTTCGACCCCCGGGGCTTCCTCCTCCACGAGCGCGACGGCCGCCTGGCCGGGTTCTGCTGGACCAAGGTGCACGCCGACCACGACCCGCCCCTGGGGGAGATCTACGTCATCGCCGTCGACCCCGACTTCCAGGGCCTGGGCCTGGGGCGCGAGCTCGTCCTGGCCGGGCTGGATTGGCTGGCCCGGGCCGGGCTCAAGGTGGGGATGCTCTACGTGGACGCCAACAACGAGCCCGCCCGGGCCCTCTACGACCACCTCGGCTTCACCGTCGACCACATCGACCGGGCCTACGTGGCCGACGTCAGCTGACGCTGACGCCCAGCAGGTGCCCCAAGCCGTAGAGAAGGGCGGCGGGGACGGCGAAGACGATCAGCTGGCGCAGCGTGGAGCGATGCCAGGAGCGGCCGGTGAAGGCGGAGAGCCCGGCCCCCACCACCCCGGCGGCCACGAACCCCACCAGGACGCTGGCCAGCACCGCGCCCTGGCCTCGGGCGAAGAACCAGGGGATCAAGGGCACGAGGGCGCCCAGGGCGAAGGCGAGGAAGGACGACACCGCCGCCTTCTCGGGTGACCCCAGCTCCTGCGGGTTGATCCCCAGCTCCTCGCGGGCGTGCGTGTCCAGGGCCAGGTCCGGGTTCCGCATCATCTCCGAGGCCAGCTCGTTGGCGACGGCGGGATCCACGCCCCGGCTCTCGTAGATGTGGGCCAGCTCGCGGCGCTCGCCCTCCGGCCGGCGGTGGATCTCGATGCGCTCCAGCTCCAGCTCCCGCTCCAGCAGCTCCCGCTGGGCCTTCATGGAGACGAACTCCCCCGACGCCATGGAGAAGGCGCCGCCCACCATGCCGGCCACGCCCGCGATGAGGACGGCGGAGTTGTGCGACTGGGCCCCGGCGACGCCCATTATCAAAGAGGCGTTGGAGAGGAGCCCGTCGCTGACGCCGAACACGGCGGCACGCGCCGCCCCCCCTTGGAGGTTGCGATGGTGGTGCTCGTGCAGGGGCTCGTGGCCCGCCGGCGCGGGCCGGTGGGCAGGATGCCGGGAGGGGCGGAGCACCGCTCGGGCCGAACGTCCAACCACGTCTCCACGCTACCCACTCCCCCGGCGGCCATAGCCTGGGGCCGCGTGGGACGCTACGACCTCAGCCGCGACGACGTGGCCCAGCTCCTGGACGGGGAGCCTGCCTATCGCGCCACGCAGCTGTGGGAGGGCCTTTACCGCCACGGTTCGGACCCCTCCGAGCTGACCGTGCTTCCCCGCCCCCTCCGTGAACGCCTGGCCCACGATCCCCGCCTGGCGCCCAGCCTGGTCGAGCTGCGCCGGTCGACCTCCGAGCAGGGGAAGGTGGTCAAGTGGCTCTGGTCACTCGCCGGCCGCGGGCGGGTGGAGACCGTGCTCATGCACTACCGCGACCGCTCGACGGTGTGCATCTCCAGCCAGGCGGGCTGCGCCATGGGCTGCGGCTTCTGCGCCACCGGTCAGGCCGGGTTCCAGCGCAATCTCACCGCGGGCGAGATGGTGGAGCAGGTCATCCGCGCCGCGGCCGCAGCCCGGGCCGGGGGCCGGCGCCTGTCGAACGTCGTCTACATGGGCATGGGCGAGCCCCTGGCCAACTACGAGCGGGTGTGGGCCAGCGTGGAGAGGATCCACGACGAGCTGGGTCTCTCGGCTCGTCATCTCACAGTGTCGACCGTGGGCATCGTCGCCGGCATCCGCCGCCTGGCCCGAGAGCGGCTCCCGGTCAACCTGGCCGTCTCCCTCCACGCCGCCAACGACCAGCTGCGGAACAGCCTGGTGCCCGTCAACCACCGCTACCCCCTCGCCGCGCTGATGGAAGCGTGCCGCGCCTATCTGGACGCCAAGGGGCGCAGGCTCTCGTTCGAGTGGGCCCTCATGGACGGAGTCAACGACCGCCCTCGTGACGCGGCCGAGCTGGTCACCCTGGTCCGGCCCCTCCGGGCCCACGTCAACCTCATCCCCCTGAACCCCACTCCGGGCTGGCCCACCCGGGGTACGCCGCCCCACCGGGTGCGGGCCTTCCGGGACGAGCTGGTCGCCCTCGGGGTGAACGCCACCGTGCGCCGCAACCGGGGCACCGACATCGACGCCGCCTGCGGCCAGCTCGCGGCGGCGGAGGTGGGCTCGGTGGACTCGGTGGCCTCGATGGCCTCGGCCGAGGCGACCGGAGCGGGCGCATCGGGCTGACCGGAGGGGGCGCATCGGGCTGACCGGCGGTGGTGGGTCCGGGGCGGGCCCGTACCCGGCGGAGAGTGCCCCCTTGGGCCGGGTACCATCGGGGACCTCGGGGCTGCCAGACTTGTGCCATGCAAAGCCGCCGGTGGGTCAACAACACGCAGCCCCAGACGCTGCAGATCGCAGTGTTCCTGCTCTACATCAACGCCTTCTTCGAGCTGCTGGGCCGCGGCTTCGTCGTGCCCCTGGGCCTGGCCCTCATCGCCGGCCAGGTGGGGGCCGGCTACGGCATCGCCAACGAGCGCAAGTGGGGCTACGGGCTCGGGGTGGTGATGGCCCTCATCCCCCTGGCTCTGCACCTGCTCCCCGGCGGCTTGCTCGGGAGCACCACCAACCTGGCCACCCTGATGACCCTCATGTTCGAGATCGCGCTGGTCGCCCTGCTGCTCCATCCCCAGAGCCGGGAGTACCAGCGCATCTGGTTCCGCTGACGGCTCAGCCCGGTCGGGGATAGGGTCGGCCCATGACGACGATCGTCAAGGGCATCGAAGGGTTGCGGGACAAGACCGGACAGCACCTGGGATACAGCGACTGGCACGAGGTCACCCAGGAGCAGGTGAACCGGTTCGCCGACGCCACGGGAGACCACCAGTGGATCCACGTCGACGTCGAGCGGGCCAAGTCCGGGCCCTTCGGCGGGCCCATCGCCCACGGCTACCTCACGCTGTCGCTGGCCCCCGCCCTGCTGGGCGAGGTCGTGCGGGTCGAGGGCTTCCAGATGGGCGTCAACCTGGGCTGCAACAAGGTCCGCTTCCCCAGCCCCGTGCCCGTCGGCTCCAAGCTCAGGATGGGCGTGCAGCTGGCGGGGGTGGAGGACGTGTCGGGCGGGGTCCAGTACATCATGGACCTGGCCTTCGAGGTGGAGGGCAAGGACAAGCCCGCCTGCGTGGCCCAGGTCGTCTACCGGGCCTACACCTGAGCCTCCGGGCCGGCGGCCCGCCCCGCCCCTACCGGAACTGGGGGATCACCTTGGCTGCCAGCAGCCTGACCGTCTCGTCCGAGGGGTAGTCCGAGCACCAGGGCATGAAGGACGTGCATCCCAGCTCGACGTAGCGCTGGATCTTCTCCGCCACCTGGTCGGGCGTCCCCACCAGGTTCCCCTCCCGCCAAGACTCCAGGGGCTCGCCCCACAGGGACTTGGAGCCGGCCGCGACCAGCTCGGCCTCCGTCTGCCGCACGAACACCTCTCCCGACATCGTCTTCTCGATCTCGTCGTAGTCCCGGCCCACCTCCTTGCAGTGCTGCTTGAGCACCTCGCACTTGTGGGCGAACTCATGGGGCTTGCCCCCGAAGTTGGACCGGTCGGCCAGGCGGGCCACGACCCGGAGCGTGAGCTGCTCGCCTCCTCCCCCTATGAGCACGGGCGGGTGGGGGCGCTGCAGGGGCTTGGGATCGCAGTTGGCCCGCCGCAGCTGGTAGTAGCGGCCGTCGTAGGTCGTCTCCGGCTCGGTCC
>Ga0209577_10005457_pt1 | contig 11858 bp, 10 predicted proteins | sample GraSoiAngelo_109_FD_185874 | JGI IMG/M metagenome (GOLD analysis project Ga0209577, IMG submission 185874) | Grasslands soil microbial communities from the Angelo Coastal Reserve, California, USA - 14_0903_12_20cm (SPAdes) (version 2) | ecosystem: Environmental > Terrestrial > Soil > Grasslands... | reverse complement strand
CCGCACCGGACGCGGCTACTACGAGATGCGGATCGAGCCGCTCGCCGAAGCGGGAGAGGTCCTGTCCACCGGCGCCCTCACGGAGCGTTACGCGCGGCTCGTCGAGCAGCAGATCCACGACGCCCCCGCCGACTGGCCCTGGTCGCACAAGCGCTGGAAGCTGCGACGATCGGTGTATCAGAGCCGCGCGCGGCAAGAGAGCTGAAAAAAACCGGCCCGCGCATCGTTGCGCGGGCCGGCCAGGGGGAGCTGGTCAGTCATTCAATCTGCGCGCCAATGGCGCCGTTCGGCTCTGTGGGCGTAGCGACATTCACAGACCATCCGCCCGCCTCGAAGTCGCCGACGTCGGCGGCACTGATGCTCACGAGCTCCGCCGACCAGTGACCCATGTCGACGGCGTCCTTGGTCAGGGCGATGAGCTTCGGTCCGCTGCTGCCCGCGGCGCCGGTGGCCACCTGCGCAGCCATCGCATCATCCACGCCGGTGGAGTTGACGTGAATGGTCAGCGTGTTGGCGCTCGTATCGACCGTCGTGGCGGCAACGCCGCCGGCGGCCAGGCCGAGCGCGGCGACTTCCGGAGTGCGATCCATGCGGGAGAAAGTCACCAGGATATTGCCCGGTACGATCTGGCCGCGGATCTCGCCGCGCGGATTGGCGACCGAGGTCGCAATCACATACAGCTTGCCTTGCTGCAGCGCGGTCAGCTGCTCCTGCGTCAGCAGTGCGCCGGCCGGCACGTCCCACTCACCGGCGGTGCCGCCGTTCGCCACCAGCGTGATCACGCGCGGCCCGGTTGCGCCCGCAAAGCCGTCGTTGATGGTCACTGCGGTGGCGGTGAGGCCGCTCAGCATCACCGTGCCTCTCATGGCCCCCGTCTCGAGCTTCACGGTGATATGTGCCGTCCCCGAGGCGCTCGAGCTCGGCGTGGGGAGTATCTGCGCCGAGGTCATCGTGACGGTCAAGGCTGCATGGCCAGTGGTCGTGAAGCTGATCGCCGGCGTCGTGGCCGTGTCGTTGACGCTGTCGGTGACCTTGCCGGTCACCATGTGGGTGCCGGCGGTCACGGTCGTGCTGTTCCACATGACCGTATAGGGAGAAGTGGTCGCCGTTCCCACGAGCGTGCCGTCGATCAGAAAATCGACCTTAGAGACCGTGAGACCGTACGCCGTCGATGCCGATGCGGTCGCAGTGAGCGCAATGGTGCCACTCTCCATCGCTCCCGCGGCCGGAGCCGTCAGAGTGACCATCGGCGCCGGGCAGACAGGCTGGTACGCCCCGCCGCAGCCCATGGCGCCTCCCGAACCACCGCCACCCCCACCGTAGCCTCCGCCACATGCGGTGAGGATCAGCGACAGGGCGCCCGCTACCAACTGCATGTTTCGCATGTGAAGCCCTCCCGGACGCGTGTCCGCCTGTAAGTGTCGGCGGAGCACGTGGGGGTTTCCGGCGGAGCGCGAAAATGAATCCGCCGGGAACGCAATCCCGGCTCCCCGCCGGCAGCTGGAATCCGGCGCTCGAGCTTGGGCGCAGCGACTTGTTTCCGTTACGCGGGCTCGTCCGACTCACGCCGCAGCTCGCGCGGCAGCGCAAAGAACATGCGCTCCTCGCGGCCGACGACCTCGCGCGGTGTCTCGGCGCCCCATCGGGCGAGCTGCTCGAGGACCTGCCGCACCAGCACCTCGGGCGCCGAGGCCCCGGCGGTCACGCCGACGGCGCGCTTGCCCTCGAGCCACTCGGCGCGCAGGTCCTGCGGACCGTCGATCAGGTAGCCGGGGACGCCGGCGCGATCGGCGAGCTCGCGCAGGCGGTTGGAGTTGGAGCTGCTGCGCGAGCCGACGACCAGCAGCACGTCGCAGTGCTCGAGGAGCTTCTTGACCGCGTCCTGGCGGTTCTGGGTGGCGTAGCAGATGTCCTCGTGGCGCGGCGTGGCGAGCCCCGGGAACCGCTGCCGCAGCGTCGCGACGATCTCCGCCGTATCGTCCATCGAGAGCGTGGTCTGGGTGACGAAGGCGAGGTGCGCGGGGTCGCGCACCTCGAGGGCGGCGACGTCGGCGAGCGTCTGCACGAGGTGCATGCGGCCGCCGAAGGATGTGTCGAAGCGGCCCATCGTGCCCTCGACCTCCGGGTGCCCGGCGTGCCCGATCAGGATCACGTCGAGCCCCTCGCGCGCGTAGCGCTGCACCTCCATGTGCACCTTGGTCACCAGCGGACAGGTTGCGTTGAAGACGGTGAGCCGCCGCACGCGGGCCTCCTCCTCCACCGCGCGCGATACGCCGTGCGCCGAGAAGATCACCGTGGCGCCCTCGGGGACCTCGAGGAGCTCCTGCACGAACACCGCTCCGAGCGAGCGCAACCGCTCCACCACGTGGCGGTTGTGCACCACCTCGTGGCGCACGTAGATCGGGGCGCCGAAGAGCTCGATCGCGCGCTCGACGATGTCGATCGCGCGGTCCACGCCGGCGCAAAAGCCCCGCGGGTTGGCGAGCAGCACCTGTATCACGCGTCCACCCTCCGCACCGAACGGCTCTCACGCCATGCATCGATCAGCAGCGCGAGTGCGCCCACCGTGATGGCGGAATCGGCCACGTTGAACGCCGGAAAGTACGCCTGTTCCCAGTGCACGTGGATGAAGTCGACCACCCTTCCCGATGCCAGCCGGTCGATCATGTTGCCGAGCGCGCCTCCGATGATGAGCGCGAGCCCGCACCCGAGCAGGCCGTGCGCCGCCGCGCGCAGCCGGCGCAGCCACACGATGAGGCCCGCGCTCACACCGAGCGCGAGCAGCACGAACAGCCAGCGCTGCCAACCCGAGGCGTCGGACAGCACGCTGAAGGCGGCGCCGGTGTTGTAGGTGAGGATGATATCGAGCACCGGCAGCACGCGCACCCTCTCGAAGAGCGTGAAGTGCTGCACCATCCAGGCCTTGACGACCTGATCCGCGACGATGATCGCCGCCGCGAGCGGCAAAAAACGCCAACCGCTCAGCCCGAGCGGCAGTGGCTGCGCCGCGCCCGCCGGCATCGGCGTCGCCGTTGCCTTGCCGCCGCCCGTTTCGCTCACACGAATCTCCTCTGCTCGCCGGGGCCCTCGACGTTGGACACGCACCGGGCGCACAGTTGCGGGTGGCGCGCGTCCGAGCCCACATCCGGCCGCCGGTGCCAGCAGCGCACGCACTTCGGATCGGAGCTCGGCCGCACGGTGATCCACACGCCGCCCTCCCCGGCGCCGAAGGCCGCCACCCCTCCCGCCGGGGCACTCGCGGCCTCGTGCACCTGCGCCTCCGAGGTGATCAGGAGGAACCGCAGCTCATCCCCGAGCGCAGCAAAGCGCGGCCGCTCCTCCGGCACGCAGTGCACCTCGACCCGTGCATCGAGGGGGGCGCCGATCGCGCCGGTGTCGCGCAGTCCTTCGAGCTCCCGGGTGACGCCGGCGCGGAGCTTCAGGAGCGCCGCCCAGTCGATCGCATCCGCCGGCGGCTGCGGCGGAGCATGCCACGTCTCATGGAACACCGACTCGCGGCGCTCGCCCGGGAGATAGCGCCAGACCTCCTCGGTCGTGAAGCTGAGGATCGGCGCGAGCCAGCGCACCATGCATTCGGCGATGTGAAACATCACCGTCTGCGCCGAGCGGCGCGCCGAGCCCGCGGCGGGCGTGGTGTACATGCGGTCCTTGATGACATCCAGATAGAGCCCGCCGAGCTCGACGCTGCAGAAGTTGTGCACCTTCTGATAGATGAGATGAAAGCCATAGCGGCGATAGGCCTCGAGGACTTCCGCCTGCAGAGCGTGGGTGCGCAGCAGCATCCATCGATCGAGCGCCAGCAGCTGCCCGGCGGGCAGCGCGTGGCGCTTGGGATCGAAGCCGTGCAGGTTGCCGAGGAGAAAGCGCAGGGTGTTGCGCATGCGGCGGTAGGAGTCGGCCATGCGCTTCAAGATCTCGTCCGAGACGCTCATTTCGTTCGCGTAGTCGGTCGCCGCCACCCACAGCCGCAGCACGTCGGCCCCGAGGCTGTGCATCACTTTCTGAGGCGCCACGACGTTGCCGAGCGATTTGGACATCTTGCGGCCCTTCTCGTCGACCGTGAACCCGTGGGTGAGCACCCCGCGGTACGGCGCGCGCTCGTACAGCGCCTCCGACATGAGCAGCGCGCTGTGAAACCAGCCACGATGCTGGTCCGAGCCCTCGAGATACAGATCCACGGGAGCGGCGACTTCGGGCCGCTCGGTGCCCACGCACTCGAAGGACATCCCCGAGTCGGCCCACACGTCCATGACGTCGGTGACCTTCTCGTAATGCTGGGCGTCGGCGCCGAGGAGCTCGCCCGGTGCGAGCGCGAACCAGGCGTCGATGCCGCCCTGCTCGACGCGCGCGGCGGCGGCCTCGATCAGCTCGTCCGTGCGCGGATGCCGCTCGCCGGTCTGCCGGTGGACGAACAGCGGAATCGGCACACCCCAGGTCCGCTGCCGCGAGATGCACCAGTCGGGCCGGCTCTCGATCATGCCGCTGATGCGCTGCTCGCCCCAGGCGGGCGTCCACTCGACGGCGCGAATGTCGCGCAGCGTGTTGGCGCGCAGCCCCGCGCGCTCCATGCTGATGAACCACTGCGGTGTGGCGCGGAAGATGACCGGGGTCTTGTGGCGCCAGCAGTGCGGGTAGCTGTGGCTGTAGGGCTCGTGGTGCAGGAGCCGGCCCGCCTTCCTGAGGGCTTCGATGATCACGGCGTTGGCCGCATCCACCTTGAGGCCGGCGACGAGCGGCGTGTCGGGGAGGAAGGTCCCGTCGGGGCCCACCGGGTTGGTCACGGGAAGCCCATAGCGCTGGCCGACGGCGAAGTCCTCCTGGCCGTGTCCGGGGGCGGTGTGCACGGCGCCGGTACCGGCATCGAGCGTCACGTGCTCGCCGAGCACGACCGGCACCTGACGATCCTGAAAGGGGTGCGCGAGCTTAAGTCCCTCGAGCGCGCGGCCCTCGAATTGCGCGAGCACCGACACCTCCGCGAGGTCCCACCGGGCGCGGCACGCCTCGAGGAGCTCGGCCGCCACGATGAGGGCGCGCGGCTCCCCGTCCCTCCTCGCCCGCACCAGCACGTAGCGGAACTCCGCCCGCAGCGCCACCGCCTGGTTGGCGGGCAGCGTCCAGGGCGTCGTGGTCCAGATGACGACGTCCACCGGCACGGCGCCCAGGGTGGCCGCGGGGAGAGCGATGCGAGCGGCGAGCTCGGCGCGGTCCGTGACGCGAAACGCCACGTCGATCGCGGGCGAGATCTTCTCCTCGTACTCGACCTCGGCTTCGGCGAGCGCCGAGCGGCAGTCGAGACACCAGTACACGGGCTTCACGCCCTTATAAAGGTGTCCGTTGCGGATGATGCGGCCGAAGGCGCGCAGCTGCTGCGCCTCGTAGCGCGGCGACATGGTGAGGTAGGGCCGGTCCCAGTCCCCGAGGACCCCGAGGCGCTTGAAGTCCGCGCGCTGCAGCTCGATCTGCTCCTGTGCATAGGCGCGGCAGGCGGCGCGGAACGCCTGGGCGTCGAGCTTCTGCCCCGGGCGGCCGTGCCCCTTCTCCACCTGCAGCTCGATCGGCAGTCCGTGGCAATCCCAGCCGGGGATGTAGGGCGAGTCGAAGCCGTCGAGCGAGCGCGACTTGACGACGATGTCCTTGAGAATCTTGTTGACGGCGTGGCCGATGTGAATGGCGCCGTTGGCGTATGGCGGCCCGTCGTGCAGCACGAAGCGCGGCCGCCCGCGCGCCACCTCGCGCAGCTTCTCGTAGGTGCGGCGTTCTTCCCACGCGCGCACCATCGCGGGCTCGCGCTGGGCCAGGTCCGCCTTCATCGGGAAATCGGTCTGCGGCAGGTTGAGGGTGTGCTTGTAGTCGGCCATGTCACTCAATCAGGCTTCATCGGGGCGCTCGCCGGGATCGCTCATGTCAGGCCGCCAGGATGCGGCGCGCGTCGTCGGCGTCGCGCCGCATCTGCGCGGTGAGCGCCGCGAGACTCGCAAAGCACGCCTCATCGCGCAACTTCGCGGCGAATTCGACCTCGAGCTCGCGCCCGTAGAGGTCGCCGCTGAAATCGAATACGTGCGCTTCGAGGAGCGGCTCGACACCCCCGACGGTCGGCCGCGTGCCGAGACTCGCGACACCGGGGAGCGCCTCGCCGGCCACGCCCCGGACGCGCACCGCGAAAATGCCCGCGACCGGCGCGCGGCGGCGCTCGAGCGGCAAGTTGGCGGTGGGAAATCCGAGCTTCCGTCCGCGGCGCTCGCCGGCCACCACCCGGCCGCGCATCGACCACGGCCGACCGAGCCAGCGCCGCGCGCGCTCGAAGTCGCTGTCCGCCAGCGCGGCGCGCACCCCGCTGCTGCTGATGCGCTCGCCGTCGAGCATCACGGGGTCCACAACGTCGACCTGGAATCCGAGCCGCACGCCGGCCGCGGCCAGGACCGCCGCGGTCGCCTCGCCCCGGCGCGCGAAGCGAAAGTCGTGGCCGACCACCACCACCCGGGCACGGAGCTTCTCCGCCAGGAGCTGCGCGAAGGCCTCGGCGGGGAGGTTGCGGAGCGCCTCGCCGAAGCGTAGCAGCCACAGATAGCCGAGCGAGGCATCCGAAAGGAGGATCCGCCAGCGCTCGCGGAGCGACGTCAGCCGCGCGGGGGGATCGTCCGGCACCAGGTATTCCCGCGGCAGGGGCTCGAACGTCAGGAGCACCGAGGGCTCAGCGCGCCGCACCGCGTGCTCGGCGAGGCGCGCGAGCAATGCCCGGTGCCCGAGATGGATGCCGTCGTAGCTCCCGATGGTCACCACGCAGCCGCCGCCCGGTAATCCTCTTCCGCCGAGTCCCCGAATGAGCTGCATGGACCCCTTATCTCATACAAGCCATTGATACGGCTAAGCTAAGTTAACCGAACGTCCCGCCCGCGTGACCAGGCGATGCGCAGTTTATGTGAAGCTGCATGCCTGCACCCGCCATGGGGTTTTCGCGTTGACAAGGAACGCCCCGATGCGCAGACTACCGGCCCTCGCTTGCGTCCCGGCCCTCGATACGGAGATTTAGTGGCCAATACCAAGTCGGCCGAAAAAGCTGCCCGCCAGGCAGAGAAGCACCGTGCGCGCAACGTCTCGCTGCGGTCACGCATGCGCACCGCGGTGCGCGGGGTGACGGCGGCCGTCGTCAGCGGCGACAAGGAAGTGGCCCAAAAGAGCTACGGCCTGGCAGTCCCGATCATCGATTCGCTCGTGAGCAAGCAGATCATCCACCGTAACAAGGCTGCGCGGCACAAGAGTCGTCTTGCCGCCCGCATCCGCTCGATGCAGTGAGGACTCGATGAGCGCGAACGATAAGCTCGGTATCCCGGTCCCCGTCATTCCGACCCCCCTTAAACTGCGACCGGCGGCCCGCCGCCAGCACCTGCTCGAGATGATGCGCGCCCGCGTCCCGCGCGATCGTGCTCCTCCAAAAGCTTCATAACCGCTCCGCACAAGGCCTTCGTCCCCTCGCCGGTCGCCCCTGAGATCAGGAAGCGCGGCCCGGTGTAGCGCAGCGCGCGCACGATGGCGCGTGCCCGCCTCTCGGCCTCCTCGGGCGGCAGGAGGTCGCGCTTGTTGAGCACCAGCCAGCGCGGCCGGGCAGAGAGTTCCTTGCTGAACTTCTTCAGCTCGCGGACGATCGCGCGCGCGTCGCGCACGGGGTCGGCCTGCGGGTCGAGCGGCGCGATATCCACGAGGTGCAGCATCAGCCGCGTGCGCTGCAGGTGCTTCAGGAACCGGATCCCGAGTCCGGCGCCCTCGGCGGCCCCCTCGATGAGGCCCGGAATGTCGGCCATGACGAAACTGCGGTGCACTCCCACCCGCACCACGCCGAGGTTCGGGTGCAGCGTCGTGAAGGGATAGTCGGCGACCTTCGGCCTCGCGGCGGAGACCGCGCGGATCAGAGTGGACTTGCCGGCATTCGGGAGTCCGAGGAGCCCGACGTCGGCGATGAGCTTGAGCTCGAGTTCGAGGGCGCGCTTCTCCCCCGGGAGGCCCGGTCCGAACTGGCGCGGTGAGCGGTTGGTGCTCGACTTGAAGCGCTGATTTCCCCATCCGCCCTTGCCGCCGCGCGCCACCAGCAGCTCCTCGCCCTCGCGCGTGAGATCGCCGAGCTCCTCGAGCGTGTCGGCATCCCGCACCACCGTGCCGAGCGGCACCGGCACGTAGAGATCCGCGCCGCTGCGGCCCGAGCAGTCGTTGGCTCCGCCCGGCTCGCCGTTGGCGGCCCTGAAGGTCCGCTCGATGCGGAAATCCGCCAGTGTGTTGATCCCCGAGGCGGCGCGCAGGTAGATGCTGCCTCCGTGGCCGCCGTCGCCGCCGTCCGGCCCGCCGAAGGGCACGAACTTCTCGCGGCGGAAACTCGCGCTGCCGCGACCACCGTTGCCGGCCTGCACCTTGAGTCGCGCCTCGTCGACGAACTTCATCCGGCGACTCTAGCGCATTCGGCCGGCGCGGGTTGACGCTCGCTCGGTCTCGTCCTACAGTGATATTGGGTCGCGATAACAAAGTATCGATAATCGATGCAACGGCCGGCCGAGCACCTTAGGTCGCGCCGGCGCTTGACGGTTTCATGGCCATCCGTCGCAAGGGGGATACAGCAAATGCCTTCGCGGACTGCTCGGAGCAGCTGCTCCCGTCTGAGAGAGCTTTCCTGGTTACTGACCGGTGGTGCCGCCCTCCTCGGCGCGTGGCCGCAGGGCGTGCGCGCTGACGCGGCACTCGAGGAGGTCGTCGTCACCGCCGAGCGGCGCAGCGAGAAGGCCCAGGACATCCCGCTTGCGATCACCGCGGTATCGGCCGCGGACCTCGAGAGCCGCGGCGTGCGGCAGGCGGGCGACATCACCGCCGACGTGCCCAACATGCTCCTCAACTCACCCTACGGCCCGGAGGCGCAGCCCACCTTCACGCTGCGCGGCGTGACCACGCAGGACTTCAGCGAAAACCAGAGCAGTCCGGTCGCCATGTACGTGGATGAGGTCTACAAGAGCGTCGGCGCGGTCCAGGCACTGCAGACCTACGACCTCGATCGCGTCGAGGTGCTGCGTGGTCCGCAGGGGACCTTGTACGGCAAGAACGCGACCGGGGGTGCGATCAGCTTCTACACCAAGAATCCCAGCCTGACCGCCTACGACGGTTACCTCACCGCCGGGGCGGGCAACTACAGTGCCTATTCGGTGCAGGGCGCCGTGGGCGGTCCGGTGATCGACAATGAGATCGGCTGGCGCGCCGCGGTGATGTACGAGAAACGCGACGGCTGGGTGAGGAGCGTGGTGCCGGGCGTTGAGCCGCTGAATGGCGTGGATGCCCTCGCGGGTCGCTTGACGCTGCTGGCGAAGCCCAACGACAGTCTCACCGCCCAACTCAAGCTCTCGGCAAGCCGCTCAGGCGGCACGCCCTACGGCGCGCACGCAATCAACAACGACCCGACCGTGACGCTCACGAATGACCCGAATTTCTCTCTCTCCACCGGCAACATCGGCTGGTTCGACAACGGCGCCAAGTTCGCCGTCCACAAGGACGTCCGCAGCGACAACGCCACCCTCAAGATCGACTGGCAGCTGAGCCCGCACGCGACGCTCACCTCAGTCACGGGCTACGACTACGGGTGGTGGTACGAGAAGAGCGACGACGGTGGGCTGCCGATCTTCGTGCGCCTCGATGACCCGAACACCTACTTCTCGAGCGTCAACGCGTTCTCGCAGGAGATCCGTATCGCTTCCCACGACACGGGGGCTTTCGGCTGGCTCGGCGGACTTTACTACGCGCGTGAGAGCACGCACGCGACCGTGCAGTTTCATTTCTTCGACGGCTACAGCACCTGCTGTTTTGCCCTGCCGCCCCCGGCCCCGCCGAGCAATGTCCCGGCGGCCGACCGCCCGCTGTACGGCTTCGACGAGTACAACAATTTCGACCAGCTCAAGGACAGTCGTGCCGTGTTCTTCAACGCGACCTACACCGTGGCCCCGGCAGTCACGCTGCGTGCGGGGCTGCGCTACACCAAGGACAAGGTGACGATCAGCCACTTCTATGCGCTCGAGGGCGGGCTTGCGAGCCCCGGGGCGACCACGGCGGGCACCGGCACCGATCCCAACATCGACGCAACGACCTGGTGGACGCAGACCGTCGGCAATCCCGCGTTGTACCCGCCACCACTACCCAATACGCCGCCTACGGCAGGGCGTACCTACTTCCAGCAGGGACTCGCGGTGCAAAGATATGGATTCGTCCCCACATTCGAGAACGACACCAATAACGTGAGCGGCAAGGTTGGCGTCGACTGGAAGGCCAGCGACGGTGTGCTCGCGTACGCGAGCATTAGCCAGGGTTACCGCGGAGTGGCCTTCAACGGGCAGGCTTATAACGACAACAGCGAGCTCACGTTTGCAGATCCCGAGAAGCTCACCTCGTACGAGATCGGCCTCAAGACGGAGCTGTGGCAGCGGCGGGCGGTGTTCAATGCCGCGGCGTTCCACTACGACTACAAGAATCAGCAGTTTCTCGATGCGTTCCCGCTGCCCGGGGGTCTCGGGACAGGTTTCCGCACGGTCAACGCGCCGAAGTCACGCGTCGACGGTGCAGAGTTCGAGTTCCGAGTGAAAGCGACGCCGGATCTGGAGATCGGCTCCACGCTCGGGCTCATGAGCAGCAAGTACGTGGAACTGACGCTGCACGCCCTCTCGCGCGTCTGCTGCGTGGGCAATCACCTGATCCAGGCGCCGGACTACAGCGCGAGCCTCGACGTCGACTGGCGCTTCGCGCACCTCGCCGTGGGGGACCTGCGGCTGTTCGTCGACGGCAACTACTACGGCAAACAGTACTTCGACGCCTTCAATACCGAGCGGGACGCGCAGGGTGCCTACGGCGTCGCCAATGCCCGGCTGTCGCTCGAGAGCACCGGCAAGCGCGGCTACGCCGTGGGCGCGTGGATCAAGAACCTCGCCAACCGCCAGTACCTCGCCTACGCGCTCAATCAGAAGGATGCGGATACGGGAGCGCTGGGCTTCGACTACGCGCTGGTCGGGGAGCCGCGCACTTACGGAGTCGATGTGACGCTGCGCTTCTGAAGCGCAGCGGCGCCCAACGGGCTACGGGCATCGATTGTGGATGAGCACGGCCGCGGTGGGCCGCGCGCGGCCGGCTTCAGGCCTTCTCGGGCAGAACGCTCACGTACAGGCGCTGCTCGGCGCCCTTCTTCTGGAACTGGACTCGCCCCGTCACGCGGGCGAAGAGCGTGTGGTCGGTGCCGACGCCGACGTTCGTGCCCGGGCGCACCTGGGTGCCGCGCTGGCGCACGATTATGTTTCCCGCGAGCACGTGCTCGCCCCCGAAGCGCTTCACGCCGAGCCGCTTGGAGTGCGAATCGCGCCCGTTCTTGGTGCTGCCGCCTGCCTTTTTGTGTGCCATGACTTTAAATCCTGCGAAAGGGTGGCGCGCTCAGCCCGCGCTGATGTCCGTGACCTTGAGTTCCGTGAAGGGCTGTCGGTGAGTCTTCTGCCGCAGGTAATGCGCGCGGCGCTTGAACTTGACGACCGACACCTTGGCGCCCTTGCCGTGGCGCACGACGGTCGCGAGCACCTTGCCGCCCTTCAAGGTGGGCTTGCCGACCTTGACGTCCGCGCCCTCCCCGACGAGCAGCACTTCGCCGAACTCGACGGTGGCGCCCGGCTCGGCGTCGAGCTTCTCGACGCGCAGGACGGCGTCCTTGGTCACCCGATATTGCTTGCCGCCCGTGGCGATGACCGCGTACATGGTAGTCGAGGGGGAATGGGCCTTGAGCCGAAGGGTCGCGCATTCTACTGGCGCCCTCCCTCGCGGTCAAACGGCGCTTTCCC
>Ga0209577_10005455_pt1 | contig 11861 bp, 14 predicted proteins | sample GraSoiAngelo_109_FD_185874 | JGI IMG/M metagenome (GOLD analysis project Ga0209577, IMG submission 185874) | Grasslands soil microbial communities from the Angelo Coastal Reserve, California, USA - 14_0903_12_20cm (SPAdes) (version 2) | ecosystem: Environmental > Terrestrial > Soil > Grasslands... | reverse complement strand
TCATCACCTGGCCCGACTGGCAGTAGCCGCACTGCGGCACGTTCTCCGCCACCCAGGCGTCCTGCACCGCCTTGCCGGCCTGGGTCGCGCCGATCGCTTCGATCGTCGTGATCGCCTTTCCGGCCACTGCCGAGGCGGGCGTCACGCAGCTGCGCGTCGGCTGGCCGTCGATGTGAACCGTGCACGCGCCGCACAGCGCCATGCCGCAGCCGAACTTGGTGCCGGTCATGTCGAGGTAGTCGCGCAGCACCCAGAGCAGCGGCGTGTCGGCCTCGGCATCGACTTCCACGCGCCGGCCGTTGACGTTCAATGAAATCATTCGGGATCTCCGTCAGGTGCCTAGACTTTACACACTAATAACCGCAAATTCACTGCGGGCATTCGCACCAACATGAATTGCCGAAGGCGATTCGATGCCGCCGGAAATGATGGAAGCGACCGGCGTCGCCAGGGCGCGACCAGCGAACATCGCGTAGCGCGCGGATTTTTCGGCGCGGCGGCGGAGCGCCCGGCCGCGTAGACTGCCTCGCGCTGCAGGCTGTTGGCTCGTCCAGCGGCCCGATGCCGCGATCCTCGAGTCATTCGTGGATCCACGTCGGCTCGCCGTCGAGGATGCCGCGAGTGCGCATCTCGCTCACCTTCTCGAAGCCCAGAGCGCCGAGCCGAGCGAAGAGCTGTTCCTTGGTTTTCGTCGTCATTTCTTCGTCAGGTTCGCAAACATGCCCGACATGTCGATCTTGTTCAGGTCGACCTTCTCCTTCGCCTCCTTCGCCGCGGCCGCCTTGCCGCGGTCGGTCTCCTGCTCGGCGGCCTCGAAGGCTTCGGCGAGCTTGAAGCTGAACGCGGCGAGCGCCTTGGGATCGGGCTTGTTCTGGGTGCCGGTGGAGTAGATGTTGGCGGACAGCTGGACGTAGATGCGCAGGGCCAGCTCTCTGTAGGACTCGGCGGAAGCCGCGGGTGCTGCTGCTTCTTTGGCTGGAGCGCTCATGGCCTGCTCCTTGGGATGAGGTAGGCCAATATTACCCGGCTGGAGCCCGCAGCGGCCGTGACGGAGGCCTTGCGGGAAGGAAGAAAAAAGCAACCGATGCCCGCGAGCAGCCCGAGGATGGCGAAGCCCGCGCGGCGGCCGTCCGTCACGTCGGGCACGATGGCGGCGATCACTGGGCCGACGCGCCGATGGACCGCATCAGCAGCGACGACTGCAGAGACTGCAGGCCGCCGCCGGCGGCGACCGGTCCGCCGCGGCTACTTCAGGCTCAGTAGTTGTCTTGCACACTTGCGACGTCCGTGATCTTCTACGGACATGGCGCGCCCTCAAACCAAGACCACGACCAAGGCCAGAATCCTCATCGTCGACGACGACAAGAGCATGCTCCAGCTGCTGAAGAGGCACTTGTCGAACGCGGGCTACAAAGTGCTGACTGCGGAAGACGGTGTCGCCGCCGGGCGCCATGTGCTCAAGGCGCGACCCGACCTGATCATCGCCGACGTCGGCATGCCGTACATGGACGGTTACGAGCTGGTGGCCGCGCTCAAGGCCGACAGCGCCACGCGCGATATTCCGGTCGTGTTTCTGACCTCCAGGGAGGACGTGGCCGACTACGCGAAGGAGCTCGGGGCCGTCGCCTACCTCCACAAGCCCGTGCTCGCGGACCGGCTGATCGAGATCGTCGCTCTCTTCGTGCCCGCGCCGTGAGAATCGCGGCTCAGCCGAGGTTGTACATGTTCTTGTAGTGCCGGTACCAGTCGCTCTGGAACAGCTCCTCCGGGTCGTACTTGCGCTTCAGCTTCAGGAAATCCTCGAACTGCGGGTAGCAGGCATCGACCTGGCGGCGCAGGGCGTGCCGGTGATACGCCGGAAAATAGCTGCCGCCGTAGCGCATGCCGAGGTCGATGAGGCGCCGGAACTGGTCGCCGGCGCGGATCAAGCCGCGCGTCGAGTGCTCGACGTGCAGGTGGAAGACCACGCAGGCGTAGGGCTTCCTCGCCCAGGCGAGAAAGCTCTCCTTGTCCTGCTCGATGAGCCGCACCCTGCCGTAGATGATCTCCATCTTCTCGCGGCGCGCATGCCGGGCGACCTCGGCCATGAACGCCGGCAGCGCGTCGCGCTCGCAGCAGATCTCGGCGGTACCCTCGGTGCCGCGGAACTCCGCTTGCAGCCGCTTGTCGAGCGCGCGGTGGTAGTTGTCCGCATAGACGCTCATCTGTTGCGTGTCGGACCAGTAGAGCTGCCCGTTGGTCGACAGGTCGTGGCCGGCGTAGCGCTGGAAGGCGGCCGGCTTGTCGGCGTGCGCGAGGTACAGGAGCTCGATCCAGTCGCGCTCGCCAAGCTCCCGCTGCGCGGGCGGCATCGGCGTGTCGTCGGCCACCGGCCGGTAGCACGAGAACACGCCGCGGCGCAGGAAATCGTCGGGCGAAACATCGTCGATCGCGTACTGAAAGTCGCCGTACAGGAAGCCGTCGCGGATGCGCTCGGCAAAGGCGCCGGGCAGGCCGTCGATGGTGCGCGATTCAACCACCCGCTGCAGCTTGCGGCGCGGGACCAGGCGCAGCCTGACGGAGTAGACGAAGCCGAACAGGCCGTAGCCGCCGATCGCGAGGCGAAACAGGTCGGCGTTCTCGGTGCGGCTGCAGGGACGCAGGTCGCCCTTCGCGTCGATGAGCGTGAACGATTCGACGTCCGAGATGAAGGGCGGCAGCGTCAGACCGCGGCCATGGATGTTCGCCGAGAGACTGCCGCCCATCGTCATCCGGTCGGCGCCGGTCTGCTTCTGGCTGAACGCCCATTGCTTCTCGCCGGAGAAGCGCACTGCCGCCAGGTGCTCGAGCAGCTGCGGCCACTGCATGCCGGATTCCATCTCGATCAGCCCGCGCTCGGTGTCGAACTCCAGCACCTTGTTCATCTTGCGGATATCGAGCAGCACGCCGTCGGTGGCGAACTGCTGCGTACCCATGGCATGGCGGCCGCCGGCGATGCACAGCGCGCGCTTTTCGGTCCGCGCCAGCTTGATCGCGCCGCGCACGGCGTCGATCGATTGCGGCTCGACGATGCGGTAGACCCGCGTCGAGTTGAGCTGCGCGTGCACGTCGTTGACGAGGACGCCCTCGGGCTTGGGCTTCGGCTTGGCCTGCTGCGCGAAAGCCGCGCTCGCCCAGGCGGCGGCAAGGCCACTTAAACCAAGGAACTTCCTGCGGCCGACCATCCGTCTCCCCCGGTTGTCGTAGTGCGCGATTCTGAACGATTTTCGAACCATCGGACATGGCGTACGATATGCGCCTGCTGCAGCGGACTCTGGAGGAACAGGCATGCCGGCCTTTCGCGGCTGCGCCGCGCTGGTTTTCCTAATGGCAGTTTTTGAAGTGTTCGCTCAAGGCGCCGCGCCGCTTTACGTGGTGACCTACATCGAGGTCAGGCCTGCGGCGAAGACCGACGCCGCGATGCTCCTCAAGAACCATCGCGACGCTACCCGCCGGGACGGGGGAAATCTGCGCTCCGAGGTGGTGCAGCACGCGACGCGGCCGGGCCAGTTCGTTCTCCTCACGGCTTGGAAGGACCAGAAGGCCTACGAGGCGCACGCCGAGGCCGCCTCCACCAGGCAATTTCGCGACAAGCTCCAGGGACTGCGCAACAGCCCCGCCGACGATCGCCTGCACAATGCGCTCTCGGTCGGAAACCTGGACGGCCCTCTGCCTGCCCGCGGCGTCTACGTCGTGACCCACGTCGATGTCATCCCGCCGCGCAAGGACGATGCCGTCGGCCTGCTGAAGAACCTCGGCGACGCAAGCCGCCGCGACGACGGCAACGTGCGCTACGAAATCGTGCAGCAGACCAACCGGCCGAACCATTTCACCGTGATCGAGATCTGGAATAGCCCGGAAGCCTTCGACGCGCACGGCGGGGCTGCGCACGTGCGCGAGTTCCGCGACAAGCTCGCACCGATGAGCGGGGCGCTGTACGACGAGCGCCTGTACGAAACCGTCAACTAAGAGGAAAACGATGAAGCGCATCGCCGCTGTTTTGCTTGCAGTTCCGTTGGTCGCTGCCGCGCAGTGGAACGTCCCGCCCGAAAGCGAGCGCTGCCCGTCGAAGTGGGGCGCGGGCGACGAGCGCGGCTCGGGCAACCATATGAAGAACCCTGAAACCGTTTTGCGCGGCGCGCGGCTCATCAAGACCGGGGAAGTGATCGAGTTGAGCCACGTGCTCGGGCCCGGGATGGCCTTCTTCGGCACGCGCATTTTCAACCTGCACACCAAGCGCACGTTCATGAACTCCGGCAGGAACACGCGCGGCAGCAACGAGGAGGTCATCACCTCCGAGATCGGCCAGGTCGGCACGCAGTTCGACGGCTTCGCGCATCAGACCCACGGCGATTCGATGTACAACTGCTTCAAGGTCAGCGAGGCGGCGACGCGCTCCGGCTTCACCAAGCTAGGCGTGCAGAACGCGCCGGCGTTCTTCGCGCGGGGGGTGCTGATCGACGTTGCCGGCCTGAAAGGCGTCGAGATGCTCGGCGACACCTACGAGATCACCGTCGCCGATTTGCAGCAGGCGCTGCAGCGGCAAAACCTCAAGCTGCTGCCGGGCGACGCGGTCATCATCCACACCGGCTGGGGCAGGCTCTACGGCAAGGACAACGCACGCTTCGTGAAGAGCACCCCGGGTGTGGGCGTCGCCGCGGCCGAGTGGCTGGCGAAGCAGGACCCGCTGCTCGTCGGCTCCGATAACTGGCCGGTGGAAGTGTCGCCGAACCCGGACAAGGACCTGAGCCTGCCGGTGCACCAGATCTTCCTGGTGGTGAACGGCATCCACATCCTGGAAAACCTGAAGCTCGACGAGCTCGTTGCGAAGCGCGTCTACGAGTTTGCCTTCACGATGCAGCCGCTCAAGATCTACGGCGCCTCGGGCTCGTCGGTGGCGCCTGCAGCCATACGCTGACTCTACGAAGCGGGACCATGAAACGAACCACCGACAGGCGTACTTTCCTCGCACAGGGAGCGGGAATGGCGGGAGCGGCTGCAGCCGGGCTCGTCGCGCCCGGGGCGCGGGCAGCGGACGCGCCGAGCGCGGTGCCGCCGTGGATGCAGGCGCCCGGCAAGCCGATGAGCGGCTATGGCCAGCCGTCGAAGTTCGAGGAGCCGGTGAAGCGTCTCGTCCTCCAACCGTACGGCGCCATCGCGCCGGGCAGCGGCACTTCACGCACGCCGCTGCACGCGCTCGAGGGCGCCATCACCCCGAACGGGCTGCACTTCGAGCGCCATCACAACGGCGTGCCGGAGATCGATCCCGCTCGGCACCGGCTGCTGATCCACGGCCTGGTCAAGACGCCGGTCGTGTTCACGATGCAGGCGCTGATGCGCTTTCCGCGGACGAGCCGCGTGTGCTTCATCGAATGCGGCGGCAACAGCAATCCGAATTCGATGAGCCCGAAGCCGCCGCAGCTGCCCGCAGGTGCGATCCATGGCCTGGTCAGCTGCACCGAATGGAGCGGCGTGCCGCTCGCGCTGCTGCTCGACGAAGCGGGCATCGACCCGCGCGCGAGCTGGCTGCTCGCCGAAGGCGCCGATGCCGCCGCCATGAGCCACAGCATTCCGCTGGAGAAGGCGCTCGACGATGCCATGGTCGCGCTCTACCAGAACGGCGAGCGCCTGCGCCCGGAGCAAGGCTACCCAGTGCGCCTGCTGCTGCCGGGATGGCTGGGCAATTCCAACGTGAAGTGGCTGCGCCGGATCAAGCTCACCGACGCCCCTATGCAAGCCAGGGACGAGACCTCGAAATACACCGACCCGACACCCGAGGGCAAGGCGCGCCAGTTCACGTTCGTGATGGGGGTGAAGTCGGTGATCACCCAGCCGAGCCTCGGCATGAGCCTGCTAGCGCCTGGCTGGCACGAGATCTCCGGCCTCGCCTGGTCAGGCGCGGGAAAGGTCTCCAAAGTGGAAGTTTCCGCCGACGGCGGCACGAGCTGGCGCGAGGCGGCGCTGCAGGAGCCGATTTTCCCGAAAAGCCTGACGCGCTTTCGACTGCCGTGGAACTGGAATGGCGAGCGTGCCTTGCTGCAGAGCCGCGCCACGGACGACAAGGGCAGGGTGCAACCGGCGCGCGCCGAATGGCTCAAGCAATACATGCCGCAGCAGCGTTATCACAACAACTCGATCCAGACCTGGGCGGTCGGGGCTGACGGAAGCATCGCCAATGTCTTCGCATAAGGACATCAGCGCCTGTGTCGCGCTCGCCGCGCTCGCCGCCTGCGCGGCGAACGCGCTGACGACGTCCCGTCCCGGCGAGAAGTTCGGGCGCACTGCGACCGCGCAGGAGGTGGCGGCGTGGGACATCAGCATTCCCCCGAGCGGCGAAGGATTGCCTTCGGGTAGCGGCAACGCGAAGCAGGGTGCGGCTGTGTACGTGGCGAAGTGCCAGGCCTGCCACGGCGCCAAGGGCGCGGGCAAGCCGGCCGACCCGCTGGCGGGCGGAATCGGCTCGCTGCCGTCTGCGAATCCGGTGCGCACGGTCGGCAGCTACTGGCCGTATGCGACCACGCTTTTCGACTACACGCGCCGCGCCATGCCGATCACCAATCCACAGTCGCTGACCAATGACGAGGCCTACGCGGTGACGGCATACTTGCTGTACCTGAATGGCATCGTCGCCGAGAGCGACGAGATGAACGCGAGGTCGCTGCCGCAAGTAAAGATGCCGAACCGCGACGGCTTCGTGGATTGGTCGCGCAAATGATCCAGATGCAAAGGAGAACCGCATGAGTGACGAAGGACTCGATCGCCGCACTTTCCTGAAAAGCGCCGCGGCGATCAGCACCAGCATCGCGGCGGCGAGCACGGTTGCCGCGGAAACAACCCCAAAATCTTCGGCCGCGCTGCCCGGCGAAAAGATCATTAGCAGGCCGGGCTCGGACTTCATGGTCGACGTCATCAAGGCGACCGGCATCGAGTACATCGCCGCCAACCCGGCCTCGAGCTTCAGGAGCCTGCACGAGTCGATTGTCAACTACGGCGGCAACAGCAAGCCCGAGTTCCTGACCTGCATGCACGAGGAATCCTCGGTCGCCATGGCGCACGGCTATGCCAAGGCGGCGGGCAAGCCGATGGGCGTGCTTGCGCACGGCAGCGTCGGCCTGCAGCACGCCGCGATGGCGGTGTACAACGCGTGGTGCGACCGCGTGCCGGTGATGATCTTCGGCGGCAACTTCATGGACGCCGCCCACCGCCGGCCGGGCGTCGAGTGGTACCACTGCGCGCAGGACCCTGCCGGCATGCTGCGCGACTTCGTCAAGTGGGACGACCAGCCGGCCTCGCTGCAGCACTTCGCCGAATCGGTGATGCGCGCCTACAAGTTCGCCACGACGCCGCCGATGGAGCCGGTGGTGATCATCGCCGACGGCATGCTGCAGGAGCACCCGATCGACGCGGACGCGAAGCTCAGCATTCCGAAGCTCACGCTGTCGACGCCGCCGCAGGGCGAGAGCGGCGCGCTGAAAGAAGCGGCGAAGATGATGGCGGGCGCGGAGAATCTCGTCATCATCGCCGACCGCGCGGCGCGCTCGCAGGAGGGCGTCAAGCGCATGGTCGAGCTCGCCGAGACGCTGGACGCGCCGGTGATCGACCTCGGCAGCCGCATGAACTTCCCGAGCACGCACTACCTGTGCCGCAGCGAGGACCACCGCGCTCTGGTGCGCGATGCCGACGTGGTGCTGATGCTCGAGGTGGCCGATCCCTGGGGAGAGCTCAACACGATCAGTGATCCGCAGCACGAGTACCGGCGCCTTGCCAAGCCTGACGTGAAGCTGATCCACGTCACGCTCGCCGATCACGTCATGAAATCGAACTACCAGGACGCGCAGCGCTTCTGCCCCTGCGACCTGTCGATCAGCGGCGACGCCGAGGCGACGCTGCCGGCGTTGACCGAAGCCGTCAGACGGGAAATCGGCAGCTCGAGAAAATCCCTGCTTGCCGGCCGCAGCGAGAAACTGCGCTTGCAGCACCGCGAGATGAAGGATCGCACGCGCGCCGCGGCCGCGAGCGGCTGGAACGCGGTGCCGGTGACCACCGCGCGGCTCTCGGCCGAGCTGTGGAACGCGATCAAGGGCGACAAGTGGTGTCTCGCCGACTCGCGCAACCTCGGCTGGAGCGCGCGCCTGTGGCCGGCGACCGAGCATTACAACTTCCTTGGCCACTCCGGCGCGGCGGGCGTCGGCCAGATCGCGCCCGCGGCAGTCGGCGCGGCGCTCGCCAACCGCGACCAGGGCATCCTCACCGCGGTGATCCAGCCCGACGGCGACCTGATGTATGCGCCGGGCGTGCTGTGGACGGCGGCCCACCACAGGATCCCGATCCTCATGCTGATGCACAACAACCGCGCCTATCACCAGGAAGTGATGCACCTGCAGAAGATGGCCGGGCTGCACAATCGCCGCATGGATACCGCGCGCGTCGGCACCACCATCGAGAACCCGAACATCGACTACGCGCTGCTCGCGCGTGCGCAGGGCGTCTGGGCCGAAGGTCCGATCACCGATCCGGCGGCGATCGCGCCGGCGCTGCAGCGTGCGGTGGCGGTGGTGCGCAAGGGCGAGCCCGCGCTGGTCGACGTGGTGACGCAGGGGCGCTGATGAGATTTTTGATCCTGTTGCTCTTTCCATCCGCGCTGTTCGGGCAGGATGCGCCCGCCGGCTCCGCGGAGCGCGGCCACCAGGCCTTCCTGAAGTATCAGTGCTACACCTGCCACGGCAGCGTCGGCCAGGGCGGCGAGCGCGGCGCCGGGCCGAGGCTGCTGCCCAATCTCTTCCCCTGGGTGGCGTTCTCGATGCAGGTGCGCACGCCGCGGCAGGACATGCCGGCCTACCGCAAGGAGCACCTGGGCGACCAGGACCTCGCCGATCTCTACGCCTACCTGCGCTCGGTCAAGCCCTCGCCCGCCGCGGCGAGTATCCCGTTGCTCAACTTCGAGGATAAGCGGTGAATGCGACGCGCCGAAGGCTGGTGCTGGCCACTGGGTTGGCGCTGAGCGGATGCGCGGCCGGGACGAGAGAGACTTCCTGGAAGGCAAGGCAGTTCCATAACCAGCCGGCGCAGAGCCACCAGCATCAGTTCCTCAGCGACCTGTGGGCGCAGGTGGCGAAGGAGACCGGGGGCCGGCTGCAGGTCACGACCTACCCGCAGAACGACAACCTCCCTGGCTCCGATCCCGGCGCGCTCGACCTGCTGCAGAGCGGGGAGCTCGAGTTCTTCACGCTGATGGGCGGCATCCTCGGGCGCAAAGTTCCGGTCGCCGAGATCCAGGGCATGCCGTTCGCCTTCACCAGCCACGCGCAGGTCCACCGTGCAAACGACGGCGCGCTCGGCGAGTACCTTGGCCGCGAATGCGCGGCGAAGGGAATCTACCGCTTCCAGTACGGGCTGCTCGAGAACGGCTTCCGGCAGATTTCGATGGTCGACAAGCCGATCCGCACCGCCGAGGACCTGCGCGGCGTGAAGATGCGCGTTCCCGACGGCCAGATGTTCCGCGACGTGTTCACGGCGCTCGAGGCGCGGCCGGTGACGATCAACATCCGCGAGCTCTACGCCGCGCTCAAGTCGCGCCAGGTCGAAGGCCAGGAAAACCCGCTGGTCATCACCGAGGTGAACCGGCTCTACGAGGTCACGAAGTACGTGTCCACGACCAACCACATTTGGTCGGGCTTCAACCTGCTCGCCAACCTGAAGTTCTGGAACTCGCTGCCCGGGGACGTGCAGGAGATCGTGCAGCGTAACGTGAAGAAGTACGTCGCGATGCAGCGTTCCTACACCGACAACCTGAACCGCCAGCTCGGCGACCAGCTCGCCGCGCGCGGCATGATCTTCAACACCGCGGACGTCTCGACTTTCCGCGCGAAGCTCGGCGGCGGCTTCTACCAGCGCTGGAAGAGCGAGTTCGGGCCGACCGCCTGGAGCCTGCTCGAGCGCGAGGTCGGCAAGCTGGGCTGACCATGCAAGCCGAGATTCACTACACCGTCGACACGGGCGAGAAGCTCGTCAACGAGACCTTCGGGCCGAACAACATCCGCCGGCGCACGAGCGGCAGCGAGCGCCAGCACCCCATGGAGATCCGCGATGGCCGGCCGGCGCGCAAGGAATTCTCGCTCGACGAAAACGGCTTCGTGTTGGTCGACCACCCAAGCGCGGTGAAGGACTTCTTCGACCCGCGGCAGCTCGAGTCGGTCTACTACCCCGAGGTCGAGCGCCTGGTGGAGGAGCTCTCGGGCGCGAAGCGCGTCGTGGTGTTCGACCACACCTTGCGCTCGGGCGACGAGACGGAGCGCGAGGCGAAGCTGGTGCGCGAGCCGGTGCTTTCGGCGCACAACGACTACACCGAGCAGTCGGGGCCGCAGCGCGTGAGGGAGATCATGGGCGACGAGGCTGAGCCGCTGCTCAGGCGGCGCTTCGCGATCATCCAGGTGTGGCGCGCGATCAGAAAGCCGATCCAGGCGAATCCGCTGGCCATTCTGGATGCGCGCAGCCTTGCGCCGGAGGACCTGCTCATCGCCGAGCGGCGCTATCCGCACCGCGTCGGCCAGACCTATCGTTTGAAGCACAACCCGAACCACCGCTGGTTCTACTTCCCCGAGATGCGGCGCGACGAGGCGCTGGTGTTCAAGGTCTACGACTCGGAGACCGACGGGCGCGCGCGCTTCACGCCGCACACCTCGTTCGTCGACCCGGCGACGCCGCCGGGGGCCTCCCCGCGCCAGAGCATCGAGGCGCGGACGATGGCGTTCTTCTAGGGCCGCGGCGTGAAAGGCGCGCCGAGCTCGGCGCACTGCCGGCGCGCATAAGTGGCGCCGATCACGCCGAAATCATCCGGCCCGTTGTTCACGGCGACGATCTTTTCGTCGCGCAGGAAGACGGTCATCGGGTAGAAGCCGTCGTAGGCGCCGTAAGAGTTCTTGTCGTTGATCCACACGCAGATCGCCCAGCCCCATTGCCGCTCGCGCACGTCGGTCGCGCGCTGGTACATCTGCTTGGGCTCGGTGCGGAACTCGACGATGGCCGACTTGGGATCGGTAAGCCTGATCCCGAGGTAGCTGCGGATCTCTTCCTGCCAGCGCGTCGGGCGCGGCCCATAGTCCACCGAGCTCATTTCCTCCTTGGTGACCGGAGGGGTTTCGCAGCCGGCGAGCAGCGCGGCGACGACGAGAATGGCAATGCGTTGCATAGGGTCTCCGTGAAACGAGGAAGCGAATGACCCCATAGTGTAAATCCTTCTGCTTTAGAATCGCGCCGTGCCGGTCGGCCCGTTTCGGCCGCCGCCTGACCCCACATAAAGGACTGCCATGACGATCTCGATGTATCAGGCGAGCGCGCCACGCTTCGCCAACACGCTCAGGAACCTCTCCGCGATCCTCGACAAGGCGCAGGCGTACTGCGAGGCGAAGAAGATCGAGCCGACGGTGCTCACCGGTTCGCGCCTGTTTCCCGACATGTTCGCGCTCAGCCGCCAGGTGCAGATCGCATGCGACACGGCGAAGGGCGCCGTGGCGCGCCTCGCCGGCAAGGAGATCCCCAAGCACGAAGACACCGAGCAGACCTTCGACGAGCTCAAGGCGCGCATCGCCAAGACCATCGACTTCATCGACAGCGCCAGGCCGGCGCAGATCGACGGCAGCGAGGCGAAGGAAATCGTCCTCAAGCTCGGCGGCCGCGAAGTGAAGTTCAGCGGCATGCAGTACCTGCTCGGCTTCGCCCAGCCGAACTTCTACTTCCACGCCACGACGGCCTACAACATCCTGCGCCACAACGGCGTCGAGATCGGCAAGCGCGACTTCATCGGCAATCCATGAAATTCGTGATTTGCGACGTTTTCACCGAGA
>Ga0209577_10005454_pt1 | contig 11864 bp, 14 predicted proteins | sample GraSoiAngelo_109_FD_185874 | JGI IMG/M metagenome (GOLD analysis project Ga0209577, IMG submission 185874) | Grasslands soil microbial communities from the Angelo Coastal Reserve, California, USA - 14_0903_12_20cm (SPAdes) (version 2) | ecosystem: Environmental > Terrestrial > Soil > Grasslands... | reverse complement strand
GTTGACGCTAATCTTTGTATTCCTTTTGTGGTCGCCATGGCGTCCCCTTCTTTGCCCTGTCTTCGGCGCTTGTCCTGCCCCAGTTGTGCGAGCTGATTCTGCTCATCAGCCTGACGCTCAGCCTAATCGAGTAAAGCATCCCAAACGCCTCTCGTTAACTCCGGCCTCAGGTCAAATCCCACCGGGGTACTCGGTACCCAGATAGCTACTGGTAATGTCCAGTTGTTTGATTCGTGTCATTCTAGAATCGTGCATTGGGTCAAGATTTGGCGGGGAAGAAATCCGGGACAGTAGCCGGCTCCACACCCGGAATTCCCCGTCGCATCGGAAGTGGGGGAATGGGAGTGCGACCATAGCGTTCATTCCATTTGGCCCAGGAGGTCCGATCGAAAATCCCAGGTGCTGGGTTATCCAGTGCCGAAATGAAATCGGCATCGCTGAAGTACTTGCGGACGATTTCAATGTCCTCATCCGAAGCATACGTCATCGCGTAGGTGAGAAACCGCAGAGGGAATTCAAGTGCCTCTTCTGGCGTCCCAAACCAGAAGATGCGCTTGGCAGCAACCAAAAGTTCTGCGGAGTAGATCATCGCTCCTTACCCTGTGAAGCCAAGTCTCGCTTCGCGACAAGCACCGGTAGTTCGAAATCTTCGGAGGCGCGATGCCCGAGGCTTAGATCGAGGGCGGTACCTCCGTACAGCCCAAAATAATTCGGAGTGGCCTTCAAGTCTTTCGTGAGTGCCCGCTGCGATTCGGGAAGAATGTTGAGTTTCGGCGAGAAAATCATGAAGTTTTCCAATTGTCGTCGATTCGCTCCCGAGCCTTCTTGATCGTACGATCAATATACTCTTGTTGTCGTTTGCTATCTCCTTTGTGCGTGAGGTCGCGCGAGGCAAGTGCGCTACGCGCCTCGTTTTCGGAGACGCCGTGGGCTAAGGCGTAAAGGGCATAAGCGAGATCTGCCCGCGTTAGATCGCCGCCATAGCTGCTTCGGTGCCTAAAGTCCTCAATGGTCTTAACCGGAGACAGCCGTTGCCCCACGCGTATCGATTGGCTACTGGACATCTCTTTTTGTCGTGCCTGATTGAATATTTCTCTAACCTGGCAAAGGAATTCCGACGCGCGCTTGTATGTCCGACCTGATGCCTCGTGGAGGAGAACGAAAGGATAGAGCCCGTTCTCTTTGCGGTACTTTTCCTTTCGATTCGTAAAGCCCGCGAGACGCCCATAATGACGCCAATCCGCGGATGCGGGGTCGCCGAGAAACCGGCGCGCAAGAAGACGAGCCGCGATTGATGACAGGTCCTTGGAAAGGACCACCCCGTGATTGAGCCACACCTGAAAATTACCCGGCGATGTTTCCACGATGGCTGCTGGCTCAAAGCCCTCCTCTTTCAATCGCCCGACCGCGCGCCACCCAATGTCGTCAATTAGTGACAATCGGTGCTCGCCACTCGGGCGTATGTAGATGTTTCTCCCGCGGCCATTCTTGAGGCGAAGCCAAGAAATTGATTGAAGAAGGGTATTGCGGTCCCATACGCGCGGCAACATTTGGCGAGAGCTGTTGGGATCAAACAGGCCAATTTCGAAAACTTCTGCGTGCATTGCGTCAATCTGCTGCTGGACGGCCTCCTCGGTATTTTTCGTGGCCATAACTGTCCTCCTTGACAAGCTCTGAAATAAAGCGTGCAAAGCATGCTTCATTCATGGTCCTATACATATAGCACTATTGAGGCAAATATTCTAGGTTCAAAACGCCAGGCGTTCCTGTGCAAGGAATTAACTGGTGGGCGGGTTAGAATCAGTTATAGTTCGACGCGGGGCACTATTGCACTGATTCGGCACACCGTTATCAGCGCCATGCCAGACTACTCCGATGCTGTCGGTGGACGGCTTACGGAATTTGCAATGGAAATCACGCGGAGAAATCCAAATGCTCACGAGGGCTCAGCTTTAATGTGACTGTCAATTGAGGCGCACTGTTCGACGTGCCGTATAAGCCCTGCGGAAATGCGGCGAAAAAAGTGGCACAGCCTGTGGAGGCCAATATTTGAAACACGGCAGATGGTAATGTATATATCGTTGCGAATGGAACCGTCGCAGCATGGATGCGGCGGGGACCCCCAAAGGATGTTGGTGCGCCCTGTGGCAATACTTAGAAAGGCCGGTTTCGATGTCTTCAACGTTCGCCTGCTTATCGGTCTGGACAAGCTGCTTCGCGCAAAGCGGCGATATCAAGGTGACTTGTCCGCCTCGATCAACGACGCGCTCCTGGCTGTCAACCTCAAAACGGTCAAGCTAGTCACTCTCCAGGGAAAGAAGAAACAAACCGCACGGGAGACGCAGGTAGTCCTTCTGGGCCAACTCATCCGCAAGATCAAACGAATTGCGGATGCGCGAGGGAGTTCGATGAATCGACTCGTGAATAGCGGCTTGTTGACTTACTACTCGAAGAGGGCCAAGACCGATAGTGCATCCAGGGCAGCACGGGGGGGCATTCATGGCGCCCTTCGATAAAATGAGCGTTGCGGAGCGACAACAAATGATGGAAGGTCTTGGGAGCCTTACGGGTTTGCATATGCGCACTCGCGCCGACAAGGGGAAGAAAAAACGCTGAGACTTTGGCATAAGCCTGACCGTTCATGCCAGTTGCAGCGAACGTAGATTGATTCCCAACTCGCGAAGCCATGGCGCTCAGATTATGAAGCGGTCCGGACGCATCCATAGCATCACAGCCCAGCCAAGGTGAACAGAGGGGGTCTTCATCGTGTGGGCGCGCGTTTCTAAGCGCAGACTGGCTGTTTATCTCTCCCTGTTCCTTGGCCTTTTACGCTTGTCATCGTTTCCCGAAAATACATTTGGCTATACGCAATGCGGAAGCTTGCTCCTGCCCCAGCGAGCGCCGATCTGATCCACGACCCGAAATCTTCCCAGAACCCTGAAATTCTCCTAGCAGAGACAAACCGGCTCGCTTGGATCTTCAACTGGCCGAAAGCCGGGCCGCTCTATCTAGGGAGCATCCAAAAGGGAAAAAGTAAGAAAAAATCAAAGGCCACTCTGCGTGCGGAAAGGCGAACACGCTCTGGAAGGAGCTATGAAAATCCTTTCCTTCGCCAAACGTTGCCGGTTCCGTCCGCCGCCCTCAATAAATCCCGGAGCGCACCATCATGTCCTCCAAACATTTGTGGCCTGACGTTGTTTTGAAATCACGAATACCGTAGTTGACCTACCCCCTCCATGCCTAGATACTGGCTGTTCTTGGCCAAAAATTGGGGAGGAACATGAAACTATCCCTCGAAGAGGCTATCGCTATGTTCAATAAATGGAAGGATGAGCGTGCTCCCCTGTTCGTCTTTGGTCAAAATGTGTTTCAGACGGGTCTCCGCAATGTCCATGAAGGCGGTGTGGATTGGAACATAAGCCTACGCGGGACGATAGCACGGGTGTCGGTCCCTGCAGACACGGGGTCACCAGAGGCCTGGAAGGTCACGTTCGAGAGCCCGGACGGCAATTTGTCCTTGTTGGTTGATGCTTGTTATTTTTCCTATAGCGAACCTTACGAACGACCGCCGTTTGTTAAGCCGGATCCTCGGTTCAAAACTCTGTTGTGCCTCTTCCTGTTCTTCCCCACTAATGAGGTATTTGCAGTTTACGAGTTGCGGGAGGTATGAGTTTGTGTTGCTGCTTGCCGCCCCAAACGACGCGTCGACTGCGGCCACGATTTCGGATTGTAGAGAGAGCCCATGGTCATCTCGTTGGAAGAAGCAGTCGCGATATTGAACAAGTGGAAGGACGAGTCCGCGGACATACTTGTTGCAGCTGAAAGCCCTTTTCGCCAGACTCTCCGCGGGATCGATGGGCAAGGTGTTCGATGGGCTATGCGTCAACGCGTAAAAGTGTCGCAAGTGTCGTTTTCGGCCGACAGCCGCCCAATAAGGCGAGCGATCATTGATTTCGAGGGGCCGGCCGGCAATTTGTGCATGTTGCTGACCGACTGCCGCATCATCTATGGGGACCCGAGAGAGGCTGCGCCGCAGGACAGGGAGGAAGCGGAGGCTACGACTGTGTCGGCACTGTGCATTTTCCTTCCAGAAGAAGAGGGCTTTCACTTCTACGAACTGCGAGAGCGGTGACCAGTTTCGCGCAATTCTTCTCCGCTCCCGGCACACCAGCGAGGCCTATCTGGGTTTTAGGGCCGGCGCGCATTCAACGTTGGTGGAACCGTACTTCAACAGCAGGCGGACGGGGTCTGCTCACCAGTTCACAGGTTTCCCATGTCGGCCCAGGAGAAAACCGTAGCAGTCCCCTTGCGAAGCAGAAGGTTTACAGTCGAACCGGATTGAGCCGGGGGAGTAAAAAAACCTCTCCGGCTCGATTGAAAGAGCGCGCGACAGCTTAACCGCTGATGCGCCCTCAATGTTTTTCGCCGCTTGGTGTCTGGGGAAGCGGCATCGGTCTAGCAAAACGCGTCGACGTGAGGCCAGGCTGCGCTCGACTCGCAGTTCTTTTTCATTCGAATGCCGGGGGCTCTCTGTTCGCGAGCACTAGTTCTTTCTGAATGGCACCGTGATCGGGTCGCGCTTCGCGAAGGGACGGAGAATCCGACGATCCCCGGTGTGCGACGTTTGCGTGAGGATTTCCCGACGGTCGCTCAGCACCTTGGTGATGTGGTCGTCCATTTTGTACAGGTTGAGCAGCCCGCGCTTGTAGTACGTCGCGAAGACACTCTTCTGATATGTGAAGGACTTCGCCCTCTTGATCCGTGCGGTCCTTGCGACCATTTGTGACTCTTGAACCGGGTGGCGGCCAGATGTAAAGTCATATCACTATGATCAAGCGTCCTCCGCTGTGGTTTTGGCTTGCAGGCGGGGACCTAGTGGCGTTTGGCGCGGTCGCCTTTATACTGTTTTCGCGCGCTCGGCTACAGAATCCTCATCCAGTTTCCGTCAGGATCAATTCCACGAACGCCGAGGCTTTGCTCCGCGAAGCCGATTACCTCGCCTATCTTGGAAACTGGCAAAAGGCACGGCCATATTTTGCGCGGGCTGCAGATCTCTTCGCCGAGCGGGGCGACCGGAGGAATGAGCTTTATTGTAAGATCAGCTGCGTCGAAGCTGATGTCGAGCATGGCTCCTACACCGCCGCCTCCCATTATCTGGCCGAGCAGTTGCAAAATCCGGTCGTCCAAACGTACCCGCGGCTCAAACTGCGCTGCCTAACCATAAAGGGGATTGTTGATCTCAACACGAACACATCTGCGGCTGAGGCTGACTGGGCGGAAGCACTGCGGTTGGCCGAAGAACTCCACGACCCAATTTGGGAAGAACGCGCGACCGGTTGGCTTGGCATCGTGGATTTTGTGAATGGTAAAAGCACGCAGGCCACCCGCCGCGTGTTAAAGGCAATAGCCGAAGCGCGATGGCGCGGCGACATTGATGGCGAGGCGACCTTTCTTACTTACTTGGCGAATGGCTTGGTTACAATCAACCGGCCATCCCAGGCCCTGACCTGCCTGAATCAGGCTTTGAAAGTGGAGCAATCCAATCCGGACGCGCCCGTCCCGTACCGCACGGTCATCGCCAAAATTGACGCTTTGGAAGGACTTCGAGAGTACGGGCAAGCACGCGCATTAGTTGCCCAAACTCTGGCCGAAGCAAGGAAGAGCCAAACGCTGGGGGCGCAGGCCGAATTATTGCGCGAAACCGGCCAGTTGGACCGCGCGATAGGAGACATTCCGGGCGCTGAGGCAGCCTACGAGCAGGCCGCTGCCGTTTCCAGCCAAGCGAGCCTCCCGCGATTGCTGGCGGAGGCCGAGTTTCAACTCACGGACCTCTATCGCGAGCAAGGCGATTTAGGGAAAGCACAGGCGGCGGTTTCACAAGGCATCGAGGCCGTCCGCGAGGTCGAAGCTCCCTACGAGTTGCCGCATTATCTCGCCGTTGAAGCTGGATTGAAGGAGTCGGGGCACCATTACCGTCAGGCGGATCAAATTTTTGGCCAAGCCGAAGACCTCGTGGAAGGCATGTTGATGGATTCTGGGAATTCGACGGTGGAGACATCCCTCCTCGGCGCAATGAGCGACATCTACGTCCAGCACTTCCGGCTGGCCGCACTTTCGCTCAAGAACCTAAATGAAGCGTTTGAGATTGTGGAGCAAGCGCGAGGCCGGGCGTTGACGGACAGCCTGCGACGCCATAAGAGATGGATGGAAAAGAATTCCGCGGAGGAGAATCCCGCCAAGGCGCAGATCGAGGATTTGCAGCGACAGTTGCGCCAACTGCATTCGAGCGAAGAACGCGCCCAGCTCCTCGATAAGCTGGACGTGGCCGAAGCCATGTTCGCCAACAACGAGTACGAGCGTGCGCAGATCAAGCGGCTAGTGCCCACACGCCCTGTTTCTCTCCGCGCGTTCCAGGGCAGCTTGAGGCCGGATGAGATGGCGCTCGAATACGTTCTCGCGAGCCCGAACTCTTTCTGTCTTACGATCACGCAGAAAACGGCGACCGTTGACACGCTACCCGCCAGGGCCCAAATCGAGGCAGCGGTTGGCTACTATCTTGAGGATGTGAAGGCGAAGAAGCCGTTCAGTACGCCGGCACGGCAGCTTTACGAATGGCTACTTGCCGACTGCGTCGGAAAGAACGCCCCGCCGCAGCTTGTGCTCGTCCCCGACGGAAGGTTGAATGACCTGCCGTTCGACACGCTCGTAGACCCCAGTGGGCGTTATGTCCTCGAATCGCACGTGGTCGCTGTCGCGCCCTCCGCAACTGTTTTCCACATGCTTCGGGCCGGAGGCGATTCCAAGGCCACCTACACATTCCTCGGCGTCGGATATGACAAAGGGCCAACGGTTGCTTCGACACTGCCGGATCGCATTCAGCGCGACGTTCGTGGAATTTTCGGCCTCGATAATCCCGTGTTAAGCCCGTTGCCGTATTCGAGAGAGGAAGTGCAATCGGCGGCTCAATTCATGGGTCCTGGCAGCATTGTCTTGTTCGGATCGAGAGCCACCAAAGAGAATGTCGTTGCAGAGCCGCTTGTTGATTTCAAGATTCTCCATTTTGCGGTTCACGGCGTCGCCGATGAACACAATCCTGACCGTTCTGCTCTCGTTTTCCGCGAGGGAACCACGCCGAACGATGACGGACTGTTGCAAGTGAGGGACATCAGAAGACTTTCGCTCGACGCAGACTTGGTTACCTTGTCGGCGTGCGACACGGGAGTCGGCAAAATCGAGGGCGAGGAGGGCGTTGACAGCCTAACCGGAGCATTCTTAATGGCTGGTGCGCGCAACGTCCTCGCCAGCTTGTGGTCAGTAAATGACCGCTGGACAGCGACATTGATGGACAAGTTTTATCACAATCTTGCCGCCGGCATGGACGTGAGCGGGGCGCTAAACCAAGCCAAGCTCGACATCCTGAATCAATACGGCGCCACCGTACCACCGCGCTATTGGGCGGGCTTTGTTCTTATCGGCGAGGGCGATACTAGGATTACGCGAGGTAAAAATGCAGAAGCAATTCAGCAGAGGTGATCGGGAAAAAATATTCTGCAGGACGTGCGCGGTTGTCGAGAAGCAGTACTACGATCCCAAATTCAACGGCAAGGACTGGCCGGCGATGGTCAGCGCCGGCAAGCAGGCAATCCTCGATGCCGATGAGCCATCTGACTTTGAACGGTCCATGCACGATCTCGTGCGTGGCCTTGGGACCAGCCACACTGGTTTTTTCCACCAATCCGTCAACCGCGTTCCCGGCAGGCTGGCGATTTGCGCGACATTTCGGAAATTTGAAACGCCTGAAGGATTACGCTGGATGTTCCAGGACGTGCATGAGGGGGGCCCAGCGCACCGCGCTGGGATCGCCCCCCTGGATATCCTTATGTTCCTGAACGGGCGTCCCATCGCTCCGCCAGACCAACCCGTGTTTCCGATGGGGACAACGGCATCCGTAGCCGTCAAGAAGGCGAACCAAAGCGAGGCGACCGTCAGCATCACGATCCCCAACCCGCGCACGCGCAAACAGCCTTATGCCGAGCCCCGCGCCGTTTCACATCGCAAGCTGGACGGCAATATTGGATATCTCAAGGCCACAATATTCCCCGGACTCCTTGGCATTGATGTGTCCCGAGACCTCGACGCTGCTTTCGCTGCGTTGAGCGACTGCGACCGGCTCATCGTGGACTTGCGAGGGAATCTTGGCGGAGGGCTAGGCTTACTCCGGCTGATGAGCCACCTTACGCCAGGGAGAATTCCCATCGGATACAGCGTCACCCGCAAGCGCGCAGAACGAGGCTTCAATAAAGAGTCACTTCGGCGCTTTGACTGGATTCCGTCGACGAAACTCGCTATTCCACTCGTGGCCCTTCTTCACGCTGGGCGTGACGGCTCGGTGCTTCTCATGACTGAGGGTCTGGGGCCGAAAAAAGCTCACGGGCGAATCGTCTTACTCGTCAACGAGCATACGGTCAGCGCGGGCGAGATGATTTCAGGCTTCGCCGCCGAAAACAAACTTGCGACGATTGTGGGAAGCGAAACCGCAGGACGCTTGCTCGGGGGCACTGGATTCAAAGTGGGCCATGGGTACTTGGTCATTCTACCCAAGGCCGCGTTCTATACCTGGCAGGGCAAATCGTACGAGGGCCATGGTGTAACACCAGATGTACCAATTACGTGGTCCCCAGAAGCTGCGCGAGAGGGCAAGGACAACCAGCTTGAAAAGGCGGTCGAGGTCGCCAATTCGCTCTGACTTCCCCGGTCGACCGCGGCCGCACACCTGTTTGTGCACTCACTGTACGTTGATTAGCAGGTAGCGCCAATCCCACGGCGGCTGTCGGATGCCCAGGGAGTATCGTCCCGGTTTGAGGCTGTTTAAGTCGGCGCGGACGCGGACAACGGTATTTTCGTCTTCAACGTGGGCCACGCCATCCATATCCAAGACCGCCTGGATGCCTTCAAGAATCTTTATTTCGTATTTCCCCGGCTTGCTGCCCGAAGGCAGATAAATTACTAGCGACGTGCGCCAGCGACGAAGCTCAAGGGGGCCATCCGTCATTTTTTCCGTCGTGCCGTCCGTCCGCTCGTCGGACCAATTTCGTAGATCAAGCACTTGTTGTCTGATCCCGTTTGCATTGCCGACTTCGGCAACGATGTTGCCCCTCCTTCCCGATTGCTGATGAAGCACCCACCCCCATGCAACAAGACCTACGATGAGCACCGCCGACGCCGCGACAGCGGCGGAGCGAAGTCGCTGGTTGCGGATATGGCTATTGCGGATTTCGAAGAATTCCTTCGAGCACGGAGAGCATTGGGCGAAATGGTCCACCCATTTGTTTTCCTCCCCTATCGCCATTTCCCCCGCAACAATCGCTCGAATGGTTTCCTGCCGGGCGCAGCCCTTCCGCTCCGGGTTCGGAAACGCCTGGAATAACCCCTCGCGCATCGCCTTTAGCCGAGTTTTCTCACTCATTTTCGTCAGCACGCTTGCACTCCCCCATGCCGCATGTTCAACCTCAAGACGTAACGTCGTGGCGCTCCTATTGCCTTACTATTTCCGCTTCCCGCCTTCTTTTTCGATTTTCGCTCGCACCTTCTTGAGCCCGCGCACATAGGCTGCGATCGCTGTATTCACACTCACGCCCTGTTGTCGCGCGATCTCTTTCCAGGAGTAAAGCTCTGCTAGCCGCCAATAAGTGCGCCGAGTCTCGGGATCCATCATCGAGATGATCTCCTTAACTAAAATTCTTTGATCCTGCTGCTTGGGCCAGTCCTCGACGATTGCCAATCGTTCGAGTTCCCCAACCGCAACTCGCTCGACTCTGTCCTCTTTCGCGCGCAGCGCGTTAACGGCTCGGACGAATGCAGTGAACAAGTAGGGACGCGCCTTTCTGATTTTTTTCGATTCGCGGACGTCCCGCTGCTTTGCGGCGATGCCCTCAACCAGAGTCTCGACTAAATCCTGCGCCTGGGCCGGGTCTATCGCCTGCCGGTCGGCGTATTCCAGCAAGCTCTCACAGTCCTCCGCAGCAGCATCGGCCAAGTCTTTCTTGACCGAATTCTTCTCCCACTCCCGTACAGGAACCCAGAAGCGAGCGACCCAATTCATCCGTCCCTTCATATAGTCACCCGGAGCCTTCGAGAAGGTCCGACCCATTTGGTGCCATCAGACCAGCGTGCTTCAAAAATTTCCCGTCATATTTTGCCCTCTCAAACCCCCTATACAGTAGAGGGGAAAATTGCCATCGCCGCCGGCAGGGTCGAAACCCACGCCGCCACTTCGAGGGGCAGCCGACGACGAGGAGGGAACTCTTCGATGACCACGGTTCGCGTTTGGTTGTCGCGGCGCGGAATGCAAATCATCTGCAAGGCTGCTCGAAAGGAGGGGCTGACGCCAAGCCAATTCATGGCAAAGGCTTCCATTGAGTACGCCAAAGCGATACCTGATCGAATTGAGGAATCGAAATCCGACGCCAGCAGCTTGGGCGACTCCAAGCCCAGTCCGCGAGCTTGCAGGCCGAGGGAGCGGAGGCATCGCTCTTCATTCAGTTCTCGCACAGGGACTTCCGCCTATGTCTAAATGTTGGTACGATGTTGGTCTTAGTCATACGACTTTCACGCTGGCCTATGCCAAGAAGCTCTGTCCCAAAAATCACCGGCCGCTCACGCTCGCGCAGACCCAAGACCGGTGGGTACAAACCCATCCTGATCGCTCTGACCCCCGAGGAGCGCCGCCAGATCGAGAAGGCGACCGCGTATCTGGACGTGAGCGTCAGCCAATTCATGGCGGAAACCTCCGTACGTTCTGCCCGGCGCCTGCTCTCCCGACACGCCCCCGAGCGAAAGTCCTAGCTCACAGGATGCGCGCCGGGAGGCGCCACAATAGTCACATGTCTTTTTGCGGATTACAAGTGGGGGCCGTGAATTTAGTGAATGCATAGACATATGTCTATTAAGGGATCGCTGCCAGCGGCGGGGAGTGAAGGCCTCTTCTAGTACTCATAAGGATTTTCGCTGGATTTCCCGTGGCCCGTCCAAATGTGCTCTGCGCCATTGCTTAACCGCGTGCGGCTGGATGGCTCAGAATCGGACGGCATGGAGTTGTTGGGATCCAGTTGAGGTTTCCTGGCCAGAGTGCCTCGTAGAAGGGTGAAAGGAGGGGTTCCGTTCCATGCACCAAATCGGCAAACAGCCTGCTTTCGAGCTAGGCCGGATCGTCGCAACACCGGGCGCTTTGGCAGTGATCGAGAAAGCAGGACAACAGCCGGCCGAGTTCCTCATGCGCCACGTCAACCGCGAATGGGACGATTTGCCCGACGAGGACCGCAAGGAAAACGACTACAGCCTAGAGCGCGGATTCCGGCTGTTGAGCGCCTACAGAACAAATGCTGGCGACCGCCTTTGGATCATCACGGAAGGGGATCGCTCTGTGACCATTTTTGCTTCCCGATGAGTACTAAGCCTCAAAAAATCTGAGAAAAGAGGCAAATAGAAATGAGCGCAACGATGGTAGCGAGTGGAGCGACAGCAGTCCCGCCTGCGGTTTCCTTGATTCAGGATATTCCGGGAGCGAAAATCCACGAGTCCAAGACCAACCTGCGCTCCTTGTTTGACGAGGCGAACCTGGTCGAGTTTGCGGCCGAGAATTTCCGGCAGCACGGCGCCCTCCAATGCATTGTCGTGCAACCGCTGCCCGATGGAAAAGCACGCACGTATGAGCCTGTAGCAAGGACACGCCTCTTCCGTACTTCGAAACTCGCAAAACGCGAGGGTTCCTGCGAAGCTCACCGCTGCTCTTTCTGTAGAAAAATACCTTCTTACTTTTTCCTCTCTCGATGTTCCCTAGTAAGTAAGGAGCTCGTGTCTCCTCT
>Ga0209577_10005453_pt1 | contig 11864 bp, 12 predicted proteins | sample GraSoiAngelo_109_FD_185874 | JGI IMG/M metagenome (GOLD analysis project Ga0209577, IMG submission 185874) | Grasslands soil microbial communities from the Angelo Coastal Reserve, California, USA - 14_0903_12_20cm (SPAdes) (version 2) | ecosystem: Environmental > Terrestrial > Soil > Grasslands... | reverse complement strand
GACGATCATTCATCCCGGACTGCGGCTGACCATTCCTGAACATTCCACCAGGGCCTCGAGACCGAGCGCGGGGCCCACGCCGCGGCCAAACGCGAGCATCGCCCCGCGCCCGAGCACAGGGCCCACCTCGCGACCGAACGCGCCGGCGCCTCAGCCGTTGCCGGAACACCGTGTCTCTCCGGCCGTCGCGCCCGAACCCGTTCAGGCCGCGGCTCCCCAGCGCAGCGCCCGCGTGCCGTCGGGCATCGTCCGGATCGCCACCGGCTTCCTCGGCCGACCCTATCAACCATCGGGGACCGGATCGAATGGGTTTGATTGCTCGGGGCTGGTCTCGCGCGTCTACGCGGAGGCCGGGCGTACGCTGCCGCGCACCTCGTACGGCCAGTACCAGGCCGGGACCTCCGTGTCGAGAGCGTCCCTCGTTCCCGGAGACCTCGTCTTCTTCCAGACCGTCAGCCCCGGCCCGTCACACGTGGGCATCTACGTCGGGAACGGTCAATTCATTCACGCCTCGTACTCCCGGGGCGTCGTCGTCTCCTCGATGGACGAAGCCTACTTCCGGGACCGGTACCTGGGGGCCCGCCACATCCCGCTATAGCCCGAGCCTCGCGCGGCCCGCGGTCAGATAGAACAACGCCGTTCCAACCACCAGGCCCACCAGGTATCCATACGGCAGGCCGCCGGCCAGCAATCCCACCAGGACGGCAATCGGGAATTCCACGTTGACGTTGACGGTGTCGCGGATCAGCAGCATGATCCTCAGTCCCTCGATCAACAGCAGCACGCCGAGTATTGGCAGAGGGAACACCTGCACGATCTGCCCGAAGCTCCCGCTGAAGAACAGGCCGAGGATCAGGTACAGCAGGCCGTAGAGGATGACCGAGCCGCCCGTGCGGGCGCCGAAGGTGTAGTGCCCCATCATGCCGCCGGAGCCGTGGCAGGTCGGAATCCCTCCGAAGAACGGGTTGATCAGGTTCATCAGCGAGTAGGTGAACCCGATACTGCGCACGCCGATCCGGCGCTGCGGGAAGAGATCCCTGACGATCTGCTGCGTGGCCAGCACGGAGTTGCCGAGCGAGAGCGAGATTTGCGGCAGCGCGAGCACCACCAGGCCGGTCAGCAGATCCTGCGGTCCCGGGCGGTAGAGGTGGGGCAAACGAAAGCCGATCCCCTGGGCCAGCGCCGCGGCGTGCAGCTTGAACGCCATCGCGTAGGCCGCGCCCACGGCGACGACGACCAGCGCCGCCGGATAGCGGCGATTCTCGATGAGCAGCAGGATGATGACAAACGCCAGGCCCGCCAGGGCGTACCCTCTCACACCGTCCGCCTGGACGTACTGTCTGAGGGCCAGGGACGTCAATTGCAGCCCCAGGCCGAATTGAATGCCCCGCACCACCGCCTTGGGCACGACCCGCGCCAGCCAGTTGATCGAGCCGGTGAGGGTGAGGGCCAGCATCAAGAGACCAATCGCCAGCCCGCCGCCGTAGAGGAGGCTGCCGCTGAGTTTTTGGGTGATCACCAGGGCGGCCACGGCTTTCAGCGGCTGCACGGGCATCGGCATCCGGTACCGCAGGGCGGTGAGGACCTGCATCGCGCCGAACAGCACGAGCACGCTGGCGCTGTCGAGCTTCGCCGCGATGATCATGCCCACGATCAGCGGCAGGTCGGTGCCGATGTCGCCGAACGCCCCCGCCAGCTCGTTGCGGTCGAACCGGATCTCGCCCTCGCGCCGGACCGGTTGGGGGTCCATTGTGATCGCTTCGTTCATCATTCCCTACCTTAGCATAATGAGGGATAATAGAAGCCTGGACGGGCGCCAGCGAAAGGGCGGTGACCGCCCGAGCGGCGAGGAGGGTATGAAATCGGCATGCGCCTCAGCACGGCCATCGCACTCGGGAAGGCGACCGCCACACTGAGCCGGCGCCTGCATCGGGGAGGGGGGACCACGATGCCGGGCCGTGTCGCGAGGGCCGTGGAGCCGCGCGTCCTCCCGCTCCTCTCCCGCCGCCTCCGGTACGGGAGCGTGATCGTCGCCGGCACGAACGGGAAAACCACGACCGCCCGGCTTCTGGCGCACATCATGGAAGCGCTCGGCCGCGTCCCGGTGCACAATCGCGCCGGCGCCAACCTGGCCGCCGGCATCGCCTCGGCGCTGGTGGAGCACGCCGACCTCTTCGGGCGGCCGTCGGGAGACGTCGGCATCTTCGAGGTCGACGAGGCCACGGTCCCTCGGGTGGTGCCGCACCTTGCGCCTCGGGTGATGATCTTCACCAACCTGTTCCGGGATCAACTGGATCGCTACGGCGAGATCGATCACATTGCCGGGCTGTGGCGCGCGACCGGCGAGGGCCTGCGGGCGGATGCCGTGGTGGTGGCGAACGGCGACGACCCGCTCGTGTACGACGCGGTCCGGGGCCTGCCGGGACGGCTCGTGACGTTCGGGATCGAGGACGAGCGCCACGCGCTGCCGGCGATCGAGCATACCGCGGAGGCGCGCTACTGTTATCGGTGCGGGACCCCCTACGCGTACACCTGGACCTACTTCGGCCACATGGGCCGGTACCGGTGCCCGACGTGCGGCACCGGCCGTCCTCCGATTGACCTCGCCGCCCGCGACGTCGTGCTTGCCGGCGCCGATGGCGCGAGCTTCACGCTGGCCGCCTCCGGTGGAGGGCGGACGGCCCGGATCACCACCGTGCTGCCCGGCCTGTACAATGTCTACAACGTCCTGGCGGCCTCGGCGGCGGCCCTCGAGATGGGCGCCCCCCTCGATCGGGTGGCGGAGGCGCTCGCATCCTTCGCGCCGGCCTTCGGCCGGGCCGAGCGGGTCGTCGTCGGCGGAGCGGAGCTCAGGATGCTGCTCTCCAAGAACCCCGCGGGGTTCAACGAGGTCCTGCGCACGGTGCTGTCGGGAGGCCCCCTGCCGGTGGTGCTCATCGCCATCAACGACAACATCGCCGACGGCCGCGACGTCTCGTGGCTGTGGGACGTCGAGTTCGAGATGCTGGCCGGGCGCGTCGCGCACGTGGTGGTGACCGGGCTGCGCGCCGAGGACATCGCCCTGCGGCTCCGGTACGCCGGGATGGCGGACGGGGCGATCGAGGTGCAGCGCGACTACGAGCCCGCGCTGCGCGCCGCGCTGGCGCGCGCCGCCGGCCGGCCGCTCTTCGTGCTCCCCACCTACACCGCGATGCTGGCGCTCCGGGAGGTGCTGCAGCGATGGGGAGCGGTGGGGAGGTTCTGGGAGCATTGACGGACGGGCCCGCGCTGCGCATCTGCCATCTCTACCCCGATCTCCTGAACCTGTACGGAGACCGCGGGAACATCATGGTGCTGACCCAGCGGGCGCGCTGGCGCGGAATGACGGTCGCGGTGACCGGCGTGGGGCTCGGCGAGCCGCTCGACCCGGCCGGCGCGGATCTCTTCTTCATCGGCGGAGGCGAGGACCGCCAGCAGCGGATCGCCGCGGACGATCTCTGTCGGCACAAGCGCGGGCCGCTCCAGGATGCGGTCGCGGACGGGGCCGTGGTCCTGGCCGTGTGCGGAGGCTATCAGCTCGTGGGCCGCTACTACCGGCCGGCCGAAGGTGAGGATCTGCCGGGGGTGGGCCTGCTCGATCTCTGGACGGAGCACCCGGGGCCGGCCGCCCGGCGGTTGATCGGCAACCTGGTGATCGAGGTCGAGGGGATGGACGCCCCGCTGATCGGGTTCGAGAACCACGGAGGCCGAACGCGCCTCGGGCCGGGAGCGCGCCCGCTCGGGCGCGTGCTCACGGGCTTCGGCAACAACGGCGAAGACGGGTGGGAAGGCGCCACCGACCGCCGGGTGTACGGCACGTACCTGCACGGTCCCCTGCTGCCGAAGAATCCGGCGTTCGCCGACCGTCTCATCGCGGAAGCGGTGAGCCGGCGCCACCCCGGGTTCGCGCTCGCGCCGCTTCCCGACGCCAACGCCGCGCGGGCGCGGGAGGTCATGCTGGCCCGGCTGGGGACACCGGCCGGGAAGTCGGCGCGCGCCGGGGTGGAGTAGGCTGGCGGGAGCTCGATGGTACGGGATCAACCGCGCGCTGTTTCGTGTGGCCGCGGTCGTCGGCGTGGCGGAGCTCGGGTTCGCGACGGTGATCCCGCTGCTGCCGCTGTACCTCAGGGGACGCCTGGGGGCGAGCGCCACGCTGATCGGCGTCGTGGTGGCGACCTTCGCCGCGGTGGAGACGGTGTTCAAGACGACCTGGGGGAGCCTTGCCGACCGGATCGGCAGCCGCCCCGTGATCGTCGGGGGGCTCCTCCTCAGCAGCACCGCCCCCGTGCTGATGACCCTCCTGCGGTCCGCGTGGCTCTTTGTGCCGCTGCGGCTGATCGACGGGATGGGCAGCGCCGCCCTCTGGCCGGCCGCGGCGGCGGCGATCGCCGACCGCGCCGAAGGCGCGGGACGCGCCACGGCGATGGGCACGCTGAACATGTGCTTTCTCACGGGGCTCGCGCTCGGGCCGAGCCTGGGCCTCTTTGTCTCCGGCTCGTTCGGGAGCTACACGCCCGGGTTCTATCTCGCGAGCGCGCTCCTGCTGGGCGCCGCCGGGCTCGCCCTGCTCGTCTTCCGGGACGACGGCCACCGCGGCCGCCCCGCGTCCCACCGGCCCCTCGGGGAGCGGGCCGGCGGATTCGTCCAGGCGATCCGCTCCCCCGTGTTCCGGGCGATGCTCTTCGTCGCGTTTGTCCAGATGATCGGGGTGGGCCTGCTCGCGCCCATCCTCGTGATCTACGCGCATGACATCGTCCGGCTCAGCGACCGGTGGATCGGGTCGCTGTTTCTGGTGATGGTCCTGGCGGTCGCGCTGGCCTCGATCCCGGGCGGCCGGCTGGCGGACCGGGCCGGCCGGTCCCGGGCCGTGGTGTGGGGGATGGCGCTCGCCAGCGCGGGGATGTGGCTGCTGCCCCTCGCGGGCCGCGGCAATCTCCTCGTGCTGGGCGTGGCGGCGCTGCTGCTGGGAGGCAGTTACGCGGTCTCGTCGCCGGCGTGGCTGGCGTTGATGAGCGAGGCCGCGCCGCGCGGGAGCACGGGGATGGCCATGGGGGCGTCGGAGACCGCGCAGGGGGCCGGGCTCATCATCGGCCCGCTCCTCGGCGGTTTCCTGTACGATAGGGTGGGGGCTCAGGCGCCCTTTGTCGGGAGCGCCGCGCTGCTCACGGCGGGCACCGTCCTTGCGCTCTGGGTGCTCACGTTGAGGTCCGGGACGCGGTGCAGCGGGGCATCATGAACAGGTGCGAACTCGGGCCTTCGTGTCACAGGCGGGGAAGGGGAGTCGGGAAGGTGGGCGGAGGGGGACGTTCGGCGCAGGTGCTGGTGGGGGCAGTTCTTCTTGCGCTCGTGTTCGCCTGCGCGCCGGCCGGCGCGGCCCCGGCGGGGGCGACCCCGGGGAGCGTGAAAGCCCTGATGAGCGCGGGGATCGCCGCCTACCAGGCGGGGGCCCCCATTCAGGCGCTGCGGGCATTTTCTCAAGCGGTCGCCAAGGCGCCCATGGACGCGGTCCCGGCGCTGTGGGCCGGAACGGCCGCGATGGCGGCCAGGGGATGGGAAGAGGCGCGCGCCTATTTCCACGAGGCCCTGCGCCGTCCGCACACGATCGAGGAAGGCCGCCTGGCGGAAGCCTGGCTCCTGCGGCTCGATGCCCTGTCTGCCCCCGTTCCCGCGTCGGTCGACCGCTCGTTCGACGCTCAAGAGGGGATCGCGACGCTTGCCCGCTGGTCCAACCCGCGCCTGACGGTGGGCCAGGCCCGCTGGATCGGAATCGCCGTGGAGACCGCGGCGCGCCAGCAGGAGATCGACCCGTGGCTCCTCGCCGCGCTGATCTACATCGAGAGCCGGTTCAACCACCAGTCCATCAGCCGGGCAGGGGCCCTGGGGCTCGGTCAGCTCATGCCCGGCACCGCGCGGGCCGCGGGGGTTGACCCCGCCGACCCGTGGCAGAACGTGCTGGGCGCCGCATCGGTGCTTCGGTGGAACTATCGCGAATTTCGAACCTGGCCGCTCGCGCTCGCCGCATACAACGCCGGGAGCGACGCGGTGCGCCGCTACGGGGGCATCCCACCGTACCCGGAGACCCAGTGGTATGTGCGCGCGGTGTTGTGGGTGCACAGCCAGATCCGGCGGGGGAACTAAGGGGCGGCCATGATGCGGACGCGGAGATTCGGCATGATCGGCGTCTGGGCGGTCTGCCTCGCGCTGCTGGGCGGCGTGCTGCCGCCGGAGACCGCGCAGGCCAGGACGGCGCAGGAGATCGACGCCGGCGTGAACGCCGCGCTGACCCAGTTCACCAAGCAGGTGAAAGGGGCGAAGGAGTTCCTCCAGGGCGCCCCGGGCGTGCTGGTGTTTGCCGGGGTCTATCAGGCCGGCATCGGGATCGGCGGGGAGTACGGCGAGGGCGCGCTGCGCATCCACGGCAGGACCGCCGGATACTACAGCATCGCGTCCGCCTCGATCGGGTTCCAGCTCGGCGTCCAGAAGAAGGACATCATCCTCGTCTTCCTGCGGGAGGGGGCGCTCAGGGACTTCCAGGCCAAATCGGGGTGGCAGGTCGGCGTCGACGGCTCGGTGGTGCTGGTGGACCTGGGGGCCCAACGGTCTCTGGATTCCACCAAGTTCAACCAGCCGATCGTGGGGTTTGTCGTGGGCCAGAAGGGCCTCATGTACAACCTGTCGCTGGCAGGGTCGAAGATCTCGAAGATGCAGAAATAGGCGGAACGGCCTCCGCGGCGCCGTCCGGGGCCGGGTCGCATTGACACCCGCACCGGGGACTGCTACATGTGTGGTGTGGCATACAAGGGGGCCGGTGGTGAGCGGGCGCCGCTGATCACCGGCGTGATGGAGGATTACCTCAAGGCGATCTACCGGCTGCAGCAGGCGCACGGCTCCGTGGCCACGTCCGAGCTGGCGAAGGAGCTGGGGGTGGCGGCGGCCACGACGACCGCCATGGTGCAGCGCCTGGCGCGGTTGAAGCTCGTCTCGTATCATCGGTACCGCGGGCTGACCCTGACCCCGGCGGGCGAGCGCATCGCGCTCGAGACGATTCGGCATCACCGGTTGCTCGAGCTGTACCTGGCGCAGCACCTGGGCGTCGGCCTCGACAAAGTGCACGGCGAGGCGGAGAAGATGGAGCACGTGCTCTCCGACGATGTGGAGCATCGCATCGCAGCCGCGCTGGGGAATCCCACGACGGATCCGCACGGCGACCCCATTCCCTCCCCGGAAGGGGCCATTCGCGACGTGCGGTATCCCGCCCTGACGGCGCTCTCGCCGGGCGAAAGCGGCGTGGTCGCGCGGGTCAGCGACCGCGATCCGGCGACGCTGCGCCGCCTGGCAGACCTGGGCATCCTCCCCGGGGTCAGGCTGAAGGTCCTGGCCCGGCGGTCCAGCGGCTGCCGCGTAGAAGTCCAAGGGCGCCCCGTCACCGTGCCGCGGACGCTCTGTTCGGAGATCTACATCCAGTAAGCCCGCTGCCGCCCCGCTCCCGACAGATGAATATTGAGGCTTGACAGGTGAATTTAGTATGCTCTAAAATAAGTTTGTATCGAGAGAATTGGTGGCGCGGGGCCGTCCGTCCCGCCGCCGCCCCAGCGCGGGAGGGAAGCATGGCACGGGACTACGCCGCGGTCGACGCTCGCGTCCCGCCGCATCCGGGACTCCAACTCGCGGCCCGCGACGCGATCCTGGGCAAGACGCGGGGGCTGCGCGCGCTCCTGCCGTTCCTCGGTCCCGCCTTCGTCGCCGCCATCGCCTACATCGATCCCGGCAACTTCGCGACCAACCTCCAGGGGGGTGCCCAGTTCGGCTACGCCCTCCTCTGGGTCGTGCTGATGGCCAACCTCATGGCCATGCTCATTCAGACGCTCGCCGCAAAGTTGGGCATCGCGACCGGCTTGAACCTCGCCGAGATGTCCCGCGCCCAATTTGCCCCGTGGGTGAGCTACTCTCTCTGGATCTCCCAGGAGATCACGGCGATGGCGACCGACCTGGCCGAGGTCCTGGGAGCGGCGATCGGCATCGCCCTGCTCACCGGTCTCCCCCTGTTCGCGTCGGCGTTGATCACCGGGATCGGCGTCTTCGTGATCCTCGGGCTTCAAGGCCGGGGCTTCCGCCAGCTCGAAGCGTTCATCGGCGGCTGCGGAATCGTGATCGCGCTGTGCTACGTCGTCGAAACGATCCTGGCCAGGCCGAACTGGGGGCAGGTCCTCTACCACTCCGTGGTCCCCAGCCTACCGGGGAACGACGCCGTCCTGCTGGCTGTGGGCATCGTCGGCGCGACGGTGATGCCCCATGTCATCTACCTGCACTCGGGCCTCACCCAGGGCCGCGTGCCTCCGGCGAGCGAAGAGGAGACACGGCGCATCTACCGTTTCTACAAGATCGACGTGCTCCTGGCGATGGGGATGGCGGGCCTGGTCAACATGGCGATGCTGTACATGGCCGCGAGGGTGTTCCACTTTTCCGGTCACACCGACGTGGCCGACATCACCTCGGCGTACAAGACGCTCACCCCGCTCCTGGGCGGCTTCTCGGCCCTCGTGTTCGCGATCTCGCTGATCGCGTCCGGGATCTCCAGCTCCCACGTCGGGACGATGGCGGGCCAGCTGGTGATGCAGGGGTTCGTCAACTTTCGGATCCCGATCTGGCTGCGGAGGCTCGCGACGCTGTTCCCGGCCCTGGTGGCGATCTATCTCGGCCTGGACCCCACCCGGACCCTGGTGATCAGCCAGGTCGTCCTCAGCTTCACGCTGCCCGTGCCGCTGATCACGCTGATCATGTTCACGCGCAATCGAGCGATCATGGGCCGGCTCGTCAATCACCCTGTCACGACGGTCCTCGCGGCCGTCTGCACCATGATCATCATCTTCCTGAACGTCATCTTGCTCTACCAGACCCTGGGGGGGCAGCTCCCGAAGATTGGGTGATCCGCCGCGCCCTTGACCCTGCTCGCCGCCGCCGCGTATACTGAGCTCGTCCGCAAGGCCGATCGAACGCCGATCGAAGCGTGGAGTGGAGCCAAGGTAAGCGTGGAGTAGAGCTATGGTAAGTCCGCGTTTTGACCATCTTGTTCAGGGGAGGGACTGCGATGGAGCTCACCGGCAAGCGGGTGGCCGTGCTGGCCGAGGATCACTATGAGAACCTGGAACTCTGGTATCCGGTGCTCCGGCTCCGGGAAGCCGGCGCGCAGGTGACGATCGTGGGCCCCAAAGCGGGGGAGGCCTACAAGAGCAAGGAAGGGTACCCGGCCAAAGCCGATCTGTCCATGGACGACGCGCGGGCCGCGGACTTCGACGCGGTGATCGTGCCCGGAGGGTACGCCCCGGATCGGATGCGGCGCCACCAGGCGATGCTGACGCTCGTCCGGGAGGCGTTTCAATCGGGCAAGGTCGTCGCGGCGATCTGCCATGATCAACGCCGGCGCCAAATACGTCGATCGAGAAGTGGTCGTCGACGGCAACCTGATCTCGTCCCGGACGCCTCCGGACCTTCCGGCGTTCTGCCGCGAGATCGTGAAGGCGCTGAGCGCGGCGAAGGTGGCGGCCCGGGCCTGACAGACTGCCGGGGTCTCGGGCGGCGCTCCCGCCCGGGCGCAGCGGTCTCGTGCTGACGATGGCAGACGCGGGGTCCGGTCTGACCCTGCCGGGCCCCGCGGCATGATCCTGCAGGGGTTTCCCGCCGGCCCGATCGGCGCGAACTGTTACATCGTTGGCGACGACCGCACCCGCGAGGTCTTTGTGATCGACCCCGGCGACGAGCCGGAGCGGATCCTCGAGGCGCTCCGGCGCCTCGGGGCCCGTCCGCAGGCGCTGGTCAACACCCACGGACACTTCGATCACATCCAGGCCGTCGACGCCGTGCGCCGGGCGACCGGCGCCCCGTTCTGGATCCATGAGGCGGAGCGGGAGACACTCGACCACGGGCCGGCCCGGGCGAAGACGCTGTTTGGGCTCGACCTGCCGCCTTCGCCCGCGCCCGACCGGTGGCTCGTGGACGGCGACCGGCTGCGGGTGGGAGGGCTTGCGCTCACCGTCCGGCACACGCCGGGCCACAGTCCGGGGGGTGTCTGCCTGATTGGAGACCGGCTGGCGTTCGTCGGGGACACGCTCTTCGCCGGGAGCATCGGCCGGACGGATCTCCCCGGCGCCGACACGGCCGGCCTGCTCGCCTCGATTGCCCGGGTGCTGCTGCCGCTTCCCGACGACACCATCTGTTACCCCGGCCACGGCCCGGAGACGACCATCGGCGAGGAGAAACGGACCAACCCCTTCCTGGCGCCGCTCCTGCGCGGGGCCGGCGGGGCGGCTGCGAGCGGGGATCGGTAAACTCCGAGCGGAGCGCGTCAACTCCACACATCCATAGATCTTGCTGAGATTTTCCCGCGTTCTTCATCGGCCTTTCTCGGCCTTCAGGATCAAGACTGCGCCCCCGGTTTCTTGGGCATGAATCCTGTGTGTATTGCGGCTCGGAGAAGCATCCATCGTTGAACAGGGCGTCCGCGAGAGTCCTGGTCCAGGGGGAGAGGCCGGGGAGCGTCCGCCAGCTGACCGGCACGGGCGGCACCTCCATGGTGGAACTCGTGCTCATCGTCTCGCTGCTGGGGATCATCCTGGTCATGGTGCTCCCGGCGTTCAACTCGAAGCCCGAGAATGTCGCCGCCGACGTGCAGGATCTCGCGAACAACATGGCGGTGGCACGGGAGCTGGGCATCAGCCGCACCCAGCACTACCGGATCCGCGTTTTCAGCACCGGTCCGCCGTACCAGTACGCGATGGAGCGCTACAACGGCTCGTTGTGGGTGACGGAGCGGACGATCACACTGCGGTCCGGCGTTGTATTTCCCGGGGCGACGCTTGGGCTCATTGCCGAGTTCGATACGCGGGGAATGCTCGTGACCGGCGCGCCTCCCGTCTTCACGCTGCAAAATCCCGCCGGGAAATGGGTGCACACGGTCACCGTGAACGGGGTGGGCATGGTGGATCATACCTGAGGCTCGAAGGTTGACGAACTTTACGCCAACCCTCCCTCGATCTTGCGGCACACCGCCTGCTCCCGGCCTGATCCTTTCTCGAGGCCTCGGGCGAGTCCACCGGACGGATGAACTCGGCCTGTCGAACGATTCGGCGAACCCACAGAACGAATGAGTCCGGGGTCATGCGAATGCGGGCATCCTATGTACGGAAGGATCATGACATGGGCATCGGAGCCTCCGTGACGGAGGGCAATATGACAGCACGCGCCGTGGATCGGCGAACTATGGGAGGGGTCCGGTCCAGGGGCAAGCGGCGCCTCGGGCATTTCTTGAGAGACTGCGGCGGATTTACCGTCATCGAAGCGCTCGTGGCCGCGTTCCTTTTCACGGTGGGCCTGGTGGCGACCGCGCAGCTGGAGGTCATGGCGACGGGTCAGGTGTCGTCCTCCAGGCAGCAGAGCGATGCCGCCGCGCTCGCCGCCCAGACCATCGAGCAGTATCGCGACATCAACTTCTACACGCTCGTCGCGGGGACATACACCGCCACCCCGAGAGTCGGTTCCACCCTGTACACCGTGCAGACGGTCGTCACGCAGGACGATCCGCAGACGGGGGTGGACCGGGTGGCGGTCACGGTCACCTGGAAAGGACAGAGCTACGCAACATCGACGCTTCTCAGCCCGCTGCAGTAGCCGCCCGCCCGGCGGATTTACGCTGACCGAGGTGCTGGTTGGCCTCACGATCGCCTCGATCGTGGTCTTCGGCGTGGGCACGGGGTTCGTCTGGGTGACCAAGAGCTGGACCGACACGCAGATGCGCCTGCAATCCCAGCAGAGCCTGCGGTCCGCGATCGAGACGATCAACCGCGAGGTCC
>Ga0209577_10005451_pt1 | contig 11866 bp, 6 predicted proteins | sample GraSoiAngelo_109_FD_185874 | JGI IMG/M metagenome (GOLD analysis project Ga0209577, IMG submission 185874) | Grasslands soil microbial communities from the Angelo Coastal Reserve, California, USA - 14_0903_12_20cm (SPAdes) (version 2) | ecosystem: Environmental > Terrestrial > Soil > Grasslands ... | reverse complement strand
GCATCGGCCTTGCTTTAGTGCGGTGGCCGGTAGCTGGTCTTGGGTTCTGAGCGAACCCGGCGAGAACCGCTATTCCCAGCCCTAAGCAAATCACAGAAAATCGCTTCATATGGAAAATGCTCCTTAATAGGCGACCGCGCCAAGGCTCTATAATACTCGCTTGCAGAGCCGCTTTTGAAGACAATGTCGCCATAGTGGATGTAATCCGCAGGTAGCGGATCAGTCTGTGTTCCGAGCCTGCGCGCCATCCAAAGCGGGCTTTGAGAACCCCGTATAGCCTGCCACACCGGAGCCATCAACTCTCGACTATAATCTTCTGCTGTGGCGAGTTCGCTTGCATTTATCGAAGCGGGACGGCTTGGCTCAAATCTGCAACTTCTTGCGCAATTGGAGGACAATCTGGCGTCCCCACCTCGATTCGAAATGTAAGTTGTGCAATATCAGCAGATTACAAACGCGCTTATGACGAAATTGCATGCTCCCCAAATTCGCCTTGGCAGACGAAATGCAGGATTTGCGGCGGCGATCCATAGCCCAAGTATCGCAGACAAATCCGACGGCACAGCGCCGGAATCAGGCCCAACGCGTGTCAACCCGTAAGACTGAGCGCCGCTCGTTCCCGCTTTCATTTGCCCAGCAGCGGCTGTGGGTATTGGATCGTCTAGAGCCCGGCAATGGAGTTTACAACCTTGCATTCGCCGTGCGGCTGGCGGGGGCGCTGGACCTAGATGCGCTGCAAAGCGCACTGAATGAAGTAGTCGGTCGCCACGAAGTTCTCCGCGCTGAATTCCACGTCGAGGGCGACGCACCGGTGCAGGTGATTCTTCCGGGCCACGCAGTTGGCGAGCCATCATTCGATTTCAGCGATATTCCCGCGGCAACAAGGGATAGTCGTGTTTCGCAACTGCTGTACGAAGAAGCCGGCAAGCCTTTCGATTTGAGCCGCGGCCCGTTGTTTCGGCTACGGATCCTCCGGCTCTCTCCGTCAGAATATATTCTGCTGTTGGTTGTTCACCGGATTATTTGCGATGAACGGTCGCTGGAAATCTTATTTGAGGAAATCACAGCTTGTTATTCGGCCAGGGTTCGAGGTGAGACCTGGCATCCTGACGAAGCATCGGTTGGATATCTCGTGTTCGCGAGCGCTCAGCGGGAACGATTATTTAGTGACGAACTGCAATCGGAGCTCGCTTATTGGAAACAACAATTGGAGGGAGCGCCATCGAGCGTGGACCTGCCAACAGACCACACCCGCCCGCCCGTGCAGAGCTTCCACGGCGACACTTCCACCGTGCAGATTTCGTCAACCCTGTTCGAACATTTGGATGATCTGAGTCACAGCCAGCAGGTCACTCTGTTCACTACATTACTTACAGCCTTCAACATTCTGCTATGGCGCTACAGCGCGCAGGACGATCTAGTGCTGGGCACGGAAGTTTCGGGACGGACCCGTCCGGAAATGCAAAATGCCATTGGATTGTTCGCGAATACGTTGGTGCTGCGCACCAATGTTTCAGGTGACCCTGGCGTATCGACTCTTCTGCGTCAGGTGCATGCGACAGTCGAAGCTGCCCATGCACGCCAAGATCTTCCTTTCGAACATCTGGTTGACGAACTCAATCCTGAGCGCGACCTGAGCCGCAATCCGTTTTTCCAAATCATGTTCAACGTGCGAAATGTTCCGCCGCACTCATGGCGGATGCCCAACTTAACGGTCAAGCGCGTCCAGGCGGAGAACGCTAACGAGAAATTTGATTTGACGGCCGATCTACTGCAAAGGAGTGACAGCCTCGAGTGCTCTTTCAGCTACAACCCCGATCTTTTCGAGTCTGCAACCATCAGTCGGATGATGGAGGCTTACTGCAAGCTGCTGGAAGAAATCTCGGCCGATCCTGAGAGGCGCATCTCTGAGTTGCCGCTGCTGGGAGAAGCGGAACAGCGCAAGATCCTGCTGGAGTTCAATGAGACTGCTGCCAATTACCGGCGCGACCTTTGCGTTCATGACTTCCTTGAAGCGCAGGCGAAACGGACTCCGGAAGCAATTGCCCTAATTTGCAAGGGCGATCATTTTACATACGCGGAACTGAACACGCGTGCAAATCGTTTGGCTCACTACTTGCGGAGGCGCGGGGTTGGCCCCGAAGTATTGGTTGGCATCTGTTTGGAGCGTACGCCTGAAATGCTAGTTGGGATCCTCGGCATTCTGAAGGCGGGTGGCGCGTATGTGCCGCTCGATCCTGCGTATCCCTTGGGGCGTCTGGCGGCTATTCTCGACGATGCGAAAGCTCCCGTGTTGATTACGCAGCAGCGGTTGGTTGATCTGCTTCCTCAAAGTACGGCGACAACTGTGTCCATTGATGCCGATTGGCCAGACATTGCCGGGGAATCCGGCGAGAATCCAGCCCGTAACACGAAACCTGGGAACCTGGCTTATGTGCTATTTACTTCCGGATCTACTGGCAGGCCGAAGGGAGTCGCTCTCGAGCACCGCAGCGCTGCGACCTTCATTCAGTGGGCGCAGAGCGTTTTCACGCCCGAGGAGGTTGCTGGCACGTTGTTCTCGACTTCCATATGCTTCGACCTCTCCGTGTTCGAAATGTTCGTACCACTCAGCATGGGCGGTAAGGTGATCATGACCGAGAACGCTTTGTTCCTGCCCAAGCTGCCCAATCCGGACGAGGTTACGCTGATTAACACTGTTCCTTCGGCTATTGCGGAGCTGGTTCGGATGAAGGCTGTCCCGGCATCCGTGCAGGTAGTGAATCTGGCAGGAGAAGCGCTTCCCACTAGCCTGGCACAACAGATCTATGACAGCACGCGGGTGCGAAAGCTTTACAACCTGTACGGTCCAACCGAGGATACAACTTACTCGACTTACACTCTGGTTCCGCGAGCAGGCGAAGTCACGATCGGTCGTCCATTGGCAAACACGCAGGTTTACATTCTGGACGCAAACGCGAGGCCAACTCCAATCGGCGTTCCCGGTGAATTGTACCTCGCTGGGGAAGGCTTGGCGCGCGGCTACTTTGGTCGCCCGGACCTCACGGCCGAGCGCTTTGTTTCTAATCCCTTCAACGCCAATCCTCGTGCCCGCATGTATCGGACGGGCGATCTGGCACGCTTCCTGCCGGACGGAAATATTCAGTATCTCGGTCGCGTGGATAATCAGGTAAAGATCCGCGGGTTCCGAATTGAACTGGGCGAGATCGAAGCTGTGCTGGCGAGACACTCTGCCGTGCAAACAGCCGTAGTAATGGCGCGCGAAGATAAACCGGGGGACAAGCGCCTGGTTGCATATCTCATCTTTGTTCCAGGCAAAGAGGCATCCAGCGCTAATCTGCGCGGTTTCCTGAAGGAAAGCCTGCCCGAATATATGATTCCCAGCGCATTCGTGAAGATGGACGCGCTCCCTCTTACGCCCAACGGAAAAATCAACCGCCGAGCTCTTCCCGCTCCAGATTGGTCACAGATTGAGAGTGGGGCTTCGACTGCCCCCCGTGACCAGTTGGAGGTTATGCTGATCAAAACTTGGCGAAAGGTGTTGGGGATTCCGAATATCAGCGTAACTGACAATTTCTTCGATCTTGGTGGCCATTCCTTGCTGGCGGCACGGCTGCTCTCTGAAGTGGAGAAAATTACCGGGCGGCAGATCCCTCTCTCGGTGTTGTTCCGCGGAGCCACAGTGGAGTCGCTAGCCCAATTGATTCGCGAGGGCGGCGAGGCTAATCCTGACCCGGTGGTAATGGAGATCCAGAGTGGCGGCGATGGATTACCGTTCTTCGCGGTTGCCTCCCCCGGTGTGGAAACGCTCGGCTTTGGTCTGCTGGCCCGCCATATGGGGCCAGATCGACCAGTTTATAAGCTTCAGGGCCACGCCCCGATTGTCGTGGGCAGGCCGTTCACCAAAGAAGATCTGCGTTTGCTGTCTCAGGAATACATCGCCGCCATGCGCGCGGTGCAGCCGGAAGGTCCATACTGTTTGGGCGGCATGTGTGAGGGAGTCCAGATCGCCGAAAGGTTGGTTTGCGATCTGGAAGCACAAGGACAGGTGGTCAGCCTATTCGCCGTCTTCGACACCTGGGTGCTTCAGCATAGTCAGCGAATGTGGCTGTGGCGGATTGAGTATTTTCGCCAGCGCTTGAGGGAGTTCAAGAACATGAATCTCTCGCAGCAATGGGAGACTTGCAAGCGCGCCGTCGGTACCCGATGGGGAATGTTGACAGGTGAGTCTCGGGGCAGAAGTGAATGGTACCGCGCGTATTGGCCTGAGGATTTCACCCCCGGCCGCTTCCGGGCTCCGGTGGTCCTGTTCAAGCGGCCGAAACAGCCTTTTTATTACGTCGATGATCCCCAGATGGGTTGGGGCCAGCGCAGCCAGAGCGGAGTGGAGATCCACGAAATTGAATTTGATCACGAAGAAATACTGCGTGAACCGTACGTGCACCCGCTGGGCGAGCAGCTCGAGGCCTGTATGAGGAGGTTGGACAAGCGGACTGCGGAATCTGAGTTTCAGCCGCCCGAAGCGTCTCTGATCTCCTCATCATCGGGTTAAGTCGTCGCCAAAAATACAAATTCATGAAGAAGTTGGACAAAGTTGAAATCCTGAAGAACGTTGGCTCCAGTTGGTGCGCTCTCGGCGTGAACATTCTGGTCGGGATCTTTCTCTCGCCTTATATTCTTCATCGTCTGGGAGATGAGGCTTTCGGCCTCTGGGTTCTGATTTTTTCCATCACCGGTTATTACGGGCTCTTCGACCTGGGAATTCGATCTTCGATCGTTCGCTATGTCGCAAAGTACTCCGCCACAAATAACTATGAAGAACTAAACCGGCTGATCAACACCGCCATGGCAAGCTACGGCACGGTGGGAATACTGGCTTTGCTCGTGACATTTGGCGGCGCGTTTTACGTGGCCCCCATTTTCAAAATTTCCACGAATTTCCTGAGCACGGCGCGATCACTCTTTCTGATGGTAGGAACTGCCGTGTCGCTGGGTTTTCCGTTGGGCGTCTTTGGCGGAATTCTCGAAGGCTTGCAGCGATTTTATCTTCTGAACTTTACCAGCATCTCTTCGACTTTGCTGCGTGCTTTGCTGATCGTGCTAGCTCTGCGGCATGGTCACGGATTGCTGACCGTAGCAATCATTACGGTTTCGTTGCCCCTGTTAGCTGCGTTGGTGAATGCGACGGTTGTCCTCCATTTAGTGCCTCTGCGCTTCAGCCCGACATACATTGATCGCAGCAGCCTGCGGCGAATCGCGAATTACAGCGGGGCAACGTTCATGATCATTCTGGCCGGGCGCCTCCGCTTCAAGACCGACGCCGTGGTCATAGGAACGTTTGTCTCCTCCGCTGCGATCACCTATTTCGCCATCGGATCGCGCCTGGTGGATTATGCCGGAGAGGTCATCAGTAGCCTGGCGCAAATCTTTGTTCCCATGTCCAGCCAGTCGGACGCAACCGGCGACATGGATCGCCTGCGAAAGATTTTCGTCGCCGGTAATCGCGCCTGCGCGCTGATCATTTTTCCCATCGCCGCGATCCTGGCAATTCTCGGCAAGTCGGTGATCGAAGCCTGGGTCGGCCGCCGTTACGTAGCGACGAGCTATCCCGTGCTGCTGGTGCTGCTGATCCCCTCAACTTTCATGCTGGCGCAAGCAGCCTCCGCTCGCACATTGTTTGGCATGGCCAAACACAAAACCCTCGCGGTAGTGACTTTGATGGAGGGCGTTGCAAACCTGATACTCAGCATAATTTTGGTCCGGCGATTCGGAATTCTGGGCGATGCCGTGGGTACCGCGATCCCCCTCACTTGCACGACTCTATGGTTCTTACCTCGGCATCTTTGCCGCGTATTAGGTCTGCGGGTGCGCACCTACGTACGCCAGGCGTTTGTGCTACCGCTAGCGCTCACGATGCCGCTCATCGCGGTTCTGTTGTTGATGCGGCATTGGTTCATCGCCCACAACTATCTCGAGTTGGTAGGTCAACTTCTGGTCGGTTTGAGCGTTTATGCCATGGGGCTGATCTGGGCCATTTGGACACGCAAGGCATGGCAAGTGGAAGGCATTCACGATGAAGAGACCGCCAGAGAAACTGCCATGGCACTGGTGGAGACATATCAGCAGGAGGAAGCGTAGGAAAGTCACGCTCCGCAAATTTGATGGCAAGCAATTCGAAATACCGGCCGGTGCTGATTTTGGGCGCTGCCCCGCGCATATCTGTGGCCGTCGCACGCTCGCTGCATCGCCACGGAATTCCGGTAGAAGTTGCTTCTTTTTTGGCGACCGAGCCGAAGCTGCGCTCGCGCGCCATTCGCTCCTTCCATCGCCTGCCGCGGAAAGATCTCCATCCAGCGAAATTTCTGGATTCACTGCTGGCCTTGGTCCGCGAGCGAGGATTCGACACGGTGCTGGCGGCTGGCGATCCCGCATTGTCGGCATTAGCTGAGCACTACGACCAGCTCTCTCCACTTCTGCATGTTGGCTGTCCGCCGACTGCCATCGTCGAGCGCGTGCTAAACAAAGCTCTTACTCTGGAAGCAGCGCAAAAATGTGGAATCAAGGTTCCGTTCACCTGCGCCCTCGCGAATGTCACCGAACTGGAGCAGGTGGCCGCGCAGCTTCGTTTTCCAGTTGTAGCCAAGCCTGGGCAAAAAGGCGCGCAGGTTTTCCGGGTGCGCTGCTTCCCTACCCTGGAAATGTTGTCGGAAGCGCTGCGAATGAATGATCCGGGGCCGGTCTTGCTGCAGGAGTACTGTCCCGGCGTTGGCGTCGGAGTAGAGATGCTGCTGCACAAAGGCGAATGTGCGGCGGCATTCCAGCACCGCCGATTGAAGGAAGCTCCCGCCACCGGGGGAGTCGCAGTGATTGCGATCGCCGAGACCCTCGATCCCGCGCTGGCGGAAGCGTCATTGAAATTGCTACGCGCTCTCGAGTGGGAAGGTCCTGCGATGGTGGAATTCCGTGTCGACCGGGAGACTGGAAGCTGCTTCTTCATGGAAGTGAATGGACGCTATTGGGGGACATCATCGCTTCCCATCCTCGCCGGCGTAGACTTTCCTCTTTATCATTGGCAGATTCTGCATGGCGAACAGCCGCATGTGTCTGGTGAGTACGCCATCGGCATGCGCTGGCGTTGGACGCCCGGATATCTGGATCGCCTTTACAGCATCATGGCAAGATCCAGCGGAAAAATTGTCCGTCACACTTCACGGATCCGCGAACTCGTTCAGATTCCGATAGATTTCTTACCCCCGATTCGCGAGGCATTGTGGTCATGGTCTGATCCGGAGCCGTTCTTCTCTGAGCTGGCCGCCTCGATATTTGAACATCTCACCGCAGCAGTCAACTGGTTGCTGCGGAAACTTACTCGGGGTGGCACCAGCAGGTATGCGAAAATCTACTTACGCCTGCGACCGGAGGCGCGCTCTACCTACGCGAGGCTACGGACCGCTGATGCGCTGGGCACGAATCGGAAATATAGCCATGCCATTCCTGGCAGTATGCGGTCAGCGCTGTTCGTCTGCTATGGAAATATCATGCGCAGCCCAATGGCGGAAGCAATGCTGAAACGAGTGCTCGCCGAGCAAGGGGTTAACGGCGTCGGTGTCCAATCAGCTGGACTGCATGCGCTTGCGGGCCGCGAGGCGCACCCTTTGGCACTAAAAGTATCGCGCGAGATTGGTATTCCGCTGGACAATCATCGGGCGCAGTTGCTCACTCCCGAGATGGTTGCATCCTCGGATCTTATCTTTGCCATGGATTTTGAGAACCTTGCTGAACTATGCGTGGTCTATCCTGACGCGAAGAACAAAATTCATATGCTCAGCGCCTTTGCCGAAGGAAAGCAGCGCAATCGCGAGATCGCGGATCCATACTACGGCGACGAGAAAACAACCCGGCAATGCTATGCCATGTTGATGCAATGCGTCAGAAATCTGGCGCAGAGCGTTTTCCCTGCTCACGAAACCGCTTCGGCAGTTGGTTCTACGCCAGTGCATTATTGAATGAATCGGGCGGGCATGACGCTGACTAGCGGTCGCTGATTCGCGAGTGAACTGGAGACAATGTCCGACCTTTGGAAATATTTGAAGTACGGTCGCCGGATTTTGATGGGGCAAGTCCCCGCGGGCCGGCGACTGACAGTATTCCCCGATGATGTTTTCCTGGTTTCATACCCGCGCTCGGGAAATACTTGGACACGTTTTCTCATTGGCAATCTGCTCGATCAGGAAGACCCTATAACCTTTGCCAACATTGAATCCCGCATTCCGGAGATTTACTTTTTTCCGGATAAGGTTCTTCGACGTCTTCCGCGCCCCCGCATTCTGAAAAGTCATGAATACTTCGACCACCGCTATAAACGGGTGGTCTACATTGTGCGCGATCCGAGGGACGTCGCAACCTCCATGTATCATTACAGTATTAAGCGGAGAAATATTCCCGATACTTACCCAATCGAGGAATACGTGCCACGCTTTATGAAGGGAGAGTTCCTCGACGACTTCGGCACCTGGGATGAGCACGTCAGCAGTTGGCAAGCGACGCGACAGAATAAGTCTGGATTCGTTCTCTTGCGCTTTGAAGACATGCTGGCCGACCCCGGACGGGAGTTAGGCCGGATGGCGCGACTGCTCGAAGTGGGAGCAGCGCCAGAAGCGGTGGCACGGGCCGTCGAGCTGAGCTCGGCCGTGCAAATGCGGCGATTGGAAGATCAGCAGGCGCAGTCCTGGAGGTTGACGAAGGAGTCCCGGCAGGACAAGCCATTCGTGCGCACAGCTAGCTCGGGCGCCTGGCGATCTGAGCTGCCACCGAGGTCAGTCCAGCAGATCGAAAGCGAATGGGGAGACATCATGCGAAGTCTGGGTTACGAATTGAGCTGCTCTAAGGACGCGCCGGCGGAGAAGCCGGCGCTGGCGCGTTCGTAAATGCTGTCCCATATTGTTGATGCCTTCTTCGCGATAAACCCCAGTGGGGGAATTTGATTTCGTTTGTTTTCCTTCCCTGGCCGCAAAGTGCAGGAACCATCGTAGTCGCGCCGTCTGGAGCGCATAGTTGTGAAAAGTACAAACCAAAGAACCTGGGAGGTTCACGGATTTGACCGCTTCCACTACCAGTCATCTTATTCCACCACATGGCGGTGAACTCGCCGAACTGATTGCACAACCCGAACGAATCAACGAACTCAAGGCACGTTCACGCGAATGGCCTTCCTGGGACCTGACTTCTCGCCAAATTTGCGATCTGGAGCTGCTGATGAGTGGCGGATTCTCCCCGCTGCGCGGGTTCATGACGAGGGCGGATTATGAAGGCGTATGCCACAAGATGCGCCTGGCCAGCGGCGTGTTGTGGCCGATGCCAATCACTCTGGATATCCCCGAACAGTTTGCCAAGTCCCTGAAGCCGGGTAGCAGCAAGATTGCGTTACGCGATGCCGAAGGGGTGATGCTCGCCGTCCTACATGTTGAGGAAGTCTGGCAGCCAGATAAAAAGGAGGAGGCGGAATCTGTATTCCGAAGCACGAGCCATGCCCATCCCGGCGTCGATTATCTGCTCAACAAGGCGCATCCATGGTATGTGGGAGGCCGGATAGAAGGCGTTCAGCCGGGCGCTCATTACGATTTCAGGTCCTTGCGGCTCACTCCAGCAGAGTTGAGAGCAGAGTTCGCCCGCCTTGGCTGGCGTCGTGTGGTTGCATTTCAGACGCGCAATCCTATGCATCGCGCCCACGTCGAACTGACATTTCGCGCGGCCAAGCAAGTGGAAGCCAATCTGCTAATTCATCCGTCAGTCGGCATGACTAAGCCGGGAGATGTGGACTATTTCACACGCGTTCGCTGTTATCAGTTGCTACTCTCGAAATTCCCTTCCGGAACCGTAAAGCTCTCGCTCCTCCCGCTGGCCATGCGCATGGGAGGACCTCGCGAGGCTATCTGGCATGCGCTGATCCGCAAGAACCACGGCTGCACGCATTTCATCGTAGGACGTGATCACGCCGGCCCGGGCAATGACACGAATGGCAAACCGTTCTACGGACCCTACGAAGCCCAGGAGTTGTTCAAGAGACACGAAGCTGACATTGGCGTCAGCATGGTGCAGTTCAACATGATGGTCTACCTGGAAGATGAGGACAAGTATGTTCCTGACAATGAAGTGACCAAGGGATCTCGGGTGCTGAACATTTCCGGGACTGAACTGCGACAGCGGCTCAACGAAGGCCGTGACATTCCCACCTGGTTTACTTACCCCGAGGTTGTACAGGAGTTGCGACGGAGCTATCCGCCGCGCCACAAACAGGGTGTGACTGTTTTCTTCACGGGACTCTCCGGCTCCGGCAAATCGACCATTGCCAATGTGCTGCTCACTAAGTTTTTGGAAACTGGCGGACGTCCAGTCACCCTTCTGGATGGCGATCTGGTGCGTAAACATCTTTCCTCGGAACTCGGATTTTCCAAAGAACATCGCGATATCAACATTCGCCGCATTGGATACGTTGCTTCGGAAATTACGAAGAATGGCGGTATCGCTATTTGCGCCCCTATCGCCCCGTATGACGCAGTTCGCAAACAGGTACGCAGTATGGTCGAACCGCTCGGAGGATTCATTTTGGTGCACGTCTCGACCCCGCTCGAAACCTGTGAGCAGCGCGATCGCAAGGGTCTTTACGCCAAGGCGCGCGCCGGCATCGTCAAGGAGTTCACCGGTATTTCAGATCCGTATGAGGAGCCAAAAGATGCCGAGGTAGTCATCAACACCGCGGATCTGACGCCCGAAGAATCCGCCCAGGAGATCATTTTGCATTTGGAGCGCGAGGGATTCGTTGGCGTTAGTGCGGGAGCGGCCTCGGCTTAAAAGGCGTAATGGAAATTGCGGCCAAGATTCTGATCGGTCTGGTGGTGGGTATCCTGATCGGTATGACGGGGCTTGGAGGCGGAGTGCTTCTGCTGCCTGTGCTGATTTTTGGCCTCAAGGTACCGCCGATCTTGGCAGTTGGATCAGATGCGGTTTTCAATTTCATCACCAAGATCGGCAGCGGCTGGATGCATTTGCGGAAAGGTACGGTACGACGCAAGGTTGTGATGGCACTGGCGACCGGAAGCATTCCGGGCTCTATCGTGGGTGTCGGCTTGCTAGCTCACCTTCGGAATGTGTACGGCAGTGGCGTAAACAGTTTTATAACTTCGGCCGTGGGATTATTGTTGGTCTGCATACCGACATTGTTGCTGTTCCAGTCCAGGATCGAAGAGCACGTCGCCGGCCGCCCTCCGACCCTAAAGTCATTCGCAGGAATGTCGGGGATCGGACTATTGGCCGGCTTCCTGGTTGGTATGACGTCGGTGGGCTCGGGCAGCATTATTATGATGCTGCTGCTCTTGTTCTACAGCTATACCCCCAAGGTGATGGTGGGCACCGATATTGTGCATGCCGTGGCGCTTACCGGCGTAACTGGTCTTCTGCACTGGCGACTTGGCAATGTCGATCCCAAGTTGGTAGCTTCACTCTTGATCGGCTCGGTTCCGGGTGGCTTAGTTGGATCTCTCTTGAGCACGCGCGTCCCCGTGCTCTGGTTGAGACGCATCCTATGTGCGGTGCTGCTGGCAACGGGCGCACGGATGCTGTGGGCGTGATTACCGCCCCGCCGAAACTGAGAACTGTGTACTTGAACCGGGAACTGATTTTTATTTCCTAACATGGGTTCCAACTCCAATTCCGATGTTTTGCAGCGAATACAGTCCGCTTTGGAAGCCGCACGTCAGATCCTTGGGCGCTTCACCGCTGGGGCAATCGAAGCGGAATACAAAGCCGGGCATGATCCAGTTACCGAGGCTGATAAGTGTGTCGATGCGGTGCTTCGCAAGGAATTGCT
>Ga0209577_10005450_pt1 | contig 11867 bp, 10 predicted proteins | sample GraSoiAngelo_109_FD_185874 | JGI IMG/M metagenome (GOLD analysis project Ga0209577, IMG submission 185874) | Grasslands soil microbial communities from the Angelo Coastal Reserve, California, USA - 14_0903_12_20cm (SPAdes) (version 2) | ecosystem: Environmental > Terrestrial > Soil > Grasslands... | reverse complement strand
CCGGTAAAAGCTCCGTGGCCGGTAGTCCGTTTCCAGAACATGCCCAGCAGAAAAGTCGCAAACAGCGGAGCGTTCACAAAAGCAAAGACCAACTGGAGCATGTCCATAATGTTGTTGAAGCTGTTCGCCATATAAGCTGCAACAATTGATAGGGCAATGCCAAAGACGGTGGACATCCGCCCCATCCACAGGTAGTGCTGGTCCGAAGCTTTGGGATTGATATAAGACTGATAAATATCGTAGGTCCACACGGTATTGAACGCGGTCACGTTGCCGGCCATGCCCGACATAAAGCTGGCCAATAGGGCGGTCAAACCGAGGCCTAGAATTCCCGTCGGGAAGTAGTGCAGCAGCATGTTGGGGATCGCAAGGTCATAATCGAGTTGAATGTTTCCCTGATTGTCCCGCAGCGGCCCACCGGTTGCAGGATCAAGCTTCGGAGGGATGATGCCCTGGCCTTGCGCCGCGACAACCGTAGAACTGTTCGCGCCGGCCATGGTGGTTGCGGTTTGCGTTGGCAGCGCAATCGCAATCAGTCCCGGCAAGATTACCAAAAGAGGAAAAAACATCTTGGGGAAAGCGGCAATCAATGGAGTACGGCGGGCGGCGCTCATGGAATTGGCCGCCATGGCGCGCTGCACCACCAGAAAATCGGTACACCAGTAGCCGAAAGAAAGGACGAATCCCAATCCCATAGCCAAGCCAAACCATTCCACTCCCAGACGGTTGGTGTGCGCGCTTCCCATGCCCAGCCAGGAATGCGTATAACCCTCAGCCAGCCGGGCTTTGAGTCCGGACCAGCCACCAACGTTTTTCAGTCCAAGAAAAACCAGGGGCAGGAAGCCGGCAACGATCAGGAAAAACTGAAGCACCTCGTTGTAGATGGCGCTGGAGAGGCCTCCCAGAAATATATAAGCGAGCACCACCAGCGCGGAAACCAGAATGCCGGCATGGAAGACCCATGAGAGCGGAAGGCCCAGCCGCTGAATGGGCGCGTCGAAAACATGCAGAGTCTGGGTCAGCTTGGCCATGGCATACATGGAGATGCCGGAAGAAAACACGGTCATGACTGCGAAGGAGACGGCATTGAATCCGCGGGTTTTTTCGTCAAAACGCAGGCGCAGATATTCCGGCACCGAGCGGGCGCGCGACCCGTAATAAAAAGGCATCATGAATACGCCCACAAAGATCATCGCGGGAATTGCGCCGATCCAATAAAAATGGCTGGTCGAGATGCCATACTTGGCGCCCGAGGCGGCCATGCCGATTACTTCCTGCGCTCCCAGGTTTGCCGAGATAAAAGCCAGGCCGCACACCCATGCCGGAATGGAACGTCCTGCTAGAAAGAAATCGGTGCTGGTCCGCATATATCGCTTCAGTGCAAATCCGATGCCCAGCACAAAAACGAAATAGACGATCATGATGGTCCAGTCAATGGCCGTAAGCATGAATAGGAAACTCCTCCGTTCTTAATGGTACGAGGCTGGCCCAAGAATATTACCAGCGTTTCTCGATAGTGGGGCACTTTCGTTGAAAGTGCTCCACTATCGCGTATCAACGTCTAGCGATTTGCTCGCAAATCGCGGGCCTTTAGGCAGACGTTCATCGCGTGTAGCGATGAATCCCGTGTCTTAGCGATGGGATAACGAGCCCATTTCTGGCATGATTAAAGGTATGAATGCCGGCCTACCCGCACACCAGGGTCTCTTGGATGAGGGGATTGAACCGGTCGAGCGCGGCCTGCGTGACGATACCTGCTTCCTGCGCGTATTTTTGACATGCGCCCCGCCTTGGGGCGCATGTCAACTCAGGAACGACAGAGCCATTCTCAAGATACAAGCCGGAGTTGCCCGCAGCTTGCCTTCGAAGAGGCGCTCGACGAGTTGGCGAAAAACATCGCGCAACAGTTTCCAGTCACCTTCGTGATTGACGACGCCTGCCTCACGAACTCCAGATGGATCTGGACCAACAGGCACTTCTATCTTTAAGCCTCAATCTGCCAGGGAGCGGTAAAGCGTTGTCTTGCCGATGCCGAGCAAAGCTGCAGCCAATGCCTTGTCTCCTTTGGTGGCGGCCAGGGCCCGTTCCAGCGCATTCTGTTTCACTTCATCCAAAGTTTTGATGCCCAGTTTCTTGCGCAGTCCAAGCAAAAGCTTTTCCGGGCGCGCCGGGCCCTTCTTGCGTTTTGCCGGACGAACTCGTTTAGCCATTTTCGTCTCCAAGCGGTTTGATTTTAGGGTCTGTTGGTATCAGTGTAATGGCTGGAAAACCAAAAAGCACTCGAATTATTGATCATTGATGAAAATGTTCCCAAAATGAAACTCATAGCCAGCCCAAACGGGCTTGATGCAGCATTTCAATTACGCAATTACCAAATTAGCCAATGACGTTATAATCGCGATTGGGCGCTCTGACACCATGAATATCATACTGAATCAGGCTGAGGCGCGGGTTTTGGGATCGCTGATCGAAAAAGACATTACCACGCCCGATTACTATCCACTTTCCTTGAATGCTCTTATCAACGCGTGCAATCAGAAATCCAACCGGGAGCCGGTCATGAACCTGGACGAAGACACAGTCAGGCTCGCCTTACGGAACCTCCAGGAAAAACGGCTTGCAGGACCAACCAGCAGCGCCGACAGCCGCGTGACCAAATACGAACACCGCTCGCAGGAAGTCTTTAATTTCAACCGCCGCGAAACTGCCATTCTCTGCGTATTGCTTCTGCGCGGGCCACAAACCCCAGGTGAATTGCGCGGGCGCACCGAGCGGATGCACCGCTTCGACGATCTCTCTGAAGTGCAATCAGCCCTCCAGGGCCTGATGCAACGTGAGCCGCCCCTGGTAAAAATGCTGCCCCGGCAGCCCGGAACCAAAGAAGCACGTTACATGCATCTGCTCTGCGGCGATGTCGAAGCTTGGGAGCCAGCGGCTTCGCCGGGGATTTCTACAGGCGAAAGCACGATCGACAATGAGCGAATCGAGAGACTCGAGAATGAGGTCGCCACCCTTAGAAAAGAGTTGGCTGAAGTGAAGCAGCAGGTCGAAGAGTTGCTGGATGGATTTACCGGCATGCGCATTCCGAAGAATTAGGCATTCCAGGTGACGCGCGACCTCAACGACTTCTTGCTTCGGTTGAGGGCGCGATAATGGCGCATCATCTTCAGCGAGCACCATTCCGGGAACCCCAACGCACCCCATTTTTGAGTACGTTCTCCTAGCCAGATTTTAGAAGTATTTGATGGGCGAGGACTTGCTAAGCGCGTATCGTTCCACCTAATGATTCCAGTGCTTTGATGATTTGAGCGGACCATTGTGCGACTTCGTCGTCGCGGAGTGTGCGCTCTTCTGATTGGAACCTTGCCCGCAGCAGGACAGAATATTTACCTGCTGGAACTGATCCTCCACGAAAGATTTCTGCGGGTTGAAATGTTCGCAACTCGGCAATATTCAGCGAAAGTACCGAGGACTGAATCTTTTCGAAGATCACAGAGTCATCAAACAAAAACGAGAAATCACGATCTACTGCCGGGAACCTGGAAAGAGGCCCATAACGGGGTACACGTAGCGGAAGCTGAAAGAGCCGGTCCAGATGGATTTCCGCTACATAAATTTCCTGCTTCAGCTTGCGGGCTGCGGCAACATCAGGATGAAGCCGGCCAAATTGCGCGATTGTCTGGCCTTCAACTACGGCACGGGCCGAACGGCCGGGATGAAGATAGCCGGATGTATGTGCATCAAAGTACAGACTGCGAATCTCAAAGGCGCGGAGCACGGTTTCGACATCGCCCTTTAGATGGAAGAACGAGAAAGGTCGCGCCGGACCGTGAACGGTAGCTCCTTCGGCATTTCCTGTGGCTCCCAGGCAGATGATCTTGCGCTCCTGCGTCTGCTCTTCGGCATAGGCGGAGAAGATGTTTCCCATTTCAAACAGGCGGACATCGGTAGTCCCACGATTCAGGTTCCAGACCAGCATTCCCAACATCCCCGGCAGCAGAGAGGTCCGCATGATGGATTGCTCTTCGCTCAACGGATTGGCAAGCGGCACCGCTATTTCGCTGGAAAAGGCCTGAGCGTCCGTGGGCGCGATGAATGTTGGCGATAGCGCTTCGTTGTATCCCAGCGCCAGCAACTCGGAGCGAATCTTTGCCTCTTTTCCTGCATGGGGCAGTTCGATTACGCCACTTGAAAATGAGGGAAGGGAATTGGCAAATTTGTTATAGCCGTAGACGCGCGCTATTTCCTCGATCAGGTCGATTTCGCGCTCGATGTCGAGGCGCCATGTCGGCAGCTCAACTCTCCATGCCGTCTGCTCGTCGACGGAAGGCGCTGTTGCGCCGGCAGCTACGTTCAAGGGCTGGATTTTCTTGAGCAGTTCGCGATCAACAGAAGATGGAACAAATCCTAATCGCCGCAGGATGCGAACGACCACGCTCTCCGCGATGTCCTGCCCCAGGATACGCCTGATCTCATGGCAGCGCAGGTAAATCGAGTGACGCACGACATGACGGGCAATTGTATCCACCAGATTGCCCTCAAGTTCTCCGCCAGCGGTTTGCAAGATCAACTCGGCGACGCGGTCGCAAGCCAAAGGGGCCGCGCCCCAGTCGGCGCCACGCTCGAAGATGTGCGAGGCATCGGTGTGCATGCCGTGATAGCGCGCCGATTTACGAACGGTCCCGGGATCAAACCAGGCAGACTCGATCAGGACATTTTTTGTGGAACCTGAGATTGCGGAATCAAGTCCGCCCATGATGCCGGCCAGCCCTACAGGCTTTACCGCATCGGCGATAATCAGGTCTTCGGCAGACAGCTTGCGCTCGACTCCATCGAGGGTCTTGAGAACTTCTCCGGGCTTTGCTCGCCGAACGATAATTTTGCCCCCCTCGAGCTTAGCGAGGTCAAATGCATGAGTGGGATGGCCCATCTCCATCAGCGTGTAATTGCCGGCATCAACAGCATTGCTGACCCCGTTGTGGTCTTCAATCTTGAGCCGGTCCAGGACCCAATCGGGCGAAGTTCCGATCTTGAGGTTGCGAATTACACGCGCGGTGTAACGCCCACAGCCTTTTTCGTCTTGGATTTCGATGGGGAATGGTGTCTGCGCGGGGCGAGCATCCGGTAGTTTCGGTTGAATCGGTTTGAGCGGGATGTTGTAGATTGCCGAGCATTCGCGGGCCACGCCGTAGTGGTTCATGGCGTCAGGGCGGTTGGTGGTGATCTCCATTTCGAAGATGGTTTGGCCGTTATGTTGTTGGACGGATTCCACGGCGACCCCGGCGAGGGTTAGGTCGTCGGCGAGTTGGAGGTCGTCGATTTTGAGATCGACAAATTCACGGAGCCATGTTGGAGAGAGTTTCATTGCGTTTTCAAATGTTCACAATGTGAAAGCCTTGGGTCCCTCCGGGATTGATTCAATCGTAGAGGAATTAGTACAGCCTCTCATGCCTCAGGCGCCAAGACTACGGCGACCTCGTTTTACCTAAAGTGCAGCAGAGCAGTTCCTTCGGCTCTCCCGCCGAGGCGGGATCACCTCAGGATGACAAGGCCTTCGCTGAGTGCTCACCTTGATGACATCCGTCGCTGGGTGTTATGTCTTCTAAACTCAGAGTTTTGTCTGCTATCCAAACTGCTCCAAAAATCTGACGTCTCCTTGATAAAACAATTGAATATCGTCGATTCCATATTTCAGCATCGTGATTCGTTCTACGCCCATGCCGAAGGCGAATCCGCTGATCTTGCTGGAGTCGTAGCCGTTGCTTTCTACGAACTTGAACACATTGGGGTCGACCATGCCGCAGCCCAGCAACTCGATCCAGCCGCTCATCTTGCACAGGCGGCAGCCTTTTCCGCCGCATTTGAAGCAGGTGACCTGGACATCGGCGCTGGGTTCGGTGAAAGGGAAGAACGACGGATAGAAACGCGTCTTCACACTCGAGCCAAACAGCGACTTCATGGCATGATCAAGGGTGCCTTTCAGGTCGCAGAAAGTTATGTTGGTGTCCACGGCCAACCCTTCGATCTGATGGAAGATGGGCGAGTGGGTGGCGTCGGCAGTATCAGCACGATGCACCTTGCCGGGGATCACTACGCGAATGGGCGGTGGTTGCTTCTGCATGGCCCTGATCTGAACGGGAGATGTATGCGTGCGAAGCAGGTAGCGGTCGCGTTGCGGCTTCTTCTCCTGGCCGGCGATGAATAATGTGTCCTGGGTGTCGCGCGCGGGATGATCGGGCGGAAAGTTCAGCGCCTCGAAGTTGTAGTAGTCGGTTTCAATCTCGGGCCCTTCGGCAACCGAATATCCCATAGCGCGAAAGACGCCGACGATCTCGTTCATGGTGCGGATTACCGGATGCTCAGCGCCTAACGGACGAGTAATGCCGGGAAGGGTGATGTCGAGGCGCTCGGATTCCAGTCGCGACTTGGAGGCGGCTCCGCGGCTGCGCTGCTGGGCAGCTTCGACGCATTGTTCAACCTCAACTTTAAGCTGGTTGACGCGCGCGCCAACATCTCGTTTTGACGGACCAGGAGCGGCTTTCAGCCATAGATCGTTGATCTGGGTGAGGATACCGTTCTTGCGCGCCATCCAGCGGTCGCGAAAGATTTTCCATTCGTTTTCGCCGGAGACAGCGTCGGCTTCCTGGCGCACAGCATTTAACAGCTCCTGCACTGCCTTATCGAGGGCGGTGGGAGAGTAATCTTCGAGTTTGGGAACGGTGTACAAGGTGATCTAATCAACAAAAGAGTGATGTGGCACAGCCGCCCCCGGCTGTGGTGAAGAAACCCAAGGCCAGAAGAAACATGCTTTTATTCATTTAGGCGTTGGTTTTGTGCGTGGAAAATACCTTCAACACAGCCGGGGGCGACTGTGCCACACAAATCCAAACCAGAGCTGTTTCCACTGATCCTGATGTTGCTTATGCTGCTGAATTGGCCCGTTTTGCTGTTTCGGCCAGGGCTGCAAAGCCGGCCGGATCATTGGCGGCCAGATCGGCCAATACTTTACGGTCGAGTTCGATGGCAGCTTTTTTCAGGCCGCTGATAAATCGGTTATAGCTGATGCCGTTTTGCTTGGCGGCGGCCCCGATACGCACGATCCAGATGGAGCGGAATTGGCGCTTCTTCTGCTTGCGCCCGGAATAGGCAAATTTCAGTCCGCGCTCAACCGACTCTTTGGCGGCCCGATAGAGTTTTGATTTTGTGAGGAAGTATCCGCTGGCGCGCTCTAATATCTTTTTTCTGCGCTGGCGGCGTTTTGTACCACGTTTTACGCGAGGCATGTGTATGCTCCTTTTTTATGCCGGATTTCCGGCGGGTTTCGCGGCTGGAGGCAGAGCTTGTTTGTGACTCGCAGGCCTCTTCACACGCTTTTGGTTTCAGGTCCGGCCTCAGCTCTGAATCTCAGGCGGGCCAGATTCTGTCCCTAATAGGGGATCATTCTCCGCACTTTGGGCGCGTCCGCATCGCTGACCAGTGTATCGGTGTCCAGGTGACGCTTGCGCTTAGTGGCTTTGGAGGTAAGAATATGGCGCTTGAAAGCCTTGCCCCGTTTGATCTTGCCGGTGGCAGTCTTCTTGAATCGCTTGGCTGCGCCTTTGTGGGTCTTCATTTTTGGCATAATTCTGTCGCTAATCTCTTTACGTCCCGGTGGGCGTCTGTCCCCCGGCAGGTTGCGGCGGTTGTAGCTGAGGCTGCGCTGCACTCTGTTGTTGCGGTTGCTGCTGGGCACGCCCGTCAGGCGATGGTCGCTGGGCCTGCTGCGGCTTTTCCTGTTTCTTGCTGCCGGGAACCTGCTTGGGCGGAGCGAGAATCAGGTGCATGGTATTACCTTCCATGCGGGGACGAAATTCTACGATGCCTTTATCGCCAACTTCTTTCAGCAGGCGTTCGAGCACGTTTCGTCCCAGGTTTTGATGGGCCATTTCCCGTCCTCGGAAACGCAGGCTGGCCTTTACCTTGTCGCCTTCCGCCAGAAAGCGGAGCACGTGGTTCTTTTTGGTGACATAGTCGTGCTCGTCAACGTTGACGCTGAATTTAACTTCTTTCAGGACAATCTGCTTCTGGTTCTTCTTCGCAGCCCGCTCTTTCTTTTCATTCTCGTAGAGAAATTTGCCGTAATCCATGATGCGGCAAACCGGCGGGACGGCGTTGGGCGATATCTCTACCAGATCAAAATTTTGTTCGCGAGCCTTTCGGAGCGCTTCGTGCGGGGGCAGAATGCCAAGCTGGCTACCATCCGCATCAATTACGCGAATCTCTCGTGCGCGGATGCGCTCATTCATGCGAATAAAACGTTTATCGATACGATCCTCCTGAAAACGGCTAGATGAAAAAATTATAGCACCGATCATATTGCCATAATTGCCAGGATTGCCGAAATTGCCATAATTGACCACAGAAGCCAAACCTTTTTGCCGCTGATTTTCGCTGAGGAACGCTGATAGACCAGAGAAGCTGGATCAAGGGCTACCGCAGAGATCGCGGAGAATTGGTTTTTCAATTTTGGCAATTTTGGCAGTTTTGGCAATTATGGCAATTCAACGTGGACTGCTCCCAGGTCGTTTTCACCAACCTCGGTGATCTTGGCTTTTATCCACCGGTTGGCCGCTTGTTTTCCTGCAAGCCTGACCTTCAGGTAGTTGTCGCTCAGGGCTTCGGTCCAGGAGCCATCACCGGATTGCAAGGTGATGACATCCAGAGTTCTTCCCAAAAAGCTCTTGCGGAATTCCAGGTTCTTACGCGCTGCCAGTTCGCGCAACCAGCGATTGCGCTCTCGTGCTGCTGTGACGGGAACCTGGTCTGCCGTCGCAGCCGAAGGCGTTCCTGGCCTGGAAGAATAGGTAAAGACATGCAGATACGTGAACGGCAGGCGTTCAATGAAGCTGTAGCTTTCGGCGAAGAGTTCATCGGTCTCTCCGGGAAAGCCTGTCATTACATCGGCGCCAATTGCGGCATCGGGCATGGCTTCATGGATTTTCCGAATCTTTTCCGCATAGTGCCAGGGACGATACTTGCGATGCATCCGCCGCAAGATGAAATCAGATCCAGACTGCAAGGGCACGTGCGCGTGATGGGCAATGTGCTTGGAGCCGGCCACCATGCCGATTAATTCGTCACTCCAATCCATGGGCTCGACCGAGCTGATGCGAAGCTTTTCAAGGCCGGTTTGCTCCAGCAGCGCCTCAACCAGATTTTCGAAGCGTTGTTGGGGAGTGAAGTCGCGTCCCCACCGGCCAAGATTAATTCCGCTCAGGACGACCTCGCGATAACCCGCAGCCTCCAGCGTCTTAGCCTGTTCGATGACTCGCTCCAGGCGCATCGACCGGCTTTGTCCGCGAACGCTGGGGATAATGCAAAACGAGCAGCGGTTGTTGCAACCATCCTGCACTTTCAGGTTCGGGCGCGTTCGCGCAGCAAAATCGTCACCGGAAAAAACCGGAGCGGCAATGAGTTCAGTGTGGGCAAAGATTTCGCCGATAACGGTAAACGCCGGCGCGGAGAGAGCGACATTTTCGAGCGAGATGAAGCTTTCAAGTCCGGATGAAGTCGCAATATCGGCAACCTGGTGCTTGTGCGAGTTGCCTACAACCCAGGTCACGCCTTCAAGGGCCGCTACTTCCTGCGGCGCTCGCTGCGCATAACAGCCGGTCACCAGAATCTTTGCTTTTGGATTCTCGCGATGGACCCGGCGAATGGCAGCGCGGGCATCCTGGTCCGCGGAGGCAGTTACAGTGCAGGTATTCAAGACAACCAGATCGGCGGCGGCAGAAGAGAGGGCCGGTCGTAGTCCCTTTACAGCAAGCTGCTGCTCGATAGCCGCACCATCAGCTTGAGTGGCGCGGCAGCCAAAATTCTGCACGAAAAAATCAGGCACAGTCAATTATAGCAGCCGGTGATTCACTGCAAAGGTCGCGAAGGGCGCAAAGGAAAAACCAAAATCAAAACCAAAAGCCACCGCGGAGGCACGGAGACACGGAGAAAACCAGAGAGGTGGGAAAGATCCTACCTGAGCCACGAACAAAACCTTTTGGCCGCTGATTTACGCTGATGAACACTGATCAAAATCATTTTCATTTGGGCCACGAATGAACGCGAGTGCACAACGAATTCAGATATCTCCGTCCCACCTCCGTGGTTTTTCTCCGCGTTCTCCGTGCCTCCGTGGTGGGTGTTGCTTTTTGATGGGGTCAGAGAGGTAGTAGCATGGGCCAACCTCCTCTAATTTCTTTGCATCTGAAATACCGCTGGTGACAAGTTTAGGTATTTCCTTTCGGAGAATTCATGAAACGCCGTATCCTGCTTGTTGATGATGAACTTGCGATCCTCCTGACCCTTAAGGCCATTTTGGAAATTCATGGTTTCGATGTTGAGACGGCTGCATCGGCGAAAGAGGCCATCTCCAAGTTGAAGGCCAGCAGCTATCATATGGTCATTACCGACATGAAGATGGAGCACGAGAAGGCAGGATACGAAGTGATACGGGCAGCGAAGAAGACCGATTACGATCCGGCTGTATCGATTCTGACGGCTTATCCCTTGCTGGGGAGCGATTGGAGGTCAGAGGGCGCGCAGTCGATGCTGGTAAAACCCATGAATACCGATGATCTGCTACGCCAACTCGAAGTCCTGCTCATCCAGCATGAAGACCAGAAACAACAACGCCGCAACGGCGTAAAATCCGCGAACAAACTGAATACCAAGAGCCAAGCCGTGAAGAGACCTGCCTGAACAAATCCCGGACCGCGAATTTAACGATCTAACAGCTATTGGCCCGCTCCAGCGCATTCGAAGGCGAAAATCACCTCTGGCGGATCAACAGTTGGTCCACGGACAAAGATTTCTAACTTAACCGAAGCGGCTTCAGTCTTTCTTAATGTTTACTTACGCTGTAGCTGCTGCAGCGGCTGCGGTAGTTCCTTTTCGCGCCTGGAAACATTCGCGGCAAAACACCGGGCGTCCCTGTGTCGGTTTGAATGGCACCGTAGTTTCGCGCTGGCACCCTGAACAAACCGCCTTGGTTTCTACCCGTTGGTAGTTTCCGCCTTGTTGAGGCAAACCGAGCGCCTGTGCGCGTTTTTCTTTGCATTTTTTGCAGCGCTTGGGTTCGTTTTTGAATTGTTTGTCGTGGAAGAAAAGTTGTTCACCGGCCGTAAACACAAAATCCGTGCCACAGTCGACGCACTTCAGAATTTTGTCCTGGAACTCCATTGAGAGTGTCTCCCCCTTTGATACTTCACCCTGAGTCCGGAGCAGGGACAAGATGGTCGAGTCCCGGCCAATGAATATCAGAGTGATCCCCGTTCTTACTCCTGGGTTCGGCCCCACTTACTTAGAAATAAATGAACACCAGACAGCTCTTATGAATCCATGAACATAATGAATCTATAGGTACAATTAAACAGGCCGCTCCCCGAGGAACGGCCCGCGTCAAATCAGTCTTGTTCCTTACGCGCCTTCTTGCGATTGCGTTTGCGCGCCAAAGCTTCTTTCACACGGCGTTTCTCACCGGGTTTCAGATAAAAAGAGTGCCGCTTGACTTCTTTGATAATGTCCTCTTGTTGGACTTTGCGTTTGAATCGGCGCAAGGCGTTTTCCAGAGGTTCGCCTTCCTGCACCCGAACTTCACCCAAACCTATACACCCCCCAACTTACCTAGTTGGATTTGTCGAGTTTTTCAGTAGTCCGGGTGCAAGTCAAGCACTAAGTTACAAAAGGGAATGTATTTTAGTACCCCCGCTGTCTTATTTTGAGACATTCAGACATTCAAGGGGTGGCCAGATGGTAGTAGTCAGTTTGGCGAAAGTCAGCGGAAACCACAACCAAAACCAAAATCTTCCCACCCTTTCGCCAGGATCGACGCGGGA
>Ga0209577_10005449_pt1 | contig 11867 bp, 10 predicted proteins | sample GraSoiAngelo_109_FD_185874 | JGI IMG/M metagenome (GOLD analysis project Ga0209577, IMG submission 185874) | Grasslands soil microbial communities from the Angelo Coastal Reserve, California, USA - 14_0903_12_20cm (SPAdes) (version 2) | ecosystem: Environmental > Terrestrial > Soil > Grasslands... | reverse complement strand
ACCGCGTGGCCCTGCGAGAGCAAGATGTTCGCCGGCTTGATGTCGCGGTGCACGATCCCCTGGCGATGGGCGTAGGCAAGCGCGTCCGCCACCTCGCGCGCGATGCGCGCCGCCTCCGCGTGAGGCAACGGGCCTCCGCGAGACAGGCGATCGCGCAACGACTCACCCTCCACGAACGGCATCACGTAGTACAGCATGCCATCCGCCTGGCCGGAATCGTAGACGGGGAGGATGTGGGGATGTTGCAGCTTGGCGGCGATTTCGATCTCGCGCAGGAAGCGCTCGTGGCCGACGGCGGCGGCGAGCTCGGGGCGGAGCACCTTGATCGCGACCGGCCGCTGGTGCTTGACGTCGGTCGCGAGAAACACGATGGCCATGCCCCCGGCGCCGACTTCCCGTTCTACGCGGTAGCGGTCTCCGAGAGCTGCGTGCAGGCGTTCGAGCACGTCGTCATTCTACGGGTCGAATCCGGCCGGCGATAGGAGAATCGAGCCGCCGGTCGCTCACCGCTTCGGGCGGTATCCGCTGCCTTCCAACAGAGAGTCGGGAATGGCCGGCCGGACGTCGTCGGCCGTGCCCGGCTTGCCGTCGGGTCCCAGCGCGTAGAGATCATAGCTGGTTCCGTCCGCCGCGAGGTGGTACTCGTACACCCGCGGGAAAACGAAGATGCCCGCCGTCTGGTCGTAGATGTTGAGCAGGTGGAGGGGAATCGGCTGGCCCACCAGCTGCTGGAGCGTCGCGGGGTAGCGGCCGGTTCGGTCGCGGTAGCGCTCCAGCGCGAGCACCAGCGCCCCGAGGTCGTGCCGCGTCATCTCGATGCGTGATCGCTCGACCACGGGCGCGTGCTCGAACCGCGCGACGAGCAGGGCGCCGCCCCCCAGATTGAGAAGCGCACCCGCTGCGCCGAGCATCACTCCCCACTTGGCCCGCGGCCGATCGGAGACGAGGCCCCAAGTGACGGCTGCGGCGGCAAAGCCGAGTCCGAGCCCTGGCACGAAGGCGCACGCGCCCAGCACCAGCAATGGCCAACTGCGCTTGTTGGATGGCGCTCGAGTCGGCTCCATTCGTGTAAACTAGCTAGTCCTTGTACGGATCGAACTCCTTCTCTCCCGCCATCACCACGATGAGCGGCGTGAGCGTGTGCAGCACCGTCACGGTGTCGCCCTGCGCTGCCAGCACGTCCGGCAACCGCCGGTACGCGTGCGGTGACTCGTCCAGCCCGCCACCGCGCAGGATCACGCCCTTCCCGCCCACCCATTCGTGCAGCATGTCCCAGGTCACTTTCCCCGGGCTGATCACCTCGCCGGTCTTGCGGTTCACCTTCCCCCGCGCAGCGGTGCGAGACATCACGCGACCGGCGCCGTGCACGGTCGAGTACAGCGACGCGCGCTGCCGATCCGAATCGTGTCGCGCGCCCTCGATGATCACCGCGTTGTCGCCCATCGAGCCGCCCACAAAACCCTTCTGCCCCGGAAACGCCGGCGTGGCACCCTTGCGCACGACCACGTACTCGGTGCCCCCGTGCGTCTCCTTCCAGGCGAAGTTGTGGTGGTTGTGCACCAGCTCCACCTCCTCCCCGCCCAAGAGCGACGTCACCTTGCGCGCCACCCACTCGCGCCCGGCGTAGGCGTACTCCCCGGCGAGCGTCATCAGGTGCCAGTAGTCGTGGCCGAGCGGCTGGGCCAGGGACAGCAGCGTCTCCGCCTCCGGCACGCGCTCGCCCCACCGCTTCCCCTGCGAGAGCGACAGGAACCCCGACGCCACCGTATGTCCCAGGCCCCGGCTGCCGAAGTGCACGCCCACCCAGATGTCGCCGCGCTCGTCGGCGAACACGTCCACGTAGTGGTTGCCGCTGCCCACCGTGCCGAGCTGGTTGCGGGCTTTGGCGCGGAGGCCGTCGCGCTCGTGCTTTCCCGGCACCGCGTCCCACGCCGAATGCGCGAACAGCGCGTGATCGGTCGGGGCATCATCGGCGCGATTGTTCCGCCCCACGCCGAACGAGATCGTGCGCTGGATCTCGTCCGCCAGGAGCTCCAGGTCCGCCCGCTTGTACTCGTGCAGCCGCCGGTTGGTACGAATCGCGGCATTGCCGCACGCGATGTCGAACCCCACCCCCACGACGCTCACCTGGTCGCGGTACGCCGCCACGCCACCGATCGGCATCACGTACCCGAGATGACCATCAGCCATGAGCGCGACGCGCTCCGCGCGGCTCGCCACGTCGCGCAGCTGCTCGAGCGTCTTGGCGTCGTGCGTTCCGAAGATCACGGGCTCGTTCATGTCTCCACCGTCCAGTCGCGACCAGGGGACCGGCCGGGCGGCGTGGTCCGCTCACGACGCCCGCCGCCTACCCCTCACGGCTCGCCGTGAGTCGCGCGCCGTAGCGGCACGCGCCGCGGTACGCTGGCGCGACGTCCGCGCACGCCGCTTCCCGGCCCTGCGCGTCGCCGTGCAACGTCGCGATCTCCTCGCCCACGGCCTCGTAACACTTGAGGCGGTTGGCCGATCCCGTCAAAGCACGGCAGTACGCGATGCCGTCGTCGGCCCGGGCGGTCAGATCGATGAAGTTCTTCACCACGCCGACATGACACCAGGCCTGATACTGCGCGCGGGCGAGGCCGCACATGCGGATCGCCTCCTGGTGGTCCTGGTGCGAGTAGGCGCTGACCTCGCGGCCGAGACCCTGGAAGCAAACCGGCTGGAGTCCGGGCGGCGCGTCGAGGCAGTGCCGCGCCGTCGCCGCCATGTCGCCGTGAGTGAAGTACAGCATCACCGACGTCTGCATGTTGTAGCAGGCCGTGACATAGCGCTGGGCCACGATCGAACAGGGGTACTGCAGGTCGCCGGGATCGAGCGCCTTGAAGGGCGTCGCCGAGGCGTGGGGATGCATCGCATGCCCAGCGTGGTGCGGCGTGGTCGCGTTCACGATGTTCTCCATGAAGGCGCCCCCATAGCACGATTCGCGGTCCCAGGCCGCGCCCAGCAGGTCGCAGCCGGCGAGCGCGCGCGGCAGGTCGTGATCGTAGAACATAGTGAGCCCGTGTCCGGCGCCGTGCACGCATTGGAACCGCAACCACTGATCGGCAACATACGGTCCGCACAGCGCGTTCACACCGGCGGCGTCGACGGCGCGTGCCCGCTCGAAGTACGCCTGGATCACGCCGTGATAGCAGCCGGACTGAAAGATCTCGGTGCAACCGGTGAAGGCCCGGCGAATGTCGGCGCCGCGCCCGGCCGCCATACCGATGGCGTGCGCGTAGACGTGGCCGTCGACGCGGACCCGGGCGTCACGCCCGGCGAGCACCCGCAAGGTCCCCAGCGCCGTGCGCACGCCCTGCGACGCGACGAGGGGGACCAGGGCGCCGTCGTAGCAATCCACTTGCGCATCGCCGGACTGGTCACGGCAGCGTACCAGGGCGGAGTCGGCCAGCGCCAGCGAATCCGCCACGGCCGCGCTGCCCGAGGCGGACGGTTTGTGGCACGCGACGAGGGCGAGCCAGACGAGGCCAAGGGCGTGAGTGGCGCGGCGTGCCGTCATCCGTGCCACGATCAGCTCGGTCGCATCATGGGAATGCGGGCGGCGAGGGGCGGCAGCGCGGGGAAGTCGGTGTACGGCTGGTCCTGATACCAGAAGCAACAGGAGTAGAAGCTGTCGGCTCGATCGTTGGCATGACCGTGCTCGATCGTGTGCTTGAGAGACCGCGTGAAGGTGACCGGATTATCGCCGTGAAACCGGTACAGGCAGTAGCGCCCGCCGGTACGCTCCGGGCTCTGGATCAGCGGGGCACCGTAGAGGCGGTGTGAGAAGGCGCGCGCGTGCTGGCGCCCGCCGAAGTTCCAGCTGCCGAGGAAGTAGTCTTCCGACCCCGTTCCGATGACGAGCGGCTTGGAGAGGTCGTCCACGAAGATCATCTCGTCGCCCTCGCCCATCCACCCCTCGGCATTCTGCACCACGCCGAGCGTCACGCCCATCACATGGCCGCGCCCCCGGGTTTCCGCGAAGACGTAATTCGACCCGCCGTCCGGATTCTTGCCCTCCGGCAGGTGCTGGGCGGCGTTGGGCGCGGCCTGCCGGTACTGCGCATGGAAGTAGAGGGCATCGGCCGGCAGGGTGTCCAGCTCCAGATAATCGATGTTCGAGTAGAACGCGCCGACGTCGCGACTCCCCTCGTTGGTGACGGTGAGCCGCGCACCCCTCCGATACGGCATGGCGAAGTAGCAATTGAGCGACTGCCCCGGCGAGCAAGCCAGGTACTCACTCTCGTAGATCACGTAGTCGCCGAGATTCAACCCGAAGAAATCGCCGATCGGGGTTTCCACGCTGGGCCTGGTCAGGCCGTCCCAGTACGCCCGCAGCACGAGCTCCTTGAGATGGAGCGGGCTCTGGGCCGCAATCGTGAACCAGATGTGCGAGATAACGCCCGCCCCCGCCGCCGGCGCGACGAACACCTCGCGCTGCTCGCCGCTCTTGATGGGCCAGTAGTCCTGATTCCCCCCGGTCGGGTCATGGCTCGACTGCTTCTTGGATCGGTAGGTTTGGGCACGCGTGTAGGGTGGGAGCCAGTCGGACTGGGCGGGCGCCGCGGCAGCCTGTAATGCGGCCGGGTCAGCCAACCCCGCGAGCCCAACGGTTCCCATCAGAGACTTCACGAATCGTCTGCGTGACATGGGTCCCGGACCTCGGTCTGGCGCTGGTCGCTGGCATTAGGGAAGCGTGAGAATATAGATCCCGTGGCCCACACCCGCCGCCTCGTTGTTGCGCGCCGACTGGAACGCGATGCGCTTGCCGTCGTTCGAGACCACGGGGTTCGACGCCTTGTAGCCTTCGTAGTCTCCCCAATGCGTGAGGCGGACGAAGTCGGTGCTGTTGGGCTCCAGCTTCAGTTTCCAGATGTCGATGTAGCGCGAGTTCTGGCGGTCCGGACCTTGCTCGCGGCTCGACTCGACGAGCGTCCACACCCCGTCGGGCGAGATCCCCTCCACCTCGTCGTACTCATCGGGCAGCTTGCGGTAGGTCGTCAATTTGCCGGTGGCGAGATCGACGCCCATCACGTCGGCGTAGCTCGAGCGGTAGCAGGTGTAGATGAGCTCGGCGTCATCGCGGCGGAAGTCTTGGGCTTCGAGCGTACACTCGGGAGCGTGGGCCCGCAGCACTTCCTTCTTGTTGGCTAGCGCGGGCACGCCGTCCTTGTAGACGATATCCGCCGTATACATGACGGATTCCCCTTCCTGAAGCAGGTCGGGATACTGGGCGCGCGTGTTGGACCACGCGATCTTCATGCGTTTGCGCGAGATGGCCACGCCCTCCGAGATCTTGTGCCCGAGCGGTGTGGGCGGCGCGCCGGCGTCGGCCTTGAGCACCCACATCTCCTGGTCGCGCGCGCGGGTGGTCCGGATGTCGGTGAAGCTTCGCGCGCCAATGAGGAAGAAATCGCCGTTGGGGAGGTACTGCACGCGCAGGAACCCGGCGTGGGCGAAGTGGCCGGTGAGCAGGCGGATCGTTCTTGTGGCGACCTCGACCTCGAAGGCGTCGCCGAAGCTCTTGGCCATGAACGCTACGCGTTTGTCGTCCGGCGACCAGGAGGGGCGCTCGCCGAAGCCGGTGAGCTGGACGATGTTCGACGGCAGCTGCGACTCGGGATTGCCGGCCCTCTTGGACTGCGCGCCGACGGAGGGGGGGAGCGCGGCCAGGACCGCCAGCGCGGCCGTGGACAGGGCGCGGTACAACGACATAGTCGAGGCTATCCCACGCTGCAGCGAGGCTGCGACTCCCTGCTGCGCAGCGCCCGTCAGGACACCCGCCGGGTCTTTCTGCGCATGAAATCCATCAGGATGAACTGCCCGAGGGTCATCGTGTTGGTGAAGTACGCCTTGCCCCGACAGATCGCGGACACCTTCTTCACGAACTCGACCAGACTGCGGTCGCGCGCCAGCATGAACGTGTTGATCAGGATGCCCGAGCGCCGGCACAGAGCCACTTCGCGATACGTGGCCTGGAGGATCTGGGGGTCGAGGCCCATCGAATTGACGTAGATGCGTCCGTCGGGGAGCGTGAGTGCCGACGGCTTGCCGTCGGTGATCATGATGATCTGACGCATGTCCTTGCGCTGCGACAGGAGCATGCGGCGCGACAGCTTCAGGCCCTCGGCCGTGTTCGTGTGGTACGGCCCGACCTGCGCGCGCGCCAGCTGGGCGAGGGGAATTTCCTCCGCCGTGTCGTGGAACAGCACCACGCGCAGCGTGTCGCCCGGGAACTGGGTGCGGATCAGGTGGGTGAGCGCCAGGGCGACTTTCTTGGCCGGCGTGAAGCGGTCTTCGCCGTACAGGATCATCGAGTGCGAGCAGTCGAGCATCAGCACCGTGGCCGACGAGGAGCGGTACTCGGCCTGATGCACCATGAGGTCGTCGTACTCGAGGTTGATCGGCACGCCCAGCCCTTCGCGCTGCAGCGCGTTCGTGAGCGTGGCGTTCACGTCGAGGTTGAGCGTGTCGCCGTATTCGTACGGCTTGCTGACCGCTTCGGCCTCGACGCCGGTCGCGAGGTGCTCCGTTTCATGAGCCCCGAAGCTCGACTTGCCGATGCTGCCGAGCAGGTGCTTGAGGGTGCGGTAGCCGAGGAAGTCGATGCCCTTTTCGGTGAGGTTGAACTGCACCTGCTGGGCGGCTTCTTTCGCCATTCCCCCCGGGCCGAACAGCGGCTGCTGCCCCGCGGGCACCTTGGGCGCCTCGCTGACGTTCAAGTACCCCTCGTCGATCAGCTTCTGGACGATTTTGTCGAGCAGCTCGGAAAGCTGGCGCTCGAGATCCGCGTCGCGGGCCGCGTCGCCCGTGGACTCGCCGCGCAGCAGCTTGAGCATCTCGGGCGTGAGCTGCCCCGAGTCCATGAGGGCCTGAAGGATCGCCTGGCGCAGCGCATCGAGCGAGCGGTCGGACTCATCCTCGCCGAACTCGCCCCAGAAGGGATGCGAGTATGCGCCTCCGGCGAACCCCGACTGCAGGAGAAAATCGGCGAGTTGATCGAGCAGGGCCTGGAGATTGAGCGTGTCGGCCAGCTCGGGGAGGTAGCGCGTGTAGGTCGTGTATTTCATCGGCCTTCTACACAATCTAGCTTCGGACCTGGGCAGCGTGAGCCCGGTTGACTTTCGGTTTTTGTTCGGGTATGCTCTGACCGGTCACCTCCGCCGGAGCCCCCCGATGCGCGTTTCCACCGACCTCCAGACCCGCCTGAAGCTCCTCATGGACCTGGCGGTCGACGACCATGACGGCCCTCCCCAGCGCCTTCCCCCACGGCTCCGCCATATGGGGGAGGGGGGAGCCCTCCAGCCTTTCAACTTGAGAGATGTTCGGCTGGGCGCGAGCAACGTCCATACCTCGCTGCTGCGCGTCCTGATGACCAATGCGTGCAGCTTCAATTGCCATTACTGCCCCATGCGGCGAGACCGCGAGATGCCGCGGACGCTCCTCAAGCCGGGGGAGCTGGTGCGAGTGTTTCTCGCCGCGCATCGCCGCGGCTGGTGCGAGGGGCTCTTCATCACGACGGGGATCCCGGGGCGCCCGGCAAACGTGATGGACGACCTGATCCAGGTGCTCGAGCTGCTGCGGTTGAAGCATGGGTTCCGTGGCTACATCCACGTCAAGGCCGTTCCCGGGGCTGAGCAAGCGCAGCTCGAGCGCCTGACACAGCTGGCGAGCCGCGTCTCGCTCAACCTCGAGACGCCCTGCGGTCAGACGCTCGCCCAGATCGCTCCGGAAAAGAGCCTCGACGTTTCACTCGCGAGCCTCGAGCACATACGGTCCCGCGTGCGCCGCGAATGGGAGGAAGCAGCCGACGGGAAGCCGCGCGACGCCCTGCGGCCCAACGGCGCGTCTGGGATGACCATGCAGTTCGTCGTCGGTGCCACTCCCGACAGCGACCGGGCCATCCTCGGCCGTGTCACCGAGCTGTACGCCCGGCCCGGAATTCATCACACGCATTTCAGCGCATTCCGGCCGATCCGGGACACGCCGCTCGAGGCAGCGCCCGAGACGCCGGTCGGGCGTGAGCGCCGGCTGTACCAGACGGATTACTTGCTGCGTCGCTACGGCTTCGCGCCAGGCGACGTGGTGTTCGACGCCGAGGGGAACTTGCCGCTGGGGCTCGATCCCAAAGTGGCCGCGGCCCTCACGCGTCCAGAGCGGTTTCCGGTCGACGTGCGGACGGCCTCGCGCGAGGAGCTGTTGCGCGTCCCTGGGATTGGGCCGGCGACCGCGCGTCGGATCGTCACCGAGCGCGCCGGGACGGTACTGCGTGACCTGCGTGACCTGCGCCGGTTGGGCGTCGTGACCACGCGGGCGGCCGGGTTCTTGACGATCGGTGGACGACGCTGCGCCGACGTGCGCTGGGCCGAGCAAATGCTGTTCTGGGGCCCCGACGACGACGTCGGGCGGTATCACGCAGTGTACGAGGTGAGTCCGGGGACATTCCGGTGACGTGCTAGCGAGCGATCCGCGCGCCCTGCTCGACCAATAACTGCCGCAGCACCGACCGGTGACACCGGGTTTCGTCTTCGCAGTAGCAGCCAACGGAGAAGTTCGCCTCGGCGGAGAGTGCTGCGAGCATGGCGAGCAGCCGTCCGGCGGGCGGCTGGCGCATTTCCTGGCGATATCGTCTGCCGAACGTGGCCCACCGCTTCGGAGTAAGGGGCGCGGCCATGATCCACCGCACGAGCGTCTGGCTCGGTGCCAGTTCTGGCAGCCACACGTCGAAGAAGTTTCGCACGGCGTACTGGTCCTTGCGCACGCCGCGCGGCGGCCGGCGCACAGTGCCGATGCGCAGGCCTTCGCCACGCTCCCGCGGCGTCCCGAGTCGCACGATCCGGACGGCCATCTCGTGGTCCCTACCCGAATTATCCGACCGCGGCGAGCTTTCCCGCAATGGACGGAGCTGCGCGCACGTTCCGGATCGGGGCGCTGGCCCACCGCAACTTCCGTCTCTTCTTCTACGGGCAGGGCATCTCGCTCATCGGCTCCTGGATGCAGTCGGTGGCGCTCGGCTGGCTCGTCCTGGACCTCACCAACTCGGCGTTCGCCGTCGGCCTGAACCAGGCCCTCCGCTCGCTCGGTGTCCTGCTGTGCACGCTGTACGCCGGCATCGTGGTCGACCGGGTGGACAAGCGCCGCCTCATCGTGCTCACCCAAGCGCTCCAGATGGCGGAGGCGACCGCGCTCGGCGTGCTCGTCCTGGCCAAGGTGATCGCGGTGTGGCAGGTGATGGTCCTGGCGCTCGGGTTCGGTCTCGTCAACGCCTTCGACATTCCCGCGCGCCAGGCGTTCCTCGTGGAGCTGGTGGGCAAGCGGGACCTGGTGAGCGCCATCGCCCTCAATTCCTCGATGTTCAACGCGGCTCGGATCGTGGGCCCGGCCGTGGCCGGCCTGCTGATCGGGGTGGCGGGCGTGGGGCCCTGCTTTCTCGCCAACGGGGTCAGTTATCTCGCGGTGATCTGGGGGCTCGGCGCGATGCGCCTGCCGCCGTTCGAGCGGCGGCCGGCGTCCGAGTCGGGGTGGGAGGCGTTCCGGGTGGGCGTGCGGTTCATCCGGAGCGACCGTCGCGTGCTCTCGCTCGTGCTGCTGGTCGCGGTGATGAGCGTCTTCGGATATCCGTTCCTGGTGCTGATGCCCGTGTTCGCGCGCGACGTGCTGCACCGCGGCGCGGGCGGCTACGGGGCGTTGATGTCCTCCGTCGGGGTCGGCGCGATGATCGGGGCGCTCGGCCTGGCGATCGCGGGCGGGCGCGTGCCCAAAGGATCGACCATGCTCGCCGGCGCGGGCGCCTTCTGCGTACTGCTGATCGCATTCACGGCCGTCCCGCGATTCGGCGCCGACCTGGTTCTGCTGGCGCTCGACGGGTGCGCGATGATCGTGACCACCGCGCTCGCGAACACGATGCTGCAGACGCTCGTGCCCGACGAGATGCGTGGCCGGGTGATGGCGTTCTACGCGTTCGTCTTCGTCGGCATGGCGCCGTTCGGCGCGTTCCAGGCAGGGCTCCTGGCGGAGCAGGTCGGCGCGCCGGCGGCCGTGGCGCTCGGTGGCGCGGTGTGTCTCGCCGTGATCGCGGTGGCGACGTGGCGGGTGCCTGCGCTACGCCTTACGGCGTAGCGGAGGTTGGGGAGGTTCGGGAGGTTGGTGGAGGTTCGGGAGGTGGAGGTGAACACGCATCAACCTCCATAACCTCCACAACCTCGACAACCTCCACCAACCTTCACCAACCTTCACCAACCTTCACAACAGCCTTCTTAGCTTCAGCGCGACGCGGATCGTGTCGATGTCGCGCCGCAGCATGAGGCGGTGGGTCGCTCCGTCCACGCGCAGGACCTTCCGCACGTCGCTCAGGTCCGCTTCCCCCACGCCGTGCCCGTCGATCAGCAGCAGCTCGTCTCCGGCCCGGATGCCCACGTCCGCGCTCGGGCTCCCCGGCACGACATAATCCACCACCACCCGGCGTAGTGCCGGCCCGCGCGCGACGAGCCGCAGCCCGCTCATGTCGTAGTCGCACAGGGAGCCGCCGGCGACGCGGGGCTCGATGATGACGCGGCGCCGGGCGTAGTCCACGATCAGGCGAGACCCCTCGAACACGGCGTTGCCGATGACCCCGTCGATGTCCGTGCGTCCGAGAAAGCCCTTGTTCTCGCTCCCCAACCCGGTGGTCGGGGACGTGACCCGCAGGCGGCCGAGCTCGAGCTGTTGCAGGCGCACGATCGTCCCGTGGAGCTCGCCCGCCAGGCTCGTGCCGATCGGCGCCTCGATCGCCGGCGCCACGCTCGCGAGACCGTGCTGCTCCACGAACGGAACGGTGAGGATCAGGCACAGGCCCGAGGCGCCGGTATCGAGCAGCAGCCGGGCGGGAATGGCACGCCGGCCCCGGGCCTTGATCTTGGCTCGCAGCAGGGGCAGGTCCGCGTCCGGCGTGAACGGCACGGCGGTCCCGGGGCCCGCGTAGCGGTACGAGGCCGCGTCGAGCAGCCGCACTCGGCGGGTCGGGTAGTCGATCTCGACCGCGAATCGGTGGAGCACGTCGTGCCCCAGGAGGCCCTGTAGCAGGCGCCCGCTCGCTTCGCTCAGGCCCGCGAGGGGATACAGCGCCGTCGGGTAGTCGTCGAGCCGGAGGTCGCCCAACCGCAGGGACCGAAGCACGGCCGTGGCGCCTGTGTCCGCGAGGGACGTTGCGCCGGCACTCTTCGCCCAGTCGCGATCGAGTCCGGTACGCGACAGGCCGGTATCGAACATCAGCCACGCGGAGTCGCCGTTGACGATCGCGGGGACGTAGATCGCTCCGCCGTAGGGATCGAAGGGCATCACGGCCACCGGCGGCGGCGCCACTAGTGCTGTGTGGAGGCACCCCGCCAGACATGCCAGCAGCATGACCGAGCGCGTGACCGGGTATGACGCCCAGGGGTGCGGCGCGCCTCGGTCACGACCAGCGCCGTCGGGCAGCGACCACTCGGTCACGGACCGCACTGATCGCCCGTCGCGTTCTGCGCGAAGCTGTTGTGCAGGGTGGTGTCGGTGTAGTCCGTATTCGCCGGGGCAGGCATCCAGGCCCGCAGGACGCCACAGTAGCCCGATCGCCGGATCGTGGAGTTCGTGATCAGGGCAGCCAGCCCGTTCGGCCGGACCACGACTTCGCCGTTCCAGGGGAACGTGGCGTTGAACCCCCCGCCCACCTCGACGATGGCGTAATCGAGTTTGCTTCCCGCCACCGCCGAGTCCCCGAACACGACGCCGTTCCACGAATCGGGGTACTTGAGCGGTGCGGCGTCGGGGGAGGTGAACAGCACGGGCGCCGCAGCGGTTCCCGCCGCGACGAGGCCGCCCGACGCGGTGGTGCC
>Ga0209577_10005448_pt1 | contig 11867 bp, 10 predicted proteins | sample GraSoiAngelo_109_FD_185874 | JGI IMG/M metagenome (GOLD analysis project Ga0209577, IMG submission 185874) | Grasslands soil microbial communities from the Angelo Coastal Reserve, California, USA - 14_0903_12_20cm (SPAdes) (version 2) | ecosystem: Environmental > Terrestrial > Soil > Grasslands... | reverse complement strand
CTGCGGATCCTGTCCGTGCTCTTCGCGCTCCTGGCCGGAGCGGTTCCAGCGGCAGTTGCGTCCCCTCTGTCGCTGCCGCGCCTGACCTCGTCCTCCCTGCAGTACGAGGGCGGGTTCCGGCTGCCGCCGCCCGAAAGCGACCAGAAGACATTCGACTACGGCGGCACCGCGCTCGCCTACGACCCGGCACGACACTCGCTCTTCGTCGTAGGACACGACTGGTACCAGTTGACGGCAGAGATCACGATCCCGCCGCCGCGTCGCAGCTCGAGTGTGACAGCGCTTTCGCGAGCGGCATATCGCCAGCCGTTTGCGGATGCGACCACGGGCAAGCTCGATCGCACCGGTGGTGAGAACAACAAGATCGGCGGCCAGCTCGTGTACCGGGGCCGGCTCTTCGGCTCGGTCTACGTCTACTACGACGCGGCCGGCAGCCAGGTCCTATCCCACTGGTTTCGCCCCACGACCCGACTCAGCGGCCCGCCTGCTCACGGGCTGTTTCAGGTCGGGAACCTGGGCGCCGGGATGGTCTCGGGGTTCATGGCCCTCGTCCCGAGGGTCTGGCGCCCGCTGGTCGGAGGACCCGCGCTGACCGGCAACTGCTGCATACCGATAATCAGCCGTACCTCCTTCGGGCCCGCAGCCCTTGCCTTCGACCCTGGCCGGCTGGCCTCCGGCGGGAGGATTCCCGATCTTCCGCTCGTCTATTACCCCTCCGAGCATCCCACGCTGGGACCGTGGGACGCGACCTGGGACCCCGCGCACGGGATCTTCTTCGGCGGTGGAACGACGATCCGCGGCCTGGTCTTCCCGCGCGCGAGCCGCAGCGTGCTGTTCTTCGGTACTCAGGGGACGGGGACCTTCTGCTACGGAGAGGGCACCGACCAGCGGAGCCTGGCCGGGAAGCCGACTCCTGACGGCACCACCTGGTGCTATGACCCGGAGGACTCGAGCAAGGGCACCCACGCGTACCCGTACGTGCCCGAGGTCTGGGCCTACGACGCCGCGGACCTCGTCGCGGTCCGGCGCGGGCGGCTCGCGCCCTGGCAGGTGAAGCCCTACGCCACCTGGCAGCTTCAGCTGCCGTTCGGCTCTGGCCGCATCGGCGGCGCCGCCTACGATCCGGCCGCCGGCGTTATCTACGTCTCCGCGCAATACGCGGACGGGCCGGCGCCCGTGATCCACGTGTTCAGGGTGGCGTCGGGGCGCTGATCGGCTTCGCCCGCGACTCACGCGCGAAGCTCCTTCTCCGGCAGGACACGCATCACGGACACTGCGACAATCGGCCGCCATGGATCTCGGCATCGCAGGCCGCGTGGCGCTCGTGACCGGCGCGTCCCAGGGGATCGGGCGCGGGATCGCGACCACCCTTGCCGCCGAGGGAGCCCAGGTCGCGATCAGCTCCCGATCGCCCGAAAGAATCGAAGCGACCGCCGAAGAGATCGGGGCCCACCCCTTCGTTCACGACAGCGCCGACCTCGACCACATACCTCACCTCCTCAACGACATCGACAAGACGCTCGGCCGGATCGACATCCTGGTCACCAACACGGGCGGACCGCCGGCCGGACCGGACCCGCTCGGGTTCTCCGGCGAGCAATGGGAGCGGGCATACACAGAGCTCGTCCGAGCCCCCATGACCCTGGTCGAGCACGTCCTCCGCGGGATGCGAGCCCACCGCTGGGGCCGCGTCCTCAACATCGCCTCCACCACCGTCAAGGAGCCGGCCCCCGTCCTGATGCTCTCCAACAGCCACCGAGCCGCCACCGTCGCCGCATTCAAGACGCTCGCCCGCCATGTGGCCGCCGACGGCGTCACGGTCAACTCCATCCTCCCCGGTCGCATCGCAACCAAGCGCCTCGCCGACCTCTTCGGCTCCCAGGAAGCGGCCGAGGAGGCGGCCCGCAGCGAGGTCCCCGCGCAGCGCCTGGGGATGGTCGAGGAGTTCGCCGCGGTCGCAGCCTTTCTGTGCTCCGATCGGGCCAGCTACGTGACCGGGCTCGCGCTCCCCGTCGACGGCGGCCTGCTCCACGGCATCTGAGTCGCCTCACCGCCACCGCGCCGCCCCTCCCAACCTCGTCCAACCGCCCGCCCGGGCGGGTAAACTGGTGACAACAGATACAAGGGGCCTCCGGCCCCACCGAGGGGCTGGCGCCCCCGCGGCCCACAAAGGCCGCGACAACCGAATACGACGTGTTGCCAATGCGCGGAGGCGGAGATCCCGCTAAAGCGCGACAAGCGGACTCAACGGAGACCCCGGAGGGTCCACGTAGAAAGGGTGCAGGTTTCCCGATGGCGACCTATATCGCGGAGGTGCGATCCCAATTCCCGGACGCACCCTCCGAGTTCCTGACCCGCGAGGATCGCATTGGTCTCTGGCGCGCGATGCTCCTGATGCGGGGCATCGAGCAGAGGGCGATGACCCTCTACCGGCAGGGGAAGGTGCCCGGCTCCTTCTACGACGGCTTCGGCCAGGAGGCGGTGTCGGCCGGGGCCGCGTTCGCGATGGGCCCACACGATCGCCTCTGCGTGCTTCACCGTGACCTCGCGGCCCACCTCATCCGCGGCGTCGCCCCCACGAGGATCTTCGGCCAGTACATGGGCCGCGCCGGCGGCATCACCCGCGGCCGCGACGGCAACGTCCACTTCGGGGACTACCGGACCGGCTGCGTCGGGATGGTCTCGATGCTTCCCGACATGATGCTGGTGGCCACCGGAATGGCGATGGCCTTCCGCATGCGCAAAGAACGGCGCTGCGCGCTCACCTGGTGCGGGGACGGCTCCACCTCGCGCGGGGACTGGCACGAGGCCATGAACTGGGCGGGCGTCCAGCGCCTCCCCGTCATCTTCGTGCTCGAGAACAACCAGTACGCCTACTCCACCCCCCTCGACAAGCAGTTCGCCGTCGACCCCATCAAGAGGGCCGCCACCTACGGCTTCCCGGGCATCTCGATAGATGGCAACGACGTCGAGGCCGTGTTCGAGGCGACGCGACAGGCCCGCGAGCGCGCGCTCGAGGGCGGCGGCCCCACCCTCATCGAGGCGACAACCATGCGCATGCACGGCCACGCCGCCCACGACGACATGCGCTACGTCCCGGTCGAGCTGATCGAGCAGTGGCGCCGCCGCGACCCGATCGAGCTCCAGGAGCGCCGCCTGGCCGAGATCGATGTGGACGTGGCAGCCGTCCGCGCCGCGGTCGAGGTCGAGATCGAGGCCGGCGTCCGCGAGGCGCTGGAGATGCCGATGCCCGATCCCGCCACCGCGACCGAGGGCGTGTTCGCGGAGGGCGAGGCGCAGGAGCTCGGCGACGGCGCCGCCCCCTGGAGCGGGTTCTCAACGCCGCTGACCGCGCTACCCGCGGACGCCTCCGCCCCGGCCCCCAGCCCCGTCGACGACCAGGAGACCCACCGATGGGCGAGCTGACCTACCTCCAGGCCATCTCGGACGGGTTGCGCTGCGAGATGCGCGCCGACCCCCGCGTCCTCTGCATGGGCGAGGACGTCGGCGTGTTCGGCGGCGCGTTCAAGGTCACCGACGGGTTCATCGAGGAATTCGGCCCCGACCGGGTGATGGACACGCCGCTGGCCGAGTCGGGCATCGTCGGCACCGCGGTGGGAGCCGCCGTCGTCGGTCTGCGCCCGGTGTGCGAGATGCAGTTCGCCGACTTCATCTCCTGCGCCTTCGACCAGCTGGTCAACGTGGCCGGCAAGATGCACTACCGCCAGGGCCTGGCCGTCCCCATCACCGTGCGCCTGCCCTCCGGGGGCGGCTTCTCGGGCGGCCCGTTTCACTCCCAGAACCCCGAGGCGTGGTTCATGCACGCCCCCGGGATCAAGGTGGTGGCCCCCTCGACGGCCCACGACGCCAAGGGCCTGCTGATCAGCGCCATCCGCGACCCGAACCCCGTCTGCTTCCTCGAGCACAAGTACCTCTACCGGCGCATCCGGGGCGAGGTGCCCGAGCCCGGCTACACCACCCCGCTGTCGGCGCGCGTGGCCCGCGAGGGCGAGGACCTGGTGGTGATCGCCTACGGGGCCATGGTGCACGCCGCCCTGGAGGCAACGCAGGACATCGAGGGCGCCCGGATCGAGGTGCTTGACCTCCGATCACTCGTCCCCCTCGACGAGGCGGCGATCCTCGAATCGGTGGCCCGCTGCTCGAAGGTCGTGGTGGTCGACGAGGCCAACGCCACCTGCGCGGCCGGCGCCCAGGTCGCCGCCCTGATCGCCGAGCACGCGTTCGAGGACCTCGACGGCCCCGTCGTCCGCGTGGCCTCCCCCGACGTTCCGATCCCCTTCTCGCCCACGCTCGAGCAGGCGGTCCTGCCCGGCGCCGAGCGCATCGGCGAGGCCTGCCGTGAGCTGCTCGCCTACTGACCCGCGCCGCGCTTTCGACGCTCGCCCCCACGCGCGGAGGACGCCGTGAACCCGCCCGAGGCCAGCGCTCAGGCCACCGTCGACGTGACCATGCCCCAGATGGGAGTGTCGGTAGCCGAGGGCACGGTCGTGCAGTGGCGCAAGCGCGTCGGCGAGTGGGTCCAGGCCGACGAGACGATCTGCGAGATCTCGACCGACAAGATCGACACCGAGGTCCCCGCGCCCGCCTCGGGCCGGGTGCTCGAGATCCTGGTCGAGGTCGAGCAGACCGTGCCGGTGGGAACGGTGCTGGCGCGGCTGGCCACCGATCCGGGGGAAGGGAAAGGGGCTCCGCCCCCCGAGGGGGCTGCGCCCGGGGAGCCGGCGCCCGCGGTCACACCACACCCGGCTCGCCACTACTCGCCCGTGGTGCAAAGGATCGCGGCCGAGCACGGAATCGATCTCTCCCGGGTGGTCGGCACGGGTCGCGACGGGCGAGTGCGCAAGCAGGACGTGCTCGCGGCCGTCGACCGGCCCCCGGCCGTCGACCGGCCCCCGGCCATCGACCGGCCCCCGGCCATCGACCGGCCCCTTCACAGCGAAAGCCCGTATCGCCCCGAGACCCGGGAACCCGGCCCCGGCCAACCCGCTGCGCCGCCCCCGACCAGCAACGGCGCCGCCCGGCCCGCGGTCGCCGAGCCGGACCGCCCCGAGCGGCTGTCGCGCATGCGCCGCTCGATCGGCGAACACATGCTGCGTTCGCTGCGCACCGCCGCGCACTGCACCACGATCGTCGAGGCCGACTTCTCGAGCATCGAGCGCGCCCGCCGCGCGCTCGGCCTCAGCTACCTCCCGCTGGTGGCTCGGTGCACGATCGACGCGCTGCGCGAGTTCCCGGTCATGAACGCCACGCTGGAGGGCGACACCCTCACCCGGCACGGCGACGTGAACCTCGGCGTCGCGGTTTCGCTCGGCGATGAAGGGCTGATCGTGCCCGTCGTTCACCGAGCCCAGGAACTCTCGGCCGAGGGACTGGGCCGGGCCATCGCCGAGCTGGGGCGCCGCGCTCGAGCCGGCGAGCTGTCACCCGACGACGTCCGCGGCGGGACGTTCACGATCACCAACCCGGGCGCCTTCGGCGCGATCGCGGCCACCCCGATCATCAGCCAACCCCAGATCGCCATCCTCGACCTCGAGGCCGTCGTCAAGCGCCCCGTGGTCATCTCGGACGAGTCCGGCCAGGACGCGATCGCCATCCGGCCGATGGCCAACCTGTGCCTCTCCTGGGATCACCGTGCCCTCGACGGCGCGCTGGCCGCCCAATTCCTGAGCGCGATCAAGCGCCGCCTCGAGGGATGGGACGGGGGCTAGCGATGACCCACACCGGCCAATCCCTCGACCACGAGCGGCTGCTGGTCCGCCGCGGCGCCCGCTCCGGCGTCTACAGCGTCATCGCCATCCACTCCACACGGCTCGGTCCCGCGCTCGGCGGCTGCCGGATGCACGCCTATCCCGACGTGTCCGCCGCGGTGGACGATGCGCTGCGGCTGTCGGCCGCGATGACGCTCAAGGCCGCCGCCGCCGGACTCGAGCTGGGCGGCGGCAAGGGCGTGGTCTGCCTGCCCGCGGGCGAGCCCGGCCCGGCCGGGATGCGCAGACGCGAGATCCTGCTCGACTTCGGCGACGCCGTCGCCGCGCTGGACGGCGCCTACGTGACCGCCGAGGACGTGGGCACGAACGCCGAGGACATGGTGGTCGTGGCCGAGCGCACGCTCCACGTCACCGGTCTGCCCCGATCGGCGGGAGGCAGCGGCGACCCGAGCCCGTTCACCGCCGAGGGTGTCGAGGCCGCGGTGAGGGCGTGCTGCCAGCGCACCTACGGCACGCGCGATCTCGCCGGCCGCAGCGTGGCGATTGTCGGCACCGGGCAAGTCGGCTCGGCCCTCGCCCGGCGACTGGCCACGGCCGGCGTCGAGCTGTTGCTGGCCGATGTCGATCCGGCCGCTCGCCGTGGGCTCTCCGACCTGCCCCACGCGCGCTGGGTGACGCCGGAGCAAGCGCTCGTCGCGAACGTCGACGTGCTCGCTCCGTGCGCGCTGGGCGGAATCATCGACGAAGACTCCGCCGCTGGGTTGCGCTGCGCCATCGTGTGCGGAGCGGCCAATAACCAGCTGGCCGAGGATCGGCTGGCGCACGTGCTGGCTGCGCGGGGAGTTCTGTACGCGCCGGACTTCGTCGTCAACGCCGGCGGACTGATCAACATCTCACACGAACGTGGCGCCGGGTATGACCCAGCGCGGGCCCACGCCGCCGTCGCAGCGATCGAATCCCTGCTCCAACGCATCTTCCGGATGGCCGATCTCGGCGGGATCACCCCGCTGGCCGCGGCGCAGCGGATCGCCCGCCGGCGCCTGGCGGCCGCCGCACCAACCGCTTGGTCGGTGACCGGCTCGGGAGGCGAAGCTCCGCCTGCCAGCGCAGATCCCGAGCCATCGCCCGCCAGCCCGGACTCCGAGCCGTCGATCGCGCGCGCATAGCCAGGATTCCCGGGCCGACCGCTGTGGTTGCGCCGCCTGGGCGCAGCTGACGAAGGAGACAGGCACCCGGCAGTGCCCCCGGCGGGACTCGAACCCGCATCTTCTGCGTTAAAAGCGCAACGCCTTAGCCATTAGGCCACGGGGGCTGCATCATCGTAGTCAGAGTTGGCGCAAACCCCGGGCACTGCGATGACCCTCGCGCTCCCGACCGGATCGGCAGTACCCCCAGGGGGAATCGAACCCCCGCTACGGGCGTGAAAGGCCCGCGTGCTAACCGCTACACCATGGGGGCCGGCGGAAGGAAGTCTAGTTCTGGCCCTTACGCGCGCCCGCGCGCGATCGGGCCGAGCGCCACGTTACTCGCGGCACGAAACCGTTCTCTGGCCACGAGAGAGGGGACCCGCGTGGGTCCCCTCTCGTGACGGATTCGGCTTTGGCGATCGGTGCCTAGGCCGGCGTCGCGTGCGCGCCATCGGGCCGTGTCGAACGGCCAAGTGAACGTCCCGCGGTGACCGCGGATAGCCCTCCCGCGACCCCAACCGCGAGTGCTCCGATCGCCCACAGGACGCCGTGGTCGCTGAACCCGAGGACGTGGTCGAGCGACCAGTGTCCCGCCCCGACGCCGGCGAGCGCGAAGGCGATCACCGCGTAGAGGAGGTTGAGCTCATAGCCGCCGTTCGTGTTCCACACGCCCTTCTCGAAGTGAACGGCTATGACCGCGGCCGTCATCACGGAGATGATCAGCACCGCTGCCACCGGGGTGAACAGGCCCAATGCGAGGAGCAGGCCTCCGAGGAACTCCGACAGACCGGCGGCCAGTGCCTGATGACGCCCGGGCCGCAGTCCGAGCCCGTCGAAGAACTGGCCGGTCCCCACCAGCCCGTGTCCGCCGAACCAGCCGAACAGCTTCTGGGACCCGTGCGCTGCGAACAGACCACCGGCCACCAATCTCAGAATCAAAAGAGCTAGATGCACAGGTCACCTCCCGATGACCGCTTAGTAGAGCTTGCGCCCTCAACTATAGCACCGGAGCTTGCGTAGTCAAGCTTCCTCCCTGGCCGTCCTCTCCTCCGGCCCTCGCACCACCTGCTCCTTCCCGCCGTCGGGATCGGTCCTCCGGGCCGACGGAGATCTCGGCCCCGGTTTCAGTGCCGGAAGTGGCGCCGGCTCGTGTGGACCATGGCCACGCCCGCCCGGTCGACCGCCTGAATCACTTCCTCATCGCGGATCGACCCACCGGGCTGGATGATCGCGGTGATCCCGGCCTCCATGGCGAGCTCGGGACCATCGGCGAACGGGAAGAAGGCGTCCGAGGCCAGGGCCGATCCGGTCAGGGAATCGGGGCGCGCCTTCTCCAGCGCCAGTCGCACCGAGTCCACGCGGCTCATCTGGCCCGCTCCGATGCCCACGGTGGCCAGGTCATGGCTGATCACGATCGCGTTCGAGCGCACGTGGCGGCACACCCGCCAGGCGAAGAGCATCTCGCTCCACTCCCGCTCGTCGGGCTTGCGCTCGCTCACGACGCGCATGTCGTCTCGACTGTCGAGATCGACATCGCGGTCCTGCACGAGCAGCCCTCCCAGCACCTGTCTGATGTCGGGCTCGCCCACCCGCGGCGTCCGCCGCTCCCCGTTCTCGAGCAGGCGCACGTTGGGCTTGGCCATCAGGACCTCGAGCGCCCCGTCCTCGTAGGCCGGGGCGAACAGCACCTCGAGGAACTGGCGGTTGAGCGCTTCGGCCAGTTCCCGGTCCACCGGGCGGTTGACGGCGATGACGCCGCCGAACGCGCTCAGCGGGTCGGTGGCGAAGGCCTGCTGGTAGGCCTCTCCCGCCGTCCGGCCGACGGCGCACCCGCACGGGTTGTTGTGCTTGATGATCACGCAGGCGGGAACCTCGAACTCGTCGACCAGGCGCCGGGCCGCGTCGAGGTCGAGCAGGTTGTTGAACGACAGCTGCTTGCCGTGGTGCTGTTTGACCATCGAGAGCACGTGCATGCGCGCGCCCACCTCCGAGTAGTAGGCCGCACGTTGGTGGGGGTTCTCGCCATAGGGGAGGTCGACCACCTTCTCGTGCGCGCGCACGTAGAGCTGGGGGAAGTCCTCCCCCTTCTCGGCGAACCAGCGCGCGATCGCGGTGTCGTAGCGCGCCGTGTAGTGAAACGCCTCGGCCGCCAGGCTCTCGCGGGTGGGCGCCGACAGGGCGGCGTCGGCGTCGCGCAGCTCGGCGAGCACGGCGTCGTAGCTCTCGGGGCGCACGACCACGGCCACGTAGGCGTGATTCTTGGCCGCCGCTCTGATCATGGTCGGGCCGCCGATGTCGATGTTCTCGATCACCTCGGCGTCGGATGCCCCCCGTCGCGACGCCACGCGCTCGAACGGATACAGGTTCACGCACACCAGGTCGACGAACTCGACCTCCTGCTCAGCCGCCTCGCGCATATGTTCCGGGTTGTCGCGCACCGCCAGCAGGCCCGCGTGCAGCTTGGGGTGCAGCGTCTTGACCCGCCCCTCCATGATCTCCGGGAACCCGGTCAGGTCGTCGATCGAGCGAACGTGCAGCCCCGCCTCGGTCAGCTCTCCCGCGGTTCCCCCGGTCGAGACCACCTCGATGCCGAGCTCCGCGAGGCCGCGAGCGAACTCCACGATCCCGCGCTTGTCCGACACGGAGAGCAGCGCGCGGCGCACCCGGATGCTCCCGGCCGGAAGGGCATCTGGGAGAACCGCGCCGGTCGCCGGGGCGAGATCTGGATCAACGGGTTCGGCGATTGCGCGAGCATATGAAACTCTTAGGCCAGACGACCCCCGACCGAGGAGGACCGCTATGGGCAGCGAGACCCTCGAACCCGCGCTTGCCCCAGTGTTGCCCGAGCCCCCACCGGACATCCGGTCCCTATCGGCGCGCGTCGAGGAGGACGAGGACGATGGCGACGCCCTGGAGGCCGAGCCGGAAGAGCCGAGTCAGTTCGACGACCCGGACCAGGTCAGCACGGAGTTCGACGACGAGGAGCTGGAGGACGACGACGGCTGGGCGGATGAGGACGAGGACTACTGACCCGCCCTCTCCGCGACTCGTGAGTTACAGCTAGCTGTCGGTCACCATGATCCGGCGGGGGTTGTCCGGATCGGGACTCAGCGCGCCGCGCGCGAACAGGCGCACCGCCTGGGCGAGCAGCGCGTGCTCGAGGGGCCGGAGGATGTCGTGTACCTCGCCGGCATCCCGCGCGTCCGGTAGCTCAACCGCTCGCTGCAGGATTATCGGCCCGGTGTCGACGCCGCCGTCGACGAAGTGCACGGTCACGCCGAACACCTTCACTCCGTGGTCGAGTCCCTGCTGGATCGCGCTCAGGCCGGGAAACGCGGGCAGAAGCGCGGGATGGACGTTGATCACGGAGCCCGGAAATCGGGCCAGGAAGGGCGCCTCCAGGATCTGCATGTACCCCGCGAGCACGACCAGGCGCGTCCCGCGCTCGGCCAGCCAGTCGGCGATCGCCGCGTCGCGCTCGGAGCGATCCCGGTAATCCGCCACCTCGAACGCCCGGGCCGGCACCTCCGCCGCCCGCGCGCGCTCGAGCGCCGGCGCCTGGCTCCGGCTCGATGCCACGGCCACGATCTCGGCCTCGCGGCCGTGGACCGTGTCGAGCAGCGCTTGCAGGTTCGTGCCCTGCCCGGAGACCAGGACGGCGACCGGCAGCCTGGTCGCGTTCACGATCCGGCGCCGGACATGGCCGGCTGCGCTTCCGGGGTCACCTGGCGATTGTGAGGCAGTTCACAGAGAGGGCCCGGTTCAGCGGGCACCCTGGATCCATGTTCGCACTCGTGATGTTTCTGGCCATGTCGGTGTTCGCCGCCGTCACGTCCTGGACCTCGCGCCGGCGCGGCGCCGGTATCGCGCGCCGACCCTACGGCAACATCTACAGCGATGCCCCGGGCGCCCGGCAGGACGTCCCCGACGCCGGCCACGGCTCCGGCTGAGGACCTCCCTCACCTGAGCTGAGGGCTGCGGCCCGTCTTCTGAGCTCTACGGCCGTCAGATGCGGGCCAGCGACGGCTCGGCCACGTGCTGGTCCTCGAACACGTGCTTCCCGTTGGCCTCGGCGTCGGCTGCCGCCGGGTACTGGCCGCTGAAGCACGCGTCGCAGTGGCGCTCGCGCGGCAGCCCAATTGCCTCATAGACCCCGCGCAGCGAGAGGTAATGGAGCGAGTCGGCGCCCAGCTCGGCCGCGATCTCGTCTTCCTTGCGCCCGTGGGCAATCATCTCCTCTCGGGTGGACATGTCGATTCCGTAGTGGCATGGGTGCCTGATGGGCGGCGCGCTGATGCGCATGTGGACCTCGGCCGCGCCCGCGTCCCTGAGCATCTGCACGATCTTGCGGGTGGTGTTCCCGCGGACGATCGAGTCGTCCACGACCACCAGGCGCTTGCCCGCCACCACCTCGGGGAGGGGGTTGAACTTCATCCGCAGCCCGTGCTTGCGCAGCTCCTGACCGGGCTGGATGAACGTCCGCGCGACGTAGCGGTTCTTCACGAACCCGTCGTCCTGCGGGATCCCACTGGCGCGGGCATAGCCGCGGGCGGCCGAGTTACCCGAGTCCGGGACGGCGATGACCACGTCGGCGTCGGCGGGCGCCTCGCGGGCGAGGATCTCGCCCATGCGCCCGCGAACGACCTGGAGCACCTGCCCGTTCATGCGCGAGTCCGGGCGGGCGAAGTAGATGTACTCGAACACGCAGAAGGCCTCGCGCTCGCCGGTGACCACCTGGCGGGCCGTGATGCCGCGGTCGCCGATGGCGACCATCTCTCCCGGCGCGACGCTGCGCAGCAGCCGAGCCCCGATGATGTCGAAGGCGCACGACTCCGAGGCCACGCAGTAGCGGTCGCCCAGCTGGCCGAGGGCCAGCGGCCGAAGTCCGCGCGGATCGCGGAAGGCGACGACCTCGTCCTTGGTCATGGCCACGATCGAGAACGCGCCCTGC
>Ga0209577_10005447_pt1 | contig 11867 bp, 5 predicted proteins | sample GraSoiAngelo_109_FD_185874 | JGI IMG/M metagenome (GOLD analysis project Ga0209577, IMG submission 185874) | Grasslands soil microbial communities from the Angelo Coastal Reserve, California, USA - 14_0903_12_20cm (SPAdes) (version 2) | ecosystem: Environmental > Terrestrial > Soil > Grasslands ... | reverse complement strand
CTCGACCTCGCGTTGCAACAGCACAGTCGAGAAGACCCACAGTATGCTCCCGCCTGTGTGCGCTGTCATCAGGAAGAGCAAGGCCAGCACAAAACTACGCGAGCTGCCAAACGCGATATAGAAGACTCCGCCGATCAAGAACGCAATGCCGATGGCGTACTGCATCTGCTTGCGGGTCTCGCCCGCCCAGCGCCGCGCGACGATTGGGCCAACGGCCGTGCCGATGCCTCGCGCGGTAAACAGAACGCCGATGCCCGTGGCGGTCTTGCCGGCCACCGGAAAGATTCTCTCGCCAAAGACTGCGAGTAAAGTTAGGATGCCGCCGCCCATGCCCCATGCAGGTTTCACCATCAAGTAGGCAAATACTCGCGGGCGATGCTTGACGTAACGCGCGCCTTCGATTGTGTCGCTGATACCGAGCGCTTTGCCAACTGTAAGCTTTGCTTTTTCGCGCGCCGGACGCTTGGGAAAACGTACGCTGGCGATTAAGAGCGCGGACGCGACAAATGAAAGTGAATCGAGCACGAAGGCGGCATTTGTGCCAAACCAACCCGCGACAAATCCACCGATGGCCGCGCCGAGTGTCAGCATCACGGACCACGTAACCGAAGCGATGGCGTTGGCGGCAAGCAACTCGCGGTCGGATACGATCGAAGGGATCGCGGCCGTCTTTGCCGGCTCGAAGAAAGCTGAGAATGCCAGCTGCAAAACTGTCAGGACGTACACCAACCACATCTGATCCGGCCGGCGCACGAGAAGAAATCCCAGTACGACGACAGCACGCAGCAAGTCGGCGATTATCATGATCGAGCGCCGGCTGAATCTATCCGCAATCACGCCGGACAGCGGTCCCATGATCACGCTCGGCAGAAAACGCGCGACCATAATCAAAGCCACCGAACGACTTGAACCTGTGAGTCTGAGTGCGATGGTGTACACCGCGATCGTATCGAACCAGTCGCCCATCTGGCTGACCACCTGACCTAGCCAAAGAAACCGAAAAGCGTGGTTTGCGCGCAGCAATTCTGCGTAACCAACGGAGGGCGGTCGTTCGGCTCTGGCTTTAATGATTTGACTCACAGTTTTGAAAATAGAATGAAAACGATGAAAGGTGCACTTTGGAAAAGCGCATTGTCAACTTTTGGAGTGCGCCGGCAGAGCGCAGCAACGACGGCGCTTTTCTCTAGCCCAGGCGTTCACGCCTGGGGACAACAACAAACCAGAGTCAATTAACCTCCTTCAGGAGTTTTCGAATTCCAATCCGCGCCCCATAAGTGGGGAGCTATAAAAAAGGAGATGGCCACTCTTAAACCAGACGTGAAGGCCCGGGCTAGAGAAAAAGTGCCCTCGGCGCCTGCGCTCTGCCGGCGCGCTCCAGAGTTTCTTCACTTTGACCTGTCACAATGAAGACCAATAGTGAAAATGAGAAATAGTGTTTCTTTCGCTATTCAGGAAACCTGCTCAAAGCCGCCCTTTTCTGCAATTCCCTCAACAAACATTACCGGCACGAGCTTTGTTATGCGCAGGCCGCGGCTAGGAAGCGTTATCCGCTGATGGGCTCACCGCACTGGGCCCGCTAGCCGCGTAAAGATTGAGAGTTGTTGTTTCACCCCAGACGGCGAATACGCGCGTCCCTTCGCCAGCTTGCCCTTCGGGCGCCGGAGGCGAAACCTGAGTTGCTCCAGGTCTTCGCCTTCGGCGCCCAGACTGGTACGCCCTGCTGCTAGCGTGCCTCTCGGCAGGCAAGGATGCCTGCGTACCGTAAATCGACAGTAAAATGAAACTGATCGAGATGTCCGATTACAACCGCGCCGCAAAGACCTACTGGTTTGTAATGGTCGCAGCAGGCGCCATGCTGTTTGTTTGGGCGGCCCAGCGTTGTCTGGCTTTCTCGACGATACAGTGGGCGACGTTCGGTGGTTTGCTCTTACTAGTAATGGTCGCCGGCGCAAATCCGATCCGCATTCCCAACACAACTTCCAGTTTCACAGCCGGCGATGTCTTTACATTTCTCAGCGTTTTATTTCTCGGAGTTCCATCGGCGATTTTGGTGGGAGTCGCTGACGCATTTGTGAGTTCGCGGCGCACTTCTAAGCGGCTGGCGAGTTGGATCGCCGCGCCGTCAATGATGGCCGTGACGGTCTTCATCGCCGGGCACGCGTTTTATTTTACGCTTAGGCGCTTCGCTCAGGTCTTCCAGGAGCCTCTTGGCGCCGGCGCGATGCGCATCGATTACCTCTTAGCCGGATTGGCACTAATGGCCATGCTGCATTACTTCATCAACGGCTTTACGATTTCGACAATTTACGCGCTGCGAACCCGACGTCCGATTCTAAAGTTTTGGCGCGACGGTTATCTTTGGACCTGGTGGTCCTTTTTGGCCTCGGCAGTTGCAACTGCTGTGATCTATTCGGCAGTGTCGCGGATTGGTTGGGCTTATGTGTTACTGAGCGTGCCGGTGATCGCCGCGACTTACTGGACTTACAAGATCTATTTCGAGCGCGTCAACGCCAAAACCCGCGAAGCCGAAGAGTTAAGCCGCCTGCACCTGGCTACCGTCGAGGCACTGGCCACCGCCATCGACGCCAAGGATCAGACTACGCATTATCATGTACGCCGAGTACAAATTTATGCCGAAGGAATCGGCAGACTGTTGAATCTATCTGTCGGTGAGTTGGCTGCGCTAAAGGCGGGCGCATTGTTGCACGATGTTGGCAAACTCGCGGTTCCGGATCACATTCTGAACAAACCGGGAACGCTAACTCCGGCTGAATTCGAAAAGATGAAGGTGCACACAAATGTGGGCGCCGAAATTCTCAGCCGCGTGAATTTCCCTTATCCGGTCCTGCCCATCGTGAAGCATCATCACGAGCGTTGGGACGGCCGCGGCTATCCCGATGGCTTGATTGGCGAGCAGATTCCGATCACGGCGCGGATCATGTCGGTGATTGATTGCTTTGACTCAGTGCGCGAAGCCCGGCCGTTCCGCGCCGGCATGACCCGCGAAGAAGCGATCGACCTGTTGCGAAAAGGCTCCGACACGCACTTCGATCCGAGAGTCGTCGAACTATTCACTCAGCATCTGCCAAAATTCGAAGCCGAAATCGAAGCCCGCGGACTCATCGATCAGATTCACGTTGACGCACCGCGCAGTCCCATGGCGGCGGCGGAAGATCAGGTTGCGTTGGCGCGCGAGAACGCCTCGTTCGGAGCCTACGATCAAATCCGTAATGCGCATCGCGAGGTGTACGCGCTTTACGAAATCGCGCGTACGTTTGGTTCTTCGCTTGACCTCGAAGAAACGCTCACCGTGTTGGTGGATAAAGTCGGACACGTTGTGCCGTTCGATACGTGCGTGGTTTATCTCTACGACGAGGTTAAGGGTTACGCCAGCGCGGCGCTGACGCTTGGTCGGAATGCCGAAGCGATGCGAGGGCGTTGCGTGGCGCTGGGCGAAGGCGTAACCGGCTTTGCTCTGTCCATCCGACGACCGGTCAACCGGTTCCATCCGAGCCTCGATTTCGTCAACCTGCATCCTGCCGGCGCTACCGATTATCGTTCGATGGCTTCGCTGCCATTGTTCAAAGACGATCTCTTGCTGGGAGCAGTTTCGGTTTACTCGACTACGCTGAAAGAATACAGCGAAGATCACATTCGGTTAATGGAAACGGTTACGCGCCTGGCCTCCGATGCGTTGGCTAACGCCGTGCATCACGCCCGCGCTGAATCGAACGCTCTCACCGATCCGCTCACCGGCTTGCCAAACGCGCGCAGCCTCCATCTCCGTTTTGAAGAAGAGGTAGCACGCGCCCGCCGCACTGAGCGTCCGTTCCAGCTAATCATGCTGGACCTCGACGACTTCAAAATAGTCAACGACACCTTCGGGCACAAACTGGGCGATCGAATGCTGCGTGAGGTTGCCGCGCTCGTTCAGGCCCAATTGCGCGAATACGATTTTCTGGCGCGGTACGCTGGTGATGAATTCGTTGCTATTGTTCCCGATGTGGCGGTCGATCAAGTAAACGAACTGCGTGAGAGAATCGAAAGGATCGTCTCGGCATTTTCCATCGAGGTTCGCGCCCAAGGCCGGGCTCGCGTCGGCATCAGCCTGGGATCGGCGGTCTTTGGAGTGGATGGCGAGACACTTGATCAGTTGGTGATTGCGGCCGACCAGGCAATGTATCGGGCTAAATCGGAGCATAAAACGGGCTTCTTCCGCACCGCGAACGTTGACTCAAGTTCGTCGAAGCCTCTGTCTGAACATCGAACGGAAAGCCGGCTTGTCACCACCGCGATCAACTAGTCCATTCCACCAAAATCTCAATAAACTCTTGACAACTCACCCCTCGAACCTTCAAATTGGAAGAGTGGCACGCGGGTCCACTCACCCTTACCCGCAGACCGGCTGTCGGTTCCGACTGACCGGCTGAGTCCAACGCCCTTGTCCTGATGCGAAAACCTCCGCAACGTATGCGGTATCTCAGTCGCGCTTTGTCGGCAAAACCTCTCCGAGAGACTTGATCCCGTTTTAGATTGCGGACTATCGGCTTTCTCAGGCGACTGGCACTACAACGCGCGGAAAAATCCGCAATCTAAACGATACGTTTTTCATTGGCCTGCTTAGAAAATTTCAAAAGAGAACCCGGAATCCGGAGACCGAAGATTTCTAACTTCCCTCGAATGTCATCTTTGAATACTCAACAAACCGGCGGCGCCACGCTGCTTATTGTCGACGACGAACCGTCGATTCGTGAAGATCTGCGCGGCGTCTTTGAAGGCGCCGGACATCGCACCATTGCAGTAGGAGACGCGCCCGCGGCGTTGCGCTTGCTGCGTAAGCAGACTTGTGACCTAGTGATGCTCGATGTCGAGCTTCCCGAAATTGACGGACTCGCGTTATGTCGTTTGCTGCGCGCTCAACCGGCGATGAGGCAACTGCCGGTAGTCGTGTTCTCCGCCAACTCGAGTGAAAGCAGAATGGTCGAGGCTTTCAGTGCGGGTGTGGACGATTACATAGTCAAGCCGTCCAGTCCAGGCGAATTGATCTCTCGCGTCAACTCTCATTTGAGCGACGCCCAGCGCGAAACGGACTTAATCGGCAGCAATCGCGAGTTGAGCTTCCTGGCCGATCTGGGACGCGGTCTGCTGCGCACGCTCGAGCCGGAACAGGTTGCGCGCCGGGTCGCCGGTGCAATTTACGAAGGCACAAACGCCGCGCTCAGCGCCTGTGCAGTCGAGAATAACGGTCATGGTCTGGCCGTTTGTGTTTTCGATCGCGAAGGAAGCGCCGACAACGCTGCGCTAATCAATCTGGAACGTCTGGAAAAATGGCTGCGTTCTTCCCGGTCTCCCGCATTTCTGACGAATAGCAGCGAGTTTCTTATACGCGACGCGCAGCACGAAACGGAGTACCTGACGCCGATTCGTTTTGGCGGAAAGAATTTTGGTGCGTTGGTCGTCGCCTTCGGTAGGGCGCAAGACTGCACTAAGAATGAATGCCGTCTGATTGACGCCGCCGCGCAACAGGGCGCATTTGCAGCGCACATCTCGACCATGTATCTGAAGGCCCGCGAGTCGGCGGCAACTCTGGCCCAGGAAGTCGATCGCCGCACTGCGGAAGGCGAGATGCAGGAGCGTTTCACCGAAGCGATTATTGATTCGCTGCCGTTGTCGCTTTACGCAATCGATCGCAACTATCGAATTGTGGCGTGGAACAAAAACCGTGAACTAGGCGAACTGGGTCTCCCACGCGGCGAAGTTTTGGGCCGGAACATTTTCGAGGTGTTAACAAAGCAGAGTCGCGGTTTACTGGAACGCGAGTTCAGCAGAGTCTTTGCCACCGGCGAGATTCATCGAATCGAACAGGAGACCGTAACGAAATCCGGCGAAACGCATCACTGGCTGATCAGCAAGATTCCCATGCGCGCCGATGAAAGCAAAGAGGTTTCGCATGTCATCACGGTGGGCGAGAACATCACGATTCGCGTCAAGGCACATCGCGCGGTTGCCCGCGCTGAGAAACTGGCGGCCATCGGCCGACTCGCCGCTGGCGTCGTGCACGAAATCAACAATCCACTGGCGACAATCGCGGCGTGTGCTGAGTCGCTTGAGAAGCGAATCAAAGAAGGCGCCTTCAGCAACTCGCCTGACGCGGGAGATTTGCGCGAGTACCTTGGTTTAATTCGCGATGAAGCCTTTCGCTGCAAGACAATCACGAATGGACTGCTGGATTTCAGCCGTCTTCGAGCCGGACAACGCGTCCCGGTCGACATTACAGAAGTCATCAAGGCCGCGGCCCGATTGGTTGCCCACCAACAACGCGGCGACAATATTCAAATCGATGTCGAGGCTCCCCCGGATCTTCCTCGCGTGTCTGGCGACATAGGCCAATTGCAACAGGCCGTTCTGGCGCTGGCCACCAATGCCATCGACGCGATGCCTGAAGGCGGACAATTGACTTTGCGCGCCATTGAATCCCGCTCTCGCGTGCTCGTCGAAGTCAAAGATTCCGGAATTGGAATCCCTCCCGAAGACATGACGAAGATATTCGATCCCTTCTTCACGACCAAAGATGTGGGCCAGGGCACGGGGCTGGGACTCGCGGTCTGTTATGGTATTTTATCTGATCATGGTGGCCGCCTGGACGTGCGGTCCACGGTGGGCGTCGGGACGACGTTTACGATCACGTTGCCGGTGGCGACTGAGTCAGTACCGCCTGCGGTAGCGGGTGGGTAATTCATGTCCTCAAGAACCACCCGCTACCGCAGGTGGTACTGACTGTGCGGAGTAACAAACAGTGAACGAACAGCGGGATGCGCGACTCTTAATCGCCGAAGACGAAGCCAACTTGCGTTTGGTGTTGCAGAAGGAATTGCAGCGCCTGGGTTATCGCGTGCAGGTCGCGCCGGATGGCGAAGCCGCGCTGCGAAAACTCGAAGAGACAAACGTTGACGTGTTGTTGTGCGACATCAACATGCCGCACCTGGATGGCATGGAGCTTTTGCGCCGCGTTCATGAACGGCCGAATCCGCCCGAGGTGATCATGCTGACCGGTCAGGGTACGATTGAAAACGCCGTCGAGGCGATGCGAATCGGCGCTTACGACTATCTGACGAAGCCTTACAGCATCAACGAACTCGATGTGCGCGTACGCCAGGCGGCTGAAAAGCGAAGCCTGCGGGTTATTAATCAGCGGCTCCGAGCGCAGATCGAACGTCAATCCGCCTTGCCGGAGATTGTGAGCCGTTCGCTGGCGATGAACGAAGCGATTCGTTTGGTCGAGCGCGTCGCGCCGTCAGACACCTCGGTTTTGATTACCGGCGAATCGGGCACGGGCAAAGAATTGATCGCCCAGGCCATTCATCGTTTATCGAATCGCGCCAACGGGTCGTTCATCGATCTCAACTGCGCCGCCTTTCAGGAATCGTTGTTGGAATCGGAATTGTTTGGCTACGAAGCCGGCGCATTCTCCGGTGCTAAGGCGCGCAAGCTCGGGCTGATTGAGTTGGCCGATGGCGGCACCCTGTTTCTCGATGAAGTAACTGAACTGCCGGCCAGCCTGCAAGCAAAACTATTACGCGCGATCGAAACGCGCACATTTTTCCGCGTGGGCGGCGTGCGCAAAGTTGAAGTCAACGTGCGCATCGTTGCGGCCACGAATCGCAATCTCGATTCCGTCATAGGCAATGGATCGTTTCGCGCCGACCTGCTCTATCGCATCAACAGCTTCCAGATTCATCTCGCCCCTTTGCGTGAACGTCCTGAGGACATCGAACCGCTGACGAATCATATTTTGAAACAGCTCGGTGGCGTGAATCCTCCCACAGTCATGCCGGACGCGCAGGCCAAAATGGGCGCTTACAGTTGGCCCGGAAATGTGCGCCAGCTTCGCAACTGTCTCGAGCGCGCGATCCTGCTTTCAAACGAAGGCCGCATCACGGCTAATGAGTTGCCACCGGAGGTTGCTCGCAACACGAACGGCGCGGCGCCGTTCATAAGCGGATTTTCGACCGCCCCGTTTTCAGCCGGACCAGCTTCATCTGTCGGAGGGGACTCGGGCAATCTGCCAGGTTCGAGTTCGCTGCGCGACGTAGAAAAACAGCAGATTATCTCCGCGTTGGAGCAAACCGGATGGCATCGCGGCAAAGCGGCGCAGATGCTGGGGATTTCACCTTCGACACTTTATAGACGGTTGCGCGATTACAACCTCGAAGAGCGATTGCATTAGCCGCACTAGTGACTCGACAAAGTTTTTGATGCCCACTCGCTCACAGTCTGAAGCATCTCCGCACTAACAATCACCGCTTGATCCGACGGCGCATTCTTTTCCAGACTTGCGGGCGTAAACACATGCGTTAAATTTGGGAAAATGCGCAGGCGCACTTGCTTATTGCCGCCGGCGATTAGTGCTTGGGCCAGTTCGATTGCATTGTGGGCCAGGACCAGCGCGTCGCGCTCGCCATTCAAGATGAGCACGGGGCATTTTACTCGTCGCGCCAACGCTGAAGGGTCGCTGTTGAGGTGCTCGCGAAACCAGGCATCGCGATCTGGCCCCGAGGCCGGAGCCTTTTCATTACGCGCCACGTCGAACCTTTGGAGGATCGTCTGTGAGATTGCGGATAGACTATTTGAGTCGTTCGGATCTATAGGTCGCTGCAAGGCAGCCTGATAGATCGATTGTTCCAAGGCCACGCGATCCACCGGACGCGCGGACCCTGCCAACAAAACAATCGCCGCCACTCGTGGATCTTCGGAAGCAATCGTCAAAGCAGTCTCGGCGCCTTCGCTGTGTCCAACCAGAGCGATTCGCGTTTTATCTATTTCGCCGCGTTGCGTCAGATACTCGAATGCTGCTCGGCTATCATTAATCAGATCGCGATAAGAAGTCGGACGTTTCAGATCGGGCATTACGCTCTTTCCAACTCCTCGATCATCGGCGCGCAGGACGGCGACTCCCGCATTAGATAAACTTTCGGCCACCAGCTTATAGAGATTGAAGACTCCCATCATGCCATCGCGATCCTGGCTTCCGGATCCGCTAATGATCACGGCTGCCGGAAATGGGCCTTTACCGGTTTTTGGCAGCGTCAGCGTTCCCGCAAGTTTCACATCGCCATTTGCGAAATTCACTTCCTCGCTGGTGAAAGTTTCTACCTTCGTTGGTGGCGTTGATTTTGGCAGCAACACTTCTGCGAGTGCTTCGGATCCAGTTCGAACAACCTTCACGTTTTGCGTCGGCACGCCAATAACCAGCGGAACACGATCGTTATCAGTCCACAAATCGATGATCACACCCTGGCTGGTCGTCGCGCGGTAGTGCTCCGTTGCGACGTGATAACCCTTAACGTCCACGGTCGGTGTCTCGGTTCGCTCGAGCTGGATCTGCAGTTCTGCCGTCTGGCTGGGAAGGAAAGCGTTGAAAGTCTGCGAGCCACCGCGCGCGGCGTCGTATTGCTTCAGCAAGAAAATGATTTGATGCCAAAGGCCGTTTTCTAGAACCACGGTTGCTTGGGTGTTGACTTCGCGATCCGGTTTCCCCTTGGTTGAAATCTTGGCTGAGCCGCCGCTAAAGGTCACGGTCGTGTCGGGCTGATCTGGCACAGTAAAGGCGAAAGACTGCGGTCCGGCTTTGGTCGCCTTGGTCACGGTGTGAACTTTATTCGGCCCAGACTGCACATCCGCTTCGGCTTCCATCCCGCCATTGGCATCCAGCGTGATCGTGAAGGTCTCTTGCGCAATCATCTGAGGTCCAATCGTCATCGTGTATGAACCACTCAGCTTCTGTTGTGCCTGCGTGGACAGACTTCCGAGAGCGAGAATGAGAGCGAACATCTGTATACGAATTGAAATTTTCATAAAGGGGTTACTCCTTGATCTCTAAGTAATTTGCGATCGACTTTGCCGCGATCGTTCTTTGGCAGCGACGGAACGAATTCGATCCAGCGCGGGTATTTGTAAAGCGCGATTTTGGATTTTACGAACTGTTTGATTTCATCGGCAAGCGCATCGGTTGGCTGATGGCTTTCGCGCGCAACGATAAAGGCTTTTGGTTTTACCAACCCATCACCGCCGTCATGACCAACGACGGCGCATTCCAATACGGCTTCGTGCTGAAGCAGGCAATTTTCGATTTCTGACGGAGCGACGAAGACGCCGCTGACTTTCAGCATGTCGTCGGTGCGGCCATGATACCAATAATAACCGTCTTCATCGAGGTGAAATTGATCGCCGGTAGTGCACCAATCGCCGGCAAAGGTTTCTTTCGATTTCTCATGCGCGTTCCAATAACAAAGCGCCGCCGAATCGCCTTTGATTTTCAACGTGCCCATTTCGCCGGTTGATAACTCATGGCCATCCGCACCGACGATCTTAGCTTCGTAACCCTCGACGATGCGGCCCAGGCTGCCTGGTTTTATGTCTTCGGGCCGATTCGTTATGTAGATATGAAACATCTCTGCCGAACCGATGCCATCGCAAATCTCAACGCCGAACATTTCCTTCCAGCGATGATAAAGCTCAATTGGCAAAGCCTCGCCCGCCGAGTAGCAAAAGCGAATGCTTGATAAGTCATGAGCGCCCGCGTCGTCGAAATTCAGCATCGAGTTGATCATTGTCGGCACCGTCGTGAGTATTGTCGGACGATAACGTTCGATCGCTTGGAATATTTTCTCAGGCGTCGCGCGCTCAGCAAAGAGCGCGGTTGTACCGCCCACGGCAAACGGAAACAGCAGGTTCGTCCCCGTGGCATAACCAAAGAAAAGCTTGGGCACAGAAACCGTCAGATCATTTTCGTTCACGCCCATCGCGCGCTTGGCAAATACTTCGGTGTTGTAAGGCAAATCGTGCTGGAGGTGCACCGCGCCTTTCGGATGTCCCGTCGAGCCCGAGGTAAACAACCAAATTGCGATGTCGTCGCGATGCGTGTCGGCGGCCCCGCAGATAGTCGGCTGCGACGAAACAATCTCGTCAAACGAAAAGAATTTCGCACGAGTCTGCTGGGGGGCGATCTGCTCTTCGTCTACTGCGGCTTCGTTGCGAACGACAAGCACCGCGCGCAGATACGTTGCGTCCTGTGCTGCCTCGGCAAAAGGCTTGAGGAACGATTCGTGCACGATGGCGGCGCGCGCCCGAGTGTATTCAAGGTAATAACGGTAATCGTCCGCCGGCAACAGCGGATTCACCATTGTAATCACCGCGCCAATCCGCGCCGCGCCAAACCAGGTCCAAACAAACTCGGGACAATCAGGCAAAACGATGAGCACCCGATCTTCAATATCCACGCCGACTTCGCGCAGCGCGCTCCCGACGCGATTCGACATCCGAGCCGTCTCGCCATAGGTGTAAGTCTGATCTTTGAAATAGAGACAGACTTTGTGCTCGCGCCCTTCCTCGAGGTTGTGGTAGAGGAAGTAGTCGGTCATGTTAAAGCGTTCGGGGAATTGGATGGGCATCGAACGTTATTAATATGGATGTGGCTGAGGCGGACTAAACGTCTATCTCGCCAGCCGCACGCATTTCTGCTATCACTTCATCGAGTGGACGAGCCGGCTCATTTCTAGTTTCGTATGCAACTGAAAGCAGGTCGAGGTCCTCAAGCAAGTTTTCGTATTCTTCGATCGGCAAGATAACCGCAGTTCGCTTGCCTTGAGCATCTGTAACGTATTGAAGACTCTCTTTCATATTTTAGGGCAAGAGCAAAGGCTGACTTATGATCTGTCGAAGTACTGTTCCGACAAATCGAAATAATTCTCGGGTAGCCTCGGGCGGCAGCGCAGCGCTAATAACAATTCCGACCAGCACAGAAATAAGAAGATTGATCCAGTCTTTCCTTCCTACTCGCTCTGACGACTCGACTAGATAATTCAGAC
>Ga0209577_10005445_pt1 | contig 11873 bp, 13 predicted proteins | sample GraSoiAngelo_109_FD_185874 | JGI IMG/M metagenome (GOLD analysis project Ga0209577, IMG submission 185874) | Grasslands soil microbial communities from the Angelo Coastal Reserve, California, USA - 14_0903_12_20cm (SPAdes) (version 2) | ecosystem: Environmental > Terrestrial > Soil > Grasslands... | reverse complement strand
GCGCGGCGTCGGCATCCGAGCGCGCGAGCGCGCCCTCGCGCAGGACGTGCCAGCGGCGCTCGAACTCGAACTCGCGGAGGTCGACGACCGTCGAGGGAGTGCCCGGCAGCTCGCCGCCGTCGAGCACGAGGTCGGCGCCCGCGAGCAGGCTCTCGGGGATCTCGCTCAGAGAGCGCGCGTCCGGCTCGCCGGAGCGGTTGGCGCTCGACTGCATCACTGCGCGAGGTAACGCAGCCAACGCGGATAGCCGCGGGGGCAGCAGCGGCACGCGCAGGCCGAGGCTTTCGCGGTCCGTCCGGCACGCGGGCGCGAAGCGCTGCGCGGGGTTGCGTAGCAGAACGGTGACCGGGCCGGGTAGCAGCGCCGCCAGCGCGAGCCGCTCGGACTCGCCCAGCTCCTCGAGCGCGGACAGGGCCGGCTCGAGCGCGAAGTACATGACCGCGCACGCGCGCCGCGGCGCGCGGCCCTTGAGCTCGTACAGCTTGCGCGCCGCCTGCTCGCTGTCCGGATCGCAGCACAGCCCGTAGACGGTGTCGGTGGGGAACACCGCGACCCCGTCGCGAGCCAGGCAGCGCTCGAGGCGCTCGGCGTCGGTGCGCCGCAGCGGTTCAGCCATCCTCTCGCCGCACTCCCACGACGATGCGCTCGATGCCCGCTAGGTCGCGCTCGATCTGCACGCGCGCGAAGCGCCGTTGGCGCAGCAGCGCCGCGACCGCGCCCGCCTGGCCGGCGCCGACCTCGAGCGCGAGCAGCTCGACGCGCTCGCGCGAGGCAGCTTGCGCGATCAGCGCGCGGATCGCGTCGAGTCCGTCGGCGCCCGCGAACAGCGCGAGCGGCGGCTCGTGGGCGATCTCGGGGGCGAGCAGCTCGCGCTCGCCCTCGGCGACGTAGGGCAGGTTCGCGAGCACGGCGTCGAACTCGTCGGGCAGCCCGCTGAGGAGGTCGGCACGGCGAAGCGTGATGTCGATGCCGAGCGCGCGCGCGTTCTCGCTCGCGAGCGCGAGCGCCTGCGGGCTCAGCTCGCCGGCGCTCACGCGCAGGTCGGGGCGCTCCTTCGCGAGCGCTAGCGCGACCGCGCCGCAGCCCGTGCCGACGTCGATCACGGCGGCCCCGCGCGGCAGCTGCAGCCCGACATCGACGAGCAGCTCCGTCTCCGGGCGCGGGATCAGCGCGCGCCGATCGACCGCCAGCTCGAGCCGGCGGAAAGCGCGCCGGCCGATGATGTAGGCGACCGGCTCGCGCGTGCGCGCGCGGCGCGCCAGCGCGGACTCGAACGCGCGCGCGACCGTGCCGTAAAGCTCGTCCTGTTCGAGCAGCAGCCGCTCGCGCGAGGTGCCCGCGGCGTGCGCGAGCAGTACCTCGGCGTCGAGCCGCGGCGTGTCGCAGCCGGCGGCCGCGAGCAGCGCCGCGCCGTCGGCGAGCGCGGCTCTAACCGCGCGTACGCCTTCGTGCGCGACGACACTCACGCGGCGACCTGCGCGGCGAGCAGCCGGCGCTTCTCGTCCGCCTGCAGCGCCGCTGTGAACTCCTCGAGCCCGCCCTCGAGCACGTGGTCGAGGTTGTGCACGGTGAGCTTGATGCGGTGGTCGGTGACGCGCCGCTCGCCGTAGTTGTACGTGCGGATCTTCTCCGCGCGGTCGCCCGTGCCGACCTGCGCCCGGCGATCCGCGGCGAGCTCGGCCTGCTGCTCGGCGAGCGCGCGCTCGTACAGGCGCGCGCGCAGCACACGCAGCGCCTTCTCGCGGTTCTGGAGCTGGGACTTCTCGTCCTGCATCGACACGACGATTCCCGACGGCTTGTGCGTGACGCGGACGGCGGAGTCTGTCGTGTTCACCGACTGCCCGCCGGGCCCGGAGGAGCGGAAGACGTCGATCTCGAGGTCGCCGGGGTCGATCTGCACGTCCACCTCCTCGGCCTCGGGGAGGACGGCGACGGTCGCGGTCGACGTGTGGATGCGCCCCTGCGACTCGGTCTCGGGAACGCGCTGCACGCGGTGCGTGCCGCCCTCGAACTTGAACACCGAGTACGCGCCGTCGCCCTTGACGGCGAACGTGTACTTGCCGTCGCCGGACTCGATCGGCTCGACCTTCCAGCCGTTTTTCTCGGCGTACTTGACGAGCATGCGCTGCACGTCGCCGGCCCACAGGCTCGCCTCCTCGCCCCCGGCGCCGCCCTGGATTTCGATGATCACGCTCTTGTCGTCGTTCGGATCGCGCTCCACCATCGCGAGGCGGATCTCCTCGTCGAGCTCGCCGATGCGCTCGCGCGCGCGGGCGAGCTCGTCGCGCAGCTCCGCGTCCTCGCCCTCCTCGCTGAGCAGCGCTTCGGCGCCCTCGGCGTCGTCGTGTGCGCGCCGCCAGTCGGCGGCGAGCGCAGCCGCCGGCGCGAGCTGGCGGTACGCGCGCCCGACCGCGGCGTAGCGCTCGCGGTCGGAGATCACGTCGGGATCGGTCATCTGCTCGCCAAGCTCGGCGAAGCGCGCTTCTATCTGCTTGACCAGGTCCTCGATCACACGCGCCAGTCTACGGCGCGGGTGTCAGCGCTCTCGTGCCGCGAGGCCCGGGCTACTGTGCCGCCGCATCGGCGCCGGCGCCGGGCGCCGGGCTACGCGGCGAGCGGCTGCTCCTGCGCGTGGGCGTGCAGGTCCGTGACCATCTCCCCGAGCGCCTCGCGCAGCGCGTCGTCGTGTGGAAGACCGTCATCGGCGAGCGTCTCGTGCGCCTGCGGGACCGGGAGCTCGCGGTCGAGCACGCGGGCGCCGATCAGCCCGAGGACCTTGCGCGCGTCGGCCTGCGCCCAGACCGCGCCGAACATGCCGGTGCTCGCGCCGATCACCGCCACCGGCTTGCCGCGCAGCGGCGAGGTACCGACCGGCCGCGAGACCCAGTCGAGCGCGTTCTTCAGCTGCCCGGGGAGCGAGCCGTTGTACTCGGGCGTCGCGATCAGCACGGCGTCCGCCGCCGCGATCGCCTCGCGCAGCGCGAGCACGGACGCTGGCGGCTTGTGCTCGACGTCCTCGCTGAAGGGTGGAATCTCAGCGAGGCCGTCGAACAGCTCGAGCTCGGCGCCCTCGGGCAGCAGGGCGCGCGCCGCGTTCAGCAGCCTCGTGTTGTGCGAGGCGCGCCGCAGGCTGCCCGAGATGCCGAGGATCCTCATCGCTCCTACGCCTCCCTTACGAGCTCGAGCGAGACCTCGAGCTTGACCTCGTTGGCGACCGCGAGGCCGCCGCCCGGGAGCTCCATGTTGAAGCCGAGACCGTAATCGCGGCGGTCGATGACCGCGTCGAGCTCGACGCCCAGCTTCTCGGCGCCGCCGACGTCGACCGGCCCGCTGATCTCGCCCCGGCCGGTGACCGGGTGCGTGTGGCCCTTGATCGTCAGCTCACCGTCGATCTCCAGCTCGCCGCGCTCGCCCGTGCGAACCTCGGTCGAGACGAAGCGGATCTCGGGGTAGCGCTCGGTGTCGAAGAAATCGGGCGACGCGAGGTGTCCCGCGAGGTTGTCGTCCTTGACGACGACCGAGGCCGTTCGCACGGCGCCCTCGAGGCGCGGCGCGGAGCCGTCGTCGGCGTACAGCTTCGCCTCGTAGTCCTCGAAGCGCCCGCGGAAGGTCGATACGCCCATGTGTTTGACGGCGAAGCCGACGTGCGAGTGGACGGGGTCGATCTTCCAGCTGCCGACGCCGATTCCCTGTGGTGTTGCAACGTTGACGCTCATCTCTACTGCTCCTTTGTGATGGTCCATGTGGACTGTGGTCCGCTTTCCTGTGAGGAAGCATAGCACACAATCGGACCGAAGTCCGTTTAGTACCATGTAGGTATGAGCAACAGCTTCGAGCTGCCGGTCATCCAGACCGAAACGGGCGCCCGCGCGGACGCCTCGCGCAACCGCGAGCGGATCCTCGAGACCGCCGCGCGGCTGTTCGCCGAGCGCGGCGCCGACTGCGTCTCGATGGACCTCATCGCGGATGCCGCGGGCGTGGGCAAGGGCACCGTCTTTCGCCGCTTCGGCTCGCGCGCCGCGCTCGCGCAGGCGGTGCTGAGCGAGTCGACGACCGACTTCCAGGAACGGATGATCCGCGGCGAGCCGCCGCTCGGGCCGGGCGCGCCGGCGCGAGAGCGCCTGACGGTGTTCGGCGAAGAGCTGCTCGACCAGCTCGACGGCCACGCCGCGCTGATCGCCGCGGCCGAGATCGGCGGCGCGCGCTTCAGCTCTCCGCCGTACGGCGTGTATCGCGCGCACGTGAGGATGCTGCTCGCCGAGGCCGACCCGGAGTGCGACTCGGAGGTCCTCGCCGAGATGCTGCTCGCGACGCTTGTCGCCGACCTGTTCGTCAGCCTGCGCGAGGCGCGCGAGATCCCGCTCGAGCGCCTGAAGCGCGCCTGGCGCGAGCTCGTCGCGCGCTTGCTCGGCGATCGCGAGGCTGCGCGCGCGACCGCGGCCGCGGTCGCGCCAGCGGCGCCTGCTTAGGCGACGACCTCGACGCCGACGAGGTCGTCGGCCGTGAGCTCGCCCGGCGTCTCGAGCGCGAGCACTGCCTCGAGCGACGCGATCGCGACCTGCAGCTGCGAGGAGTCGGGCTCGCGCGTCGTGAGCAGCTGCAGCTTCAGCCCCGGCCACATCAGCGCGCGCACCCAGCCGCGGTCGCGGTTGCGGCCCGCGAGCTTGATCAGCTCGAAGGACAGCCCCGCGATCAGCGGCACCCCGAGGATGCGCGTCGCGAACAGCCAGTACCACGCCGGCAGCCCAATCGGGGCGAAGACGAAGATCGCGACGACCATCACGAGCAGCAGGAAGCTCGTGCCGCAGCGCGGGTGAAGGCGCGAGAAGCGCTGGCAGTTCGCGGGCGTGAGCGGCAGTCCGGCCTCGTAGCAGGAGATCGTCTTGTGCTCCGCACCGTGGTACTCGAACACGCGGCGCAGGTCACGCACCCGTGAGAGCGCGAGCAGGTACGCCAGGAAGATGCTCGTGCGCACGATTCCCTCGACCAGCCAGAACAGCCACGAGGAGCCGAGCTGGCCCTTGATCAGGCTCGTCAGGCCGACGGGGAGCAGGAAGAACAGCGCGACCGCGAGCACGATCGCGACGATCACCGTCCCCGCCCACACACCGCGCGGGATCACTTCGTTCTGTGCCGCGTTCTCGTCATCGGGCGTCCCGTTCTGGGTCGCGGCGTCGCGCGCCCCCTCGGCGGGTGGAAGCTGTGCGTTGGCGGAGATCTCGAGCGCACGAAAGCCGATCGCGAGCGAGCCGCCGAGCGCGACGACGCCGCGGATGATCGGCAGCCGCAGCACGCGGTGCTTGCTCGCCGCCGAGCGCAGGGGGAAGGTCGACACCTCGATCTCGCCCGCCGGCGCGTCGATCGCCTCGCGGTGCTCGTCGCGCGCCTGCTCGCCCGTCGGCTTGCGCACCGCGACCGCCCAGTTGCGCACTCCGCGCATCATCACGCCCTCGAGCACGGCCTGGCCCCCCACCGGCGCGTCGCGTTGGGCGCGGAGCGCCCCATCCATCTCCACTCCGACGGCGGGCGTGCCGTTGGACTCGGCCGCCGCGAGCCGCTGCTCGGCGACCGCGACGTTCAGCGCAGGACCCGCAGGGCTCGCCGGCTCTCCGGCGCCGGGGCGCGCCGGCATGCGCCTAGGACGACGGCCTGGCTTGCTTGTTTTGCAGGCGACCCTTCGCGACCCGGCGCTGGAAGCGCTCGACCCGCCCGCCCGTGTCGACGAGCTTCTGGCGACCCGTGTAGAACGGGTGGCAGTTCGAGCACACCTCGACGCGGAGCTCCGAGCGCGTAGCGCGCGTCATGAACTCGTTGCCGCACGTGCAGTGCACGCGCGCGGGCACGTACTCCGGGTGGATCTTCTCCCGCATCGTCCTCCCATTCTAGCCGCCGCCGCGCGGCCGGCGGGGCGCTTCTCTAGCCGGCGCTCGCCGGCGCGCTCGGTTCGGGAGCGGCCGGCTGCACGCACGCGGTGGTGATCCGCGACGCGCGGCGGATCGTCACCCCGCGGGCATTCAGCCAGCGGAAGCGGACCGTCGCCCGGTAGCGGGCGGGCGCCGACAGGTCGGTCACCTGGTCGAGGTACTTGAAGATCTTCACGTGCGGTTCCGAGGTTCGCCACGCGGCCGCCGCCCCGGGCGTCTGCACCGTGTGGAACCGCTGTTCGCGTGGCAGCCGCTCTTCGACTTCGACGCGCATCGCCATCTTGGCCGTGTGCGGCACGACGCTCATCTCGCCCGAGAACGTCACCGAGCGTTCTTCCTCGTTGATCGAGGTGACGCACTGCGTCACCGTCGCCGCGATCGTAGGAGACGATCCGTGGCCGGTCCCGGTCGCTCCCGCGCCGGACGCCAGCGGCACCGCGACCGTCGCCGCAATCGCCAACGCGCCCGCGATCGCCGCAGCCGCCGAGCTTAGGTGACGTCTGTTCACGTTCCCTAAACACCGCCGCCGCGCGCAGGTTTCGGCCGCTGTACCTCGATTTGCCGGCGGGGTTGCCGCGCGCGCGGGGAGGCGTCTCGATTGCCGACGAGGCCGCTGCGCGCGCTCCTACGCCGCGCGCGAGGGGCGCGGTCGCTGACCGCCGGTCACCCGCTGGCTTGCGCAGCTCTCAGGTGATCTGGTAGAGCGGCCCGTCGCCGCCCTCGGGCGCCGTCAGCCGCCCGCCCTTCGCGGTGATCGCGCCGCACTGCACGCAGTTGGTGTAGTTGACGATCACGTCGACCGGCCCGTCCTCGGGCGCGTCCTCGGGGATCTCATACACGCCCGCCGGGCACATCCAGCGCCACGTTTCGGCGATCTCGCGCGGCACCTGCTTGCGCACGCGGATGTGGTTGGGGGCGTCGTCGCGCGTGGCGTTGCCGGTAATGAAGACCGACGAGAGCTTGTCGAAGGTGTATTTGCCGTCGGGCTTGACGTACTCGTCCTTCGTGTCGCCGATGAACATCGGCTTCTCGTCGTTGCGGTGCCAGTTCGCGCGGCCGGGCAGGCGTCCCTTGGAGATCTGCTGCACGCCGCTCAGCGGCCCGCCCAGCAGGAGGCCTTTCTGGAGCGGCTGGCGCGCGTTTCGCACCTCCCACAGCTCGCGCCCGACCGACGACTCCTCGATCGCCTGCTCGTAGGCTTCGAAGCTCGACTCTCCGCGGGCGAGCGCCGAGTGGATCGTCTCCGCCGCGAGGATCCCCGACTTGATGCAGTGGTGCACGCCCTTCAGCGCCATCGTGTCGACCATCCCGCCCGAGTCGCCGACGAGCAGCGCTCCGGGCATCGAGAGCTTCGGCATCGACCAGTAGCCGCCGCCCGGCAGCGCCTTCGCGCCCCATGCGATGCGTTCGCCCCCGTCGAGGATTCTGCGCACGAAGGAGTGCGTCTTGAACGTCTGCAGGAGGTCGTGTGCTGAGGTCGTCGCGTCGGCGTACTCGAGCTCGACGACGAAGCCGATCGATACGAGGTGTTCGCCCGCGGCGTTCGTCATCGGGTACAGCCATGTGCCGCCGATCTGGCCGTACTTCGGCGCGACCTTGAGGGGCCACGGGCCCATCGTGTGGATCAGCCGATCGAGCGGCTTGGGGACCTTCCACACCTCCTTCACGCCCAGCTCCCAGACCTGCGGCTCGCGGTCTTTCGCGAGGTCGAACTCGCGGATCGCAGTGCCGGTCAGGTGCCCCCAACAGCCCTCCGCGAGCACAGTCGCGCGCGCCTTGATGTCGGTGCCCGGCTCGAAGTTCGACAGCGGCTCACCGTCCTTGCCCCGGCCCTTGTCGCCCGAGCGCACACCGACGACCCGCCCGTCTTCGACGATCAGCTGCGTCGCCGACGTCTCGGTGAGCACGTACGCCCCGGCCTCTTCCACCTCGCGCTGCTGGTAGCGCGCGAGCGCCGACACGGAGACGACCTCGTTGCCGTGGTTCTTGAACGGCGGCGGCGTCGGGATCCGCACCGCGAGCTTCGACGTCGGCGTCAGGTAGACCGCCTCCTTCGTCACCTCGCCGAACGCGAAGCCCTCCTCGCGCCACTGCTCGCGCGTCAGCTCCGGGAACAGCTCGAGCAGGGGCCCGGGCCGCATCACCGCTCCGGAGAGGTTGTGCCCGCCGCACGTCTTCGCCTTCTCGATCACCGCCACCGGCACTTCGCCGAGGCGCTCCATCGTCTCCGGGTCCTCGGCGAGCAGCTGCAGCAGGCGGTTCGCGCACGCGAGCCCCGCGGTACCGCCGCCGACGATCGCGACTCCGACCTCGATCAGCTCCTCCTCGGGGTCGAGGCCGCGCTTGATGAATTCCTTCTGCGGGTCGACCGGCGGCGGGTACGCCGCGGGGGCGACGGCGCCGTTGGCGGAGAACATCGCTAGCTGCCCTTCTTCGCCTTCACCGCTTCGGTGAGCTTGGGCAGGATTTTGTTCAGGTCGCCGATCACGCCGAGGTCCGAGAACTCGAAGATCGGCGCGTTGGAGTCCTTGTTGATCGCGACGATGTTCTCCGAGGACTGCATCCCGACCTTGTGCTGGATCGCGCCCGAGATGCCCGCCGCGAGGTACAGCTTCGGCGCGACGGTCTTGCCCGTCTGGCCGATCTGCGCCGCGTACGGGTACCAGCCCGCGTCGACGACCGCACGTGTCGCCGCGACGGCCGCGTTGCCGCCGAACGCCGCCGCGAGTTCCTCGCACAGCTTGAAACCCTCCGCCTTGCCCAGCCCGCGACCGCCCGCGATCAGCACGTTCGCGCCCTCGATGTCCACGTCCGCGCCGCGCTGTTCGCCGCGCACGAGCATCTTCGCCTGCGTCGAGTGCGCGCTCAGCTCGAAGCTCAGCTCTTCGACCTGGGCGTCGCCGCCGCCCGTCTCCTTCGTCTCGAACGCGTTCAGCCGGCCGATGATGATGCCGACCTCAGAGCGGTATTTGATCTCCGAGATCGCCGAGTCGCCGAGGATCGGCCGCTCCGCGATCAGCTCGCCGCCCTCGGCGCGCACGGCCGTGACCTCCATCGCCACACCCGCGCCCAGGCGCGCCGCGAGCCCGGCGCCGATCTCGAACCCGAGCAGTCCGCCGCCGAACAGCGCGTACTTGTAGCCCCCGTCGCCGATCGCCTTCGCCATCGCGTCGACGAGCGGCTGCGCAAGCCCTTCCGGGCCCTCCGCCACGAGCACCTTCTTGGCCCCGTAGTTGCCCAGCGACGCAGCGAGCTCGTGCGGGACGTTCTCCCCCAACAGGATCGCGTGCGCCTCGCCCCCCAGCTCAGCCGCGAGCCGCGCGCCCTCGCTGACCGCGCCGAGCGAGTTCTTGTTGATCGCGCCGTCGTAGTGCAACGCGTAGATGAGGATGTTTGCCATCTGAAGTTCCGTTCCTTTCTCGGTGCCGCCGCTAGAGCAGCTTGCGCTCGTCGAGCCAGGAGATGATTTTTTCGACCGTCTCGCCGGTGTCCTCGTCCTCGATGATCTCGCCCGCCGCCTTCGCCGGAGGCGCCTTCGCCGCGACCCACTGAGCGGCCGAGTGGTCGCCGCCGACTTTCGCCGCGTCGATCTCCACGTCGGCCGCCGCGACCGTGTCGAGCTGCTTCTTCTTCGCGCCCATGATCGCCTTCAGCGAGGGGTAGCGAGGCTCGTTGATCGCGTCGCCCACCGAGATCACAGCCGGCAGGGAGACCTGCACCGTGTCATATCCGTACTCCGCCTGGCGCTCGCAGCGCAGCGCGCCCGACTCGACGTCCATCTTGATCACCTGCGTCAGCGACGGCATGCCCAGGTGCTCGGCGACGACGGCGCCGATCGTGTAGCACTCGCCGTCGTCCGACTGCTGGCCCAGCAGCACCAGGTCCGGGCTCTCGCGCGTGAGCGTCTGCGCGAGCGCGTACCCGGTCGCCGCGACGTCCGAGCCCGCGAGCGCGTCATCGCACAGGTGCACCGAGCGATCGGCGCCGAGCGAAACCGCCTTGTGCAGCGCGCGCACCGCGCTCTCGGGGCCCATCGTCACCGCCACGATCTCCTCGACCGGCGCCACTCCACCCTCCCTGATCTGCATCGCCGCCTCGATCGCGTGGGTGTCGTACGGGTTGAGGTTCTTCTCCCCGCTGCGGTCCATGCGCCCCGTCGAAGGGTTCAGTTTCTTTTCGACGGCCGCGTCCGGGACCTCCTTCACCAGCACGCATATCTTCATTTCGTCACGCTTCTCCTTGAGGTCTGTTGACGCCGGATCTTAGTTGTTCGCGCGATTGACTGACGAGTCAATCAATCGCGAGCGACCGCAGCGCCGCGGATGAAGTCGACGATCGCCTGCGTCGACGCGCCCGGCGTGAACACCTCCGCCACGCCGAGCTCCTTCAGCTCGGGGATGTCCTGGGCGGGAATCGTTCCGCCGACGGTCACGAGCACGTCGTCGACGCCCTGCTCGCGTAACAGCTCGACGACGCGCGGCACGAGCGTCATGTGCGCGCCCGAGAGGATCGACAGGCCGACAGCGTCCGCGTCCTCCTGGATCACCGTCTCGACGATCTGCTCGGGCGTCTGGTGGAGGCCCGTGTAGATCACCTCCATGCCCGCGTCGCGTAGCGCACGCGCGATGATCTTCGCCCCGCGGTCATGGCCGTCGAGGCCCGGCTTGGCGACGACCACGCGGATCTTTGCCTTCGACTCGGTGCCCATCGTGGTGCGGACTCTACGTCCGTGTGTTCGAGCGCGCTCCCACGTGCAGCTTCGCGAACCGCCCGAGGCCGCCGAGCGCCGCCGCGAGCGTGACCGCGCCGAGCATCTTCAGGCGCCGCGGCAAGCGGTCGAGGTGGATCACCTCCCACCCTTCCGCCGCTGCGATGCCGCGCAGCTCGGCGTCGGGGTTCACGACGATCGGGTGCCCGACCACGCGCAGCATCGGCAGGTCCGACTCGGAGTCGGAGTACGCGTAGGACGCGGCGAGGTCGATGCGCTCGCGCTCGGCGAGCTCGCGCATCGCCTGCACCTTGCCCTCGCGGTAGTTGAACGGGCCGGCCGGCCGGCCCGTGTAGCGGCCGTCGACGACCTCCGAGCGCGAACCGAGCCCGCCCTCGAAGCCGAGCACGTGGGCAAGCACCTCCGCCATCTCCTGCGATGCCGCAGTGAGGATATACACGGCCATCCCCGCGTCCTGGTGCGCGTATGCGCGCTCCAGCATCTGCGGGTACAGCCGCGGCAGCACGCCCGCAAGCACGCGCGGAGAGAGTCGCTGCAGCTGCGAGACCGGTACGCCCGCGATCATCTCGCCGACGCGCTTGCGCACCTCGTCCGCGCGGTCGTCGGTCGAGCCGCGCAGGCGGAAGCGCAGGTTTTCGTACAGGTCGAGCGCGAGGCGCTTGCGCGAGATCATCCCCGACTCGTACGCCGCGCGCGCGAAGAAGACGCCCGACGAGCCCGCCATAAGCGTCTTGTCGAGGTCGAAGAAAGCGGCCGCGCGGCCGCCGCCGTTTTCGCCGCCCTGCATCGCTGCCTGCGCGCTAGGGGACCCGCAAGATGACCGCGTCGCCCTGGCCACCACCCGAGCAGATCGCCGCGCAGCCGAGTCCGCCGCCGCGGCGCCGCAGCTCGTACACGAGGCTCCCGAGGATGCGCGCGCCGCTCGCGCCGATCGGGTGGCCGAGCGCGACCGCGCCGCCGTTGACGTTCACGCGCTCCTCGTCGATCCCCAGCATGCGGATCGAGTTGAGCGTCACCGACGCAAACGCCTCGTTGATCTCCCACAGGTCGATGTCCCCCGGCTGCAGGCCCGCCTTCTCGAGCGCCTTCTTCGCCGCGCTCGCGGGCGTCGTCGCGAGATAGGCGAAGTCGTTCGCGCTCTGTGCGTGCGCGACGATCTCCGCGAGCGGCTGCTTGCCGTGCTCGGACGCCCATTCCTCGGAGGCGACGACGAGCGCGCC
>Ga0209577_10005444_pt1 | contig 11873 bp, 14 predicted proteins | sample GraSoiAngelo_109_FD_185874 | JGI IMG/M metagenome (GOLD analysis project Ga0209577, IMG submission 185874) | Grasslands soil microbial communities from the Angelo Coastal Reserve, California, USA - 14_0903_12_20cm (SPAdes) (version 2) | ecosystem: Environmental > Terrestrial > Soil > Grasslands... | reverse complement strand
CAAAATAGTAAAGCATGGTGAGTGCCTTTTTGGATAAACTATGAGATAAATTGTTTGGCTTCACTTTTGTCTACGCCCTAGCCGATTGTCTCAAGTTATCGTCTCATTTTTATCTTTTTTGGGTCAAACCAATAACTTTATGATATGAGTGGGATGCCACATCGATTGTAATAGGATGATTTATCTGCGTAGCAGTGAGAAGAGATGAGACGATTTGCAGCAGCCTTCAAAATATGCTTAGAATGATATAGACTCCATAAAAAGCAAGAATTGTACTCATTGAAATAAGTAATGCAGAATAGAATTTTCTTTTTAATACTGAAATGCCCCTATGTATCATGTAGGATGTTATTATTAACCAAGCATAGTCCATCCATATGTGAAATGAGAATAAAAAAAGAATTCCGATGACAAAACCGAAGAAATGAATTGAATCCGAAATCAGCTTTAAACCTACTGCGAGCCACCATACTAGAAAAAAGGGATTTAAGCCACTAAATATAACTCCTAATAAAATTGGTCCTTTCTTGTAGTGAATTCCGGCATATGCCTTTTGTTTATCAACTTTACCTTCTGCGATGCTAATTATTTGGGCAAACGCGAAGACAATTATTGCACTACCACCAATGATGCTAATTACCTTCAGATTTTCATTATTTAGAAAAACGTGCGAAAATGTAAATAAACCGAATGCTAATGTTATGACTAATGAGAATTCTACCATCGTATGTCCGAAGGCAATTTTAATTCCTCCCGTAATCCCAAGTTTGCTCCCATATATGAGGTTGATAAAAAATAATGGTCCAGGTGATAGTACACCTGATGTCGAGACCAGAATAACCTCACCTGCAAATTCCAACGGATTCATATTTTGTCTTCGGGAATTGTTCTTGAGTGACCACAGAACTTAGATTGTTGCTTTTGTAATGTTAAGTTTATAATCGCTTTGTTACATATGAGAAAATCATTTTTAATGATCTGATTATAGAGGTAAGTATTCATGGGTGTCATCTACTCTCAAATGTTAACTAATGTCTCACAATTTGATTTCTTGCAGCAACTAACTCTATATGTCGTTAGCCTGTTCTGTAATCCCTTCTGATCCTAAGCATAACTCGCCAATTTTCAGATCTTTGAATGCTTTACTTGTGACTTCGTCCATTCTCACCTTGACGGTCGATTTCTTACTTTCAATAAAGCCCTGAACATGAGCCGGTATACCGAGAGAGTCGCCGCCTACAAAAAAGCACATGCCTGGTGGATACGTGAAAGTGTTCTCTGAATTCATCATTTTTATTTTTAAGAGCGGGGTTTCGTCAGGGGAGATATCAATATCATAAATCTGCTTCCAAAATTCAATTAAATTTCTGTTGTCGGTCTCAGATACTTTTTGATTGTCTGCCTTTCGCATTATGATTTCTCCTGCTACTTCCCTTTTGTTACTTTCTTCCTTTTTCCATTCCTTTGTAGGTCAAATCTTATACCCGCTGCACTATCAATATGTTCTGCCTTCTTAATTACAATAATCATTTCTCCATTACGTGCTTCCCATGACCAGTCTAGCTGATCGCCTTCTTTTAACTGCCATTGTTTAACAATACTCATTGGTACAACAGTACGAAGCGAGGCAAAATTACTAGATGCCCTTGCTAATGTAGTTTTCTCTCCCACACGTAATATCATATTTCTTCTATTTGTATAGCTTGCTAATATGCATTACCTCAAGCATTACCTTAATATACGAGTCCGTAACACTCTATAAGGTAATGAAAGAGGTAATGCACCAGTTTTGCAATGCGATTGGACTACGAATGTCATCAAGGACTCCGGTAGCCGGATTTAAAAGGAGAGAACCAATTGGAAAGATCTTTGACAAGATAATGCACTATGAAGGAATCAAGCGGACTTTTCTCAGATCTTTGAACTCTGAGGAATCAGTACATATTTTACTAGTCAGCCCACCTGGACAGGCAAAGACCCTTTTTTTAAAATGCATACTGGAAACACCCGGACAGAAAAAGGTATTCTTTATCATAGGCAGCAACGCCAGCAAAGCCTGTATTATAGATGACCTATTTGATCTTCGGCCTAAGTATCTGCTTGTTGATGAGATCGAACACCTGAAATCAGAATACCAAACAATGCTTCTTTCCTTGATGGAGACTGGAATACTAACTCAAACGATGCATGGGAAGGTCAGACAGACAAACATGAAAACTTGGGTATTCGCTACAAGTAACGGTACTAAGAGACTTACAGAACCTTTGCTTAGCAGGTTCAGAGTCATGTATATAAACGAATATGATTTTGCACAATTCTACGAGATTTCAACCAAGAAGCTGCTAGATGAAGGCCTTTCTGAATATGCTGCAGATGAAATTACAAAATCAGTATGGAAGCATTTGCCAAATCCTAACATAAGAAATTGTGTGCAAATTGGACGTCTGGTAAAGAATGAACCGAACATAGAGATGGCCATTGCAGAGGAGATTCAGAACTTCAAGGAATACGGGAAAGAAGAACAGGATGGGTATCGAGTATACAAAGAAAAGGTTAGTGGCCTCTAAATTACAAATAGAGGACTTTGTATTCTCAGCAGATGGTGGATTCTTGTTTGGTACCGCAGCTGGATATGCTATAAAGAAAGTGATGAAAATAGCTGCCGTAGTTATCGGTTTGTTTGTGGCCGCACTAGCATATCTATCGTACAAGGGATTAATAGATGTAAAATGGGTTGCAATGGAGAATGCTACAAGAAGCGCATTGACGAACGCGACCGGACAGGTTGTTCACGCACTTAACAATACATTAACACAATTCGCAGCGCATCCATCTACTGTCTCGGCATTAGGCCTACCAATAGCAGCTTCGGTTGGATTTGTTCCTGGCCTGTTAATGGGGTTCAAAAAGGGATAAAAAACGATTGAAATTGACACCATACTTGGAAGTAAACGCATCTCCTTGGAGGGAAGACATGATTTGTTTGTCAAGCGCCCCAGTGTTAATCGTAGCCAAATCTGTTCTTGCAAATCGTGGAACTGTCCCTGGGATCATGGCCCGGAGTAATGATGGCCAGCTGCAAGTAGATGATGGTGGTGGGAATACGTAAATGAGTAAACATGATAAATTGGTGAATGTACTGCATAAAATATACTTTTTAGAGTACAAGACAAGAAGCTTCAAAGAAATTCGAAAACGGATAGAACATTATGAAAAGAGAAATCTAGAACTCGTTTCAAAATGGCCTAATGGGATACCAGAATGGGTACAGAAAGAGATCTACGATATAGACATAAAAATCAGAGAATTAAAGTGGACAATATACGATGACTGAGAGGCCGATATACGAGAACACAAAATGCGAAATTCTATCTAGGCTGCTATGCTAGTTTCCATCAAAACACCAGCATTCAACATCATTAAGGTTAGTTTTCTGCACTAATTACACAGTAGTAGCACAGAACCCGATATAGTTTGTCTTTGTATACATGATACCCCGTACCCTCCCCAGGAGGGTACAACATTGATTTCCGTACTTTTTTGCAAAGTTTTAAAAAGAAATGTTTTGTATGAGCATAGGGAAATCTGTTTTTGATGTTATTGAACATTGTTCTACGGAGGGAGATTTACCCCTGGTCGATTGACCAGGGTAGGTAAAAAAGGCAGTACTTTCATTTTAGTACTCGCTCATCAGGGGAGAAACTAACAATCTTTGTCAATCTGTGCGACAACACAGACTTGCATGCCGTCTACCTCCCGGGAGGGAGGCCGTATACCGAACCACCATGTCAAATTCCCTGGCCTGGAGTACTATCGAGTCCGACACACTCACTTAAAGTCTAGTCGAAGATGATAATACAATAGAGGCCTTGGACGCTTATACGAATATCATTGTTTGATGAGATATTAACTAGTTACCTAAACTCGGGGTTTATGTAACTATACATTTGAGATTCTGGATTCATAAGCTGCTGGTTCTTTTATGGCAAATATAATCATCCTAAGGAATGCATTCCTATAACGAAAGAACAACGAAACTTACTGGCTGGTAATGATAGGCGGAGACTGGTTAAAAAAGGGAGCATCTAATCTACTGGTACCTACCCCAAACCAAAGCCAATTAGTTAGTTTAGTCAATGATGATATACTAGAATAGGATCAGTATCTAGAAGTTGGATATGGAATAGTAACTCTAAGGATAATAACTACTACCTCACGCATAAGTGTAGCAAGAATTACAACATCTGCCCAAAGGATTATGAAATAGTCATTAACAATGTATTCTATGCCATAATATTATCTGTCGTATATCCAAGCTGTTAACACAAATTTTACATCCAGATAACTTAACAGAACCTTTATACTATGTGTGTATATTGATGATAATAAATGAAGAAGGACTTTATCATTTCAAAGATCGAAGCCTCTCAAGATGGTACACCTTACATTTATGTCACATTTAGTGACGTGAATGACTATAAAGCAGGGGGCGAAAAACAGCAGAATCCTTTTGGTCCAAACATGATGGCATTTACTTCCCCAGAAGATTTGATGAAAAATTTACCGAAGATGATGTCAAATATTTCCAGGATGACCGGGGGTGGTGGTGGAGCTCCTACGGATTCCCCTACATTTAAAATGAGTATGAAAGAGTATGAGGACATTGGTATAAAAGTGGGCGATAAAGTTACGATAGAAATTAAAAAATCAGAAAATAGTGGAATTTGAGTAGCATTAAACGCTAGAAATACAAACTCATCTCTTCTATAACGGCCTCTGCCCCTGCTGGTAACATATGACTTCTTGCAAAACAATAGTCATCGTAGGAAAAGGAATAGTATAGCTGGTCGTTGTTATTCTATCTTTAGTACAGCCGATTTGACTAGGACTAGGAGGCACGTCTGTCTGTTTATAGACGTGTTAGGTGGCTTTCTTCAAGAGGAGCTCTACATACGCGTCCAATTTTGTATAATATTTCTTGACATCAGAAACACCGTATTTCAATCTGAATTTTTCTACTACATCTTTAACTTTATTCGTATCATTTATTGCCTTGGCTTTTCCAGTTATCATCTCCCTTCCGCTGACAGAGATTTTCATGTTTGGATTTTTTCGCACATTTTTATACCAGTTAGTGTCCGAACCTTGAACAGGTAGGAGATACAATATGTTTCCTTCACGTACAAACCAAACCGGTCTAGGTATTTCTTGGCTTGATACTCTCCCAGTAACGCTCAGTTCTATTTCATCCGCCTTATCGAATTCGTCGTTAAGGGTTTTAGACATAGTCTTGTTTAAATTTAGGCAGATTAGGCTTTAAACTTTGATACTGGCATAGCTTGAATTTGCGGTTAGATTCGTCAAAATCTAATGCTTATCGACACCAGTAGCGAGGATATATCAAATATAGCAACATCTTTTCTGATAAGTGCTAAATGCGGTCAGTACCTGTCAGATCTTTATGCGAGCATAAGGGTATAGTATCCATTTGAAATGCTTATCAGAGATTGAAGCTTCAAAGCCAGATGATTTTAAGAAACATTTTATTGCCATGTATTAGGCATACTCTGATGAAGAGCATAAATTTTGTTATAGTTGGCGATTATCAAATTGCAAATGAGCTAGGTAAGAAAGGGACCACAACTGATCTATCAATTTATGACAGAAAAACACAAGATGGGCTGTGAAGACATTTGATCGATTGAAGATTTTACCTAGTGGAAAAGACATTCTTGTAAAATCAATTCAAATGCATGATGATCCTGTAACCGAATGCAAAAGTCCTGCAAGAGTAGGGCTGGCCGTTAAAGGAGTTGATGCTGCTGATATTTCTAGGGGAGACATCCTTTGTTCCCCTGATTCATTGAATCTAAAAGTAGCAACAGATGCTATTCCTGCCGGATTTATAAAGAGCCCTTATTACAAAGGGAATCTAACAGAAAACCAGACATATGTTATATCTGTCGGTATTCAAATCAAGCCAGTAAAGATAAAATATAATAACGCTGACAGAATTGAAATAATTCCTGAGAAATCATTAGTGTTCTTTTCTGGCCAGTCTTATGCTCTTTTAAAGCCAGACAATGTTGGAACAAGAATAATTGCAAAGGGCATCATTCAATAAAAATCTGATCTTGGGGGACATGAACAAATCGTTTCTTTGTCATTTTAAGTTGTAAAGATTGTTTGAATTGGTGGTCAGCAATTTAGTATCGTAGAACGCTGAATCAAAATAGCGTCCGTAAGAATGGTGTTACCGTACTGCACTTTTATATGGTATATAACTTCATTCTGGATTCTGTGGAAAAGCTACATTGAATTTGGATAGGAATCCAAAGGGCTTATACTCTCTCCGAACTTGATGTATTGTAACCCAAAGTCGAGCTTTCAACAAATTGCTACAAATGTGGGATGACAGGTGATGGTTAAAATTTGTATAGTCACTAAAGCCTTACTAAGCACTTACTATAACATTAGATATGCCCTTAAAAGATCTTGAAAAGGCGGAAGTTATTTGTTTGGTTGATAATAATGTGGATATTCTCTTACCAAATACCCAACTTGCATATCGCCCATCTCTGGGTAAAAATTGGTTTGAACGATCACTAATAGCAGAACACGGCTTTTCTGTAATGCTAAAATTGGAAATAAACGGAAAAGTGCATGGCCTATTATTTGATTCAGGCTTAAGTCCCTTGGTTGCTGCTCACAATGCAGATGTATTGGGCTTGGACTTGTTTTACTGTGAGGCTGTAATCTCAAGTCATGGACACGTTGACCATACAGGTGGTTTGCTCAATATCAGAAAGAAAATGAATGCAAAGCAAATCATCCCACTACTTCTTCACGAGCATGCATTTAGAAAGAGGCTGGTAAAATTTCAGGATGGTAGAACGGTAAGTTTGCCGGCGCCGAATAGATCTATTCTGAATCAGGCAGGATATAATATCGTTGAAAAACAGTCACCTAGCTTGTGGATTGAAGACAGTATCCTTGTTTCGGGAGAAATACCCAGGACCAATGATTTTGAAAAAGGATTTCCTAATCATTATTCAGAGATAGATGGAAAAATGGAAAATGATCCATTAATCAAAGACGATCAGGCTATTGTTTTGAATATCAAAGACAAAGGACTCGTGGTTATCACAGGTTGCGGACATGCAGGAATAATAAATACTCTGAGATATGCAAAGGAGTTAACTGGTGAGGATAGAATCTTTGCACTAATAGGCGGAATGCACCTGACAGGTGGAATCTTTGAATCAATAATTCCTAGAACAATCGATGAACTAGAGAGACTGCAACCTAGATTCCTTATTCCTTGTCATTGCTCTGGCTTGAAAGCTGTAAATGAAATAGCCAGAAACATGTCCACTGCTTTTATACAAAACAGTGTGGGAACTACTTATAAATTCTGAAGGCACTAGAATAGATGGCCTATGCAAACTTTTAGAATTCAAATATTTCCTTCTTTAGATAGCATAGTACCAATATGACCACATGCTGTTGAATCATGTGATATTGAATGGATAAATTATTTTATCATTCCATCTTTCTTACAAGGATGATATTTATTTATTAAGCGGTAGTTCAGCCCACAGACAAGAGCAAATGCAAAAATTATAGCGTTTACTATTATGCTCATCGCGCCGTATCGAATGTCATTATTTAACATACAAGGAACGAATTATTACGAAAGAATGACGATAGCGAGACGCTTTTATGTCCCGAGTACTTCGATGCCTCTCTCCAAAATCTCAATACTAAATACAATTTATTTACGCAACCATCAACGCCTAGCTGGCTGGCGTAAGAGTCAACTAGGAACCTTTAAAATCTACTATAGAGTAAAACGCATTCTTGCCTGAATGATCAAAATTCAGTGATGATGTGGATATGCGCATAAGCTTCGTTTTTGCTGCATCAGCTAATTTCCATATGAATCCCTTTGGTAGCTGTATTTTGATGTCTTGTTCGTCTCCTGTTACTGGATTTATAAAGTTCTCTAATTTAACATCAATAATACCGGGAACTGAAAAACTACTCCTTCTGCCATCTATATTCATGTGAACGTCTACAAATTGAGGATCGAAATGGTATTTTACCGTAGAGGATCCAATTGAAATTCCCAGAGAGGGACGTGTAACTAGGAACTTTTCTTTTTAACTGAAATATATTTCAGGCATTTTTTTTATGGGAGAGAACTTCCAGATTTAGAACACCCTCCCTTTTAAGGCAACGAAAAAGGAAATTTTCTAACAATTCTTTTGTAGAACATTATTGCAATAGAATATTTGATGGAAACAAAAACGATAACTATAGCAGCAGTTATTGTTGCACCAACAGCGGCAATGGCAATAGCTCCCTTAGCCACCTTAAATGCTATGGCGGCACCTAATGGTAGTACGACGACGACCTGCGTCCACAATGGAAACGGCGCAGATAAATGTACCCCTGGAAGTAGTAGTACTACCGTTACATGTACAAAAGTAAATGGAAAGTACGTATGTTCAAGCGGATAAAAGCGGCTTCTTCTATATCCTGCTGACATGTACATAGTATATGTGACAGGATTCCTATCTTTTTTACTTACTGAAAAAACGAAGTTTAACGGACCTATGTATAACCTCACCTTGTCACCTTGTCATTATGTAGTTGACTGGTTGGCCGGCGTAAAAGTTCTACAGTGACAGGAGCCGTCAGTTGTAGTTCGCATTCCTCATAATTCTTCGACAGAACAAAATAGTTTTTGGATACTGAAAAGTCAGGTCTGTACCTCATTTGTCATTGTTAGAGAAGTCTTAGGGAATCTGGTGACAAAAACCTACAGAAACGTGTTGGTTACTGGGATTTAAAACTACACTAAGTTTTTCCGGCTGTTAAATCTCAATTTAAGACCCAGAAAAAAGGTTTTTTACGTGCTTATTTTTTCTTTCTTTATATAGCTGCATTCTGGAGAACTGTCCAATATGAAGACAAAGGAACAAGTGACCAGGATGTTAATTGAAGCGGATGAAGAGTTAATGAAGGATGAAACCCTCAACTCAGAGAGTCGGTAGGCTGGTTGTAAAGATACGTTTGCTTAGGCAAATCTTGGGAGTTAAAATGAACTGGATAGAGTAAATCCAATTTAGAATGTAATTGTGGATCTCCGAAGAGATAACTAGTTTTGCCCCACATTTGTAAATCATATCAAAATCCACAACAATTAAGATCATGGCGGCTGCGGCTCATTTTTCTTCATCTTCCAATAAATCTATTATAATTAGAATCGGATTATCCTTGTAAGCGGTCTTCTGGACTCATATCTTAGGGACACGAAAAACCCTATCATTCTCCCTTTTTCAAACTTTCTACCCGTAGCCGATTTCTCTCCGCACTTCTGTGCGCATAGAGTTTAAACAGTAATAGTATGCCACTTTTCTATTTTTTTATATTTTTAGTTGCTTTAAAAATAAAATATGTTCAGAGAAACTCATCGAGCTTTTTCTATCGAGAAAACAGACTTCGTAGAAAGTCCTCGATTTAAACGATTATCACAAATGACATTTATGAAAATAGACAGTTTTCCTGAGAAATTTGAGATCAAACCCAGATTCTACTTACTACAGCACAATAATAATATGTTTTCATAGACTCTGATTTTGCTATTTTGCTTTGCGTATTGGATATGATATAATAGGCACTTCAAGTTGCAATGCGTAGTAATATGTACAACCAAATGGGTTATATGTGTCCGTCATTTTTCTTTGAAAGAAGACCAATATATGCAGTATCAAATCGTAAAGGAACCTATGGCAATACTGGATATTCATTTAGATAATCGTGAAACAATTACTGCAGAAGCAGGTGCGATGGTATACATGCAGGGAGATATTGAAATTAAGACAAAGACTCGAGAAGGAGGAGGATTCTTTAGAAAGCTAAAGGTAAGTGTATTAGGTGGGCAATCATTCTTTGTGAATAATTATGTTGCGAATATAGATGGTTGTTCTATTGGTCTGACAGGTGCACCAATAGGAGATATTGTAAAAATGGAGATTAATCCTGAAAATGGTTTAATAGTTCATTCTGGTGCTTACATTGCTTCGACTTCTGATGTAACATTGGATACTCAATGGCAAGGTTTCACCAAGGGTCTATTTGGCAGTGAGTTATTTATGCTAAAAGCTGATGGTAGAGGCGATCTATTTCTTAACACGTTTGGAGCAATTGTACAAAAAGATTTACAGAAAGATGAAAGAATGATTATTGATAACCATCATATTGTGGCTTTGAGCGAAAATTCAAACTACACCGTAAAAAAGTTTGGAGGATTAAAAAGCACCCTTCTTGGTGGAGAAGGGTTAGTCACCGAAATAATAGGTCCAGGTTCGGTTTATTTTCAGACTAAAAATATTAATGACTTTGTAGACTATCTGGGAATAAAAGAGATGATTCAGAAAGCTAGTTCCTCATCTGGAAGCAGTGGAGGATTTAGAATTGGCACGTAAAGCTCTTAAACCCGTAATCCCTCACATGCGCTCCAAAATAGGAAATAATAGTTAGTAACCAGTAACTTCAGCCATTGTCCTTGTCATGATGAACCATCTTTATTAGTTCTTCAGAGCCTTTCGTCTAGATGTATTAGTAAACTCCATCAAATCGCAACACGTAATAAATACCGCTTCGTCATTACTCGATTGATTTTCTCTAATTTATCCCTCATGCGTATCAGTGACTCTATCAGATGATCCTTGCGTTTCCGTAAGTCAGCCATTACGGTGGCACTTCCTTCCTCACGATATTCTCGATCATGGCAGCATTCTCTCGTTTCTATGATGCAATCTCTCTATGCTTCGCGGTGGCATGCACTAGTTGACTATATCTTGCTGTGTCACCTTCTAGTTTGCACGGAACTCTCCTCATTGACCGGCCAATAACCTTCAAACTTCACGCATCTATCATTTGCAGTATCAGCACACTCTAGGGCCAGGTCAAGAAAGGCCCCTTTACCTGCCCTCTTAAATATTAGTCACTAGTTGTAAATCATCTGATGAAAATTGTATTTCAAGATCCCACTTTCTCTCTCCAGCTACTTCGAGTCATAGGGGAGAAATATTACAAAGGAGCAGATGTTGGTGAATGTCTTTCAACTGCATATCGTATTAAAGAAGGTGACTTTGAGAGCTGGCATGAAGAATGGCTAAAGACAGCAAAAAGGATCCGCAAATACGCAGACGACAGTCTTGCTGCGGGACATAAAGTAAGTGCACGTGAGGCTTATCTTCGCGCTTCAAATTATTATAGGGTTGCCGAGTTTCTCCTGATGGATCCAGAAGATCCAAGAATTCAAGCAACTTGGGGAGTTAGCAAAGAATGCTTCAGCAAAGCAGCAAGGCTTTTCTTACCACCATTCGAGCCTGTGGAAATACCATATGAGCGGACTACTTTACCGGGATATTTCTATAGAGTAAATGAGAATAATGATAGTAGCAGGGCTATTAGACCGACTTTAATAGTACACGGTGGTTTTGACTCAACTTTAGAAGAACTTTACACATCTGCTGCTGCCCCAGCATTGGAAAGAGGTTATAACTGCTTAACCTTTGAAGGTCCTGGTCAGGGCGGTGTAATACGTAAGCAAAAGATTCCCTTTAGATACGACTGGGAAAAAGTAGTCATACCTGTTGTAGATTATGCTTTCAGTAGGCCAGAAGAAATAGATCCTAAACGTATTGCCCTCATGGGAATAAGCATGGGTGGATATCTAGCTGCGAGGGCTGTCGCGTTTGAACATCGTATAGCTGCCTGTGTATTAAATGATGGCGTCTTTGATGGCTATGAAGCTTTTGCATCGGGTTTTCCTAAGTCATTGCTAACAGCAATAGATA
>Ga0209577_10005443_pt1 | contig 11874 bp, 8 predicted proteins | sample GraSoiAngelo_109_FD_185874 | JGI IMG/M metagenome (GOLD analysis project Ga0209577, IMG submission 185874) | Grasslands soil microbial communities from the Angelo Coastal Reserve, California, USA - 14_0903_12_20cm (SPAdes) (version 2) | ecosystem: Environmental > Terrestrial > Soil > Grasslands ... | reverse complement strand
ATTCCACCGGCGAGCCGCTTCGCGATTGCCGTGACGATTCCGGCGGAAGGCGAGCTTATTCTGGAGATGCCGGAGCGCGGCGGCGGCGCCAAGACAATCACCGCCCCCGGCGTGCTCTACACCAACGCTGGAACCGACAATCCTCCAGCGGTCCTGGGGACCATAAGCGTGCTGCCCTCGGCCGTCAGTTATGCCGACGGGTTCTTCATCTTTCCAACCCAGGTACTGTTAAGAGCAAGAGCAGCGGAGCCAGGCGGCCTAACGACCGCTTTTGCCGAAGGTCAGCCGCTCGGCGGCTATACGTCCTATGTCGACCTTTCCAGTGGTACCCCGGACTTCAAGCGGCAGATTCTGATATCAGGCGGATTTCTCAACAACATGGCGAGCACACAGGACCCGAAAGCATTCGTCTATGCATTTGATGGCACCGCATTTCCCAATGTTCCGCTGATCCAACCTCGGCTGAACTCAGTGGAAGAATGGAAGTTTGTAAACCACAACAACGACGAGCATCCAATCCACGTTCACGTCAATGATTTTCAGGTAGTCGAGTACTTCGATCCCACCACCGGCCTGCGGACCGGTCCCGACAAGTTTTCAATCGATAATGCCAATGCGCCGGCGCCGACGATGTACAGCGACGAGAGCGTAGTTGAACCCGGCATCCTTACGATCCGTACCCGTTTCGACGAATATACCGGGCTTTACGTGACGCATTGCCATCGTCTCAATCATGAAGACAACGGGCTGATGGCGCTTATCAACGTCATACCCGCGATCTCAGTTTATGCCGTGGCCGTTCCCGGCGCACCCGGCAGCCCTGCGGAGGTTCGTCTCTATGATGGCAATGGTGACCGGTTGATAAGCACGGTCATCCCATTCCCGGGCTATGAAGGGAGCGTCAACGTGGCGATGGGCGATGTTGATGGCGATGGCATTCTCGATCTGATTGTCGGCGCCGGTAAAGATCACGCCCCCGAAGTCGTTGCGTATGCCGGCGCGTCAATACGCGGCAAAGGCTCCTTCGGGACCGAGCTTGCGCGATTTCAGCCGTTCGATCCTGCTGCGCGTGGCGGTGTCAGCGTGGCGGCTGCATGCATCGACGGGACAACGGCCGACAATCTCATCGTGGGATCGGGTGCGGGCATTCCAACTGAAGTGAAGGTGTATCAAATCCCGTTGGCGTCCGCATCGAGCACTGGGCCGGCGCTCTTTGCCGCGTTCAAACCCTATGGTGACGATCGGTCCGGCGTGACCATTGCCGCAGGCTTTGTAGACTTTTCGACTGGTCGCGAAAGCATCGTCACTGCGCCCGGGTCTGGTACCCAAACGAGAATTAAGGTGTTTGCCTTTCCGCTGTTGATGCCCATCTCCAAAGCTGATCACCAGAGCGCGCAGCCAGTTGACCAGCCTGTGAATACTTCGTCTTTCGTTCCGTTCGCCGACGATTATCGGGGCGGCGTTTCTCTGGCGACAGGTTGGCTGGCCGGGACACTTGGCGGTGCCCAGCGGATCATAGTCAGTCAGCTCGCTGATCGCGGTTCAGTAAAGATTTTTTCTAGCGGTTGCGCACTGGACGGAGGCCCTTCGATGTACCTGCATAACCCGCTGCACCACGATCACGGGGCCCAGTTCCGCGAGATCGCGAGCTTCGAGCCTTTTAGTGGCTCTGGCGGCACACGGGTGGCTACGACCAGTACCACAACCGGCGCCAATCTGCTGGTCAGCGGGACTGCGCCTGGAGAGACGGACGCGAGCGTGACCAAATACGATCTTGCTAGACCCAACGCTCAGTCGACGACACTTCAAGCCGTGCGCCTCGGAGAAGTCTGGTCTGGAAAAGCGTCTTCACTGCCGATCCTCGGTGGCGACTAACGAACCTCGAATTTTTATTATGCGCTTGCCTGCCCTGACTGTTTGGGGCGGGTGCGTTTTTGCACTCGCATCCTTGTCTTTATCCAACGACGCTGCGGCTGCGCCGACGGCGTGCGGACCGGGAATGAAAGCGATCTGCGACACGATCAAGGCGTTCCCGGTAAAAGAAGCTCATCCGCACGGCATCGTCTACAACTCGGAGGGTCCGCTCAAGGGCTTGTGGTTCGACAATGCGACGACCGACGACACGTCGAGCGTCGTCGAGTTCGATACTCGCACCGGCACTGAAAGAAGCCACCTAACGCCGACACAAGGTTCGCAACCCGGCTCGATCAACATCGCTGCAGATCACTCGATCTGGTTCACCGAGAGCGTGGCGAACAAGCTCGCGGTGGTTACGCACGAGCGCACGATCAAAGAGTACCCGGTACCGACTCCGGAGGCGTATCCGCTCGACATCACGCGGGGCCCCGACGGGGCGATGTGGTTCGTCGAGTCCAGGGCGGGCAAGATCGGGCGCATCGCGCCAGATGGAAAGATCCAAGAGTTTCGGACGGGCGATAGCGCGAGCCGTCCCACCGCGCTGATCGCCGGACCCGATAAAGCGATCTGGTTTACCGAGGTGGGAACGAACCGGATCGGGCGCCTGACGACGACTGGCAGCGTCAGTCATTTTAGCGCCGGCGCCGGCCAAATGACCGGCGATATCACCACCGCCATCGACGATTCGTTCTGGTTCGGCAAAAAGAACGCGGTTACGCGCATGACGGCGAGCGGGGCGCTCACCGAGTACGAGCTGCCGAACGCCATCGATACAGGGTCGATCTTTGGGAGCCGGAACGGCGGCGTGTTTATCGGCGTAATGCATAAAGACGGTACCGGTTCGGTCACGGCCATTTCGGCGGACGGCAAACTCAAGGAGTTCAATTTGCCGCAGAAACACTTGATGCCGATCGAATTCGCTCAGACGGCCGACGGCTCGTTCTGGATGACGGTGCAGAGTTTCGACGCGAGCGCCTCGCCGTCGCAGCTCTTCAACCTGCCGTTGCCCGCCGTGACCGATCTGCCGCGGACCACGATTGTTACCGGCGGCGGTCCGGACTGGATGGCAACCGGCGCCGGCGCGCTGTGGATCGCGAACATCAGCCTAAAGGAAATCGAGCGCATAGATGCCGCGACCAATGCAATCACGGCGCGCATCAAAGTCGGCGGCGTTCCGTGTTCGGGCGCCGCGTTCGGCTTCTCGAGCCTGTGGATTCCGCTGTGCGCGAACAACAAGGGTACGTCGCTCGTGCGCATCGACGCGGCAACCAACCGCGTCGTAGCGACGCTGCCGATTGCGCCGGCGAACTCGGAGGGTGGCATTACGTCCAGCCGCGACAGCTTGTGGATGGCAACCGGAGACACCGAGCTGTCGCGCATCGATCCGTCGAGCGGCAAGGTGCGCCAGCGTGTGACCGTGGCGTCGGGCTCGCAGAATCCGACGTACGCGGACGGTCTCGTGTGGATTACGAGCAAAGCGTCGAACCTCCTGACGGCGGTCGATGCGAGCGACGGACGGCTCGTAGCGAAGGTTTCCGTTCCGGGCGGGCCGCACTTCGTGACGACCGGCGGCGGCGCCGTGTGGACGATCGGTCAGGAGGACGGCGTCGTAACGCGAGTCGATCCGCGTACGAAGCGTATCGGAGCACGCATCTGCGCCAACGTCTCCGGCTTCGGCGGCGACGTGACCTATGGCGCCGGATACGTGTGGACGACGCTAGTCGGCGTTCCGTTGACGAAGATCGACGCAAGCACGAACCGCATCGTCGCGCAGTGGTACGGCCGCGGCGGCGACGCGATTCACTTCAACTACGGCACGATCTGGCTCGCCGACTACGACCACCATCTCGTCTGGCGGATCAAGCCGTAGCGCGCAGGCCGGGGGCTATATCGGTAGGTAAGACTCCCTTCAGGATCGTCCGCAGTATAGTATTACTGCCCGACGCGGGCGGATTACCTGCACTGGAGCCGCAAGCAGCCGTCTCCAGAGTGATCTTCAGTTTTGGTCGATCCGAAATCAGCATCAAGCATTTCAAACACTCCGCTACGGAATAGCAGCGCAGCAGGCCGAAACCGGTCTGGACCAATGCGATCAAGTGGCTCTGGTCGTGACTCAAGGCCAATCCTTAAGGTGTCGTCATGAAAAACTTCAACAAAGGAAACAAACCATGACAACACAACTTAAAACTAAAAGAGGCAGCGAATTTCTTTTTGTCGTTCTGCTCGGTCTCTGTTACGGAGCAGCTCCAGTGCCGGCACACGCACAGAGACCGGAAGCAACGAAGGCAAAAACCCAATACCAAGTATCGAACCTTCCTTCACTCGGCGGCACCAGTGGCGCCGGAAACAGCATTAATAACCAGACTTGGGCGGCAGGTTATTCCAGGCTGACGGGAGACCAAACCCGGCACGCTGCGCTGTGGCGAAGCGGTGTGCTCGCAGATCTCAACACACTCGGCGGACCAAATAGCAGTGTCACATGGAACGTGAAAAATACCGCGGGCATTATCGTGGGTATTTCCCAGACTGCCACGCCGGAGCCACGCGGGGAGCTTTGGAGCAGTTTTAACTTCTACGGTGGGCCTTTCAGAGCTGGCTATATCAATCTCGGATTCGTTTGGGAAAACAACCAGATGCGGGCACTTCCCAATTTTCCGGGTGGAAACAACGGTTTTACCACGGGAGCCAATAACTTGCGTCAAGCTGTGGGCTGGGCGGAGAATGGTGTTGAAGATCCTGAAAGATGCGTCTCGCCCCAAGTCTTCCAGTTTCGTCCAGCGATGTGGAGTCTGGGCCCTCCCGATCAGATCCACGAACTGCCTCTGATCACGGGCGACTCATCGGGAGCTGCCACGGCGATCAACGATAATGGTCAAATCGTCGGTATCTCAGGGATCTGCGACCAAGCCGTTGGAAGGCATACGGCCAAGCACGCCGTGCTTTGGGAAAATGGCACCGTGACGGATATTTATCCAGATGCGTCAGCCCCGTGGTGGAATACGCCGACGGCAATCAATCAACGCGGCGATGTGGTCGGGTTTGCCGGCGACCCCGCCTTTGTTGGAGGCGACCTCCTACACGCTTTTATGTGGACCAGAGAAGATGGCATCCGACAACTCAAACCTTTGCAGCACCGCACTCCTGAACATGTAGACAGTGAGGCCTACGGTATTAATGAAGCCCGGCAGGTAGTCGGTGTCTCATGCGACGCGGACGGTGCCGATTGTCGTGCAGTTGTTTGGGATCACGGCAACATACCAACAGACCTCAATGAATTAAAAGGTAACTATCCTGCACATCTGGAAACCGCAAAAGACATAAATGACAAAGGAGAGATCACAGGCAGAGCTATTACTGATCCGAATACTGGTGCGAGAACCGCGTATTTGGCGGTACCTCTTCGTGGGAAATAGCAAAAGGAAACAGGGCCGCTTTCCATAGCGCGCGAACGCAGCTTCGCCGAAAACCGCACAAAGCCCGGGTAGCGATCGTCAGATCGCTATCCGGCATCGGCCTCGCCGAGACTGCGGATCGTACGGAGATCGCAGAATTGGGAACTCCCACGCTGAACCCCCGAAATTTGCAATCCGCAATCCGCAATCTACAATCCGCAATTGATTACAGGGGGCATAGCTCAGTTGGTAGAGCGCCAGCTTTGCAAGCTGGAAGTCAGGGGTTCGAATCCCCTTGCCTCCAAAGCTAAAGGCGTGGGGGCAAAATTTGACAGCCGGGCATATTTTCGGATGCACTAGCGGGAGCGTAATCCCCTTGCCTCCATTTTTGCGCAGTGAAAATGTCGCGCCGTAGTCGCCCACCGCGGAACGAAAGCGGACGGCTTTCGCTGCGAACAATGAACCGTGATTAGAAAATCTCGTGCATCTCTTGACCGATCACCGATCACCGATCACTTTTCCCTTCCGCAAAGCGCGGGCCTGTAGCTCAGTTGGTTAGAGCATGCGCTTGATAAGCGCAGGGTCACTGGTTCGAGCCCAGTCAGGCCCATCTTCTTCGAATCGGGTTTAACATTGCTCGATTGAGCTCGCACGCCTGCATCTATCGCAAGGTGCCTCGCGTCGCCTACCTGCAGAAAGTAATTCCCTCTTCGCCCTGATTCTGCTCGTCGAAATTATCGTTGCAGCAATCTGGTTCGGTAAACGAAGGCGGAGTCCTGATGGCCACCTCGTCAAAACTGGAAATAAATAAATGGTACTGGGCCGGTCGCTGGAAAAAGCTCAAGCGCCAGAAACACGCAAACATATGCCGGGATTTGAATGCGCGCTGGTTGCAAGGCAAGACGATCAATGAACCGAGTGCGTTCTTGCGCCACGGCCAGAACCAGGGAGATGAAAAAGAGCGCTAGCGTCCCAGCCGTAAGCAAGAATTCGCCAGTGACATGCTGGAAACCGAACAGGCCGCTTAAAACGTATCCAGTCACCTGGAGATTCTGGCCACGAATGAAAGGCATACCTATGACGAAGGACATGAACAGCAGCGTGACGCTGATCGGCACAAAATAGCGCTTTTTCATAATTCGCGAGATTATTGTACCAGCTGTTGCCTGCTCAAAGAGACGGTAACCAATCAACAACATTCCTTGGTACACGCCGAACAGGATAAATGTCCAACTGGCGCCATGCCAGAATCCCACCAGCACCATGGCAATCATCAGATTCCGATATAACACGAATGATCCCTTTCTTGATCCCCCGAGTGGGATGAACACATAATCCCGCACCCATGAGGAGAGGGTCATATGCCATTTCTGCCAGAATTCACGCGGATTTCTGGATAGTAATGGGCGCGCAAAATTGAGGGGAAACTCAAAGCCTAACAGCCTTGCACAACCGCGAGCGATGTCGGTATAACCCGAGAAATCGAAGAAGACCTGCATCGCGAACGCGATGCAACCCGTCCATGCCGCCACCCAGCCGGGGTGAGCACCGGGATGGTTGAAATACATGTCCGACACGACGGCGAACCGATCCGCAAATATCATTTTCTTCACAAGCCCAGACAGAACGAGAATGATTCCGCTCTGCACCATGATTGCTGTCGGGCGACGCCACGATTGTATTTGAGGAAGAAATTGCCCGGCGCGAATGATCGGGCCGTTAATAAGATGAGGAAAAAATGAAATAAAGAGCGCGTAGTCGATGAAGTTTCTTACAGCCTTCATCTTTCCCCAATAGACATCGATCGTGTAAGAAAGGCTGGCGAACGTATAGAAGCTGACTCCGAGCGGAAGAATAATTTGCAAAACAAACGATGACTCAGGAATATGGAGCAGAGTAGCCAACGAGCCGGCAAAGAAGTCGTAGTACTTAAAGAAACCAAGGATTCCCAGGTTCACTATGAGGCTAATCCCCAGTAGAAGCTTTTTGCGGCGACCACTCGCAATTTCCAACCAGATCCCCAGAAAGTAGTCCACTACTGTGGAGGTTATGATCAGCGCGATAAATCGCGGGTCCCACCACATGTAGAAAATGTAGCTTGCGCAAAGGAGTATTATTTTACCGATCCGAAATGGGGTGCTGTAGAACAGAACCACCACAATCAGGAAGAAGATCCAGTACTGAAAGCTGTTAAATAACATCAGTGATAACGTTCCTGGCCGCCACTGGTCGGCAAGTAGTTGTGAACAGAAGTTAGTCGTGACTGCGCATCACCGGATTGTAATCGGCCGACTAATTCAGCCACCAATCTCTCTGTAAACCTGCGCCTTCCTTTTGCGTTCAAGTGATAGCCGTCAAAGTAATATTCGGGTTTTTCAAGAAAATTGAACGTTTGTTCGGGGAGTGAAAAAGCTGCTCTCTTAGTCAACGCATTTGGAAATGCTGGATCCCCTGTAACAGACGATCCCGCAAGCCCGCCAAATGGGCTACGCGGAACAGGCGTAAGCACAATCGCGGTGGAACTCTTTGAATAACGATCAAAGATTCGCTGGATCCAACCCCGCTGCAGTTTAACGAAATGCTCTCTTTCTGATTCCGGTCGAGGGTTCAAACTCTGGCTGATGAGTTGCTTCTGAGCTTCGGTTAAATTTGGCGGGAAGCTTACCTTGTGAGTCTTCGGGTCATAAGACGTGCCTGCTATGTCGGAATCTCGACCCTCATACGCAGCGCGGGAACGGAGCCTCGCTGCCTCTAGTTGAATACCTCCCAGCCGTCCAATGGGATGTTGAAGGAGATTGAGAATATCACTCTGATACGCTGATCCCCGAAGGATGCACGCCGTAAAGGCTCTGAACCGGTCCGACCACGGCTGAAAAGCGGAAGCAAACCGGAAACAATCGCCATAGCGCAGCAGCGGAGCCGCCATCGAAATTCTCAAATCTCCGGCGGTGTCCGGTTCATAGCCAATGCCATAAGGAACCACAATTGCCGAGTAGCGTTGTGTTGTTGGATCGACTTCTCGAAGAATATAGTGCCATATGACTATGGTCGACGCCGGCTCGGCGAGACTCACGAACTTCAGTCCAGAGGCAGAACCCACCTCATCAGCCACTGCCGTAGAGAACCCTTCTGCTATCCTTGAGTCTCCCAAAACCAGTATTTCCTTCCGACCTGATGAAGCACGCTTCTTTTCGGCTTGCGTGATAACTGCAAGTCGCCCCGCGTACGAATCGGGAGCTAAAATAGAGGGGTACAATGGCGTATGAAATATGATGCCGTCCAGAGCAACGAATGCGACTGCGCCGAGTAGAAGATTTCTTCCAACGTGAAGGGGTCGCGCCGATACGACAGGATCCGCGGGAGATTCCGTCGGTGGCGTTCCCGTGGAGCTGAAGTAAAGCGCGATGTACACAATCGCGATCACCCCAACAACGCAGAGGCAAATGGCAAGACTCATCGATCGATTTCCCGTGGTTCGGTTCCGGCGCTGTTGGACTATTTCAATTTTTCGGCCAAAGGCAAGCAGCGAGGGCAGCTGCGTTTTCGAAGTGATGACTACGTACTTACGCCCCACTGATCGGTCTCCTGACCTTTGTTGAATGCCTCCTCTCGAAAGCGGCGCCGACTAGCAGCCCGAGCATCGCGCCGATACTATCGATCACGACATCCGCAGCGGAAGCATCGCGCGACACGACAAACGTCTGGTGAAATTCGTCTGTAATAGCAACGAGGAAGCAGGTGACCCAGACACATACATAAAGACTCGGCACCGAACGTTTGAAATTGATGACGCAAATCGAAGCTCGGAGTAAAAGCAGCGCCAGAATGGCGTATTCGCTCAGATGCGCGCACTTGCGAATGACGAAGTGAATCGACGCAAGTGTCTCGATTGAAATGTCAGATTTGAGCCAGCGCAAGAATGGGACGATGAACCGCGATGTGTGCTCGGCTGACATTAGATCGGTTGAGCCGAAGAAAATTACGCCAAGCCAAACAACTAATGGCAGCCAATATCTTAAAAATTTTATCGATCCATCAGACGACAGTTTTTGCATTGAGCGTTCCACAATTTACAATCGGCTGATTTGAAATCCGAAATTAGAAATCCGAAATCAGAAATTTCGAGTCCCCTCACCTTCGAACCCATTTTCATGGAACGCATATGGGGCGGACGGCGTCTTGAATCCGAGTTCGGAAAAACGCTGCCGGCGCAGAAGCTTATCGGCGAATCATGGGAAATAGTAGACCGCCCCGAAGCGCAGAGCATCGTGCGCCACGGACCGCTCCGCGGGAAAACTTTGCATGAACTGTGGACTCAACATCGGCACGAAGTCTTCGGAGACATTCCTGACGCTCCGCGTTTTCCGCTGCTACTGAAGCTTCTCGATGCTCATCAGAAACTTTCATTGCAGGTGCATCCGCCCGAAACGGCCGCCAACAGGTTAGGAAGCGAACCAAAAACGGAGTTTTGGTACGTTGCGGCAGCTGAGCCAGCTGCCGAGCTTTACCTTGGGTTTCGCGAGTCGATCAGGCGAGATCAGTTCGAGGCGGCGTTGCGTAACGGCACGGCGGCTGATCATGTTTACAAAATCCGAGTCAGATCAGGGGACGCCATGTTCCTGCCGGCAGGACGCCTTCATGCCCTCGGCGCGGGTAATCTGTTGATCGAAATCCAGCAGAACAGCGACACCACCTATCGTGTGTTCGATTGGAACCGCGTAGATAATGCAGGCAAGCAGCGTCAGTTACACATCGATCAAGCGCTGCAATGCATTGATTTCAACGACGTTCGCCCGCGATTGTTGCTTCCGGAAGGCGAACTACTATTGCGTCACAATCTATTTGAGATTCAGAAATGGAATCTCGATTCACCGCGCGAGGTCGCCCCTCGCGCTCAATTTGCAATCACCTGTTGTCTCACCGGCTCCATACACTGCGCTGACGTTGATCTTAGGCCTGGGGAATTTTTCCTGATTCCAGCCCAGTTGCAGGACCGGCAATTACATCCGCGAGCTGTGGGAACAAGCCTGCTGCGCGTGACCATTCCAGGTAGGGGCGATTGACCTCAATCGCCCGCATGGCGTGTTCAGTCCGGCGGGCGGTTCGGGTGAACCGCCCCTACCTTAAATCCCATTCACGCTACAATCCAAATGCGCCGCGCAATCTCGTGATTCTTCACCGGGATGGCGTTAATTTTTTGCGGCTGCTGGGATTTTTCGCGTGCAGTTGAGGCGATGAAGGTTCCAGCTCCGCACAATGCAAGGCAGAGCGACACGATCGCGATTTTCACTGGCAGCGTCATGAATCGGTTCCGGCTGTATCACACACCTTCACTGCAGAGCTTCTCCCAATCGGCGCAAATAAGTAAAGCTATAAATTCCAGTACTATGTCCGTCTGCCCACCGCGGCTGCAACGCGTAGCCGCCTACCAGATCGAAGCCGGCGAGGTGAAAACTCTGATCCGTATAAGTCACATGCGGCCGCGAGATGTAGCCGAGCAGGTCTGGTTCGCCCCCGCATCCGGCGCAGGGACATGCGCGCCGCAGCGTCTCCAGCTTGAAAAACGATTCCGTCCCGTCGTTCCAGGAAATGGCAAGCTCGTCTCCTATCTGTTGAATGTTTGTTGGTTCCAGCCGCATTAATCTCTTCGGCGTTTAGGCCGCTCGCCGAAAATTGCCGTGCCCACGCGCACGAGGGTCGCGCCTTCCTCAATCGCGATCCAAAAATCCTGCGTCATGCCCATGGAAAGATGTGGAAGTTTCACATCAAATTCCTTTTCAAGCGAATTGCGTAATTCACGCAACTGCACAAAGAATTTCCGCGATGCTTCTGCTTCATCCGCAAGCGGCGGAATACACATCAGTCCCTCGATTGATAGTCGCGGTAGTGCAAGAAGAGATTCCATCTCGGCACGCAAGCCTTCGGGCTTGAAACCGAATTTACTCCCCTCGCCCGCTACATTTACTTCCAGTAACGTGCGCGGCTGCATCCCCTCCTCAGCTGCGATCCGGTTCATTTCCTCCGCCAACTCCAGCGAATCCACACCGTGAAAAAGTTCGAACAGGGGCAACGCGTGCCGAATTTTGTTTTTCTGAAGATGTCCTACAAAATGCCAGCGTAGGTTTGACGGCAGCTCTGGAATTTTCGCACGCGCCTCCTGTACCCGACTTTCGCCAAAAAGCGTATGCCCAGCTTCGATTGCCTCGCGTACTTTCTCGGCTGGATGCGTTTTCGTGATTGCGACAAGCTCAATTTCATTTTCTGCGCTGCCAGCTTTTGCACCCGCTGTCGCGACCAGCTCGCGAACGCGCTTAAGATTTTCAGCAATTGAGACCATACAAGATTGTAGGGCAGGCGCTCCGCCTGCCAATGAAAATCAAGGAGGGCAATCTCCAATCGGCTCTAAATCTACTGCCCCGAACTAGAGACCGCGTTTCCTTTCCATTATTTGCTCGCCAATCGGAGCGTAGTCGGGCAGAACCGGTCGATTATGAAACGCTACTCACTTCTTCTCGGAATCATTGTTGCAGCGGTCGCTTGTTCCAGCTTACTCGCGCAGGAGAAA